>Ga0138256_10002588_pt1 | contig 19358 bp, 7 predicted proteins | sample KNB2016incub_MG_FD_105486 | JGI IMG/M metagenome (GOLD analysis project Ga0138256, IMG submission 105486) | Active sludge microbial communities from wastewater in Klosterneuburg, Austria - KNB2014incub_MG | ecosystem: Engineered > WWTP > Activated sludge > Unclassified | place: Austria... | reverse complement strand
GTACCGCTGATGTTGACTTTTCCGACTTCTCCGGAAGATTCCATACGTGACGCAATATTGACTGTATCTCCCCAAATATCGTAGGCAAATTTTTTGATTCCCACAATTCCTGCTACGACCGGCCCTGTATGGACGCCAATTCTTATTTCAAACGATTCTTTTTTCTCAAAAGTCTTTTTCTGATTATATTCTTCCATGAATCTTTGAATCTCCAATGCAGCTCCGATGACATCATATGCATTCGTTTTATTTTTAACAGGTAATCCACCTGCACACATATAACTATCGCCAATAGTTTTTATTTTTTCAATATTATATTTACTTGTTATTGCATCGAACGCCTTAAAGCAGGTATCTATTTCTGCGACCAATTCCGCTGCACTGAGGTGTTCTGAAATTTGACTAAAGCCTTTGAAATCGGTAAACATTACTGTTACAGTATCAAATTGCTTTGCTTCAGCACTTCCTTTGGTCTTTAACTCTTCTGCTACTTCTGCTGGTAGAATATTTAACAATAATTCATCTGTTTTTTCTTTTTCCTTTTCTAGTAAATTTTTCTGATTTAGAATTTCAATGGTTCTTATTACTACTTCCTTTTCAAGTTCTTCTTTTCTGTTTTCCAATAACTTCTGTTTTTCCAACTCTTGCTGCAGTGTTTTCTCAGAAAGAGTTTTTACTTGTGTAAGTTGAGATGCGAGATCATTATTTACAATTGAAAATTGCTGAGCTTGATGTAATGACATTGAAATAGGTATTGTTAATATAGTTAAAAAGAAAATTATTTCAAGTGTATTTGGATATTGACTAAACGACTCATTAATTTCGGGTACTAATATAGAAGCAAATAAAACTAATATTAAAATAACAGTTATAATTATACCAACACCGATAATTCGAACCCCTTTTTTATTTTTTATAATTGCATTAACGGTATATATTAAAGAAAGACAAGAAGAAATGACTAATGAACTTATTTTCAAATACGGTATGTTGGTATATCGACTTAACTGTAAAACTGTGATTATTAAAAAAGCAGAAATTAGTAATTTGTAAATCCATCCTTTTTTTACTTTAAATAATTCAATGGTGAAAGCGTAAAGTATTAAAGGGGTAAGACAAAAAAGTGAAGGCATTAAATAATTGAATAGGAGAATAAAAAAGGGGTCATGACTATATATTTTAATGAATGAAAATATGTATTGAATTCCAGAACAAAACATTAACAGGCTAAAAAATAGATTAGATTTTTCTATGGGATAAAATATATAAAGAAAAAGATGAAAAAAACTAATTGTTAGGAATATACCACCTAACAACAACATAAATGTTAATGACATTTCATCTTCATTGTTATTGATTTGTCGGCTGATTTCGTTTATCGACATTTTAAAACCAACAAATGGTTCACTAAAGTAAATCCAATTCCTTGCCGCTTTAAAATTTGCATACTTAACTATAAAAGAATGTTCTCCCGGGCGAGAGATTGAGAAGACGTTTGACAGTGACTGTGGGTAGTAATTAATTGTTTTTTCTCCATTTATTTTTCCAAATTTTCCAATTAGAACGGAGTCTAAGTAAATCTCAGAGGCGCCATAATGAATTATATGTATTTCAAGAGGTATGTTCGTTATGGAAGAATCAGCGATAAAATTAAATTTAAACCATCCTTCATTTGGAAATGAGGTAAATATGCTGTCACTATAATAAAGTTTAGGAGATAATTCAATCCAGCTATCATCGGTATCTGGAAAGGTTTTAGTGTATGATTTTTCTAAACTTTTAAATTTCCAACCAACATTAAAGATATATGAAAAATTCTGACCTTCATTTTTAGAAAGCACAATTGAATCCAAAGCATTACAAAATGAATTTGAATGGTATAAATTAATAAAAAGAAAAAAAGTAAGTAATTTCAACAAGATCTCTCGTTTCTACCTGAATTTATTTTAACTTTAATCAGTCTCTAAGACAACGAACATAATATCCATTCTCTTTATTTCTATTATTTCTAGAAATGTAGCTATTGTTGTAAGATAAACTTCGATCCCAAGCATCTTCTATGTTATACTCTGTAGAAGTCCACCATTCAGCATTATTTCCCAAATTTATGTATGCACCGTTGCCGCCTCTTAATCCACCTGCAAGGCCTGTAAATCCACTACTATTGTTTGCATCAATATTTGGGCTTGTCCAATGTATTGTGCCAGCTTCTTTCAAATTATCTCCGGCAAAATTAGAGCCACCTACACAACTTACCAGTGACATCCATTCCGCATCTGTTGGAATATGCCATCCATCCGGTGCTAAACCACGAGGGTCATTTACAGCATACCAGTTATAAATTTTACCATATATAACTCCCATTGCAGGATCATTATTATAATAACACCAAGCACCAGTTGTAAGTGAAGCCCATTGAGAAGGATCGGATACTTGTGGTATTCTATCGCCATTTCTATAGGTTACCACATCCAGATTTTTTGTCATCCATATTTGTGAGCAAATGGCCACAAATGGAAATGGTTTTGAAAGTATTGCCTCATAATTATTTTCAATTAAACTAAAATCTGTTGATTCTATTTGGCCATCACCTGTTAAATCGCCAATTAAATAACCGTCAGAGAATAACAAAGATTTATTTTCGATATATGTATAGTCAGATATGCTAATTACTCCGTTTTGATTTATATCGCCACTAAAAATTGAAAAATTTCCATCTCCTAAATTCTTTAAATTGTTGCCAAAAGCTTTTAATGAAGAAGTAGTAAAATCGTAATTCGTATTTGAACTAAAAATAACAGGATTCGCACTCCAAGTTTCCAGAGAATTACGATGGTTTATTTTTAAGTAGTATTGACTCCCTGAAAATACCGAAGTATTAAAGATCACTGATATATTTCCATCCGTTTTTAAGATTCCCGACTGTTTATCAATCTCTTCATATGGAAAATTTGAATTCATGGCACTGATAAAAACAGTATCGACATCCACGAAATTCGAATTTGGAATTGCCAGCTTAAAAAGTGTTCCTCCTGCACCTGAATTATCCATCAACCCATTTCCACAATAATAGCCTTCAATAAAAAGTTTTGCGTTAAGAGTCACATTTAAAGTTGGATTTTGGGCGATGGAAATAAATGAAATTATTAAAATGGTAAATACTAAAGTAATTGTTTTCATAGTGAAGTTATTTTAAAAAATATGCATTCAATAATAGAGAAATTTTTCAAATGTTCATAATTTAAATTTTTAAAATGATTATAATTATAAGAGAATTCGAATGAAATAAAAAGGTTCAATCATGTAGTTTATTAGTAAGTTTAAATATAATATTGAGTTTAGTCTTATGAATGACCTTAAGTTTTCGAAAAAAGCAAAACGCCTTTTTTGAAAAGAAACCGCTCTATTTAGTTTTTCAATTTTCTGAAATTTACTTTTTTTTCGGAATTTACTAAAGCAAGAAAAGGTAGATCAAAATGCTATTTATAATGGATTTTCCCAATATAGATTTTGAATACGACCTTTTGAAAACATTGCTTTAATCATCGATTAAACATCAATAAGCGTTTAAATACGAAAGAAAACGACTGCTTTTATTATTAAATGAAACGACTGCCTTCAGAGTAGAAGAAATTCATCAAATCAATCTAAACGAAAAAAAATTTCGTTGAATGAACTTCATAGCTAAACTAGATATTTCAGAAAAAAAATTCCGGATTTTCCGAAAATTTAGAAAAACAGTGATTCTGGCAAATTTTACGACAAAAAATTTCGGAAAACTTTCCGGAAATTTCGGAAAAAACGGAAAAGTGTTCTAAATTCAGTCAAAATTATTGCGGAAATTTTTTCTTTTTTTTCTTTTCTTACTTTTCTTACTTTTCTTACTTTTTTTTTCTTACGAAATTTGCGGAATTTTCGGAATTTACTTTTTTGAAGAAACTGCTAGCCAAAATGTACTGCAGTTTTTAAATCTAATATGCCAAGGGAAGGATTATTGTTGCTCAATAAATTGTTAAAATGTAAGTTCCATTATGTTAAATGTTTTTTGACAATTTAGAAGGGGTCTTTTTTTGGATGATAATTTAAATGACCTTTATTGTTACTAGTTGTTTCAGTCAAAATTATTTCACCACCACGCGCCGAACAATTCTTCCTTGCTTACTCTGAAACGAAACAAAATAGACTCCCGGTACTAAAAAAACTGTATTAAACGAAAGATAATTCTCATTCACAACGGCAATGTCAATGATTTGTATTTGTCCCATTGAATTATAAACCAACACATCACTCACTTTTTCACCCGCTAAAGTCAAATAAAAAATCTCACTAGCAGGATTCGGAAAAACATTAAAAGCATCTACCGGAACTTTCACAGGAAAAATCGCTGTTGACAAACTATCGCATGCAGTGCCTGATTGCGGGCCTAAATAGTAGTTCGGATAGTTGGACATTGTGAATGCATTGGCCGCAGGGAGATGTAAACAATGTTGACAGAAATCACACGCCGATCCAGCACTATCAGGGCTATTAATAACATGAATATCGTTAGATCCATTTCCACTAATGATGTAAATTTTTCCATCGGGAGCTAAAGCGGATAAATAAAAATTACATGCTAATCCAAGGGATAAGAATCCATCGTAAACAGCTACAGTGACTTGAGAATTTAATATATCATTGACATCGAATTGGTACACATAAGACATACTTGAAACATAGAGGTATCTGCCAGAGGCAGAAAAAGCAGCTCCGCCACCGGCAGCAGAATCGATAATTGTTACAAATCTTCTATTACTGAAATTACCGGAACATCGATCAAAATCCCAAACATCCAAATCACCTTCCGGATCATAATAAGCAAATTTATCGCCTTGCGGAGAAAAGAGCATTTGACCTGCGTAATTCAACCTGATTGTAAAAATATTCTGAATAAATGGACCTTGAATTCCATAAGGTGTAATAAGAAATTTATAAATTTTACCACTGTCCCATTTATGTGACATCAACCACCAGTCCCTGCCATTTGCATGTTTTACTGCTGTTAAACGTCCTACAATTAAAGTGTCATCAATCAATACCGTATTTTTCTGAACGACACCACCTTTCCCACCATCCAGTGTCATATCAATCACCGAGTACAATAATTGAAATGTCAAATAAATGGACTGTGGATGTTCTGCTGTTTCATGAAACAAATAATACTTGGTACTGTCGTCGGGAAAAGGAATTACGATATTTCCTTGCGGAATTGATAATCCATTATCATATCTAGAAGTCGTCAAATACCCTGGATTCAGGCCTGATCCATTCTGCATCGTATCATCCAATGCGTTTGCAACATAAATACCATTAGAATAAAACAATAAATTTCCGTTTTGATCTGAAATTGTTCCATTGGTTTCGTTCAAATTCATATACCGCTGAACATAGGAAATAACGGGGCTAACACCCGCAAAATCCCAGTTCATTCCCCCAGAGTTAGGCGTACAGCAATCATAACCCATTAACCAATACCGATCATATTGCGCTTGTGACGTTGTTGAAGAAAACAACATCAACATAAGAATACAAATCAAATATCTTATTATCATTAGATTTCAGAAGTATTAGTTTGAACCATGAATTGAAATAAAACGATGTTCGAAATTCAAAAAAATAAACCTTTTAAAATAAATTTTTTATTATAATCAAAATTTTATTTCACCACAACACGCCGAACCATTCTCCCATTCGCATTTCTAAACGAAATAAAATAAACTCCAGACACAAGCGAAATAGTATTAAACGAAAGATAATTTTCATTCACAACGTCAATTTCAACCGATTGCAACTGCCCCATTGAATTATAAACCAACACATCGCTCACTTTTTCACCCACTAAAGTCAAATAAAAAATCTCACTAGCAGGATTCGGAAAAACATTGAAAGCATTTACCGGAACTTTCACAGGAAAAATCGCTGTTGACAAACTATCGCATGCAGTGCCCGTTTGTGGACCCAAATAATAATTGGGATAGTTGGGCATTGTGAACGCATTGGTTGCAGGGAGATGTAAACAATGCTGACAGAAATCAGATGCAGATCCAGCACTATCCGGATTATTTATAACATGAAGATCGATTGAACTATTTCCGCTATTTATATAAATTTTACCGTCAGGTGCTAAAGCTGATAAATAAAAATTACAAGACAAACCACCAGATTGAAAACCATCATAAACAGCAATCGTTGTTTGAGAATTAGAAACATCATTTACATCAAACTGATACACATACCTGTGACTAGAAACATATAGGTATCTGCCAGAGGCAGAAAAAGCAGCTCCGCCACCGGCAGCAGAATCGATAATGGTTACAAATTCCCTATTACTGAAATTACCGGAACATCGATCAAAATCCCAAACATCCAAGTCGCCTTCTGGATCATAATAAGCAAATTTATCGCCTTGCGGAGAAAAAAGCATTTGCCCAAAATAATTTACCCGAACCGTAAAAATATTTTGTACGAATGGGCCTTGAATTCCATAAGGAGTAATTAGGAACTTGAAAATTTTTCCACTGTTCCATTTATGTGAAAATAGCCACCAGTCTCTGCCATTGGCGTGTTTTACAGCAGTTAATCTTCCTTCAATTAACGTGTCTTGGAAAAGAACAGTATTCTTTTGAACAACTGCACCCAAACCGCCATCGAGATTCATATCAATTATTGAATAAAATAAATAGTAAGAGGACCAAGTTACCCCAACATCATCAACCGTTTCATGAAAAAGATAGTAGCGCATGCTATCTCCTGGAATCGGAATCACAAGGTTCGCCTGAGGGGTACTTAATCCCACATCGATTCTTTGATTTGCCCAATAACCCGGATTCAGCCCTGATCCATTTTGCATCGTATCGTCCAATGCGTTTGCAACATAAATACCATTGGAATAAAACAATAAGTTTCCGCTTTGGTCTGAAATTACTCCATTGGTACAATTTAAATTCATATACCGCTGAACATAGGAAATTACAGGACTACCACCACCTTGAAAATCAAAATTCACTCCACCAAACTCAGGAGCACAGCAATCATATCCCATCAACCAATACCGATCATATTGCGCCTGTGATGTTGTTGAAGACAGCAACATCAACATAAGAATATAAACCAAATATTTTTTTATCATTTTAATATGACGAAGCGGTTAACATTAATTATGTTTCCTTCAAAATCCAAGATACGATAAAAATAAATACCGCCAAGCCAGTTTTCAGTATTTATTTTGATTTCGTTGCGATTAGCTTCTAATGGAAAATTTGAAATTACAATTCCTATTGCATTTAATACTTCAACAGTATTTACATTTTCATAAGAATATCGAATTGTAATCTCATTTTTTGCAGGGTTAGGAAACACAAAACTATTTCCAACTTTTTCAGATTTCGTTCGATAAGCATAGCCACCTTGCAAACATTCTAATTCATCCTCATACGCATGGTCTGGAAATATTCTGGCATAAAGAGATCTTGCTCTATACACGGCAGGACCGCCCGTCAGAGGACACTGATCTGCTACTTCACGTATTTGTTCTGATTGGGTTAAAAGATATGCTTCCTGATCACTTTGACTTAGTAAACTAAGATTTATGCTTTTTATGCTAGTGTGATTTTGAAGATAAATGCCGTTAGTAGAAATGGCTTCGTTCTGAGCTATTAAATCTTCCATACTATAGTTAAGCGAGAGCAAAAATGCATCCATTGCATTTTGATTGTAACCAATTAAGTATTGAATATTCTCAATTAAATTAGTTTGGACACTTAGAATACTATCCTTCTCTTCCTCCTTTAGTTCCTCTGATTTCAACTGCTCATTCAACTCTTCAAGCAGCTTTGTCTTTGTATAGATTTCCAGCGAATTATATTCAATCATTGAATATAAGGAGAGTTGTGTACTGATCAAGTGATCCATATTCAGATCTAATTCTGCTAAGCCTTGAATGGCGCTTCCAGCCATCGAAATAAAGAAGTCTGACAGTACAATTGAGCTATCCAAGTATTCAGGTACTTCTAATAATAATTCGTACAAGTCTTGTCTTAATTTAGCACGATTCTCATAATCAAATTCGGTAGTACTGACTGAATCCAAAGCTATCAGTATTAATCTTTGCAAATCTTCTCCACCACCACCGCTTACATCAACGATACACGCACCACGATGAATTTTTTCTCCATGAGAAGTAAAATCACAATTCTCATCGAATTGATTTCTACGATCAAACCAGAAATCAGGGTCAATTAACAAACTGTCAGGCCGATTCCAACGGCCATTGGATGAAATTGGTAAATTTTGGTCATAAGTATACTGATCATTTGCAGCATTGATAGTATTAAAATTCTTCGCTCCCCATCCCGGATAATGGAAAGCGGTATCTTCAAACCAAGCATTTCCTTTTAAATCCTGCGCCTCTAAATCTGCTGAACCTGAATAATTCAATGCTGTGAAATGTCGTCCAAAATCGTTAGCGCGAATCACAGAGCCATTGGTACTTAATAGGCCCCTACAAGGTCCCGTTACACGAATGCCGTAACTCATGTTGGTCATTGCATTGCAGTTCACCATGTTTGATTTGGATGATTCTATCCGCATGGCAGATTCAGTCGTAAGGTCCATTGTAACGTTGCTTCTTGTGCCTAACACATCGTTACACGAAATAGTTCCGGAGTTACTCCCTTGTAAACAGATTCCTGTTTTATTGAAACTGGTTCCATTGTTAAGCTGGACAACATTGTGATCAATTAAATATTCATCTGCACCATTCATGTGAATTCCGTACAAAGAATAATTGCCAAGTGAAATGTTGTTGTTTCGAATAATACTCATCGGATTGTGTTTGTTCATTTCCAGAACCGATACTCCACATGCTACTGCTGTGAATCCTTTTAATTGCTGTGGTCTGGTTCCGCCATTTATGATGTTATTCTGAACAATCAATTCTTTTGCCCCTTGATTGTTCCACAACCGTACACCATGACGATTGCAATCCATTCTGTTTTGAGAAATGTATACAGACTTGTTCAAGCTGCTGTTAATATTGAAACCGATATCGCAATTGGCCATATTAATCTTTGTTAAATTAACTTCTATTTCATTGGTAAAAATTCCATTGTAGCAATTTTCAAAATCGAAGATCGTTGGATCATCAGAACCGATCATGGTAAGGAAATACGCACCATTGTGTCCGGAGTTAAGTATTCCTGTACCAATTACATTGTCGGTTGCATATGAATCAAAACCTTCAATGTTCTTAAATTTCGATTTAGCAACGCTAAGATTTGAATTAAGGGCATAAATACCAAAATTCATATTGTTAAATGCTAAATAGGTATTACTATCAGAAGTTCCAACAGGTAAATAATCAACCCACTCTGCCTGTATTCCTGCAAAAGATCTGCTTTGTGGTGTTGGACTTTGATTAAAATACGGATCTTTTAAACTCCCAATACAATCAAATTGAGTATTTGAAATTTCGTAGTTTCCAATAATTCGTCCACTCGAAGTGCCATGGAAGTAAATTCCCACATAGTCTTTATTGAAAGTGCTTCCATCAATATCTAGATAAACATCGTCCAATACTTCAACTCCAAATTGCGCATCTTTAACTGTTGAGCTGATCATTCTTAAACCTGAACCTGCTTCGAGATGAATTCCCTTTGACATATCACTGCATGAGTAAATTTCAGAGTCTCCAATAAATAATGTGTCTCCCGGTAATACATTGATGACAGCACCCGGGCCGAGAATAATATTATGACAGAGTGTAAAATAAAAATTACTGTTTACGGTAAATGTTCCATTGATCAAAACTATATTATTGTTGGCTGTAATTCCGGCTAAGCCGATTCCCAGACTAGTGGTGTCTGACAAATTAAAATCAACAGCGGGGTCGAAGTCAGGTGGAATACAACATTGTGCTGATGTGATAACGTTAATCAAAATAGAATCTCTCGTGGTATTACCGGAAGAATCAATCACTTCAACAATGTAATACGTAGAAGTCTGCGGTGTGTCAATTACACTTACTCCGGAAGCATTAAATCCTGACGGGTTGGAAGTCCAATTGATAGTATAAGGCGCATGTCCGTTTGCGATTTGAGCGCTTAAGCTAACTGGGGAAAAGGCACAGGTCAATTGCTCATTTGCTTTGGGAAGTACACTTAATGCATTGCAACCGCCTGATTGAGGAATATAGGTTCCTGGAACGTAAGTAATAGTATCCTGAATCACATTACTACAATAACTACTGAATTTGTAATCAAATACGAATGGCCTTTGACCTGCGCTCAATTGTTGTGTAGCCGTGAAAAATAACTTCATCGAAAGTTTCTGACCAAACTGCAAAGAACCTTGATAATTTATTTGAGGATCATAAAATGAGAAATAATTTGTCTGGCCGGAAATAAATGATGTATCCGGCAAAATCAATACAGCATTCGACGACGTATCCGTAAAGAAAAACTGGACACTATCAACGGTTGCGCCTAAAGTGTTTTTTCGGTAACTCAATTGAATGCTGTCAATGGCTGCACCGTTATTGATCACATCAAAAACAATGGTGTCCTGAAAACAAGTACGATATGTTACAGGATCAGATATCACTTGGGTAGGACTGGTAGATGTAAAATCAAACTGAAGTATAATTGTCGTATCTGAACAGGCACTTGAATCCTGCATTTGAAGCGGTGTTGGATAGCCATCGCAATTCCAGCCGTAATGAAGTGGAATGTCAATTGTATTGCCAAAAGAACATTCCACAAAAGTTCCACATACTGTGAATGTAGTATCGAAGCTCGGCCGTTGAACTCCCAAATTAAACAGATAGGCATGTGAACCATTAGGCAAAGTCACGTATATTGCTGAAGTTGTATCAATCATAAAATTTTCTAAATATGCTGACTCAGGAATATAAATAAACAGGTTGCTGATGAACTCCGTTATGTTTTGAATATTCGAAATATTCACGTCAAAGCATTGCTGCCGTGTCTGTGAATGCATGAGTCCAATTGGTCCGTTAGTCAATAATGGATCAGCTGAATTAATTACGTTTCCAAGTGGGTCTAACTCTGCCAACGTAGGACTATTTGTTCCGCAAGTATTCCAATTGAATGTGCTTCTAACCACAGTGTCAGTAAAAATTATAGTGCTATCAATTCCGCAAAAATCCCATAAAAAGTCAAAAGCAAATCTTCTATGTGCAATTTCGTCGCTTGAATATACAAGCGGAGAATTCGTTATAAACCGTGTATTGCAGCCTGTGATATAATCTGTACTGTCTAATTGTTCTGTTGCATAAACAGATTGAACAGGAAATAATCCGCTGCCTGGAATTGTAATGAGCGAGTTGTTAAAACTTTTATGAATATTTGGGACATTACAACCTGAACTATATAATGTTCTTACTGTTGAATTTGAGTTGAGTGAATCTAGTGCGGAGAATATATATCCATTATTACCTCCCGGCATACTGATCTGAATTGACGTAAGATCAGGGGTCGGTCGAAATTCAAATGGGAAAATATTGGAGGAAGTTCCACCCATGTAAACAGTTTGATCAATTGTTATTTTCTTTGAACATGCTGTGTTAGCTAAATCCAAATTACTAAACGAAACTTCCGTTTTCGGGTATATTGATTGAAAATTATGCCTCGCTCCTTGTGATTCACAAAAATAAAGTAACGAATCGTTTAAGAGGGAATCCGGCATATCTTGCGCAACAGCAATTATGTGATTGGTATAAACATTGAATTGATTCAATGCTGCATAATTTATCCCTGTTAAATACATATTACTTTCAATAATACTCAAGAAAGAGTTGTCGCTTTCAGTAATGGAATTCCCTGTAATAATATTTCCACATTCTTTAAAATACACTTTGATCTTAAACGTGTCATTGGCATCGTATGTAAAAGCCGAAACCCCAAATACTGAAGCTAGTGCATGTTCACTCATATCGTAAAATATCATCTCTGATTTTTCCGTTCCTGATAAGATAGAATCCCGCAGATCATGAACAATAGTGTCAAATAAAGGGCTAGTTTCAAGCAAGGAAGCAGTATGATTCACGCCCAAATGTTGATAGCTGACATCTATTTTAAATGGATGTAGATTGAATTTATCGGAACTACTATGTGGGATTTTTTGTTCTAAGAAACAGTACTTAAGAAAAATATTTCTGTTTCGTAAGCTATCTAAAGTTCTAGCTCCTGAATTAGAAATAATTCCAATCACGGTGGAGGTCAACGTATCTCCCGGAATAGAAAAATGCTTATTGATTTCAGGATGTGCATTTAAATAACTTGTATCAGTTAATGTAATTCGTGAAAGCGGGAAATCTGCTAAGCCATCATTATCGGAATCTTTAAATCCAAAGGAAATTCTTTCCATAATTTTTGAGCCAGCAGTAATTGTTGATCCAGCCATATCACAGCCTGGACAATGAATGCTTGCAGTTGCTTCTTTTTTCGACATTGGAATATAGCAATCCAGATCGCGCCCTGCAAGAAATGTTTTAATTACCATTTTAGGAAATCGTGTATTTCCACAACAGCATCCTTTCACATAAAATGAAAAGGTAGAAGTATTCATGAAATCAAGGAAATTCAAAACAGAATTTCCGCCTTCCAAGGAATCAATAGAATAGTAAACTCGAATAGTTGTTCCAATTGAACAGGAATCTCCAACGATTACAAGGCTATCCATCGCCCATTCATTAATACCATTGAAAAAACGAATATCATTTGCTGAACCATGTACCAATGATAATCCGGACTCAAACTCGAATTGAAACATTATTCTTGCCCTTGCTTGCAAGAGAGACAGATCAGTCGTTGAAGAATCAGCAATAAAATTTAATATTTGATAATTGTAGGCGCTGCCAAATCGATCTTTCCAGAAATTGGTATTATTAACTGTAAAAAACAACTGTTGACCACAACTATTTGTTGGTGCATTAAAATCAACTGTCGCTGGCGAAAAATTTTGAGTCAAATAAATTTGTTTAGGATGTTGTCCGTTGGATGAAATATTTCCATAAATATTATATCCAAATAAACCATTTAGTGTATCAATTAACGGTTGAATTACCTTCGGGCTATTACACTCATCATTGAGATTGACGGTCATGATCCAGGTATTGAGTTGCTTTTCAATACCGAATACGGAATATCCAAAAGTACTATCATCCATCGATGGACAGCAATACGATATAGGGAACTCAACTATTATAGAATCGCCCGGGAATAGAAAATCAAATTCAAAATATGCCCGATATAATGCATTGCTGAATCCTCCGAATTGAATGCATGTTGGAAAATTGTGTATCGTCGTGTCTCGATCTACATAACGGGTACATTTGCGACCGATATAATGAGTTGTAGAATCTGATAGGTCAATGTCAATTGAATTGCTATCCGGCAAATAAAACATCGAATTTCGACTTTCATTTTCAATTATTATTTTCACATTTTTCGCTACATCTCCGCCATCATTTCGTATCAAGTATCGGAATGTCTTTGTTGGATTCTGATCAAAATCCGTATCCCAAAATTCAGTGTTTTGAGTAATTGAAGGAGCAGGACTGAGTCTGGCAATTAATACGCTATCTTTCTTTTCTCCGGGAATCATGTAATTGTTTGTGATATCCTGATTACACAAATTTGAATCGAGATTCCCACTTAAATTATCAAGGCAACCATAATTAAAAACAGAATTGAATTTAATGCCGTTTGTAGAACAAAGAGTTTTAAAACATATAGAATCGTAATTAGGGAAAGAGAATGTTTCAACAAATTTGAATTTTGACAAAAGGTTTATATCGTAATTAGAGACCGGAAAAATAAATGAGGTGCTATTTAAATTTGTCAGACTAGATATGATAACATTGTTCTCGTTAACCAAATACACATCTTTGAATAATACATTTGGACAATCGATTGAATCTGAGAATCCCATTAAAATAGAAATTCTACCTGTATCAGGTAATTGACTCATTGAACTTGTATATGTAATTGTTCTGGCAACACTATCGCCTGAATGTAATGAGTTGAAGATATCGATAAAATCAACTTTAAAATTCGGATCATTTGTAGGATCTGCAGTCAAGTAAGGAAAGTACAGATCATAGGTTAGTTCATTACCACCAATTCCTGATGGTCCATAGACGTCCAGATTCCATAAGGAAGGGTCGACTGTGGAAGTGGTATCAAAATCATCGAATAGATTAATGATGTCTGTGTAGATATTGAACGATGTACCGGAGGTTGGTTGCGGAAAGCAATTTACATTAAGATCATAATTAATAATGACGGAATCGTTTGCTTGATGGAAGGTGCCAATGTTGAACAAGGCCCAATTCGCTATGCTTCGATGAGTAGAAGAAATATGCTCCCCGGGATTTGACAAATTGATCCCTACAAATAAGCTATCTTGACTGTAGATAGTGGAATCAAAACGAATTACAATCTGAACCGAACGTTCCGAACACATCGTCATCCAATTTGACGCCAACACATCCTGTCCATCTAAGAATCTGACAGAAACATTAATTGAATTTTGCGCGAATATCGAGTTCAGGCAAAGAAGAAACAGTAGTGACAGAGTACTTTTTTTCATGCTCATAAGTAAATTATACATTAGATCAATGCCACAACTGACATTGAGAATTAATCAAGATATAATGTCTGAAAGTGAAGGCTAATAAACCTAAATAATCAGAATAAATTTAAATTGGTCCGATGGGTTTTACAAAAAGACTGAATATTTGTAAGCGGATGGTTAAAGGAAATAAAAATATTCAGAAAAGCAAAATATATTTTCATGTTTTAATATAAATCTGATCTGAAACCAATAAAATCAATTGTTTCAATTAGAACTGTTATTTTTGCGTCTTGATCAAATAATGTTTTGATTCAAAAACGAGAAAATCTTGTTTTTGAAATTAGTGAAATTGATTTCTTGTTTCTTCTACATTCAAATTCGATAGAAATTCTTTTGGATCGTATTGTTGTAAATAATCAGCAATGTCAAAGCCGTTCGCTCTCTCATTTTCAGTTGCTCTCTTTTCCAATAAATCGGAAACAGTAAATTTAGCTAAGTGCGCAAGTTCTTTTGCCTTGTTGCTCCATCTCTCATATCCATTTATATCAGGGAATAGTGAAACGAATCGACCTTTTAAAATTTTACATTTCTCTTCATTCAAATTATTTAGACTCCCGACTGCCAACCAAATAAATTGTGGCAAATAAACACTAGCTATGACTGCGGTTTTTTCACTTTCAACGATTGCGATTGGCTTCCTACAAGAAGTTAATAAGTGCTCGCCGAAAAAGCATTGTCTTAACTTGAAAGATGTTATTTTAATTGATGTATGAACCCAACTAATATGATTAAAAGGTTTTTTGATTCTCCTGCCTGTTACAGGGTTATATAGCATTATTTTACCTGTCCTGACTTTGCCATGTGTATCTATTTGCCAAAAAACAGTAGCGCCGTTCCATTTTTTTGATGTGGCAATGAAATATTGACTTACAACTTCGCCGGCAACCTTGACTCCAAAAAGCTCAATCAGAAACGTTACAAAATTATTTGTTTTATATGCTCTCGCACTTAGGCTTGCCTTAAATATTTCAGCAGGAATATACGAAACAGAAGGTGGGTGTGGAGCAATTGATTTCATTAAACGTAGTATTGATACTTTATTATCAACCGTAATATTATTATCATATAAATATTGTTTAGGGGTATAATGATACCCGCAATTAATTTCACGATTACATCTGCCAACGGTAGGATGGAGGTGTTCGCCAGTATGTGTGTCAATATAAACAGCGAAGGTTTTCTCTTTTTGTCCACAATTTGGGCAACGATACCGGGTTTTCATTCCCTTGTATGGTTCTAATATATATCTATATTCTTTTTTCATTTTATTGAATTTATTTTTTAAAAGAACTTGTTGCATTTGTTGCACTTATTGCACTACTGTTTCAGTTTGTGCAATAAGTGCAATAAGTGCAAAGGATAAATACTTAAATGAGTTTTTTATATTCACCTCTAACAGTGCGTTTAAACAATTCTTGAGTCTTAAGAAAATATTTAAAGGTTCTTTCTGCAACACCCATACTTTTAGCTATTAATAAGCCTGATTCGGTTGTGAATCTTTCAGGAAGTGCTTGATACAGTTTATGTTTGTCACTTGGATATTTATCAAGAGGACTTGCATTAGAGAGAATTGAATTTACTTTTAAAGCTGAATTTTTGAAATAAGAAACCAGCTTTAAAGCACCTTCAGTAGAATTCACACTAATTGATCGTTTGTCACTTTCTTCGCAAGCATAGCTCAACATTTCAAGAATTAATGCCAATCGGACGGCGTGTATTTCCATTTTATTAAAGATTCCTCGTATTGCGTCATTTTCTGTATTATTAATCTGATCTGTATTTTCCTTCTGCCATTCAAATAAAATTTTTTTTGCATCAAGTGAGAATTTCAATATTTCGGGAATTGGATTCACGGTATCTTGAATGTTCATAGGTAATTTCAATATGTTTGATATTATAGAATGCCATTTTTCCGTAATGTTAAGTGGAAGTTCTTTTTCATTCCAATATTCCTTCTGAATATTATCCGGGATGACAAATAATATTCTATCAATAAATCCATTTTGAGTCCTATTCCCTTTCGCAAGTTCATGCAAAATTCCATTTTGAATTGTTCCACAAACTGATATAAAGGGCATAGGAATATGAATAGGTTCGCCATTTTTGCGAACAATGTTCATGAGCATGCAACTCCATATACTTAACCATAATTCCATTTCGCTTCCTTTATTGTATCGGTTAAAATTCTTAAACCAACCTGCCAACTCATCAACATACACTCCTAAACCGCGCCTATTTGCTTTATGAACCTCGGCAAGAGCTTCGGGAGTATAGTCTGATAAAAGCAGTTTTTTACAAACAGGTCTTATAGGTTCGTCAACTCCTTGCTGTTTTCTTTCCTTTTTTGATAAGTTTATAGATATATCGAATTCCTTCTTTTGTTGTTCATATTGACGGAAAGTCTTTTTATCCTGTTCGATTAGCGGTTGAAGCGCGAAATTTAATGGATGGCTCTTATTTGCACCTGCGTGGGCTACAATAGCGATGTAAACGACAGGACTTTCTAGCCAACCTTTTTTAACTTCAACTTTGTGAGTATTTCCAGTAGCAACAGAAACTGAAAAAAGTAATGAAGCACCGATAAAATCAATTGGGAAATTTAGTGTTTCATTTGTTGCTTTAATAATTTGTTGAATGACAAGCGGAAATACTTCAATCGGAAAAGGAACAGATGCAGTGTCACTTGAAGAGGTAGCCGAACTTGAAAGTCGGTCTGCTTCCTCTTGCAATAAATGTTTATTAATTCCGACACTATCAAAGTCAAAGTTCGGTTTAATAGGCTTTTGAATTTTAACATTATTTGTTGTTCCAGGGAAATTATTTGGTAACTTCGTATCTTCACTTACAAAATTATCAATTGAATGAACCCCGTTGTCGCTATCGGGGTTTTTCATTTTTTACCTCCCTTATCGTTTTTTAGTAATACTTCATGTTTAGTCAGGGTATTTATCAAGTCAGATTTTGAAAAGAGCAACTTTCGCTTACCTATCCGGAAAAATGGGATTTGTCTTTTTTCAACTAGTGAGTAGAGCGTAGAAATTTTTAATCGTAAGAATTTCGCAGCCTCTTGACCGGACAGGAACTCTGTGAGGTCATTTGTATTTGTCTCGTTTTGTTTTTTCATTTGTCAGTGATTTAAACTGACACAAAAGCACAAAAAAGGATTCAATAAGAATGGGTCAAATTTTTACAACATCAAAAAAAACGATATTTCACACTTTTCTGAAAAAATTCTTGACTTCATTATATTTATACTCATCATAATTCTTGTAGTTCCCTTCAAAGTTTCTAATGAACGAATCTTCATCTAATAAATCTAAATCTTTGTGAACAAGTCTTAGTAATTCGAAGAGCATAATATAGATTTGTCGCTTAGACCTATCCTCTGTAAAATGTGCTTCTAAACCAAGAAGAATTGCTTTAAAGTTGCCTTGGCTTAATTTAGCTAAATCAATTTCTCCATTATATTTCGCAAGCGCCACTCTATACATTTCCATTACGAAGTTTTCAAATGGAGAAGCCTCAGATTTGTATCCCAAATTTAATCTGTACTTTTCTTTCCGCTTGCCTTCAGCAACGGTTTTGTATAATAAGTTTGTTTCTTTACCATTATAAATTGTATCAAAACCCTGTGCGATACCTTCTAAAAATGATAATTTTGCTTTCAATTCTAAGTGAGTTTTAACGTAATAGAAATAGTTTGCTACCGGGAAAAAGGTGTCATCAACTTGCGATAGTTTTAAAAGAATTGATTCTAATTCATTAATGTCCACAAACCATTTCGTAGTTTGCTTTCTAATATTCATTTCGTGAAATTTTCTTAGAATAGGCTTAGTTGGAAAAAAAATTAAAGAAGAAATAAAATTATAGTTTTCGATAAGAAAATAGTTCTTATCGGTACTGGTTGCTGATACTTCATTTATTCGAGGAAAATCCCAACTAAGAAACTTCAAACTCTGTGTTTCATAGATCTTCCTCTCGTCTTCAATTAACTGAGTAAGGTTGATACATTGTCGCTCTTTTTCTTCAATAACTAAGTCTATCATGAAATAATCTTTAGTCAAGAAAGGTTATAATAATATTTCATTAAAATATGCAACGCCCCCATTAGCGCCCCCAAAAATAAAGAAAGCCCCTGAAAATCAAGGGCTTAAATTTTATTTGGCGGTCCGGACGGGACTCGAACCCGCGACCCCATGCGTGACAGGCATGTATTCTAACCAACTGAACTACCGAACCGTTTCCTTTTTTACAAGGACTGCAAAAATAGAGAAATCCTTTAATACACGAAATTTTAAAGCTTCGATTTTTGAAATATTTGTGGTTCATTGTTAGGGTATTAGGTCGATGTAGTGGGTAGGGATCAGAAATTGGAGAATTAAGAGCTGAAAATTGGCTTATTGGCTCCATTCCCTTGAATTAGGAGGATAAGGTGGAATCAGTCAATATTATTAGTTATTTTAAGGATTCTAACTTGAATATGAAATCGGATATATAGGATTAAATTTTCTGAACTATGAATTTATTAAAGATCGCTTTAAGCTTCCTCCTTTGCATATATAATTTGACCTTATTTTCTCAACCTTCCGTACAGTGGAGCAGATCGGTTACAAATTCCAGAGGGCAATTTTTACTTGTCGATTCTTCAGAGCAAATTTATACTG
>Ga0138256_10002587_pt1 | contig 19359 bp, 12 predicted proteins | sample KNB2016incub_MG_FD_105486 | JGI IMG/M metagenome (GOLD analysis project Ga0138256, IMG submission 105486) | Active sludge microbial communities from wastewater in Klosterneuburg, Austria - KNB2014incub_MG | ecosystem: Engineered > WWTP > Activated sludge > Unclassified | place: Austria... | reverse complement strand
TGGTTCCAGGAGCACGCCCTCCGGTCCCTCGACTTCATCCGTCGCACCCAGGTGCCCCTGACCGGCCGCATCATCGATGTCGGCGGCGGCGCCTCGACGCTCGTCGACGATCTGCTGCTGGCGGGCTACACCGACATCACGGTGGCGGACATCTCCGGTGCCGCGCTCGACGTCGCGCGCGCGCGCCTCGGCGCCCTGGCGGATCGCGTCACGTGGCTGGAAGCCGACATCACCCGTGCGGCGCTGCCGGCGGACGCATACGACGTCTGGCATGACCGGGCCGTGTTCCACTTCCTGACGGACGCGGCGGATCGCGCCCGCTACGTGGCCCAGGTGCGCCGCGCCGTGAAGAGCGGCGGTCACGTCATCGTCGCCACCTTCGCCACCGATGGGCCCAGCCAGTGCAGCGGGCTGCCGGTCGTGCAGTATCGGCCGGAGACCCTGCACGCCGAGTTCGGCACGGACTTCCAGCTCACCGAGAGCCTCCAGGAGGCCCACGTGACGCCCGCCGGCAGCGAGCAGCGATTCGTATACTGCTACTGCCGGATGGAACCGAGCGCCGCGCCGTAGCCGGCACCGCCCATCCAGGCCGCCGCCATCCTCCTCGAACAGGGGCTCGACCATGACCGTCTCGGCTGAAGCCCCGCGCACCGCCCGGTTCCGCGTCCCCGACCTGTGCTGCGCCGCCGAGGAACAGCTCATCCGCGGCCGGCTGAAGACGATGGACGGCATCGACGAGCTGCAGTTCGACATCTTCGGACGCCAGGTGAACGTCCTCCACCGCCTGCCGACCGCGGCGACGATCCGCGATGCCATCGACTCCGTCGGCCTGAAGGCGATCCTCCTGGACGAGCCCCACGACGCCGCGGCCGTGCCGCACGGCGCATCCGCGTCCGCCGAAGCGCCCGCCGGTCATGCGGCGGACCACGAAGGCACGCACGCCGACGGCTGGGCTCTCCTCGCCCTCTCCGGCCTCCTCGCCGCCGCAGCCGAGGCCACGGCGTGGTCCACCGGCGAGGATCGCTCCTGGCTCGTCGCGCTGCTCGTCGTCGGTTCGATCGCGCTCGGCGGCCGCACCGCCCTGCGGAAGGCCATCGGGTCCGTGCGCGCGCGCACGCTGAACATCAACCTCCTGATGGCCATTGCCGTCGTCGGCGCCGTCATCATCGGCCATTGGCCCGAAGCCGCGATGGTCACGTTCCTGTTCGCCCTGGCGGAGGCGATCGAGGGCCGGGCCCTCGACCGGGCGCGGAACGCGATCCAAAGCTTGGCCGCCATCTCGCCCGACATCGCATTGCTCCGCGTCGGGACGGAGCTGCAGCGCGTTCCGTCCGGCCAGGTGCGGATCGATCAGATCGTCCGCATCCTCCCGGGCGAGCGCGCGCCGCTGGACGGCGTCGTCGTCGACGGCATCTCGGCGATGAACCAGGCGCCGATCACGGGCGAGAGCATGCCGGTCCCCAAGCACGTGGGCGACCCGGTGTTCGCCGGCACGATCAACGAAGAGGGCCCGCTGGACGTCCGGGTGACCGCCGTCGCGGGGGAGAGCATGCTCGCCCGGATCGCGCGGACGATCCAGTCGGCCCAGGCCCAGCGCGCGCCGACGCAGCGGTTCGTGGACGCGTTCGCGCGCTGGTACACGCCCGTCGTCGTGCTCCTGGCGGTCGTCGTGGCCGTTGGCCTGCCGGTGCTGTTCCGGGTGCCGGTGTACGACGCGGTCTACAAGGCGCTCGTCCTGCTCGTCGTCGCCTGCCCGTGCGCCCTCGTCCTCTCGACGCCCGTGACCATCGTCAGCGCCCTGACCGCCGCGGCGCGGCACGGGATCCTGATCAAGGGCGGCATCTTCATGGAGCGCGGGCGCAAGCTCCGGGCCATCGCCCTGGACAAGACGGGCACCCTGACCCACGGCGCCCCGCGCGTGACGGACATCGTGCCCCTGAACGGCCTGCCCCCCGCCGAGATCCTGAAGATCGCCGCCAGCCTGAACGTCCACTCGACGCACCCCGTCGCCAAGGCGGTCGTCGCCGCCTGGCAGGCCGAGCACCCGGACGAGCCGCTGCTCACAGCCACCGACGTGCGGGCCCTCGCCGGCCGCGGCGTCACGGCCGCCATCGCTGATCGCCGCTACTTCGTCGGCAGCCACCGCCTGGCCGAGGAGCTGGCCACGTGCTCGCCGACCGTCGAGGCCGAGCTCGACCTCATCGAGCGGGCGGGCAAGACCACCGTCGTCGTCGGGGCGGACGGTCAACCGATCGGCGTGATCGGCGTCGCCGACGAGGTGCGCGCGACGAGCCGGGAGGCGGTGGCGGCGCTGCTGAGCCGCAACATCCACGTCGTCATGCTCACCGGCGACAACATCACCACCGCCCGCGCCGTCGCGGCCGAGGTCGGCATCCGTGAGCTGCGCGCGGGCCTCCTGCCCGAGGACAAGCTGACGGCGATCGAAGCGCTGGCCGAGGCGTACGGCGACGTCGGCATGGTCGGCGACGGTGTGAACGACGCCCCGGCCATGGCGCGGGCCGCCATCGGGTTCGCGATGGGCGCCGCCGGCACGGCCACCGCCATCGAGACCGCCGACGTGGCGCTGATGGATGACGATCTCCGCAAGGTGCCGCAGTTCTTCGACATCAGTCGGCGGGCCGCCCGGGTCCTGACCCAGAACATCGCCCTGTCCATCGGCCTCAAGGCCGTCTTCTTCGTCCTGACGCTAGCCGGCGTCGCCACCCTCTGGATGGCGGTCTTCGCCGACGTCGGCACGAGCCTGCTCGTGATCCTCAACGGGCTGCGGCTGCTGCGGGAAGGGCGTACGCCCCTCTGACGGGCTGCGCGCGAGCCGATCCACCGCGATGTGCGCCAGCAAGCCCATCGTCACCCGTGCGTTGACCTCTCCCAGCGCATGCAGCCGGATGCGCTCCGCGGCATCGCGCCACCGGAAGGCGTCGATGCCGAAAGCGCCGCGGTAGCCGGCCCCGGCCAGCGCCACGCCGACGGCTCGGTGCACCTCCCGCAGTCGCGCCGCCTCGCCCGGCAGCAGCCCCACCGGCAGGCGAACGACCCCGCCGCCCTCGGCTACGCCGTCCGCCCCACCGTCACGCCCCTCGGCCGTGGGCACATCGACCCCCCTGAACCGCCCCCGCCCGTCCACCCGCATCCGGTGCAGACCGACGAGATGCACCCGCCCCGTGTCGTCGACGTATCCCACCGCCCCGAAGTCGTCCGTGCGGTCGAGCCACGGTTCGATGACGGCCTCCCCGTGCCGCTCGAAGAGCCGATCGAGCTGCGTGTCGATCGCCTCGCGTTTACCCACACCATCGCCCCCGTCCAGCGGCACCCACACGCGGTCGCGTCCGGCCGACGAGCAGACGGCCTTCACGACGCACGCCGTCGCGCCGACCCGAACCGCCTCGCGCCGACTGTCGCCCTGCCGCCCGACGCGCATCGCCACTTCGTCCCGGTTGCGCACAAGCGCCGCGCCCGGCAGGGCCTCGCCCAGCTCGCGCGCCAACCGGAGGCCGAAGCCGCGGTGGTTGCAGCGGGCGGCGATCACGGCATCGGCCGGTTGGATCGACCACAGTGCGTCGACGACGGCGTGGCCGGTCGGGCGGTGGGCGGGGGGCGGGCGGTCGCCGTTGGCGCGCCGGATCACCGCACGCAGGTCCGCCACGGCGCGTGTTTCGGCCCAGGCCAGGACCGGGACGTTCGGCAGATCGGCCCGCTGCCCGTCCGCCGCTCGCCAAGCCTCGACTTCGTGGTCGCGATCGCGATCGCCGCCGATGCCGATCATCCGGTCCCCGGGGTTCGTGAGCGCCGCAAGCCGTCGCCCAAGCTCGACGGCGCGATCGCGGGCGCGGGGCGACGGTCGCCAGATGGTGTGGGTCAGGCCGAGCGTCGTCTCGAAGTCGTGGTCCGCAGCCAGGTTCGCGACGAGGATGCCGGCGCCGGCGGGCCAGCCGCTGTCGGCGCGTTCGGCGCTCACGACGCCGCGCTCACGACGTCGACACGGCGTCGTCGCCCGACCCGCGGCGCGAACGCAGCGCCTCCAGCCCCTCCCCCCGTACATCGAGGTCGTTGTCCGCCGCCTCCAGCGCCGCGATGAACGCCGGATCCATCCCCGCCGCCACCCGCCCCTCCGCGTGGAACCGCCGCCCGCGCGCCAGCGCCGGCCGGAGCGGCCACGCCACGTTGGCCTGCCAAGCGTCCCACATCGTCATCCCGTCCGGCTTCAGCCGCGCCAGCCACTTCCAGCCGATCGCCACGTGCCGGACCTCGTCCGCATGCACCTTGTCGATGACGGCCGCCGAGGCCTCGTCGCCGCCCGCGCGGGCCGCGGCAGCCGTCTCGGTCGTGTGGTCCAGATTGGCGTTCTCCCACGTCAGGGCCATCGCGCACAGGAATTGCAGCGGCGTCGTGATCGACGGCGCTTTGGCCCAGAAGTAGTCCGTAACCGGAAAGTCGCCGAATGCCCGGCCGTGCGCCTCGACGCGGGCGACGTACATCCGCGTATGGCGCTGCTCGTCGATCAACACGGACAGCAAGTCGGCGCGCAGCTCGCTCGGCGCATCGGGAAAGGCCAACAGCGCCCAGGCGTACAGTTCGACGGCCTGCAGCTCGTGGTTCGCCAGCGCATGCAGGATTCGGACGCGCAGCGCAGGGTTGCCCCAGGCCGACAGCGCCGGCACGCGGGACCGGCGGACGTGCACCGGCATCAAGTTCGCCGGGCGAGCAGGCTCCGCCAGGCGAAGCGGCGGGCCGGGGGCGTCGTCCGGCAGGCCGCGCGGCGGGGCGATGAGGCGTGCTTCCAGCGTCGGCGTCGTGAGGAGGGTGAGGGCGAAGGTGCGGAGGGTGGGCATGGCGGGATCGTATCGCGGGGACGACGCAGGGGCCAGCCGAGAGGATCGACGGTTATCCCGACGGTTACCTTAACGGTTACATCGTCGGCCAAATCAACGGTACACCGTTGGCAACCTGACCGGAACCGTCGCGGAATCGACCGTATACTGCGGTTGCGTTTTCTCCTCCTCACAGAGCGCTGAGCCGGACGGCACCCGCCGTCCGGCTCCCTCTGTTTAATGCCCTGCTATCCTCATGCGTCGAACCCTCCGCCGCCGACGCCCGAGGAGTCGACCGATGTCGTCCGACCTGCGCACCCGCAAGTTCCAGGCTGAAACGCGCAAGCTCCTGGATCTCATGATCCACAGCGTCTACGCCCAGCGCGAGGTCTTCCTCCGCGAGCTGATCTCCAACGCATCCGACGCGATCGACAAAGTCCGCTACCTGGCGCTGACGGACACGACGGTCGATCAGACCGAGCCCTTCGGCATCCGCCTCCTGCCCGACGCGACGGCCGGCACGCTGTCCGTGGAGGACAACGGCATCGGCATGACGTACGACGAGGTCGTGGCCAACATCGGCACGATCGCCGCCAGCGGCACCGAGGCGTTCGCGCGGGCGGTGGCGGCGGACGGCGGGGCGGCGGACGGCGAAGCGGAGGCCGAGGCGGGCGACGGCGACGTCGACGCCGCCAACGGCGCCGGCCAGCCGGACCTCATCGGCCGCTTCGGCGTCGGGTTCTACAGCGCGTTCATGGTGGCGGACAAGGTCGAGCTCGTGACGTGCAGGCACGGCGCGGATCACAGCGTCCGCTGGGAGTCGAGCGGCGGCGACGCGTACCGGATCGCCAAGCTGCCGCCGGGGGCGCGCGGGACGCGGATCACGTTGCACCTCAAGCCGATCGCCCGCGGCCAGGGCGCGGACGAGGCCGACGGCGGCGATCCGCCCAAGGACTTCACGGACGCGGCCGTGCTGCGCGGGATCGTCAAGCGGCATTCCGACTTCGTGGCGTTCCCGATCCGGCTCGAGGCTGCGGGGGACGACGGGATCTCGAGCGAGCCGCTGAACTCCATGCAGCCGCTCTGGTCGCGTCCCAAGTCCGAGATCGACGACGCCGCGTACGACGACTTCTATCGCCACCTCACCCGGGACTGGGAACCGCCGCTGGCGCACATCCACGTGAAGGCCGAGGGCCAGTACGAGTACGCCGCGCTGCTCTACCTGCCGTCCCACGCCCCGTTCGACCTCTACCAGCGCGACGGCCGGCGCGGCCTGCAGCTGTACGCCAAGCGCGTCTTCATCATGGACGAGTGCCGCGACCTCATGCCGGAGCACCTGCGCTGGGTCCGCGGCGTCGTCGACAGCCCCGACCTGCCGCTGAACATCTCGCGCGAGATGGTCCAGGAGGACCGCCTGATCAGCGCGATCCGCCGCCACCTCACCCGCCGCGTCTACGACGAGCTCGGCACGCTCCTGGCCGACGACCGCGCCCGCTACGAGACGTTCTGGGCCGACTTCGGCGCCGCCGTGAAGGAGGGGCTGCACCACGAGCCCGGCGATACGGAGCGCCTGCGCGGTCTTCTCCTCTTCCGCAGCACCGCCGTCGAGGGCTACACCACGCTGGACGAGTACGCCGGCCGCCTGCTGACCGGGCAGAGGGCGATCCACTACCTCGCCGGCGACGACGCCAAGCTCATGCGCGGCGCCCCGCAGCTCGAGGGCTTCCGCGCCCGCGGCATCGAGGTTCTGCTGCTGACCGACCCCGTCGACGAGCTCGTCGTCAGCCAGCTCCGGATGCACGCCGATATGCCGTTCCGCTCAGCCGGCGAGGCCGGCATCGACCTCTCGGCGATCACGCCGCGGGCGCAGACCGCCGCGACGGACGGGGCGGACGGGACGGACGGGGTGGACGGGGTGAGCGCCGACGCGGCCGATGGCGGGACGGACGTCGCGGCCGACGGCGATGCGGATGGGGCCGCGGATGCGGCTGCCAAGGAGGGGGGTCGCAAGCGCGCCTCGAAGCGCAGGGCGGCGAAGGCCGACGGAGGCGCCGACGACGCCGGTCCAGCCGCCGCCCCGACACCGGAGGCCGCGGCCGCCGACCGCGCCGCCCTTGCCCCGCTGTGTGACCGTCTTGCCGCTCTCCTCGGCGAGACCGTGACGGCCGTGCGCCCGTCCGACCGCCTGACGACGAGCGCCGCGTGCCTCGTGGTGCCCGAGGGCAGCCCGAGCGACCACCTCTTGCGGCTCATGAAGGCGCTCGGCCAAGACGTCGAGACCACCAAGCGTGTCCTCGAGCTGAACCCGTCCCACCCCGTCGTCCGCGCCCTCGTCGCCCGCCACACCGCAGCGCCGGACGACGACGGCCTCGCGACGTACGCCGACCTGCTCTACGACAGCGCCCTCGTGGCCGAAGGTCTGCCGCCGCGCGATCCGGTGCGGTATGCGCAGGCGGTGGCGGAAGTGATGGCGGCGGCGGTGGGGGGTGCGGGCTGACCATGCACGACCTTTCCCACGAGGAGATCCTGCGCTACAGCCGACACCTGATCATGCCCGAGGTCGGCCTGGCCGGGCAGCTCGCGCTCAAGCGCGCCAAGGTGCTGCTCGTGGGCGCCGGCGGCCTCGGTTCGCCGTTGGCGATGTACCTGGCTGCGGCCGGGGTCGGGACGATCGGTATCGTCGAGTGCGACACGGTCGACGTCACGAACCTGCAGCGCCAGGTGATCCACGGCACGGACGATATCGGCCGCAGCAAGCTGTCGAGCGCGACGGCGGCGGTCCGCGCGATCAACCCGCACGTGACCGTCGTGGGCCACGAGACGCTGCTGTCGAGCGCGAACGCGCTGGACATCCTCCGCCGTTACGACATCGTCGTCGACGGCACGGACAACTTCCCGACGCGCTACCTGGTCAACGACGCCTGCGTGCTCCTGGGCAAGCCGAACATCTACGGTTCGATCTTCCGCTTCGACGGCCAGGCGACGGTCTTCTCGCACGGCGACGGGCCGTGCTATCGGTGCCTCTACCCCGAGCCGCCGCCGCCGGGCATGGTGCCGAGCTGCGCAGAGGGCGGCGTGCTGGGCGTGCTGCCGGGCGTGATCGGCCTCATCCAGGCGACCGAGACCGTGAAGCTCATCCTCGGCCGGGGCGAGCCGCTCGTCGGCCGGTTGCTCCTGTACGACGCGCTGGACATGCGCTTCCGGGAGATCAAGATCCGCCGCGATCCGCTCTGCCCGGTCTGCGGCGACGATCCGACCGTCCGCGAGTTGATCGACTACTACGCCTTCTGCGGCGTCCCCGGTCACGGCGTGAACCACACCGCGTTCGACGACGAGATCGCGCCGGCGGAGCTCGATGCCAAGCTGCGCTCCGGCGAACGGTTCGTCCTCATCGACGTGCGCGAGCCGCACGAGCACGAGATCAACAAGATCGCCGGTGCCCGCCTGATCCCGCTGCGCGACCTCCCGGCCCGGGTGCACGAGTTGGATTCGGCCGACGAGATCGTCGTCCACTGCCTGATGGGCGCGCGGAGCGCCGAGGCGTGCCAGTTCTTGCGGACGGCGGGGTTCGGCAAGGTGCGGAATCTGCGGGGGGGGATTCGGGCGTGGATCGAGGAGGTGGATGGGGGGATGGCGCAGTACTAACCCCCCGCGATCGCTCCCACCACCAGAAACGGCTCGTCCCCCGCCGCAACCGCCGCCGGCAGCACCGCGTCCGGCGGCTCGAACGAGATGTCCTCGCCGCACGCGAAGAAGCGGAGGAACGCCCGGCGCTCCTTCGTGTGGTGGTCCCGGATCGTGCCGCGCAGGACCGGGTAGCGCGCCTCGAGGGCGTCGAGCACGGCTTGTGTCGTCGCGTGCTCGGCGCCCTCGACTTCGACCTCGACCTCGGCGCCGACGCGGGCGAGGTTGCGCAGGTGGTAGGGCAGGACGACTCGGATCATGGGCGGATCACGTTCGGATCACGTTCGGATCGCGCTTGATCACGCGAGCGTCTGGACTTCGACGGACAGGACGGCCGGGAAGTGCTCGCCGATGGCGCTCCAGTTGTCGCCCGAGTCCGGTGAGACGTAGACCTGGCCGCCGGTCGTGCCGAAGTAGATCCCGCAATCGTCCAGCGTGTCGATCGCCATCGCCTCGCGCAGGACGTTCACGTAGCAGTCCTGCTGCGGCAGGCCGTTCGTCAATGCCTCCCAGTCCTCGCCGCCCTTCCGGCTGCGGTAGACGCGCAGCTTGCCGTCCGGCACGTAGTGCTCCGAGTCGCTCTTGATCGGCACCACGTAGATCGTCTCGGGCTCGTGCGCGTGGACGGCGATCGGGAAGCCGAAGTCGCTGGGGAGCGCGCCGCTGACCTCGCGCCAGTTGTCGCCGGCGTCGTCCGAGCGCATGACGTCCCAGTGCTTCTGCATGAAGAGCGTGGCCGGGCGCGACGGGTGGAAGGCGATCCGGTGCACGCAGTGGCCGACCTCGGCGTCCGGCACGGGCATGAAGTTCGAGATCAGGCCCTTGTTGATCGGCTTCCACGTCGTGCCGCCGTCGTCCGTGCGGAAGCTGCCGGCGGCCGAGATGGCCACGAACATGCGGTTGGGGTTCGTCGGGTCGAGCAGGATCGTATGGAGGCACATCCCGCCCGCGCCCGGCATCCAGTCCTTGCCCGATGCGTGCTCGCGAAGCCCGGCGACCTCGCTCCACGTCGTCCCGCCGTCCGTCGACTTGAACAGCGCAGCATCCTCGACGCCGGCCAGCACGGTGTCGCGGTCCGTCAGCGACGGCTCGAAGTGCCAGACGCGCTTGAACTCCCACGGGTGGGGCGTGCCGTCGTACCACTGGTGCGTGCCGGGCATGCTGGCGTAGCCGAACTCGTTGCCGACCGGCGCCCACGTCGTGCCGCCGTCGTCGGAACGCTGGATGACCTGCCCGAACCAGCTGCTGGACTGCGACGCGTACAGGCGGTTCGGATCGACCGGCGAGCCCTTGACGTGGTAGATCTCCCAGCCGCCGAAGTGCGGGCCGTCGATCTTCCAGTTCCGGCGCGCGCCGTCGGACGTGCAGATGAAGGCACCCTTCTTGGTGCCGACGAGGACGCGGACGCTGCTCATGACGGATCCCTCTCCCGTGTCATGGAATCGAATCAACGCAATCGAAGGCGATGGACGGCGATGGCGAACGGATGTTCGACACGGCGCGCACCAGGATAAGGCGTCTCGCCCGCCGTGTCAATGCCCGAATCGCATCAATGCCCACGTCTCCGCGCGACCCACCGCCCGACCGCGGCCGACCACCGCACGGTCCGCGTCGAGCGCAGCGCGTCGAGGTCGCGCCGAACCGCAATCGTCGCAGCCCGCGCCGCGTCGCGCTCGGCGGCGACTTGGCGCAGCGTCGAAAGCTCCGCGTCGCGGTCGGCGACGATGCGCTCGATGTCGGCCGCGACGACGCGCAGTGCCGCATTCGCCTCGCGCAGCTGATGGTTCGCGTCGGCCAGCTGCCACAGGCGGCGTTCGTAGGCGGAAACGACGGCCACGAGCGGGCCGTCGACCTTGCGGAAGCGGGCGGCCCAGGGCGTGAGGAACGTCGCGTCGAAGTCGGCGTCGCGGTAGAAGCCGCGGCGGGCGAAGGCGGCGGCCCACGCCTCGGGCGGCTGGACGTTCACGTGCGTCGGTTCGACATGGTCGGAGGGGGACGACGAGAACAGGATGTCGTCGGCCGCCACCGTCATCGCGTGGATCGCCCGATCGGCCGCATCCGGCGGCATGTGCTCGAGGACTTCGATGCATGTCACGACGTCGTAGCGGCCCGGCAGCGGGTCGGCAGCGCTGGCGACGGCGACGAACGGCGCGACGTCGGGATGGGCTTGCTGAATCGCGTATTCGGACAGGTCGATCCCGCACGCATCGACGCCGCGTTCCCGGAGCGCCTCGACGAGGAAGCCCATCGCGCAGCCGACGTCCATTGAGGTGCGCGGGCCGATGTCGGCGACGATGCGGTCGGCGACGCGGCCGAAGAACGCCAGCCAGACGTCGTCGCGGACGTAGGGGCGGCCGCAGCCGTGGGCGTAGTAGTCGGCGTCGAACGTCGGGGCGGGCTGCGTGCGGCCGGGGTCATCCATCATCGCGCGGGATTATAGAACGGCGCGGAGGGCATCCTTCCCGGACACGTCACGATCACTCCGACCGCGCCACCCCCCCGACCCACCCCAGCCCAATCCGCCCCCGCTCCCGCTCCACCCGCACCACCTCCACGCTCACGACGTCGCCCACCCCCAGCCGCACCCCCGCCGGCACCGCCGTCCGGTGCAGCAGCCCGTCCTGCTCCACGCCCAGGTCGACGAACGCCCCGAAGTCGACGACGTTGCGCACCGTGCCGCTGAGCTGCATCCCGACGGTCAGATCGGCCATCGACAGCACGTCCTCGCGCAGGAGCGGCGGCGGCGCGTCCTCGCGCGGGTCGCGGCCGGGGCGGACGAGCTGCTCGAGGATGTCCTGCAGCGTCGGCACGCCCACGTCGAGGCTCGTGGCCAGTGCGGCGACGTCGGCGGCGGCCAGCAGCGCGTCGATCGACGCGCGCCGCGACTCGGGCGGCGTTGCGGGCGCGATCCCGGCGCGGGTCAGGACGGCCTTGGCGGCGCGGTAGCTCTCGGGGTGGATCGCGCTCCCGTCCAGCGGCTCGTCACCCTCTCGAATCCGCAGGAAGCCGGCCGACTGCTCGAACGCCTTCGGGCCGAGGCCGGCGACGTCCTTCAGCGCCGCGCGCTTCCGGAACGGCCCGGCGGCGTTGCGGTGCGCCACGATGGCCTCGGACAGCTTCGGGCCGATGCCGGCCACGCGCGCCAGCAGCGCCGGCGAGGCGGTGTTCACATCGACGCCGACGCGGTTCACGACGGACTCCACGACGCCGTCGACGGCGTGCGCCAGCGCGCCCTGATCGACATCGTGCTGATACATGCCGACGCCGATGGACTGCGGGTCGATCTTCACGAGCTCGGCCAGCGGGTCCTGGATCCGCCGGGCGATCGACACCGCCCCACGCTCCGTCACGTCGAGCGTCGGCAGCTCGGCGCGGGCCAGCGGGCTGGCGCTGTAGACGCTGGCGCCCGCCTCGCTGACGACGACATACTTCACACCCTCGACCTCGCGCACGACGTCGGCCACCAGCCGTTCGCTCTCACGCGACGCCGTGCCGTTGCCGATGGCGACGAGCGTCACGCCGTGGCGGCGGATGAGGTCGCGCAGCGTCGACATCGCCTGCGCTCGCTCGTTTTGGGGCGGGTGCGGGTAGATCTTGGCGGTCGCGACGAGCCGCCCGGTGGCATCGACGACCGCCAGCTTGCAGCCCGTGCGGAAGGCGGGGTCCACGCCGAGGACGGTGTGGCCGGCCAGCGGCGGCTGGAGGAGCAGGCCCTGCAGGTTGCGCGCGAACACGTCGATGGCATGCGCCTCGGCCCGTTCCGTCAGCGCGCGGCGGACGTCGCGCTCGATCGCGGGCAGCAGGAGGCGCGATGCCGCGTCGTCGATGGCCGTCGCCAGCTCCGGCGCCAGCGGCGAGCGCACGTCGGGGCGGTAGCGCTGCGCCACGGCGTCCCGCCAGTCGCGCTCCGGCACGGTGACCTTCACCCGCAGCACGCCCTCGTGCTCGCCGCGGTTGAGCGCCAGCGTCTGGTGCGGCTGGAGGCGGTCGGCGCGGCCGTGGAAGTCGTAATACGTCTCGTAGACGCCCTTGTCGTCCGCCACCCCCGGCTTGCGCACGGCGTCGATGCCGGCATAGGCGAGCGCCCGCCGCCGCGTGTCGCCGCGCACCGCCGGGTCGTCGGCCACGGTCTCGGCCACGATGTCGCGCGCGCCGGCCAGCGCCTCATCGACGGTCGGGACGTTGTCGCCGACGAACGATGCCGCCAGCTCGGCGGCGGACTTGGGGGTCACGACCTGGCGCAGGATCAGGTTCGCCAGATGGGCGAGCCCCTTCTCGCGGGCGATCATCGCGCGCGTGCGGCGCTTCTGCTTGTACGGTCCGTACAGGTCTTCGAGGGCGGTGCGGGTCTCGGCCGCCAGAATCGCCCCGCGCAGTGCATCCGTCAGCTGGTCCTGCTCGGCGATCGCGGCGAGCACCGTCGCCCGGCGGGCGTCGAGGGCGCGCAGCTGCTCGAGAGCGTCGGCGACGGCGCGGATCTGGACCTCGTCCAGGCTGCCGGTGGCCTCCTTGCGGTAGCGGGCGATGAACGGCACGGTGTTGCCGCCGTCCACGAGCGCGATCGTCGCGAGGACCTTGGCGGGCGGCAGGGCGAGGGCGCGGGCGAGGCGGGCGGCGTCGTCGGCCGGGGTGAACGGCACGAGGGATTTGGACGTTGGATCGATCACGGCAGACGAGGGGTCGGGCATCGGGCGAGCGGCTCCGGGGTCGCGGGCGATTCACACAGGGTCACGAAAGCTTGATGGACACGGACTTGACGATGCAGAACACATGTTCTATACTGTCGCAATCGGCGTCCGTCAAGCGTCGATTGTACGAGCGTCGCAGCTCACCCGCACCCCTTCGTCCGAACACAAAGGAGACCACGTACGTGAACGCGATCAACTGGTTCGAGATCCCAGTGAAGGACATGGCCCGCGCGAAGGCGTTCTACGGCGCCGTCCTCGGCCAGGAGCTGCAGGACATGCCCGGCAGTGAGGGCACATACGTCTTTCTGCCCTCGGGCGAGAACGGCGTCGGCGGCGCGCTGACGTCGATGGAAGGTGCCGAGCCCGTCGGCAACAAGGGCTGCACCCTCTACCTGAACGGCGGCGGCGATCTTGCCGTGCCGCTCGGGCGTGTCGCGACGGCCGGCGGCTCGGTGACCCAGGAGAAGATGTCGATCGGCGAGAACGGTCACATCGGCTTCTTCATGGACACCGAGGGCAACCACGTCGGGCTGCACTCGATGGGGTAGGCGAATCGTCGCAGATCGCGCGGTCGTTCGGCCTGCGGCCCTCACCCCCCGACCCCCTCCCCCAAGTCTGGGGGAGGGGGAGGCTCACGGGTTGCGGGGACAGCTCAACAAACTGGGGGCACCTTCCGGACGCTTTGGGTGTCCTAATGTCCAACCAAGGTCGGCGTGGTGTTCTAGTAGGCATCCACGGTTTGGATTGGCGATTTGGATTGGCGGCGACCGCCGCGGCTGGGGGACCGGCTGCGGCGGTTGCTGCGTTTGGGGGCTCGTGGGCCACGCTGCCGAGACCGGGAAGATCCAGGGGCCACTTGCAGTGTCGCCCAACGCCGTGGGCTCGCTCGTCACTCGGGCGTCCCCTTCGCCCCCTGCCACAACCCCCGAAACACCTCGCTCGTCTCCAACAACCCCTCCACCGACCCCGCCGCCACAACCCGCCCCCCGTCCATCACGACCACCCGGTCCGCCCGCTGCAGCGCCGCGCGCCGGTTCGCCACCGCCAGCACGGTGCGGCCGGGAATCGCGAAGAGGCGGTCCCACAGGCGCGCCTCGGTCTCGACGTCGAGAGCGCTCGAGAGGTCGTCGAACACCAGGAGGCTTGGCTCGCGGATCAGCATCCGGGCCGCCGCCGCGCGCTGCGCCTGGCCGCCGGACAGCCGCGTGCCGCGCGGCCCGAGGCGCGTGGCGAGGCCGTCGGGCATCGCGACGACGTCGGCGTCGAAGACGGCGCGGCGAAGGGCTGTGGCGATGGCCGCGTCGTCGCGGTCCAGGCCGAGGAGGAGGTTGTCGCGCAGCGGGTCGGAGAACAGGCGGGGCGCCTGGGGCGTGTAGGCGGCGCGCGGCGGGACGAACCAGGCGGCCGGGTCGTCGATGGGCCGGCCGTTCCAACGAATCGTCCCGGTATCGGAGGGCAGCAGGCCGAGGAGGACGCGCAGGAGCGTCGTCTTGCCGGCGCCGACCGGGCCGGTGATCACCGTGACCGTGCCGCCGGCGATGTCGAGGTCGACGTCCTCGATGCCGCGCGCGCCGTCCGGCCAGCGCATCGTCAGGCCGCGGGCGGTGAGCGACGACAGGACGTCGCCGGGCGCGCGCGCCGGCTGCGGGACGGGCGGCAGATCGCCCCAGAGGTGGACGGGGCGGTGGCGGACGAGGACGCGCTCGGGCACCGGATCGTCGACGAGCTCGGCCAGGCGCTTCAGCGAGACGTCCGTCTGGCGGAAGTTCGTCAGGTACTGGCCGAACATGCTCGTGATGACGGTCACCCACTCCAGGTAGGAGACGAACAGCGCGAAGTCGCCGACGGCGAAGGCGCCCGGGTCGGTCCGCAGGCGCAGCGCGAGGAGGACGAGCAGCAGGCCGATGCCGATCGTGCTGAGGTTGAAGGTGAGGGCTTCGATGAAGCGCGACAGCGCCGCGTCGCGCAGCACGGCCCGGCGGCGGCGGACGTTCAGCTCGCGAAAGTGGGCCACGACGCGACCTTCGGCACCGCCTACCTTCACGGCCAGCACCGCGCCGACGATCTCGCCGATGTGCCCCGTCACCGCCCCCTCGCTCTCCCGGCTGGCCAGTCGCAGCCGCCGGATCCGCCCGGCCAGCACGTTGACGAGCGTCACGGTGGCGATGAGCGGCCCGAACACGGCCAGCGTCAGCCGCGGGTCGACGCGCCATAGGACGACCAAGGCCGTGCCGACGGCCAACGACTGACCGATGGGATCGAGCGTCCAGCTCAGGAACTGCGGCACGGCCTCGACATCGCCCCGCAGCCGGCTGATCGCCTCGCCCGTCGACGACGGCAGCGGGCGGGCGCCGGGCCGGCCGAGGATGTGCTCGAACAGGTTGGCCCGCAGGAGCGTCTGGATCACCTGACGCAGGGACTGCTCGGCCGCGACGGCACCGAGGAGGGACGTGAAGCGCATGGCGCCGATGCCGGCGATGGCGGCGACGAGCCAGAGGAGCGCGGTCGGGTCGGCGGCGGCAGTCGCGACAGCCGAGGTCGCGACTGCAGAAGTCGCGTCGGCTGAACCTGCCCCATCCGCTGACAGGCGGTCGAAGATCGCCTTGACGACGAGGCCGGGCAGGAGGGGGACGAGGTAGAACATCACGCTCGCCAGCAGGCCGCTCGCCGCGTACAGCGGCCAGGCGTAGCGGGCGAGGCGGGCGAGGGTGCGACAGAACTTCATCGACCGGCCTCGCCAACCGTGCCCAGCGCCGCGTCGAGGTCCTCGAGCCCCGCCGCCAGCAGCTGCGCGTAGCGCGAGCCCGCGTCCGCCGCCAGCGCCGCCCGCGGCCCGTGCTCCACGATGCGGCCATCCGCCAGCAGGCAGACCGCGTCCAGCCGCTGGACGGTCGTCAGGCGGTGGGCGATGACGACGACGGTCCGCCCGGCCGCCAGGCGCGCCATCGCCGCGGTCAGGCGCGCCTCGGTGGCCGGATCGAGGCGGGACGACGCCTCGTCGAGGACGACGAGGCCGGGGTCGCCGATGAAGATCCGGGCGAAGGCCAGCAGCTGCGCCTCGCCGGCCGAGACGCCGCCGCCGGGGGCCAGAACGGTGTCGAGGCCGTCGGCAAGGCCGTCCACCCAGGCGCCGAGGCCGAGGCCGTCGAGGGCGGCGCGGATCCGCGTGTCGTCGACCGACGGGTCGAAGAGCGTGAGGTTGTCGCGAAGCGTGGCGCGGAAGAGCTGGACATCCTGGGTGACGATCGCGACGCGCCGCCGGAGGTCGCCTGTCGGGACATCGCGCACGTCGACGCCGCCGAGGTGCACGGTGCCGACGGTCGGGTCGAGCAGGCGGAGCAGCAAGCGGGTGAGCGTCGTCTTGCCGCTGCCGCTCGGGCCGAGGAGGCCCAGGGATGTGCCGGCCGGGACGGTCAGCGTGACGTCGTGCAGCGTCGGGGCGTTGCTGCCGTCCGTGTCCGCGTAGGCGAACGAGACGGCGTCGACGTCGATGGCCAGCGGGCCGGCGGGCAGGGCGCGGGCGCGATCGGGCGGCGGCTCGGGGAGCGACGTCCGCTCGTCGAGCAGCGCGCGGATGCGGGTGATGCTCGCGCCGGCCTGCTGCAGATCGCCCAGCTGCCGGGCGATGCCGGAGAGCGGGCCGTCCAGCTGGAGGCTGTAGCTGAAGAGGAGCCAGGCCGTGCCGAGCGTGATCGACCCGTTCTGGACCAGCACGACGGCCCAGCCGAGGCTGATCGCCATCGCCACGAACAAGAGCAGCACCGACGTGCCGCCCGTGGCCGAGCCGAGGAGGCTGGCGCGGAGGTTGCGGCGCCAGATGTCGCGGGAGAGGACGAAGAACCGGCGCAGCGTGTACGCCACGGCGCCGTTCGCGCGCAGGTCCTCCGTGCCGGCGAGTCGCTCCTCGAGGAACCCGAACAGCTGCGCGGACGCCTCGCGCGCCGCCGCCCAGTGCGGCACGGCTAGGTGGAGGATGCCGCGCATGATCGCGATGGCGACGAGGACGAAGACGGCCATCGTCGCGCCGATCCGGACGTCCACGCGGAACAGCATCACCAGCACGCCGACCACGAGCAGCGCGCTGCCGACGAGCTCGAGCAGGAAGCGCGACACGAAGTTCGCCAGAGTTCCGACGTCGCCGTCGATCCGCTCGATCAGCTCGCCGGGCGTGTGGCGGCCGTGGAAGGCGAGGTCGAGGTGGAGCACGTGCGCAAGCAGGTCCTCCCGCATCCGGTTCGTCGCCGTCTGCGCCAGCTCGGTGGACACGATGCCGGCCGCCACCATCAGCCCCTGCAGGACGAACGCGAGGCCGACGAACAGCCCGGCCAGGCGGACGAGGTCGCCCGCCGGCGCGCCGCCGATTGCGCCGTCGATGAACGCGCGCTGGAGCTGCGGGCCCGCGAGGTCGAGGGAGATGTCGGCGAGCATGAGGGCGGTGAGGAGGGCGGCGCGGGAGCGCAGGGGGAGGAGGTAGCGGGTGAGGATGTCGCGCATGGGGGTGGATGCTAGCGGCGCGCTCCGGTTGGGCAAGTTGGTGCGAAGCGTATCGAGGCGTCGCAGGGGATCATGGCTGGTTCAGGGGAAACGTCCACGATCCGGGGATCTGGAAGATCGGGCGCGACAGACAGAGGGTCAGGCTAGAGGGAATGGGGTCGGCGTGAACACCCACTTGCACCCACATGGCCGGCGCCGGACCCGTCTCCGGGGCGCCCCTGCTACCGGAACTCGAGCCATTTATGCCTGGCGAGCACGTAGTGGCCAACCCGGACGATAGCGACGTGCGCGTCACGAATCCGGCAGACAGTGCGACGAGCTGTCGGCCGTGGAGGCCCGGATCCTGCCAGTGAAGCATCAGCCAAGGTGTGCGAATGGACTCAGGTTCCTGTCCCGCGGCGGAGGCCGATGACCTGTCCACGCTGACGGTGACTCCGAGCGGCAGATCGACGTGCGCCAGATCCAGCCTCGTCGTGACCGGATAGAGGCCCGGTGCGTCGCCGCGGCGGATGAGGGACTCGCCTTCTTCCGCCGTTGTGGCGGCCGCACGCGTGTCGACGCGCAATGTCATTGAGTTCGGACCTTTGAGTGGCACGTCTTCCAGGCGCCGCTCGGCATCTACAGCATGTAGCATCGCACCGAGTGCGAGGTGGCCGCCGGCCGCCGAAGTCCCAGCGGGTACGTCGTACACGACGGTCAGCGGCAGGCTGGGGAGGACGTGGCTCTCAGAGATGTCGCTTCGCACGCGGAGTGCGTGCCCGTGCGGCAAGGCGTTGTCCATGATCGATGGCGCGTGTGCAAAGCCTTCGGTTGGACGGCGGATAGCGGTCGCGCTGAGAGTGAGTCTGATCGACGAGAGCTCGTAGAGGATGTCCTGCGAAAGCGATTCCCGATCCGTGCGACCCGATTCGGGAATGAACCACAGGGCGTCGGACGGCGGCAGGTCGAGAGGTTCGAGCCGCACGGCGATCCGACCGGGACTCGGCTCGACCGCCCATGCCTGCATCCGGATGCCGCCACGCACCTGCTCTGCGCCGAGCGGGTGCGCCCGCTTCAACGCGCCACCGGCCACCGAAGTTAACGGCACTTCGGCAACTTCAAGGGACTGTAGGAACTGGATGTCTTCCGGTTGAAGGGCTCCTGAACGCCACTCAGCCCAGTTGAAAGCGGACGGGGGAGACCCGAAGTACTTGGGGCTCCCAGCCTTTGAGCCGGGAATGCCGAGGCGAGCGACTCCGCGGCGGATCTCCTCAGGACGCAAAGGACCGAAGGTGCAATGGGTTGGGTGGGCGGTACCCAGCCAGACTTGGCAGCCATGCATCCGCGTTTGATTGCGCTGCGGTGTGTCGCGAAAGAACATCCATCCAGAGCCATCGAACGTACTGTCGGACCGGGCGATCAACAGCGTGCCGCGCGAATCGGCGACCAGCCCTTCGATCACCACCTCATCGCCGCGGACCGTCGCCGTCACCGGCCCCGTTGCCACGACCGCATCCGGCCGCAGCGGCAGGATCCCCATCCCCGGCACCCAGTAGTACGCCTCCCCGTCGGCCTCGTCGCCCCGGACCCCAACCCCCAACACCCCCCCCCCCCCCCCCCCCCCCCCCCCCCCCCCCCCCCCCCCCCCCCCCCCCCCCCCCCCCCCCGCCCCCCCCCCCCCCCCC
>Ga0138256_10002584_pt1 | contig 19374 bp, 13 predicted proteins | sample KNB2016incub_MG_FD_105486 | JGI IMG/M metagenome (GOLD analysis project Ga0138256, IMG submission 105486) | Active sludge microbial communities from wastewater in Klosterneuburg, Austria - KNB2014incub_MG | ecosystem: Engineered > WWTP > Activated sludge > Unclassified | place: Austria... | reverse complement strand
TGTGATCCCCTCTTCCGGCGGAAAATAGAGGGCGTGCAATCGTGTCCGGTCATCGGCCTCGACGAAACGTTCCTCGAAAGGGAACTGGAACTTGAACCGATACCCATCGGAAAGGTCGTTCCGAACGAAGATCAGGCGCTCTTGAAGGAGATAGTAGGAAGCACAAACCCCCGCGTAAACAAGGACCACTATCCCCACAACCGATAGTCCGAACTCCATGATGCAAAGGTACCGGAGAGCTCAGAGGCTGTAAGCCGCCGGGGGTGCGGGATATCCGGGCGGATCAGCCTTCGAGGCGAAGGCCGCTCTCACGTCCCACCTCACTCACCGGCAGAGGCGAGGGCCTCGGTCTCATATACCTCCTTGGTGCAGCTATCGCCGTTCTTGAAATAGAACACGCCACCCCATTTGTGTGCGATGCGTCTGAACTCCGTGATCAACCCGGCCTGCTCCAGCCGGATGAGCGTGACCACCTTATTGGTCTCCACGATCAGCTCTTCCTGTCGTACCACCTCGGGCACGCTCACCTGGAGTTCGGGCCGAGCTTCTTCTCCGGCCGCCGCAACGATCGAGCGTCGCCCGTCGCTTCCCTCAACGACTTGGGCACTTATGCTGTTGCGGAGCGGCTTAGGCGGCGGCGGCGGCTTGGGTTTCTCTTCCTTGGCCATCACGGGCGCAGGTGGCTTTGGTGGCGGGGCCTCCTCTTTTTTTGGTTGAGCGATCTTGCGGGCCTCCTCAGCCTGCCGCGCTTCTGCCGCCTTGCGTTCCTCCTCGGCTTGGCGGACCTCAGCGGCCTTGCGTTCCTCCTCCTGCTTCGCGAACACCGCGGCTTGTTTGGCGGCTTCGGCATCGGCCTTGGCCTTCGCTTTGGCGGTTTCAGCCGCTTGCTTCTCCAGTTCCTTGTTCTTCTCCTCCTCTTCCTTCTGTTTCTCGACCACTTGCTCCATCACCTCCTGGAGCTGCGATTGGATGCTCTTCGTATAGTCCGTGTCGTAGTTGAAATCGTCCATCTCCGGTTCATACCGGATGATCCCCACGGGTTGATTGAACATCACGATGTTCACGTCGTCGTATTGCTTGAACAGGGACACCGCGAACTCGAAGGGCGCGAACCCGTTCGACACGGCTTCGGCCGGTGCCTTGGTTTCGAACACCAGTTTCTTGGTCACGAAACCATCCTTCTCGAAGCTCATCACGTAGCTCGCGTTGAAGTCCAGGTCCACGACGAACTTGCTGAGCCCGCTGTTCACAGTGCGGTCCTTCTCGCCGTTCTTGTAGATCACCATCCGCGTGTTCTCCAAGCCGCCGCCTTCCACCTTCACGCGGCCGGTGATGGTGAATTTGCGTTGGGCGAGCACGGGACCGCAGACCAACAGGACCAGGGGAAGCAAACAGTATGCTGGACGGAAGAGGGTCATGGTGCGATGCGCGGGCGATGGAACTTGCGCGACCCGTCTACGTAACAGGCCCGCATCAAGTTGCCCTTCCCCATGCGGACCTGGACCACCCCTCTCCTGCTGATCGCGGTCATTTCATCCACGGCCCAAGACCAGCGGCAACAGCTATTGACGGAACTGAACACGCTCTATCGGGGTGACGTGAAGTTCCGGATCGACAAGGAGGAGCGCTTGGTAGCGGACTTCTTTGATGCCAGTGGTCACTTCCGCCAGGATGCGGTGTACATCGAGTTCTTGGACAGCGCTGGTTTCCGGTTCAATGCCGAGGAGAACGCCGTGGTTATGAAATGCAATGCCGCGAACGCCAACTGCATCGAAAAGGAGATCTTCAAACTGAACGTGATCCGTCATACGGGCCGCAGCAACTTCCCGGTACCAGTGGGCGATGGCGATGGGCGGAAGGCCATCAGCGTCTTGGGACGGCTGGTGGGGTCGGCACAAGCGGACATCGCACGCGTCGCCGCCGAAACCCATGCACGACCCATGCGTAAGAAGTGAACGCTTCCACATCCACCATGTCACGCATCCTTTCCACCGTGCTTTTGGGCCTTTCGCTGAGCAATGGGCGCGCCCAGGACCTTGCCCTAGCCACCAGCGGTGACAAGGCCCTGGAGGAGACCTACACCAAAGGGGAACAGGCCTATCAGCGCGGTGCGTACGAGGAGGCCATCGCCCTGTTCAGCGATGTGCTGAAGCAAGACCCGGAGCACTTGAACGCTTACCTGCAACGCGGCTTCTGCCAAAGCCTCACCAAACAGTACGAGAAGGCGATCGCGGACTTCAGTGCAGTGATCGCCCGTAAACCCGACCACCTCTGGGCCTATACCAGCCGCGGTAGCGCGTACACCAAGTTGCAGCGATACGACAAGGCGATCATGGACTTCGACCTGGTGATCGGTCTCGACCCGAAGAACGAGGAGGCGTTCAATAACCGGGGCTGGGCCCGCAAAGCGAGCGGAGATGCCCCCGGTGCCTGCAAGGACTGGCGTACTTCCCAACGGATGGGCAACGCCGAAGCCCGCATCATCCTTACCAACAACCGCTGCAAATGAACCTCCGATCCCTGCTGCTCCTCCTGGCCTGGGCCGTCGCACCCTTCATCGCACATGCACAGAACGCCAACGATTGCGTGTCGAAGGTCGCTTCCTCCTGGGGCCAGCCCTGTGAGAAATGCGAATTCTACAAGGAAGGCTACAAGCGCGATCATTCCGGCAACTACCAGATCGAACTGGAGAACACCTGTAGGGACCTCATCGAGGTGAAGGTGGCCATGCAGGAAAAAAGCGGCACCTGGCGCACATTTCCAGTAAAAGCACTGATGCCCCAGGAGAAAATGATCGCCTTCGCATGCCAAGGCACGGGTAAGTACCTCTACTGGGCCCGTCGCGTGAACGATACAGAGGTACTCCTCCCCTCGGACCATGAGATCCTAACCTCTTACGCCGGTCGCTGAGCACAATTACCACCACCGCTTCGTAAAGACCTGCCCAAGGCAGGTCTTTCTCTTTCCACCGGCCGTTGTTTGCATCACCCCGGTCCCGGGCGCTCGCAGCGAACGGCCACGCCTAGCTTCGCCTCTCCGATCCCTGTTCCGTGCCATGGCAACGAAGCTGCTCCATATAGACCGCACCGAAACATCACCGCAGATCGATATCGACATGGAGCACGGCGTGATGGAGTTCGTAGGCCGTTCCCTACCGGCGAATTCAGAGCAATTCTACTCCCGCGTGTACCGCTGGCTGGATGAGTATCTCCGGATCCCGCGCGCCGAGACCACGGTGAACATGAAGCTCGACTACCTGGACACCAGCTCGTCCAAACACCTGTACAACATCTTCGACCGACTGAACACCGTGAACGAACGCGGACAAGCCGTGCTCGTGAATTGGCACTTCGAGACCGGCGATGATGAGATGGCCGAGACCGGTAAGGACTACGAGCGCTTCTTCAATATGGACTTCCGCTTCATCGAGGTGGAGGAGATGTTCTGAGGAACTCAGTTGCTGGTCGTCAGTTCCCGGTTCTCCGGCGAAGCCGCGTCGGAAAGCAGGTACATGTTGCCCGGCCCGGTAGGAGTAGGCGGTCGGTACACTGTCACCACCGTCAATTGAGACCGTACAACATGGAACTCTTGCCGGCTACAGCAGGTCGTTCGCCAAGTTGGCCAGCGCGCTGCGCTCGCCTTTCTCCAGGGTGATGTGCGCGAAAATGGGATCACCCTTGGCCTTGTCGATAAGGTAGCTCAGTCCGTTGCTCTCCGAATCCAGGAAGGGTGAGTCGATCTGGTGAACATCACCCGTGAAAACGATCTTGGTGCCTTCGCCCGCCCTGCTGATCACGGTCTTCACTTCGAGCGGGGTAAGGTTCTGCGCCTCGTCCACGATGAAGAAAATATTGCTGAGGCTGCGGCCCCGGATGTACGCCAGCGGAGCGATCGCGATCTTCTCGTTCTCCAGCATCTCATCGATCCGCTTGGGCGTGTTGTCATGCTTCTCGAACTGGCCCTTGATCAATTTCAGGTTGTCCCAAAGCGGTTGCATGTAGGGGTCCAACTTGCTCTGGATATCACCGGGCAGATAGCCGATGTCCTTGTTGCTCAGGGGTACCACCGGACGCGTGACATAGATCTGCCGGTAAAGCCTGCGCTGCTCCAGCGCACAAGCCAGTGCGAGCAACGTTTTTCCCGTTCCCGCCGCGCCTTGCAGAGTGACCAGCTTTATCTCCGGATCCATCATCGCGCTCATGGCCAACGCCTGCTCGGCGTTCTTGGGACCAATGCCGAATACGCTGTGCTTCTCCACACGGTCGACTTGGGCCGTGCGCGGATCGAACTTGGCCAGTATGCTCTTCTTTTTGTGCTTGAGGATGAAAAAGTGATTGCCCGTCGGGCGGCCGATGCCCAAGTCTTCCACGGGCATGCTGCCCCGTTCGAACAATTGGTCGATGAGGGATTCGTTCAGATCGTCCACCACCGTTCGCCCGGTGTACAGATTATCCTGCACATCCTTCACCCGGCCGGTGAGGTAGTCCTCGGCGATGATATTGAGGCTTTTGGCCTTCAGACGCAGGGCGATGTCCTTGGTGACGAGCACCACTTTGCGGTCCTTGTTCTGCCGCTGCAAGGTGAGCGCAGCGTTCAGGATCTGGTGATCGTTCTTTCCGTCGGCGAAGACCTTCGTGGCATCCACCCCGTTAAGGTCGTGTTTGGCCACGACCTTGAACTTGCCCTTCGTGGGTCCGTTCAGTGGGATCCAATCCGTGAGCAGGTCGCGCTGCGCCACCCCGTCCAAATGGCGGATGAATTCGCGCGCTTCGAAATTGATGGTGTCGTTGCCTTTTTTGAACGTATCGAGTTCTTCAAGTACCTGAATGGGAATGGCCACATCATGCTCCTGGAAGCATTCGATGGCCGAGTGATCGTAGAGGATCACGGAGGTGTCCAGTACGAAGATCTTGCGGTCTTTTTTCTTCATCCGATCAAGGAACGTTGCTTGCCAAATGTATCCGCAGTGTATGGGGGGAAATGGGGATACGGGACGCGCACTTATCCACGATCGATCGTGGTCATGGTCGATCCCACCGCCGCATCGAACAGTGCCGAATGAAACAGGGGCCGACCGGTGAGGTGGCCCCTGTTCCCGTGGTGTGAGGCCTTGACCCCGCATTCACGCCAACTCCGCTCCTCCTGTCCTGTTCCCGGTTCCCGCTCGCGCGAGTTGGGCACATGACCGATCGAACTTCGGGTGTGGCTGGCACACCTTCCGTAGAACCCCTTGACCTCTTACCAGGTGCGTTCCATCCGAGGATGGACCGTCAGGGCCCCATGTCACGATCGTGGTCAGAACGGCTTGGTGCATCGAAAGTACCAGCACACTTGACGACCTCCAAAAAGATGGTCCGTGCCTTATGCACATCTTCTGCACATCACTGCTCAACAACGGTGGATCAGCGCGTGACAAGCACCCGGGCCATTGCGCAACGGTCACCCGCACTTACCCGAACCGCATAGGCGCCGGGTGCCAAATGATCGACCCGTAGTTCCTCCCGGGAACCTCGTATCACGTCGCGGAGCACCGTGGCCCCGGTCGCGTCCAACAACTCCAGCATTCCCGGGGCGTAGGCTGCGCCCTGCATCTCCACGATCAGGCCACGTCCGTCGAACCGGACGAGGATCTCAGCAGGAGCGTGAAGTTCCCCCACACCAGTGCAAGGATCCACCACCACGGCGAGCTGCGCATCATCATCCGGGCAGGGGGCAACACCGTTCACGATATAGGTATAGAGCCCCGGGAGGCTGGCCCCTGGATCAAAGATGCCAGGGAACGGGTCGTTCGACGGGTCGGTCCAGACACCGGTGGCATCCGGAGTGCCGGAAAGCAGGGTGAAAAGATCGACGAGAGGGTCGTTCTCGCAGAGAGTGACCGTTCCGCCCAAGCCTGCGGAGACCGCCAGATTCACGGTCAAACCAAGCGTCGAGGTATCGTTAAGACAGGGCGCATTGCCGTATACGACATAGATCAGTTCGTACGGACCAGCGATCACTGGCGATGTAACGAGCGGCGTGTTCCCGTCCCAAAAGAGGCCGGTGAGGTCACCTCCAAGAACGAAATTGAAAAGATTCTGTGGACTGTCCGAGCAGGTGGCTGCGGTGTTGTCCTGGCCCGCATTGGCCGCGTCCACCAGCGTGATGCACACCTGGGAGCTTTCCACAGGGCAGCCCACGCTGCAGTTCGCCATGTAGGTATAGCATCCCGCGCCGTTCGCGGCCGAATCGAACTGCCCGGTGAAAGGCACGCCATTGGGCGTGGTCCATGTACCGCAGGAATCCGGCGTACCGCCTAGCAGATCCAGCAGATCGTAGATACCGGTGTTCTTGCAGAGCGCGATCGTGGCATCGCTGCCGGCATCATTGCCGGACGAGATCGTAATGTCCACGCCATTATCCGCGCTGATGGTGGCGGGCGCACTCCCGGTGATCCGGATACGATACCCCGTGCCGGGGGCCTGTCCGACAGGAATGGTACAAGTGAACGGTGTCGCAGTGGTCGCCGCCACACTACCGATCACCACAGGAGCCGAGAAACTTCCCGATGCATCGGACATTTCCGCAGCGAAGACATTACCGGGCCCCCAGGTACCTGTGACCGTATAAGGTACGCTGATGATCGACCCTGCACATACCGCCACTGGAGAAACCGTGCCGATCGAGATGTCGTTAGGTGCGGTACCTGCGGCGCTCAGGATCAACTCATCCACAGCGAAACCGGGGTCGGCCGCGCCTAGCAACGATGTACCGTTCACGAAGCGGAGACCGAAACGCAACGAGGGCTGGTTGTCGAAAGCGGCCATGGTGATGGTCTGCTGGACCCAGTTGGTCTGGTTCCGGTATTGCGAGATCGGTGTGCTGATCAGGTTCCAGGCAGCGCCGCTGTTGGTGCTGTAGTATACCTCACCATAGTTCTGCGTTCCACCGTTGCACAGCCACCAGAACGTGAGCGAAACCCCCGTTTCTCCTGCGGTGCTCACGTCGGTGTTCATGGCGGCGAAATGGTTCCCGGGATCGGTGCAGAATCCGTCCGCAGCGCCGAACGAGCAACAGAGGATGCCATCGGCCGCCGCCTCGGTGCTGGCCGTGTGCATGTAGTTCCCGTTGGGGGTGGTGATCCCGACCGGTTGCGAAGCCGTGCTCGGGACAGTGAACGCGAGCGGGAAACCCAAGCACTCCACATCACCGTTGCCGCCTGCGTATACCGCATTGATGAGCCAGGTATTGGCTCCATTGCTGATCGAACCCACGTCCGTAGTGTTCAGCGTGAAGACAGGGGTACTCTCGAAATCCTCAGTGAACAAAACGGTCTGCGCTGAGATGTTCGTACTGAGAAGGATGGCCAGGGTCGCGTAGTAGAGTTTCATGGGATGGGGCTTGACGGGCAAATTAGGGAACCTTGGGAACAGAAGAGCCCCGAACTGGTCGGGGCCCTCTCTTGATCGGGGGTGGGGATCAACGCACTGCTACAGGAGTTCTGCCCAGGCTCGATCCACTGCTATCGCGCAGTACCAATACATAGATCCCGTCCTTCGCCGCACCCAGATCCAGGCGCAAAGTGCGCTGGCCTTGGGGGAACGGAACGTCCAGGATCGTGCGGCCGGTGCCGTCCACAAGTTCGGCGCGCAAGGTGCCGGAAAGATGGTCATCGCGGTCTATGAACAACGCGACCTGTGCGGGTTGAGGATAGACCCTGAACCCGTTCGGGGGCGTTTCCAACAACCCATCGCCCACGAAATTGAGCGTATCGGAGGTCAATGTGCAGGGACCTGCGTAGGTCGCGACCACATGCACGACACCGTTCGCCGCTGGGCTGAACGTCTGAGCGGTTTCACCGGACACCAACACGCCGTTCAAGTACCATTGGTAGGTCAATGCCAATGTGCTCTCCACGGTGTTCCCGTTTTGGGTCAGCGATGGCGGGTCCATGGGGCATTTGTCCACGATCTTCTTCACCTGGCCATTGCTGGTATTGCCCGCGAAGAGCTCGCCGTTCACATCCTCCGCGATGACGACATAGCCTTGCGAACCGGAATTCAGCCCCAGTTCATCGATCCAGCCTCCCGAACCATCGGGGCGAATAACCCAGAACTCGCCCGCACAGTAGTCCGTGTAGATGTACCGTCCGTACAGATGCGGCCATACCGTGCCGCGGTAGACCCTCCCGCCGATGGAGCTGCACCAGGTGCCGCCCGTGGCCACGTTCTCATGCGTAGTGACCGGAAATTCATAGTTGGACATGCCTTGGCAACCCTGTGTATTGAAAGGGGTATCGCCCTCATAGCACCGCCACCCGAAATTGGGGCCACTGTTATCGCCGGCAGGCCAGAAGTCCACTTCTTCCCAGGCGTTCTGTCCTACATCACCCATCCAAAGATCGCCCGTTAGGGCATCGAAACCGAAGCGGTAAGGGTTGCGCACCCCGCTCGCCCAGATCTCGGGCAGGGTATCCTGCGCGGATGCCCATGGATTGGTTGCCGGTATGGTCCAAGTGGTATCCGGGTCGCTCACGTCAAGGCGGATGATATCGCCCAGCGGATCGGTGAGGTCTTGGGCATTGTCTTGTGGATCACCTCCGCTCCCTCCATCGCCAAAACCCACATACAGCAGGCCGTCCGGCCCAAAATCGAGATCACCACCGTTGTGATTGGTGAAGGGTTGGGGCCAGGTGTAGAGGATCTCCTCGCTCGCCGCATCCGCTGAATCCGGATCATTGCTGACCCGGAACCGCGATACCCGACTGGTGCCGGGACCGCTGTCCGCGATGTAGTAGACATAGAAGTAGCCATTGTTCGTGTAATCGGGATCGAACGCGAGACCCAGAAGGCCCTGCTCGCCGCCAATACTGTTCACACTATCCTGGATATCCAGGAACGGATCCACGATCACCTGCATACTGTCACTGATGATCCGGATGATGCCCTGCCGCTGCACGGCGAAGAGCCTGCTGTCCCCTGCATGCGTCAGATCGACCACGTTGGACAATCCGTTGGCCCAATTCACCAGCTTCAACTGTACCGGATCCTGTGCCCGCACGCCAAGCACGGTCAGAAGCAACGCTCCAGTCAGGCACTTTCTCATCTTGCTCATGTTCGTTTTCTAAGGGGGGCGAAAATACCGCAGGGGCTTCTTCTTCCGCATACGCTTCGATGGACAACGAGCAACGGTGCCCGCAGCGCTTGGGTGTGTGCGGTGCCAGCGCTGTCGAAGAACGGCCACCATGGTCGGCCTACTTTTGCCGCCCATGTCCCTCGAGCAAGAGATCCAACGGCGTCACACCTTCGCCATCATCAGCCACCCCGACGCGGGCAAGACCACGCTGACAGAGAAATTCCTGCTCTATGGCGGAGCCATACAGACCGCCGGGGCGGTGAAGAGCAACAAGATCCGCAAGGGGGCCACCAGCGATTTCATGGAGATCGAGCGCCAGCGCGGCATTTCGGTGAGCACCAGCGTAATGACCTTCCAGTACGCGGACAAACTCATCAACCTATTGGACACACCCGGCCACCGTGATTTCGCCGAGGACACCTACCGCACCCTCACAGCTGTGGACAGTGTCATACTGGTCGTGGATTGTGTGAAAGGTGTTGAGGCGCAGACCCGCCGGTTGATGGAGGTATGCCGGATGCGCAACACCCCCGTCATGGTCTTCATAAACAAGCTGGACCTGGAGGGTCGCGATCCGTTCGACCTGTTGGATGAATTGGAGAAGGAACTCGATATCCGGGTGACGCCGTTGAGCTGGCCCATCGGTATCGGCGCCACCTTCCAAGGGGTGTACGATCTGTACGACAAGGACCTTCGGCTCTTTGAGGAAGTGAAGACCAAAGTGGAACGTTCCGCGGTGCATATCGATGATCTGAAGGACCCCCGTCTGGACCAGCAGCTTGGAGAGGCCGCAGCGGAGCAGTTGCGTCATGATGTGGAACTTGTAGATGGTGTGTACGGCGCGTTGGACCTGGCCCGGTACCGCTCCGGCTCCACCGCCCCGGTGTTCTTCGGGAGCGCTTTCAATAATTTCGGAGTGAAGGAAGTGCTGGACACTTTCGTGCGCATCGCACCCACCCCAGGACCGCGTCCCACAGACCGGGGTGAAGTACGACCGGAGGACCCGAAATTCAGCGGTTTTGTGTTCAAGATCCACGCGAACCTGGATCCCAACCACCGCGACCGCATCGCCTTCCTGCGCGTGTGTTCCGGCCAATTCCAGCGGAACACCTACTACCATCATGTGCGCTTGGAAAAACCGGTGCGCTTCGCCAACCCCACCACCTTCATGGCGGCTACGAAAACGATCGTGGAAGAAGCCTGGCCCGGGGATGTGATCGGCCTCTTCGACACCGGCAACTTCAAGATCGGCGATACCCTCACGGAGGGGGCCGACTTCCAGTTCCGTGGCATACCAGCGTTCTCTCCCGAACTGTTCCGCGAATTGGTGAACAACGATCCCATGCGCAGTAAACAGTTGGAGAAGGGGATCCGCCAACTCACGGATGAAGGTGTGGCGCAACTGTTCACCCAACAACCCGGGAACAAGAAGATAGTGGGCTGTGTGGGCGATCTCCAGTTCGACGTGATCCGCTATCGGCTCGAGCATGAATACAATGCCGTATGCAGCTTCCAATTGATACAGGCCTACAAGGCCTGCTGGCTCACCAGCGAAGATGCGGGAGCGCTCCAGCGGTTCATTCAAATGAAGACGCTGCAGATCGTACAGGACAAGGACGGGAATCCGGTCTTCATGGCCCCCAGTGCCTACATGTTGGACCTGGAGAAACGGAACTTCCCCGAGATCACGTTCCACACCACCAGCGAGTTCAAGACGGCCGTAACCACCTGAAATGAGGAAGGCCGCCCCAAGGCGGCCTTCCTTCTCAGGATCGTTCAGAGCCTTACTTATTGGCCTCCTGCCATTTGGCCAATTGGTCCGGAGTAAGGATGGTGGCTAGTCGCTTCTCCACGTGGTCATCCATGTTCGCGTATTGCGCTGGCATGTCCGCTTCCTTCACTTCCGCAGGCTGCCCCTCGAAGCGTTGCTCAATGGCTTGATGGTAGCGTTCCACTTGCAGATAGGCTTCGTTGACCTCGGCTGTTTGCGCGTCGGTCAGCGTCACTGTCTTATGGACCACCGCAGTGCGCTCGGCGGCCTTGGCGGTCATCTGCGGGGTATCGCGCACGGCGACCTGGCTATCCTGTGCGGTAAGAGCCAGTGCGACAAAAACGAAGGAGAGGGTGAGTATGCTCTTGCGCATGTCCTTGGGTGTGAGGTGGTCAAAGATACACTGCCGGGTAGACGAACGAAACCTCGAAGCGTTGCCTTGCCCACACCCTTCCGTGGGATCCCGTCAACGGCCCAATGTTTGCAAAACCGGCGCTTCGCCGTCCCCCGCCCGTCTAATTTTGGCCGCTATGAACCCTGTTCAGGCTTGCTGCCTCCCGCTTCTGTTCTCCTTTGCGACGACTCTTTCCGCCCAGGAGCAACGGCGTCTTGAGTTCCGCCTTACCGGCGCGGAGAACGATACGGTCTACCTGGCCAATTACTACGGCAACCGCCTCTTTTATACGGATACGGCCATGGCCAATGCCAAGGGAGAGGTTGTCTTCGCCCGGGAGAAGGGGTACAAGGCAGGGGTATACGCCGTGGTGGTGGATGGCCCCAAGTACTTCGAATTCATCGTGAACGAACCTACGGTCCGCTTGGAAACGAAGACCTCCGACCTGATGGGTGCCATGGTGGTGCAGAAGTCCGACGAGAACACGCTCTTCTTTGACTACATCCGCTTCCTGAACGCACGGAAGAAGGAGGGCGATAGTTTACGCACGGTGATGGACCGCATCACTGACCCCATCGCCAAGGGCCCTGCGAAAGCCCGTCTAGAACAACTGGATGGCGAAGTAAAGAAGTACCAAGCCGATCTGGTGACCGCTCACCCACAGAGCTTGGTGACCATCATCGTGCGAATGAGCATGCCCGTGGAACTGGAGAAACCACGCCTTGCGAACGGAAAGGTGGATAGCGTCGCGGCCTACTATCAGTACCGTGCCCACTTCTGGGACCACGTGGACCTTTCCGACGAGCGGATCTTGAACATGCCCGTGTTCCAGAACAAGTTCGAAGAGTACATCGGGACCGTCGTTCCGCAGATCCCGGACACGATCAATGCCCTGGCGGACGATCTGGTCGGTAAACTGGGGCCCAGCAAGGAACTCTTCCGCTTCGTGGTACATGGCATCACGTACAAGTACGAGACCAGCGACATCATGGGCATGGACGCCGTCTTCGTTCACATGGCGCAGACCTATTACTGTCCCAAGGCAGGGGCCGAGAGCAAGGCCTTCTGGATGAGCGCGGAAAAACTCGACAAGCTTTGCGAACGTGCCCGCAAGAACGCCCCGATCATCATCGGCGCCAGGGCCCAGGAGATCATCCTCACGGATACCACCGAGACCAATTGGATCAGTTCGCACAAGCTCCCGAACGACTACCTGCTGGTGGTTTTTTGGGATCCCCACTGCGGACATTGCAAAAAGGAACTTCCAGCCATTTATTCGGCGTACCGGGATACGTTACGCCCAATGGGCATCGAGGTCATGGCCGTGGCCAAAGCCACCGATAGCACCTTGTTCAAGGATTGGAAAGCGTTCATCCGTGAGAACCATTTGGACTGGGTGAACGTGGGCCTCACCCCTGCTGTTTATGCCGAGGCCAAAGCCGATCCCCTGAAGTACATTCCGAAGCTCACCACGCTTCAAAGCCTCAATTACGCGGATACCTGGGATGTTTACGCCACGCCGAAATTCTTCCTCTTGGGTCCCGACCGGAAGATCGTGGGCAAACAACTCAACCCCAAGCAGGTGGCCGATCTAGTGGAACGGTTGCGTGAGCGGAGCGCCGCCCCAAAACCCTAACCGGGCTATTCGCCCTCGGTACCGTTGGTCCAGATCATCTCTGTTATGCTCTGGCCATTGCGGAAATAGAAGGTTCCCCACTTGGCGATCACCTTGCTGTATTCGTCCGCTTTGTTGCCATCGACCACGACACGTCGAACGATCACTTTGTTACCCTCGGTGTAGCTCTCTTCCGTGACCCCCTGAGGGTATTCGGTGGCGAGCTTCGAGCGATTGTAGTCCGTGAAATCCTTCGGCTCGTTCAGCGATGTGTTCGAAATGCGTTCCTGCGCGGCCAGCCGCTGATCGGTGGACCGCTGCGATAGGTGCGCATCGCGACGTTGAAGCACATCCTTAGTTTCGGTCACTTGCTCGCGGTTGCCCTGCGCAAGTTCATCCCCACGCACTTTCAGAGCTTCCTGCCCCTCGGCCACGGCCACTACTTCGGACCGGGCTTGCGAGTTGCGTGCCAACCCTTGCTGGCTGTCCCGCGCGAGTTTTTCCCGCACCTGTTCGGCCGCCGTCAGTTGCGCTTGCACTTGTTCGGCATGCAGGTCGTGCCGGGTCTGGTTCGAGGCCGCTAGCTGGTCGCGCAACGCGTCTCCCGAGGCTTGGCTCGCGCCGCGGAGTTGAGAGGACCTGGCTTGGCGTTGGCGTTCGATCTCCGCCAGTTCATCCTGATAGGCCTTAAGCTTTTCGGCGTTCTCGATCCGTTGCGCTTCGCTGCCATGATAGAGCTCATCCGTGCTCTCCGCGATACGCTGCTTCCCGGCCACATTCTCCTCCATCCGTTTCCACGCTTCAGCTTGGTTGTTCACTTCCTCTTCGGAAAGATCACGGCGCAGTTTTTTGATCCGCTCGTACTTCTCCGCCTCTTCCCGAGCCTTCGCCTCACGCATGAAACGTTCCGCTTCCTCCTCCTTGCGGATGTCGATCGTATTGCTGGGCTTCTTGATGACCACAGGTTTGGGCTCCTCCTTCTTCGCGGCAAGTTCAGCCTCCCGGCGGCGGCGTTCTTCCTCTTCGGCCATCAAGCGGTCGATCTCACCGATGCGTTCATCGGGATAGGTTTCATCCGGCTTGATGTCCAGCGCTTGGGCGTACAGGCCTCTGGCTTCAGGATAGCTCTTGGCGGTGAAGGCAAGGTCTGCCTCGGTGATGGTCTTGCGGTAACGCTCGGCCAAAGAACGCGAGTCCTCGGTACGCCGACGCTCCTCCTCAGCAGCGAGACGCGCGGCCTCCGCGTCAGCGGCTTCCTTCCGCTTACGCTCTTCGTCCAGGCGACGCTTCTCTTCCGCCAAACGATCGGCCTCGGACATCGCCTTGGCCCGATCGGCGAGCAGTTGTTCGATCATGGCAAGTCGGTCCTTCGGATATTGTTCCTCGGGCTTAACGGTTAGCGCCTCGGTGTACTTGTCACGGGCTCGATCGAACTCCTCCCCATCGAAGGCCAGATCCGCAGTAGCGATAAGGTCTCGATAGCGACGCTCGAGCGCATCAGCTTCGGCCTTCAGGCGATCGCGTTCGGCCGCATCCTTATCGGCGGCCGCTCTTTCCGCCGCAGCGCGCTCCGCAGCTAGACGGTCGGCTTCAGCTTGGGCCGCCAGATCACCCAGGAGTTTTCCGATCTCGGCGATCCTGTCTTTGGGGTACTGCTCATCCGCCTTCACGCCGAGCGCTTCTGTGTATGCCGTGCGGGCATCCTCGTACTTGCTCGCTGTGAAGGCCTTGTCCGCCTTTAGGATCAAAGCCAGGTAACGGGCTTCGAGCTCCTGCTTCTCACGCTCCAACCGTTCTTTCTCCGCTTTGTCCTTTGCCGCCGCGTCCATGCGGCCCTCTATGTCGGCGATACGCGCGGCGGGATGCGCTTCCCCCGGTTTCAGGGTCAGTGCATCCTTGTAATCGTTCAACGCGGGCGACCATTTTTCGGTGTCATAGGCTTTGTCGGCACGGGCGATCAGGTCATTGTACTTCGCGTCGAGCTCCGCCCGTTTGCGCTCTTCCTCCGCCTTGCGCGCCAGTTCTGCCAGCGCGGCATCGATCTCCACGATCCGGTCCTTGGGATAGCGCTCTTCCACCTTGACCGAAGCGGCCTCGGAATATTTCGCGCGTGCCGTCTGGTAGTCCTTCTTTTCCAACAACGCGTCCGCGGCTTCGATCAATGCGTTGTACTTCGCCTCAAGTTCCTGGCGCTTGCGCTCCTCCTCGGCCTTGGCTGCCAGTTCGGCGATGCGCCTATCGATGGCCACAAGCTGGTCCTTGGGGTACTTCTCGGTCGGCTTTAAGCCGATGGCCTCAGTATACTTCGCCTTGGCCTCGTCGAACTTGTCGCCTTGGAAGGCGGCGTCGGCAGTGGCGATGACGGCCTGGTACTTCTCATTGAGCTCCTTCTGCTTGCGCGCTTCCTCTTCTTTGGCCGCTAGCTCCGCCAACTTCTTGTCGATGGCTGCGAGTTGGTCCTTGGGGTACTTCTCGTCCTTCTTGAGGGCGATGGCTTCATTGTAACCTGCCTTCGCATCATCGTACTTGGCCGCATTGAAGGCCGCGTCAGCGGCTGCGACAGCCGCGTCATACTTGGCCTGTAGCTCTTTGGCCAGCTTTTCCTCTTCGGCTATTTTGGCTAGTTCGGCGAGTTTCGCTTCAATGGCCGTCAATTGGTCCTTGGGGTACTTCTCCTCGGGCTTAAGGCCCAAGGCTTCGGTGTACTTGGTCTTGGCTTGGTCGTAGTTGGCAGCTTTGAAGGCGGCATCCGCAGCGGCGATAACCGCGGTATACTGTGCGTCCAGTTCCTTTTTCTTCTTGTCCTCCTCGGCCTTCTTCGCCAGTTCGGCGAGTTTGGCATCGATCGAGGCCAATTGGTCCTTCGGGTACTTCTCCTCGGGCTTTAGGCCGGTGGCATCGGTGTAGCGCGCTTTAGCTTCATCGTACTTCTCGCCTTTGAAGGCGGCATCCCCCGCCTTGATCGCGGCATCGTACTTCTCCGCGAGTTCCTTCGCCAACCGTTCCTCTTCGGCCTTCTTCGCCAGGTCGGCGAGAAGCACATCGATCTCTTTGACCTTCTGCTTCGGATAGGCCTCTTCCTCCTTCACGCCAAGCGCAGCGTTGTATTTGCCCTTGGCGTTCTCGTACTCCTTCTTGGCGAAGAGCGCATCGGCTTCCTTGATGAACGCCGCGTACTCGGCTTCGCGCTTCTTGTTCCCCTCTTGATCGCCGAGGCGCATCTGCGCATCGCTCAGTTTCGCGGTCGCCACGGGATCACCTGCCTTCAAGCCCAAAGCCCCGGTGAAGGATTCGACGGCCTTTTTGAAGTCGGCCGCGGTCATGGCGGCATCGCCAGCCGCCATGAGCTTGGCAAAGTCGGCGTCCGCCCCTGCTTCACGGCGCTTCTTGTCCTCGTACTCTTTCATCAACCGCGCGATCTCGCTGCGGATCTGTTCCGTGTATTGCAGATCCCAGGTGACCTCGCTGCTCGTCGGATCGAACTTGGCCTTGCCGATGGGCTGTTGCAGGACACTGAAATCGATGCCGGGCAACTCCGAAAAGAGGGTCATCTCGATGTTCATCCCGTGGCCTCCCACACGCTCTTCCTCAGGAATGTTCCGGGTGTCGATCGTGATGTTCTTGCTCACGATCCCCGTCTTCACATACATGATCTTGTAGTCCGCCCCGTAGTCCAGGTTGAACTCGTATTTGCCGCTCGCGTTGGTGACCACCTCGGTGAGCTTCGCCCCGTTCTTGTACACGGCCACGGCCACCCCGTCCAGCTTCTTGGCGCTGGTGTAATCCTTCACCGTGCCGTAGACATAGACGTTGTCCACCTGGGCGGAAAGACCGCACGCAAGCCCGATGAACAGGGCACACAGCAGTATCTGCCAGCCCCTAACTTGCCTCCCGCGTCCTAGCTGCATTGTCCGGCTCATTCTCTCCCGTGAAAGACCTCGCAAAGTACGACTTCCGGCCCCAGCAGGTTGCGCACCGGGGCGTGTTCCCATCCACACCGCGTCGTGCATAGCATTTGGGAACAGCGCAGTTTCCTCGCCCGGCCGGACTTGGCCGTGGTGGGTGCTGGCCTGGTGGGGCTCTTCGCAGCGTTGCACGCCAAGCGGCTCCATCCGGGATGGAAAGTAGTGGTGCTGGAGCGCGGACCCCATCCCAGCGGTGCGAGTGTCCGCAATGCGGGATTCGCCTGTTTCGGGAGCCCCAGCGAGTTGCTGGCCGATATCGCCGATGAAGGAGAGGCCGCTGCCTTGCATCGCGTCGAAGAACGGTGGAAGGGCCTGCTGGAACTGCGCGCCGAGTTGGGCGATGCGGCCATAGGCTTCGAACCGAGCGGTGGGCATGAGATATACGGGGTGAACGACCCGCTGTACAACCAGGTCGCCGAAGGGTTCGATCGGCTGAACGTCTTGCTGGCCGATATCACCGGTCCTGGAACCTACCGATGGCTGCCCGGCGGACCCGCGCGCTTCGGACTGGCGCGCACCGCCCACCTGGTGCGTACCGACCTGGAAGGCCCTGTGGATACGGGCCGACTGATGCGCAGCCTGCTGGCGAAGGTGAGCGAAGCGGGGGTGGATGTGCATTTCGGACAGGACGTGCAGCGGTTGGAAAACGCCGCTGACGGCGTGGACCTTGTGCTAGCTGACGGCACCGCCCTTCGCACCCGGCAAGTGCTGGTGGCTACCAACGGGTATGTGCGCCAGCTTTTACCTGACCTCGACATCGAACCAGCGCGCGGACAAGTGCTTCTTACAGAGCCTGTTCCCGGCCTGAAGCTCAAGGGCACATTCCACGCTCACGAGGGTTATTTCTACTTCCGCGACTATGAGGGACGGGTGCTGCTCGGCGGCGGAAGGCACTTGGACAGAGCGGTTGAGCGAACCTGGAAGGATGGCAATACGCCATTGATCATGGAAGCATTGGAAAACCTGCTGCGCGCCACCATCCTGCCAGACCAAAACGTGGCGATCGCGCACCACTGGAGCGGGGTGATGGGCTTCCGGACCCAAGGCAAGGAGCCTTTGGTGGCTCGCGTGGCACCGAACGTGGTGGTAGCCGCTGGGCTGAGCGGCATGGGCGTGGCGATCGGGGTGCGGGTGGCGCGGAGGGCGGTCAGGCTGATCCGCGAATAGGGCGCGCAGAACGCAAAAGGGCCGCTCGCGCGACCCTTCAGAGCCTCCCGCCGGATTTGAACCGGCGACCTGCTCATTACGAATGAGCTGCTCTACCGCTGAGCTAGGGAGGCCAATGCCCCCCGACCGGGTCGGGGGGGCGCAAATGTAGGAGCTTGATCCGCTCGCTCCTCAGGACCTAATACTTCACGATCCTTGCAGCGGGCAGGCCAGGAACTTGCACACTGTAAACACCCGGTTCAAAGGCGCTGAGGTCGAGTTGCACGGTGTTGCTAACCGCTGTGATGTTCAGCACTTCGCGGCCTGCGGCATCCAGCACTCGCACCGGGCCAACGCTGCGCAGCGGCATGCTGACGGTGACGCGATCGCTAGCCGGGACGGGGAAGACCGATAGCGCGCTTTGTTGAGCGTGTTCTGATGTGGCGGTGCTGGTGCGTACATCCAGACAGAGCCGGCCAGCGCTCACGCCAATGGCGGTGCTGCTGAGTTCGGTACCGTCGTATTCCAACATATGGAGTGTGCCGGTGCTGACGAAGTCCGTGGTGGTGGCGTACATCACATTGTTCAGCGGGTCGTTGAGCAGGCTGTACGGGAAGAGCGTGGTGGCAAGGGTATCCAGGATATTCTCCGTGGTGATGTCATAGCGGGCCATGCGGCTCAGCGCGTATTCGTTGTAGACCACCTTGTCCGCAACCAGTTCGCTGGCACCGCAACCGGAGTTCTCGGTGATGTCCTCCGTGAAGGCGAACGCCCCCGCCGTGGTGACCTTGCTGATGGAACTGCCACTGAAATCCTTGTTGCAGAGCACGTAGAGGTCCTGGCCGGCGACCATGATGTTCTCCGGGTTGATGCCGTTCGGGCCGAGGTCCACTTCGTTCACGTACGTGCCGCTTGGCAGGTCCACAATGCCTAAGAGCCCGACCATGTTGCCGAAGTCGAAGGCGTTGCCCACGGCGAGGTAGGCCTTGTCCCCCACCACTTCCACATCCTCCGCGCTGTAAAGGAGACCGTCGGCGGGGTCGATGCTGTAGAGCAGATCGAGGGTGGCTACATCGCGCACTTCGAAGTAGTGGTCCAATCCGCCCAGTTCACCACGCGTGATGAGAACTTGATCGTTCCACAGGGCGATCTTCCGGATGCCCGGAACAGCGGCCTGATCCAGCAAGGTGTAGGTATCAGCGTCGTACTTGAGCAGCGCGCCATCGGCGGCGACGTAGACGGCACCGTTGGCCAGGTCCACATCGCTGGCAAAGCGCTGGCCGGCGATGGTGGCCACGGTTTGGTAGATGCCCGTGGCGGGGTCGTAGCTACCGAGGCTGACGGGGACCTCCTGGGTTTGCGTGTTCAT
>Ga0138256_10002583_pt1 | contig 19380 bp, 13 predicted proteins | sample KNB2016incub_MG_FD_105486 | JGI IMG/M metagenome (GOLD analysis project Ga0138256, IMG submission 105486) | Active sludge microbial communities from wastewater in Klosterneuburg, Austria - KNB2014incub_MG | ecosystem: Engineered > WWTP > Activated sludge > Unclassified | place: Austria... | reverse complement strand
GGCGGCATGTTATTGAACAGATCCATCACTTGATGAAATCCCACAGTATATTTCTGAACGATCTCCATCGGCTCCACTTGTTCCAGTCTGGCTTTCTTTGCAAACTTATCGTCACCTTCATCGCGATCACCTTCAAGATGACCGGCATCGGTGATGTTACGAACATAACGGACTTTATAACCAAGATACTTCAAGTACCGGTAAATGATATCGAATGAAATAAACGTACGGCAATTTCCCAGATGAACATCACTATAAACTGTAGGGCCACACACATACATTCCGACATACTCAGGAGTAATGGGTTCGAAAATTTCTTTTTCTCGGGTAAGGGTGTTGTATATTTTTAAAGGCATAATTCGTTTTTCGCTAATCGTTTTTCGTTTTTCGAAAGTGTTAACTTTTATCTAGCCTTACGTAAAACGATAAACGTAAAACGATAAACAAATGATTAATGATGCTGAACCATAGCCTGAATGTGACTCAACATATCTTCAGTCATGCCTTTCAAATCGAATTCAGGCTTCCAGTTCCAGTCTTTTCTAGCGTGACTGTCATCGATACTCTTTGGCCATGAGTCGGCATATTGTTGTCTGACATCAGGCTTGTATGAAATTGTAAAATCAGAAATGTGTTTGCGGATCTCTGCTGCCAGTTGTTTTGGAGTAAAGCTGATCGCTCCAACATTGTATGAAGAACGGATCTTTACCTGATCTGCAGAAGCATCCATCAATCCGATCGTAGCGCGAAGTGCATCGTGCATATACATCATCGGCAATTCTGTATTTTCTGAAAGGAAACATTCGTAGGTCTTGTTTTTGATCGCTTCGTGGAAAATGTGAACAGCATAATCAGTTGTTCCTCCGCCCGGCTCTGATTTATAACCGATCAATCCCGGATAACGAATCGAACGAACGTCGACGTTGAATTTCTCGAAATAATATTCACACCATCTTTCCCCTGCAAGTTTGCTGATTCCATAAACGGTCGATGGTTCTGTGATGGTGAATTGAGGCGTATTTTCTCTAGGCGTATTCGGACCAAAAACGGCAATTGAACTTGGCCAGAACAATTTGAACTTCTCTTCACGAGCCAGTTCAAGTGTTCCCAGCAATCCTTCCATGTTCAAACGCCAGGCCGATTTCACTTTTTGTTCGGCAGTTGCGCTAAGCAATGCAGCAAGAAGATAAACCTGTTTCACATTGTGCTTGCGGATGATCTCCGAAACCTTTGGGAAATCCAAAACGTCCAACTGATAGAATGGTCCGCTGTTCAGGAATTCATCCGAAGGCATTTTGATGTCCGTTGCGATCACATTTGAATCGCCATAGATCCGACGAAGCTCTTCGACTAATTCTGATCCGATCTGCCCTTTGGCGCCTATTACTAAAACTGATTCTTTCATTGCTTTTTGTTTGCCCTGCAAATGTACGTTTTTAGTCTTTTCAACACACCCTTCTTTTGTTGACTTCAAGTACACTTTTCAGGGAAATTGAAAACATTTTTTTACCCTATCTTTCCAGCCGAATCGTATGAAAAACCGGCTACTTCTCTTTTTGTTTCTATTGCCTTTGCTTTGGGTAGGGACGTCAAATTCCCATGACTGGGGTGACGACTTTTCACAGTATTTACTTCAGGCAAAAAACCTGATTCAAGACCGACCACAAACAAATCAAGAATTGGTCTTTGCCGAAGGAGAATTGCCTTATGCTATTGTCGCTTATCCGGTCGGTTTTCCGATACTTTTAGCTCCGTTTTTCGACTATTTCGGACTATACATTCCTCCGTATTTACTGTTAAATGCCTGCTTTATCATCTTAACCACATTATTTCTTTTTGATTATATAAAAAGGTCTTTTGATATTAAATACAGTTTTTTGATTGCTATTTTCTTTGCTTATAACCTCATTTCCTTGGTTCTAAAAAAAGAGATCTTGTCGGAGTTTCCCTTCACGCTTCTCCTTTTTTCTATCCTATTACTGATCAAATCAGGCGAACGAAAATCGTTTGTTGTTGCCGGACTGCTTGCCGGTTTTTTGATATCAATCCGAGTGTCAGGAATTGTCATTTTGCCGGCCTTATTTGGATGGCAATTAATGACTCAAAGACAATTTCAACTGAAAAAAAGGCTGGTGGATTGTGCGGTTTTTAGTGCTTTGGCGGGATCCGTTTTTTATCTTTTGAATGTAGCTATTTTCGAAATTAACCTGAAAAATTTCTTTGGATTTTATGCCGGCCAATTTGATTCAAACCGCTTGATGCTACCTTCCAATTTTTTCAGCTTCTTCCAAAAAACAGGTGAGGCTATTTTGCCTCCGCTGCAATCTACTCTTTGGACTATCCTTCTAATCATTATTATCCTAACCGGCTACTATAAAAAATTCAAAGAAGGCAGATTGGCTGAATGGTTCTTTATCTTTTACCTTCTGTTGATTATTGTTTATCCCTATGCATCGTCCGGGCTACGTTTCATTTATCCTGTTCTTCCGTTTTTGATCATCTATCTAGTAAAGGGTATTCAGACTATTTATCATTTTATCACCTCAAAAGATCAATCGTTTACATTATTGACAATCATTTTTTCTGTTTCTATGCTCTTATCCTTACGGATGTTCTTTTCATTATCGACACCAGATGGACCTTATTCAACCGATGCACATTCTGCATTGAATCATATACGAACGAATACTCCGGAAAATGCTATTGTACTTTTCTCACGGGCAAGAGCTTTGAATTTGTATGCAGAAAGAAAATCCACCTTCTTGATTCAGCATAAGAGTGAACAGGAAAATCTGGCTATTCTCAAAAAACTACAGTGTGATTATATTCTATATGCTGATGAACGATCAGGTGCTTTCAATCAAAGCCTTCAGGATTTTCTTATTATCAACAAATCAGAATATGACACGATCTATAAAGTAGATCGTTTTCTTCTTTTGAAAATGAAAACAGAAGATCGTCAATGAAAACATCGACAAAAGTTATCATCGACAACTACGCAGGTGGCTTTGTTGTTTTTGTGTTGAAAAATCTCTTTCGTATTTTCAATTTCAGAAAAAGTCAGAATAATGGTCCCCTAAAAACAATTGTCGTATGCAAGTTTCTTGGAATGGGTAGCATTGTTCAATCTACACCCCTCCTACACACCTTAAAAAAGCAATTTCCGGATTGCAGAATTATCTACCTTTCTTCTATTGCAAATAAAAATTTCATCGGCCAGATATCATTAATTGATGAATCGATAATCATCAATGACCAATCGCTTTTTTCTACTATCATTTCAACTCTTTCTTGTATCAGACTTCTCCTTTCAAAAAGAATCGATCTCTTCATTGATCTTGAAGTCTATTCTAATTTCAGCAAGATCTTTACGATCGTCAGTAATGCACGATTGAAATTCGGATTAACCAATGACGGCGCCAAAGCTCAAAACATTTATACTTCAACATTTCAATTGCATACCGACCGACCGGTCTCTGAATCGTATCTTGAAATGTGCAAAGCTTTTAATTCGCAGAAAATCATTCATGAGCTTTATTCATTTGCTGTTGACACAATCAAATTAAAATTTCTGCTCAAAAATTTAGAGATTTCGGGCGACTACATTGTTGTAAACCCAAATGCATCCGATCTCAGAATTGAACGCCGTTGGCCGCAAGAGAATTTTTCTGAATTGATAAACAAAATCGTTTATGCTTATCCGGAAAACAAGATTGTCCTCATTGGTTCAAGTGCTGAAAGTAATTACGTAAACAATATTCTTGCAGGTATTAATCCTTCACTTCAAAAGTCAATTATCAATACAGCAGGCAGGTTGTCAATTGATGAATTGATCGCATTGATCAGCGGCACAAAATTAATGATCACTAACGACACCGGCCCGATGCATTTATCATTTGCCATGAAATGCAGGACACTTGCACTTTTCGGTCCCGCTTCCCCACTTCAATTCGGGAATCATAAAAATGCTACTTCTGTCTACAAAAAAGTTTCATGTAGTCCATGTGTACACGATCACATTAAACCACCATGCGGCGGGGACAATATTTGCATGAAGGGGATTGGGGTTGAGGAGGTTTTTGAGGAAGTGGTGAATTGTATTGAGGTTAAAGGGCAAGGGGCAAAGGTTATTTTGTAGCGGTGACACCGATAGACCGTACCTACAGGACTAGCTTTACAGCTACTCATTCTCCCTTACCGATAGATCGTCCCTATGGGACTCGCTTTACAGCGACTCCGCCTCCCTTACCGATAGATCGTCCCTATGGGACTCGCTTTACTGCGACTCCTTCTCTCTTACCGATAGGTCGTCCCTATGGGACTAATGTTTGCAGCTAGAAACCAATTGGTTCGAGTGGGATTCCATATCGAAATCGGTCAAATTTTTCCCTAACTTTGAATCTTCTGAAAACCCAACCGGAATTACAATAATTCGTTTATTCTGCCGTTTTCAGATATTCTCGTCTACCTATGAAAAAAAAACTCCTCTTAACACTTGTAACCTTTCTGGTTTTCTTATCCGCTTCTGCTCAAATCGATCCGGTTTCACTTGGAAACTGGAGAATGCACATTCCTTACAACAAAGGAATTCAGGTTGCTGAAGATTATCAGGGGAAAATATATTGTGCTACTCAGTTCGGCATGTTCAGCTACGAGAAATCAAGTGGGGAATTTGATTTCTTTACTACGCTGAACGGACTTTCCGATAATGAGATCTCCAATATCCGCTTCGATCAGACAACAAAAATTCTGATGATCACTTACCTTAATTCCAATATTGATATTATTCTTCCCGACAAAACGATCATCAACTTACCTGACATCAAACAGAAAAGTATTGTTGGCGGGAAAAAGATCAACAGTATCACTTTCATCAATGGCTTGGCTTATTTAGGTTGTGAATTTGGCATTGTTATTATTGACCTCCAAAAACAGGAAGTCAAAGACACCTATTTCATCGGACCAAACAGTAGCAATTTAAATGTTATGGATGTTGCTTTCAATGGCACCGACATTATCGCAACAACTGAAACAGGTGTTTACAAAGCTTATTTTTATGATCCGGCAATCTTTAATTTCAATGCCTGGGCAAAAGACCTCACACTGGTTGAACCAAATGCAAATTATACTTCTGCTGCTGTAGTCGATAATAAATTTGTTATCGTAAAAACAAATGCAGCGACGGAGAAAGACTCTGTATTCATGTATGACGGAAGTTCATGGTTTTATTTTATCAATGAGGATTACAAAGGTGCTTACGTAGATGATCACAATGGTAAAATTGTTTATCGCAATGGCTATCGTTTGGCAGTATATGATGCATTAGGAAACAAATACGATGAAATAGACATTTTCAGTGGCGACAATCTTGATTTCAGAAAAGGTTTTTTAGATGCAGACGGATATTTCTGGGTCGCTGATTTCAGAAATGGTTTGTATGGAAAATTTCCTGACAACACTTATCACAAGATCTATCCAAATGGTCCGGGTGCAGAAGCCGTTTACAGTATGCAAGCTTTGAAAAATAAAGTATGGGTTGCTTCGGGTTCTATTGATGGTGACAAAGCATTTTTTGATATTAAGAATGGCATCTACCGTTTTGCTGATGGCAACTGGAAAACTTTTAATCGTGAAAGCGATTCTGTTTATGATGCCGCTTGTAGAATTTCTTCCCCGGCAGTTAGCAGTGTTGCAATTGATCCAAATGACCCGGAGCATGTTTTTGTTGCGAGTTATGGTGCCGGAATTCTGGAATATCAAAATGATAAAGGTGTTCGCATTTACAACACACTGAACAGTACGATTTCTCAAGTTACAGTTTCTGATTCGAATGATATCAGAGTTGGTGGATTGACATTCGATGATGACGGCAATTTATGGGCTGTTACAGGTTACACAATTTCTGCATTGACGGTGAAACGTGCCAGCGGAGGATGGTTCACTTATCAGCTACCCGATCCGGGGCTGATCGATGTTGTATGCTTCAAGCCGGTTGTAGATGATTATGGACAAAAATGGTTCATCGGACACAAAGGTGCCAGTAACGGAGCCGGATTATTTGTTGTGAAGGAAGCAAGTTTATCTTCTAATTCAGGATTGAAATTCAAACAATACACCAATTTGAAAAACTACGGCAACCTACCTGATCTCTTCGTTCGTTCACTTGCAAAAGATAAAGACGGAGCCATCTGGATAGGAACCAATCAAGGCGTTGCCGTAGTTTATAATCCGGGAAGTGTTTTTGATGGAACAAACTATGACGCACAAAAAGTGATCATTGAACAAGATGGATACGCTCAATATCTTTTGGAAACTGAAAATGTAAACGCTATTGCCATTGATGCAGCAAATAGAAAATGGTTTGGCACAGCTAACGGCGGATTATTTTTAATGTCAGCTGACGGAACAAAACAGTTGCTTAATTTTAATACAGAAAATTCACCATTGCCTTCGAATAACATCACTGATATAGCTGTCAATGATGTAACCGGTGAAGTTTTCATTGGCACAGACAAAGGATTGATCAGTTATCAAGGTGATGCAACAGAAGGTGGTGAAACCTGTGAGGACTATTTAGTTTTCCCAAATCCGGTTTTGCATAATTATAATGGACCAATCGCTATCAAGGGCCTTATCAATAATGCTGATGTAAAAATTACTGACGTTGCCGGAAATATTGTCTTTCACACAAAAGCCAACGGCGGACTTGCAACATGGAATGGAATGAACTATAAAGGAGAACGAGCACAGACAGGAGTTTACATTGTTTATGTTTCGAACGAAGATGGCACACAGACGTGCACAACAAAAATGTTGTTCTCAAGATAATGCTTCATAAGACAAGAGGAATTGTTTTTTCATATACTGAATACCGGGAAACCAGTCTCATTGTAAAAATTTATACTGAACTTTTCGGCATCCAATCGTACATTGTAAATGGCGTCCGAAAGAAAAATGCAAAACTAAATGTCGGCTGGTTTCAACCGCTTACTTTAGTCGAGTTAGTAGTTTATCACAAAGAACGTCACGGATTACAACGCATTTCCGAAATTCGTCCGATGCCTGCACTTCGTGATATCCCTTTTGATGTAATAAAAAGCACGATCGTTTTATTTCTGAATGAAGTACTTTGTAAGGCTATAAAAGAAGAGGAAGAAAATCAATTGCTCTTTGAATTTCTTTTCAATACTATTCAACTTTTCGATGTGCAGCAACCGGTGTCAAAAGATTTTCACCTGCTTTTTCTAATCAGACTAACACGATATCTTGGCTTTTACCCAATTCAGAATTATGACACTCAACATCCATTTTTTAATTTGATAGATGGAAAATTTCAATCACAAATTCCTTTGCATCCTTACTACTTGAACGAATCTGCGGCTTTAAATTTTTCGAATCTGATATTTAATTCTGCGGATCTTTCCGCAAGATTAAATATCATCTCTGAAGACAAAAAGAAATTAATTGAAAATATTTTAGAGTATTATCGATTACACATAGGCGGCTTCTTTGGTGTAAAATCGCATAAGATTTTAGAGCAAATTTTCGAATAAATAATTTGTCGACATGATTGTTGTCAGAAATAATTTCCCAAAACATGAAATTACTGTAAAAATGTAAGATTCCTCCTATTACATTTCTATAGATTTGCTTTTCTACCATCAATTATTTAAACTTGTTTTTACAATACACACACTGGTTTTCAAATCACAAAAATCCAAAAAATGAAAATTAAACTTCTACAAAAAACACTCCTAACGATTTCATTAATACTCTTCACTTTTGTTGCTCAAGCCCAATGGCAGCAAACGAATGGGCCTTTCAGTGGCGTAGTTGACGCTGTTGCGACGGATGGAACACGCCTTTATGCAGGTTGTAGAGGCGGCGGACTTTACCGTTCAGATGACAATGGAGCAACATGGCCCAATCGATTTTTCGATGAGTACTATTTTTCCTACAACGATCTATTGATTGACGGGAGCAATGTATACGCTGCAACCAATAACGGCTTTTCAATTTCTACAGATTATGGTATCACCTGGAATTTCAGCAATACCGGTCTTTCCTGGAGCGCAAACTGCTTACTTAAAAATAGCACAAAGTTATTTTTAGGAACTCTTGGCGGAGGATTATTTGTTTCGACGGATAATGGAGCGACTTGGAATCCGAGCGGTAGCGGAATTACATACAATGACATTCATTGCATCGCTATAAAAGGAACCGATCTGTTTGTTGGTACAAATGGTGGTGTTTTTAAATCGACTGACGATGGTCTGACTTGGAATCCTGCAAGTAGTGGAATTACAGGCTCGGTAATTAATAGTATGGCTTCTAATTCAACATCGATTTTTGTTGGAGTAGAGGCTGATGCAGTTTACAGATCGGATAATGCGGGAGCCACATGGAGCCCTGCATCCACTGGAATCCCTGCATCATCCTATTATTTTAACACTATGCTTAGTAAGGGTTCTGATATTTATGTTGGGGTTTATGGAAATGGTTTCTACAAAACAAGTGACGGATTGAATTGGACTGAAGTGAATACTGGAATAGCAAACAAATACGCTTTAGCTTTAGCTACTGATGGAACATCTATTTTTGCAGGAACTGAAGCAGGATGTTATCTCACTGCTGATGATGGTGCCAACTGGACGTTAGAAGTGAACGGAATGAAAGGAAGCTACATTACAGATCTTGTTAATACAGGATCGGTTATCATGGCATGTACAAATGGTGGTGGAATATATACTTCAGCCAATGGTGGCGCCGACTGGTCAGCAGCTAGCAATGGCTTCACTGTGTTAAATCAACAATCATTATTTGTGAATGGGTCAAGAATTTTTTGTGGAACTAATTATTCCAATGTGTTTATTTCCGACGACAATGGATTGACATGGACACCTTCCGGAAACGGAATTACGAATCCGAATGTATATTCTTTTGCAACACATGGCAGTATTTTGTTTGCAGGAACTTTAGGCAATGGTGTTTTTTCATCGAATGACAATGGACTTAATTGGGCTCCTGCCAACAATGGAATGACCAATCAACTTATTTCTTCCTTTGCTGTCGATGGTTCAAATATTTTTGCAGGAACATTTGGCGGTGGTATTTTTCTTTCTACCGATGACGGTGCCAACTGGAATCCTGTTATCAATGGCCTTACAAATCAGAATATTTTTTGTATGACGTCTTTAGGCAATAAAATATTCGCAGGTACAAGCACCGGTGAAGTTTTTATGACGGATGACAATGGAAGTAACTGGACATCGATGAGCAATGGAATCTCTAGCCCATACATAAGCAAATTAACAACTGACGGAACTAATATTTATGCATCAGGAAATGTTGGAGGAGTGTTTATCTCCGCTGACCAAGGAATGAATTGGACTGCATTTAACAATGGGCTTGACAACAACCCATATGTTATTTGTGCACTTCCTGTTGGGTCTGACCTGTATGTAGGAATCGGTGGCGCCGGGGTATGGAAACGACCGGTTAGTGAATTAACAAACATTGAATCGCTTAATGCTTGCTGTAACCTGCTGAACATTTTTCCAAATCCGGGAAATGGGAAAATTAATCTTTCAATCAATGGCACGGAACCAATTTCAACGGTAACTGCATCAGACCTCGCCGGCAAAGTTGTCGCTTTATACAATCTGGATGGTCAGAATAAAACAGAATTCCAACTTGACTTGTCAGCATTAGCAAAAGGGATGTACATCCTGAATGTTCAATCTTCAGGTGGAAATATAAAGGGAAAAATCCTGATTGAATAATTGGATTATTAGAATCGGTTTAAGTGGTTTAATGGGTTTAAAGTATTCAAAGTGTTAAAAAGTAGAATTTCCTGCCGATACACTTTAAACCCATTAAGCCCTTTAAACAAAAAATATCTGCCTCGTTTTTTAGCTTAAATGACCGTTTAAAGGATGATTTTCGTCAAAATGCTTAGGCATGACCAAGATTTTCTACCTTGCACCTTCAGAAAAAAATCATGGCATTTATAGACGAAATTCTCGAGAAACCATCATACGGATGGACTGACGAAAAGGGCAATTTTTACAAACCTTCACCCAAAGAACTGATCAAAGAATTTTTCAGTCGCTTGAATGTATTCAAAAACAAAAAGAACTGGCTTGCCTTTACTTCATGGTTTTCCATTCTGATCTTATTTCCGTTTTTCCTTTTGTTTATCTTCAAATACTTTACCTGGAAATTACTCATCGTTACTTTTATCTATAGCATGATCGTTATGGGTAGTCACGGTACTGTATGGTATCATCGTTATTGCACTCACGGTGCTTATCAGTTTCGTAATCCGTTTTGGAGATGGCTAACACAAAATCTTGTTCTGAAAATTATTCCTGAAGAGATATATGTCGTATCGCACCATGTTCATCATGCAAAATCGGATACACCCGGGGATCCGTACAATGCTTACGGTGGTTTTCTATATTGCTTTCTTGCCGATGTAAATCATCAGCTTATCAATAGAAACCTAAGTGAAGCAGATTACAACAAAGCTTCCGGACTAATGGAGCGCGTTGGTATTTATCGTAACAGTTACAAACAATATCAGAAGTGGGGATCTATTGCTAATCCATTGACGACTGTATCTTTCATTATTTTAAACTGGGCATTCTGGTTCACGATGTTTTATTTGATTGGTGGAATTGCGCTTGCAGTAGCACTCTTCGGTGGCGCTTTCTTCTGGGCTGTCGGTGTTCGTACTTTTAATTACGAAGGTCACGGCAAAGGAAAAGACAAACGCGAAGATGGAATGGATTTCAATAGAAGTGATATGTCAATCAATCAGTACTGGCCCGGAATTGTTGCCGGCGAATGGCATAACAATCATCATTTGTATCCTTCAAGTGCACGTTCAGGATTTTTAAAATATCAGATTGATTTTGCATGGTATTACATTTATATGCTCTATAAAATTGGCGGCATTGTTTCATATCACGATTCGAAAAAGCAATTCAACGAACAATACCTCTCGCCTTACCTTCGCAAATCTGAAAAGGTAGAGAATGCGGAGTTGTCAGCAAGTGGGAAGTTAACTAATAACTAATAGTGAATAACTAATAACGAAAGGCTATCGTAGGAAATCATTTACCTTCGATAGCCTTTCATTATTAATTATTATTTCCTTTTTATCGATGGAGTCATTAACCTATCACAAAGCTATTGCAGCTGACATCGAAATGATGTGCGAAATGCGTGTTGCTTTTCTTACTGAATACTTGGGAAAGCAAAGCGAAGAAGCTGAAAATTTATTACGTGAAAATCTTCTAAGTTATTTCAAGACTTCGCTTGAAAATAATTCTGCTATCTGTTGGTATGCAAAATCCGGAAACGAAGTTGTCGGAATTGGCTTTATTGAAATTCATGATCAGCCGGGCAATTTTAAAAATCCAACAGGAAAGATGGGACATGTTATGAACATGTACACTTTAAGTTCATTTAGAAAAAATGGCATATGCACAAATATTCTTAACCGACTTGTTGCTTCTGCAAATGAATTGGGCGTGATAGCTTTTGAACTTCACGCATCCGCTGAAGGATTACCAATCTATGCAAAAAATGGTTTTCATATACATACAGAACCGACGATGAGGAAGTACCTTGTAACGAATAACGAATCCCGATAGCTATCGGGATTCGTTATTCGTTTTCGCAAAATAATCCAAGTCTTGCCTCGTAGAATTCAACTTTTTTAAAGGCATTTTTATTCTGTAAAACGATATTTAATTCATCTTCCCGTTCAGCTGCTAGTTTTACCGTTTCGGCAGGTTTTGTAAGGATTTCAATACAGGTTAGAGTAGTATTGTTGAATCGCTCACAGCAACAACTCAGGAAACCGTTGAATAAAAAATTACTACCCCTTCTTATTACCCTCCCACTTTTCTTATCGTCTATTTGTTTTGCTCTAACGGGGAGTGAATACCTATTTGTAGAAATAGGTGGACTTAGCCAACAACGAGGTGTTCCGGAATTAAAAAAAGAACTTCAGTCAATTACTGAAATTAAAACTATTGAATATTGCGAAAAGGCAGGGTTACTGATCATAGAAACAACCACTCCAATTGATTCTGTCCGATCAAAAGTAAATCACTTATTACATTCACTAAACTACAGATATATCATTAAGTCTTCAATTCCAATTGAAGAAGCACATAAGATCTGCAACAGAAATTCAAATTAAAAATCAACTATAGTCTATTATCTCATTAACCATGAAATTCCCAAAGTTTATACTTCTAGCTGCGATAGTATTGTCACTGGCTTTGGGAAAACATGGGCTTGCACAAACGACAGTGCTTAGTGCAACAGGTGATGGCGGATTTGAAACCGGCGCAACTTTCGCTGCAAATAACTGGACCGTTGTAAACACAGCACAAACAAACCAGTGGTGGTGTGGTACTGCTGTTGCCGGACAAAATGGCGTTCGTTGTGCATATGTTGGTACTTCTGCTGCTAACAATAATTATACTGCAACTGCAGCGTCAGTTGTACATCTTTATCGTGATGTTACATTTCCTGCCTGATTAGATCAGATTACTTTATATTTCAGATACAAAGTTCGTGGTCGTTCGAATGAAGATTATATGGAAATCTCTATAGTTCCAACATCGGTAACACCCGTAGCAGGTTCGCTATTAAATTCAGGAACTCTCGGTACGAATTATAGAAATCAAACTACATGGCTGAGTGATTTTATTGATCTCCCTTGCAACTATGCAGGAACTACTCAGCGACTAGTATTCACTTGGGTAAACGACAATGCTTCAGGAAATAATCCTGCAAGTGCTATTGACAGTATAGCCATCATTTCAAGTCTTGGTTCATCATGCGACCTTGGACTAGGAAATATAAATGTGAGTTCACTGCCATATACAAGTGGCCCTGGTACAACATGCGGTTTTGACGATGACATCAGTAGCGGAAATGCAAATGTTTGTAATGATCCGGCATTTCTGGATGGTGAAGACATGGTGTGGACTTTTAATCCAACAACATCAGGACTAATAACAATTGACCTTAATGCTCCAAACGCTTCCGCTACTTCACTCTCTCTTTTTGATGATTGTCCAACGGGAGGTTGTACAGGAATTTTCGGAAATTGCGTTGCTAACGTTGAAGATTTTAATGGCAGTAAAAGTATGTGCGTGTCTGTAATTGCAGGTACTACATATTACTTAGTACTGGATGATGCAAATGGAAATTGCAATGACTATGACAATCTCTTTATTTCATCTGTGAGTGCTTCTTCTGTTGGAGCCACGTGTGCGAACCCTGTTGTTATCGCTTCGCTTCCATATAGCACGATCAATGAAACTACTGCATGTATGGGTGATGATTATAATGATCTCACTCCCGGAACATGTTCGACAGTTTATAATTCCGGCGAAGACAAAGTTTACGCTTACACGTCGACAGGTAGTCAATGTATAAGTATTACTCTTAACAATGGCACAACCAGCTTGATGGGCTTTCAGGTTTATCTTGGCTGCCCGGGTTCAGGAACATGTATAGCAACTGACGGAGGAAGCTCCCCACTTGTTTCTGATGTAACGCTTCCTTCTGCAGGTACATACTATATTATTATTGATAGCTGGGCACCGCCGTCTGCAGTAAGTTATGATATTGCAATTACCTCTTATGGTTCAGGAGCTGCCAACGATTTACCTTGCAATGCGATCAACCTACCGTTAGGAACTGTAATTCTCGGAGACAACAATTGTTCAGGTGGGAATAGTGAACCTGCAATACCTGCATGCTGGACAAGTCCGGGAAATATAAATTCTGTTTGGTACAAAGCTATCGTTCCACCTTCCGGATTACTTGCAATAGAAACGCAGATCGTATCCATTGGCGATGATCAAATTGAGGCATTCACAGGAACATGTAATGCACTAGTTCCAATTCTTGATGGATGCAACGACAATTCAAATTCAGGATGTGGCAGTGTCAACACTGCTGCCTCTTTACAGTTGAGTGGTTTGATACCGGGCACTCTTGTATTCATTCGAGTAGATGGTGTTGACAATCTCACAGGAACATTTAACATCATGGCATCAGATAGTATTTCGCAATCCGGTTTCAACCATCAGGATTGTTTAGGTGCCATTCCAGTATGTGGAAATCAAGTGATCGTTCAGCCTACTAGTTTTTTTGGTTGCGGACTTATTTCCGAAATTCCGCTAACAGGTACTATCAGCAATCCTGATATTAATCCCGCCGGCTTCAACTCCGGTTGTCTTTTAGCAGGTGAATTGAATATTGTGTGGTATTCCATTCATATTAATTCGCCTGGTTTACTTTCATGGACACACACTCACCCACTTGGTTTCTATGATTGGATCATGTTTGATATTACAAATTCATCTTGCAATGACATTATCAATAATGTTATTTCACCGGTTCGTTGCAATTGGAATGGTGCAGGATCTACAATGTGCGGAATGCGAAATCCCCTTCCTCCGGGTGGCAGCCCCTTCAACTTTCAAGATCCGCTTCCTGTCGTAGCCGGGCAAACAATTGTACTTGCTCTCTCAAATTACAGCTATACAAATGGCGGATACACACTCGACTTTTCAAGCTCAACTGCTGGAATAGGAAATTCACCGATCATTAACTGGACAGGAGCATCGAATTCCGCATGGGCAACAGGAACAAATTGGGCAGGATGTAATTCTCCCGCATGTGGTGTTACAGCAAATATTTTTCCTGCTGCAATACAACCGATCATTTCTGCAAATACAACAGTTCAATCGATCAATGTACTTGGTGGTGCAAGTCTGACTATTAATCCGGGAGTTACCGTTACTGTTTGTGGCGACTTCAATAATTTCGGGACTATAAATGTTTCACCTACATCAACTATATTGATGAATAATGGAGCAGTTGCACAAAATTTTGATGGCGCATTAACTGCCAACAATAAATTAGGAAATGTTACTATCACAAAAAGCGGTGTTGCAAGTACTACTGTCGACATGGACATTGCAGGAAACTTTACTACTTCAAACGCAGGAAGCGTTTTCAACACTAACAATAAATATATCAAAGTTGCAGGAAATTTTACTAATGCTTCAGGTAACTCAACATTTACGAATGTAATTCCCGGTGGCTATTTAGAATTCAATGGCGCTGCTGCACAAACTTATTCTCCCGGAGGAATTCTGACGTTAGAAAATGTTGTGATGAATAACTCCGGCGCAGGAGTTAATCTTGTCGGATCAGATATGCTTATTGGTCCAACAGGTACACTTGACCTAACTCTTGGCAAACTAATCACTTCACCTGCATTAAAAATTACTGTTCAGAATTCAGATCCGTTCTCAATCTTCAACCACAATTCATTTAGTTTTGTTCAAGGAAATCTTCAACGCTTCCTATCCGGTGCTGCCGAGAGTTATGATTTCCCTGTTGGCCATGCATTGAAAGGATACCAAAATGCTAACATATCATTTACAAGCAACACTCTAATTCCTGAACTGCTTGCAAACTTTGAAACATATTCTTCTATTCCCACTGGCCCTGTATCAAATGATTGTGTTGGCTATGACTATAGTTTATCAAATGTACTAGACAATGGATTTTGGAATATCAATGCATCGCTTAATCCCAACAGCGGAACATACAATGCAACTTTATACAACACTAATTTTTCGCCAACTGCCAATTTTGCTACTGTACTAAAAAGTTCCATTACGCCTCCAACTTCCCTGTCATGGGCATTGAGCGGTTCTTGCGATCCGTTAAGTACGGCTTCGACTACCATTCGAACAGGAATGAATGGCTTCGGTGTTTTCGGAACCGGTCTTTCTACTCCTATCAACCTTCCCATCGAACTTATTTCATTTTCAGGAGAAAATGTCGGAGAAACTAATTTGCTGCATTGGGTCACAGCTACTGAAATTAACAACAGTTACTTCACGATCGAACACTCTGTTGACGGAGTAATATTTACAACTTGTGAAAGGATTCAGGGTGCAGGAAATAGCAATTATGCAATCAGCTATGAAGCTATCGATCATCATCCATTCAAAAAGACATATTACAGATTAAAACAAACGGATTTCGACGGGAAGTTTACTTATTCACAAATAATTGTAATTGCTCTGAAAAACAATTCTACCCGTTTGATCTCCTATCCGAACCCAGTTTCAGATGTATTACACATTCAATCACTCAACAACTCAGATGAAATTCTTCAATTTCTTATTTCAGATGTTACAGGACGAACGATTCTATCAGAAAAGAGAAACTTTCCGAGAGAAAATCTAACTATTGACATCAACACATCTGTATTATCCAAAGGAAGTTACCTATTGCAAATTTTTAATAGCAAAATGGAGATGGTTATGGGCGAGGTAATCTTAAAATAACGAATAGTGAATGGTTATGAATTATTTTGCTGTTTTACGTATCCATCTCGGAAGTATGATAGCACCAATAAAAAGGTATGGATAGTAACTCACCAATCTCCACAACAATCCTAATGAAGCAGATAATCCTTGTGGGATAAATTCACCAAGAAAATCGGAGAACATAAATTCTGCGATTCCACTGCCGCCGGGTGTCGGACTGAACAGGATTATAATTCCCATTACAATTTGTCTTCCAAAGATCAGGAAATTGTCTAAGGGTACATTATGAAAAGCGAGGATCAAGCAATTTACAATACAGTAGCGAGCCGTCCACGATACAAATGTTCCGGCGAATGAATGCACCCAGAATTTTCTGCTTTTATTCTTTAATCCTTTAGAGGCAATTATAAGTTGGCTTCCTGTTTCTAATGCATTATGTTTCCATCTTTTCAAAATAGGAAGCGAGAACAATTTCAGCAATAACCATTTTACAAATCGAGGATTGATGAACAATGCATAGGCAACAAATATTTTATATGCAAGAATGATGTAGTAAACAGCCCAGAATGAATAGAAAAATCCACTGCCGAATTTTACAGGATTGATACTATTCACATCGATGGTCGAAAACAATGCCTCTTTCCCAATTGTGAAGTAAACCAGCGGCGCCATGATGGCGAGAAATACTCCATCCTGAAAAGATGAAAGCATAATTGCAGTTATGCTTTTTCCCATATTGATCTTCTCTCGATTCAAAATGAAAATGGCGAAAACAAATCCGCCGCCAAGCATACCCGGTGCCAGTGCCGAAGCAAATTCCCAAAGCATAATAACATTGAAAGCATTGCGCCATTTTAACTTGTCGTCAGTCAATGCACGAATCCGAACCATGTAAGCTCCATCTCTGATGACCATCATGATCAATGCCATGAAGATCCAGAACGAGGAATTCCATGTCCACGAAATACTTTCAAAAGCTTGTTTATCGAAATTTCGGAGTAACAGATATGTAGCTGCACCCAAACCAAGCACAATCGGTATTAAAATTCTACCGGGTCGAAATGCTCTTAAGAGTTGCTTGGTTTCTGTCTGCATCCATTAAATATTGATCACGCTTCCGGCTCAAGATTCTCGCTTAACCAGAAATTGTTGAAGCCCATGCCCAATGTGATCTTGATTAATTGCTCTTGCAACAATTCTAAAATTCCAAGGAACGTAAAAATCGCCTGAACTTTATTCTCACATGAAAATATAATTTCTGTAAATGCTACTTTCTCTTGTCCTTGCAGCATCGACTTGACGGTTGCTTTTTGATCAAAAATAGTATATGGATATGCAACAACATGATGGAACACTTTGTTCTTCTCAGCATCAAAACGCTTCAATACTTTATTGAAACTATTGAGTAATTGATAAAGCGTAAGATTCATCAACTCCTCTGCATGAGAATTTTGCATTGCGATACCGGCAAGTTCTTTCTGAATATTCCCACGAGTGGTTTTCAATCCGCGATCGTCTTCCATAACCTTCAACTCTTCGCAAGATTCTTTGTACTGCTTGTAAAGTAATAGTCTTTCAATAAGATCTTTCCGTGGATCAACTTCATTTCCTTGCTCGTCAACTTCCGGACGAGGCAATAACATCTTTGCTTTGATACGCATCAAGGTTGCTGCAACAAGAATGAACTCGCTTGCCAATTCAATGTTCAACTCATTCATCCGATGGATGTATGAAAGAAAATCGTTAGTGATATTCGAGATATGTATGTCATTGATATCGATCTCATCTCTCTCAATAAAAAAGAGAAGAAGATCGAATGGACCTTCAAACTGTGGTAACTTTATTTCAAACGCTTTTTCCACGACTTAAACTAATAGATTAGAATTCAAACTTAAGGAAAAATTCCGACTTTTTAAGTGGTTTTGGGCGGTCAAAGCCCACAAAAACGACTTAACAGTTAAGCAAAATACTATTGATTATCAATGATATATGAAATATGTAGCGCTGGAAAAGTGATTTGTCTGTTCGTCTTCTAAAAATATAAACACAAAGAACACAATCCTGATAGCTATCGGGACACAATGAGAGCACGGAATCCCAATTCCCCACAGGCCGCATTTTTTATTTTTCATCCCGATAGCTATCGGGATTCACTATTAGATATTAGTTAATAAGCACTCCACCCTCCATCCACAACCAAGATCTCCCCATTCACAAAAGACGAATCGTCGCATGCAAGGAACAATGCAGCTTTTGCAATTTCCGGAGATTCACCTGTTCTTGGATTCAATGCCATACCACTCATGATTCTATCGTTCACAAGCGGAGTTATTTTAGTCATGTCAATTGTCTCAGCAATATTTGTGTTCACTGCTCCAGGTGCAATTCCATTACAACGAACCCCTGATTTAGAATATAAATATCCGGTACTTTTTGTAAGTCCAACTAAAGCATGCTTACTTGTTGTATAGGCTGCTCCTGCAACTCCACCTTTTATTCCGCCAATAGAACAAATATTGATGATCACCCCGGATTTCTTTTCGAGAAATATTTTAACCGCACTTCGCATCGCTTTAAAAGGCCCGTCAACATTAACTTTCATTACTTTTTCCCACATGCTATTATCTACTTCGCCAACCGGACCAAAGTTGTCCATGACACCGGCATTGTTTACCAATATGTCCAATGTGCCATACTTTGTAGTCGCCATCTTGATCATATTTTCGATGTCTTCTTCTTTGGCGACATTTGTTAGAACTGTAGTAAGCTCTCCTCCACTCTCGTTGATCTCTTTCTTAAGAGCATCCAATCGCTCTTGATTTATATCTGCAGCAATTACCTTGCTTCCTTCTGCTGCAAATAAAATCGAAATTGCTTTTCCCATACCGGAACCTGCGCCGGTAATAATGGAAACTTTGTTTTCTAATTTTTTCATGGCCTCCAATTTTTTTCATTTATATCAATCATCATCATGCTCCTTCTTCCCTTCCTTCTT
>Ga0138256_10002582_pt1 | contig 19385 bp, 14 predicted proteins | sample KNB2016incub_MG_FD_105486 | JGI IMG/M metagenome (GOLD analysis project Ga0138256, IMG submission 105486) | Active sludge microbial communities from wastewater in Klosterneuburg, Austria - KNB2014incub_MG | ecosystem: Engineered > WWTP > Activated sludge > Unclassified | place: Austria... | reverse complement strand
GTAAATACCGGGCAGGTGCACCTGATCGGGCACCATGTCACCCACTTCCACCACTTCTTCGACTTCCACCACACAGATCTTGCCAGCCATGGCCGCAGCAGGGTTGAAGTTGCGGGCCGTCAGGCGGAACTGCAGGTTGCCTGACTTGTCGGCCCGGTGCGCCTTGACCAGCGCCACGTCGGGCACCAGGGCGTGTTCCATGACATACATCTCACCGCCAAACTCGCGCAACTCTTTTCCATCCGCCACGATGGTGCCCACACCGGTCTTGGTAAAGAATGCGGGAATGCCGGCACCACCGGCGCGCAGTTTCTCGGCCAGCGTGCCCTGGGGCGTAAATTCCAGCTCCAGTTCACCTGCCAGGAATTGGCGCTCGAACTCTTTGTTCTCGCCCACGTAGCTGGAAATCATCTTCTTGATCTGGCGGGTTTCCAGCAGCTTGCCCAGGCCAAAACCATCCACGCCGGCATTGTTGGAAATCACCGTCAGGTTTTTCACGCCCGTGTCCTTGAGCGCCTCAATCAGCGCCTCGGGTATGCCACACAGACCAAAACCACCAACCGCCAGCATCTGGCCGTCTTTGACAATGCCCTCAAGCGCGGCGGCCGCGCTGGGATATACCTTGTTCATTACACCTGTCTCCTGTGAAGAATCAATTACCGTACGATACTACTTATCTGTCTACGTAGTTTTTCGTAAAGCCCAACCCGTATCAGTTGAGTCAGAGCATGTCGTTGCACGAGTGGTCTGACCCGCATTGCCCATGAACATTGATTACCGCATCGCCTTTGATCTGGCCCCCGTGGGGCTTGCCCTTTCGCGCAACCGCACCATCATGGACTGTAACCAGCGCCTGTGTGAGATGTTTGGAACCACACGCGAGCAGCTCATTGGACAATCATTTTTGGTGCTCTACCCCAGCGCAGACGAGTTCGAGCGCACGGGCGCACGCATCATTCCCATTATCAACCGCAACGGCACCTATGCGGATGACCGCATCATGCGCAGGGTCGACGGACGCCTCAAGGGCGAGGCCTTTTGGTGCCACGTGACCGGCAGCGCTCTGAACCGCGATGAACCACACGAGTCCGGTATCTGGTGTTTTGAAGATCTGAGCGAGCGCCGCCCGGTCAAGGTAGAATTGACCGCCCGCGAACGCGAGGTAGCCGCCTACCTGATGCAGGGCCTGACGTCCAAACAGATAGGCAAAACTCTGGACATTAGCCACCGCACCGTGGAAATCTACCGTGCCCGATTGATGCGCAAGTACAAAGCCGCCACCGCCGCCGATCTGGTCCACAAATTGCTTACATTTTGAGTTACACAACCATGCGTTTTAGTCACACTGCAGCCTTCATCATCACCCTGCTGCTGGGTACAGCCGTCACCCACTCTTCCCTGGCCCAACAACCACCAGCTTCTGCTGCTGGCAACAGCGCCGCCAAGCCGTCGTTGACGGTAACCACTGCGCACCCCGCCCTGAGCACGCTGCCACTGCGCCTGGCGGCCAACGGCAATATTGCAGCCTGGCAGGAAGCCAGTGTGGGATCTGAAGCCAACGGATTGCGCCTGTCTGAGGTACGCGTCAATGTGGGCGACCCAGTGCAACGTGGCCAGGTGCTGGCCGTGCTGGCGTCAGAAAGCGTAGCCGCCGATGTGGCGCAGGCCAAGGCCGGCGTGGCAGAGGCGCAGGCCATGGCCGCCGATGCCGCAGCCAACGCCGAGCGAGCCCGCGCGTTTGAAGCCAACGGCATGATGAGTAAACAGCAAATCAGCCTATTGCTCACCGGCGAGCAAACTGCCAAAGCACGGCTGGCAAGCGCCCGCGCGCTGCTGGCCGTGCAGCAAATTCGGCTCAAAAACACCCAAATTGTGGCGCCAGACAACGGCATCATTTCCGCCCGCATGGCCACCGTTGGCGCGGTGGTCGGTGCCGGTACCGAGCTGTTTCGACTGATCCGCCAGAGCCGCCTGGAGTGGCGGGCCGAAGTGATCTCCAGCGAACTGGCCCGCATCAAACCCGGCACGCCGGTGAGCGTGACAGCCGCCAGCGGCACCAAAGTGGAAGGCAAAGTCCGCACTGTGGCACCCACAGTTGATCCAGTGAGCCGCAACGCGCTGGTTTACGTGGACCTGGCGACAACACCTGCCACTGCAGCCACCGTCAAGGCTGGCATGTTTGCGCGCGGCGAGTTCGAATTGGGCTCATCGGCTGCGCTAACCGTGCCACAGCAGGCGGTGGTGGCGCGGGATGGCTTTAACTACGTGTTCAAGGTCGACGCCAACAACCGCATCAGTCAGCAGAAGGTCGAGGTGGGTCGGCGCATTGGCGAACAGGTGGAAATCAACCAGGGCCTGACGGCGGATACCACCATCGCCGTGGTCGGTGCCGGTTTTCTCAACGACGGCGATACTGTACGGGTTAATAACGCTCTAGCCCTCGTCAAACCTGCGCAAGCTGCTACAAAGTAAGGAGCACTTGCCATGAATGTTTCTGCGTGGTCGATCAAAAACCCGATTGCCGGGGTGATGCTGTTCGTGATGCTCACCTTTGCGGGCATCCTGTCCTTCAATGCCATGAAAGTACAGCAGTTTCCCGATCTGGACCTGCCCACCATCGTGGTGGTGGCGTCCCTGCCTGGTGCTGCGCCAGCGCAAATGGAGACCGAAGTGGCGCGCAAGCTGGAAAACAGCATTGCCACGCTGGAAGGTCTCAAACACATTTACTCCAAGGTGCAAGACGGTGGTGTCACCGTCACTGCCGAGTTCCGGCTGGAGAAGTCCGGCCAGGAAGCGCTGGATGATGTGCGCTCGGCTGTTTCCAAGGTGCGTGGCGACCTGCCGGCGGACCTGCGCGACCCCATCGTCAACAAGCTCAACCTCTCGGGTCAGCCAGTGCTTGCCTTCACCGTGGGTTCCAAGCGCATGGACGATGAAGCCCTGAGCTGGTTTGTGGACAACACCATCACCAAACGGCTGCTCTCGGTGCGGGGCGTGGGCGCTGTCAACCGCGTTGGCGGTGCCGATCGCCAGGTGCAGGTGGCGTTGGACCCGTTGCGCCTGCAAGCGTTAGGGGCCACGGCTGCCGATATCTCGCGCCAATTGCGCCAGGTGCAGCAGGATTCCACGGGCGGTCGCACCGATCTGGGTGGCAGCGAACAACCCGTGCGCACGCTGGCTGCGGTGTCCTCCGCCAGTGAACTCGGCGCGCTGGACCTGGCCCTGAGTGATGGCCGCCACGTGCGCCTGGACCAAGTGGCCACCATCATCGACACCATTGCCGAGCCACGCTCGGCCGCCCTGCTCAATGGCCAGCCGGTAGTGGGCTTTGAAGTGGCCCGCAGCAAAGGCTCCAGCGAGGTCGAAGTGGGTGCCGCCGTGCAACAGGCGTTGGCCGAATTACGGCTGCAGCACCCCGAGATCGACATCACCGAGGCATTCAATTTTGTGACGCCAGTGGAAGAGGAATACACCGGCTCCATGCACCTGCTGTATGAAGGCGCCGCGCTGGCGGTGCTGGTGGTGTGGCTGTTTCTGCGCGATTGGCGCGCCACCTTTGTATCGGCTGTGGCGCTGCCGCTGTCGGCCATTCCGGCATTCATCGGCATGAACTACCTGGGTTTTTCCATCAACGTGATCACGCTGCTGGCGCTATCCCTGGTGATCGGTATTCTGGTGGACGATGCCATTGTGGAGGTTGAAAACATCGTGCGCCACCTGCGCATGGGCAAGACGCCCTACCAGGCGGCCATGGAGGCGGCCGATGAAATCGGCCTGGCCGTGATTGCCACCACCTTTACCCTGATTGCCGTGTTCCTGCCCACCGCCTTTATGAGCGGCATTGCCGGCAAGTTCTTCAAGCAATTTGGCTGGACCGCTGCGTTGGCGGTGGCGGCATCCCTCTTGGTGGCGCGGGTGCTAACGCCCATGATGTCCGCCTACATCCTGCAGCCCATCGTCACAACTCCGAAAGAGCCGCGCTGGATGACGCTCTATATGCGCGGCGCAGCTTGGTGCGTGAAGCACCGGCTCATCACCTTGCTGGCTGCTGGCGCTTTCTTCATTGGCTCGCTGATGCTGATTCCCCTGCTGCCCAAGGGCTTCATTCCGCCCGACGACAACTCGCAAACCCAGGTCTACCTGGAGCTGGCCCCTGGTGCCACGTTGGCCCAGACCGAAGACACCGCCGAAGCCGCGCGCCACCTGATAGCCGCCGTGCCCCATGTGCAAAGCGTCTACACAACCATTGGCGGCGGCACCGCCGGCGGTGACCCGTTTGCGCCCCAGGGCGCAGCAGAAACCCGCAAAGCCACGCTGACTATTCTGCTGGATGAGCGCGGCAAGCGACCACGCAAGCAAGGCATTGAGCAGGCACTTCGCACGGCGCTGGAACCCCTGCCCGGTGTGCGCAGCAAGGTTGGCCTGGGTGCCTCGGGCGAGAAATACATTCTGGTGCTCACCGGTGACGATGCCGCCACACTTGCCACAGCCGCACTCAAGGTGGAAAAAGACCTGCGCACCATCCCCGGCCTGGGCAACATCGGAACCAGTGCCAGCCTGGTACGCCCGGAAATTGCCGTGCGCCCCGACTTTGCCCGCGCTGCCGACCGGGGGGTTACCAGCACCGCCATTGGCGACACCTTGCGCATTGCCACAGTGGGCGACTTTGATGCCGCACTACCCAAACTCAACCTGAGCCAGCGCCAAATTCCCATCGTGGTCAAGCTCGACAGCGCGGCACGCACCGATCTGGACCTGTTGGGCCGCCTGGCCGTGCCCGGTGTCAAAGGCCCGGTAATGCTCAGCCAGGTTGCCACGCTAAGCCTGTCCAGTGGGCCAGCCGTGATCGACCGCTACGACCGTTCGCGCAACATCACCTTTGAGATCGAGCTCTCCGGCATGCCGCTGGGCGACATCACCACCCTGGCCCAGAACCTTCCGTCCATCAAAAACCTGCCCCCTGGCGTGAAGGTTGTGGAAGTGGGCGACGCCGAAGTCATGGGGGAACTTTTTGCCAGCTTCGGCCTGGCCATGCTGACCGGGGTGCTGTGCATCTACATCGTGCTGGTGCTGCTGTTCAAGAGTTTTTTGCACCCGGTCACCATCCTGACCGCCCTGCCGCTGTCGTTGGGCGGCGCCTTTGTGGGGCTGTTGCTGGCGGACAAGAGTTTTTCCATGCCATCGCTGATCGGGCTCATCATGCTCATGGGTGTGGCCACCAAGAACTCCATCCTGCTGGTGGAATACGCCATTCTGGCGCGCCGTGAACACGGCCTGAGCCGCCTGGACGCCCTGCTGGATGCTTGCCACAAGCGCGCCCGACCCATCATCATGACCACGCTGGCCATGGCCGCCGGCATGATGCCCATTGCGGCCGGATTTGGTGCCGCCGACCAGAGCTTTCGCTCGCCGATGGCGATTGCGGTGATTGGCGGCCTGATGACCTCGACCGTGCTGAGCCTGCTGGTGATTCCGGCCGTTTTTACCTATGTGGACGACGTCGGCCAGTGGTTCGCCGGCCTACGCAAACGCCAAGGGCCTAAATAATGACCCGCCATCTTGCAAACGCCGGCGCGACCGCTACACTGAAACGACCCATTTCAACCAACCAGAGAGGAATCGTGGATGTTTGAATTTCTTGGTCGCCACAAAAGCAAAGGGGGCAAGACTGCTCCAGACCATGGCCCATCGACCATGCCCCAGACCGTGCAGTCTGATGTCACACAACGGGACTTGGCCCGGCTGACGCTGCACCACATCCTCAAAGGCCACGGCATTCCGGCCGACTGGGTGACCGCAGACCTGGCACCTGTCCATGTCCCCGGTCAAGGTGACGCCCTTTTGATGCAGCTGGAAATCATGCATTGGCACGATGCCTTGGTACTGCATGCCCCGACCCTGCAACAGGAAATGCTGGACGGCCTGCTCCGCTTCGACCCAACATCCAATAGCGCGCACTACCTATTCACGTGGAAGTTTTCGCCCGATTGCGGCTGCCCCCATACCCACATGCCTGATCCGGATTTTTGGATCAAAGAGGGTGCATTACAAGCCGCGAAGACTGCACCGGCCGCCAACATTCCAGTTGAGCTGCCAACGTCTGATGAAAATGACGATGACGACCATGGCTTTGCACCAACGCAAATCCCCGATCCCGGCTAATTGGCTCTACAACACCACTATGTAATTCATAGCGACTTACGTATATCCGACGAGGGCTAGAGGCCAATTTAGCTTTGAATGTTGGCCGCTACCACTTCATTGGCGGTGCGAAAAGCTTCCACCGCTGCCGGCACGCCGCAATAGATCGTGGCGTGCAGCAAAACCTCTTGCAACTCTTCCACCGTAACGCCATTGTTGAGTGCGCCGCGCACATGGCCTTTGAGCTCGTTCTGCTTGCCAAGGGCCGTGAGCATGGCCACCGTGATCAGGCTGCGGGTTTTCAAGTCCAGCCCCGGGCGCTGCCACACATCGCCCCAGGCGGCACGGGTGATGTGCTCCTGAATCGGTTGGGTAAACGGCGTGGCATTGGCCAAGGCAGTGGCCACAAAATCCTCGCCCATCACGGCCTTGCGCGTGGCCAGGCCTTGCTCATATGGTGTGCTCATGAAAACTCCAAATCAAAGAACGACAGCCGCAAGGATAATGGCTGTAAACCACCCACAGGAGACCCCATGGCCCGCTACCCTCTACCCGATCTCAACACCCTGCCCGCCGACATCCAGGCCAAAATTCTGGAGGTGCAGGAAAAGGCGGGCTTTGTGCCCAATGTCTTCTTGGCCTTTGCCCGCCGGCCCGCCGAATGGCACGCTTTTTTTGCCTACCACGATGCGCTGATGCTGCGCGAGGGCTCCGGCCTCTCCAAAGGCGACCGCGAGATGATCATCACCACCACCAGCGCCGCCAACCACTGCCTGTATTGCGTGGTGGCGCACGGTGCCATCCTGCGCATTTACGAAAAGAAACCGCTGGTGGCCGACCAGGTTGCCGTCAACTACCGCAAGGCCGACATCACACCGCGCCAGCGCGCCATGCTGGATTTTGCGATGAAGGTCTGCCTGCACTCCGGCACCATTGAAGACGCTGATTTCACCGCCCTGCACGCCCATGGCTTCAATGACGAAGACATCTGGGACATTGGCGCCATTACCGCCTTCTTTGGCCTGTCCAACCGCATGGCCAATATGTCGGGCATGCTGCCCAACCCCGAGTTCTATTTGATGGGCCGCGTGCCCAAGCAAAAATAGGCCTTCCTGTGCGCCCACTGCTCCTTGCCCCGCTGCGCTTAGCCACGCTGCTAGCGGCCACATCCCTGTGCCTGCTGGCCTGCACCAGTCCGCCACCGCAACCCGAAGGTGCCAGCGGCTGGGTACACAAGCCCGGATGGGCCACCCACACCTACGCGGTAGCCGCAGCCAATCCTTTGGCTACCCAGGCAGGCCAGCAGATGCTGCAAAAGGGTGGCAGCGCGGTGGATGCCGCCATTGCCGTGCAAATGGTGCTGGCACTGGTAGAACCACAAAGCAGCGGCCTGGGCGGTGGCGCCTTTCTGTTGCACTTTGATGGTCATCGGACCCAGGCTTTTGATGGCCGCGAGACGGCGCCTTCGGGCGCCACGCCCGGGCTGTTCCTGGGCCCGAATGGCAAGCCCATGGCATTCAAGGACGCCGTGGTGGGTGGACGCTCGGTCGGCGTGCCCGGCACGCTGCGCATGCTGGCCCTGGCGCACCGGCAGCATGGGCGCCTGCCCTGGTCCGCGTTGTTTGAACCCGCTATCCGCCTGGCGACGATGGGCTTTGCCATAAGCCCGCGCATGGCCACTTTGTTGGCTGACGAGCCGGCGCTAAAAGCCGATCCGGTGGCCGCCGCCTACTTCTTCAACCCACATGGCCAGCCCTGGCCGGCCGGCCATGTGTTGCGCAACCCTGAATTGGCAGCAGTGCTAACCGATATTGCCCAACGGGGCCCAGATGCGCTGATGACCGGCGCCGTAGCCCGATCTATCACCAGCGCCGTACAGCACCACTCCAGCAACCCGGGCACGCTCTCGGAGCACGACTTGGCCACCTATAGCGCCGTGGTGCGCGAGCCGCTGTGCTTTGACTACCACGCCCCCATCGAGCAGCGGGACTACCGCCTGTGTGGCATGCCCCCACCCAGTTCGGGTGCCATCGCCATCGGTCAGATTTTGGGTCTGCTGAACCACACGCCGGCTGCCACACTGCCCCTGCAAAGCGGCCTGCCTTCCGGCGACTGGCTGCACTTCTACACCGAAGCCTCCCGCCTGGCCTTTGCCGACCGCGCCCAATTTGTGGCCGACCCGGACTTTGTGCAACCCCCTGCGGGCGATTGGAATAGCCTGCTGGCCCCCAACTATCTGGCCGAGCGTGCCGGTCGCATCGACAACAGTCCCGCCGCCAAGGCCATGCCATTTGCGCCAGCGGGCCAACCCGGGGGGCTGAGCGTGGGCTACGCACCTATGCCCGATCAGGTGGAGCACGGCACTTCCCACATCTCGGTGGTGGACGCCTATGGCAATGCCCTGGCCATGACCACCACCATCGAAGGCGGCTGGGGCGCGCATCTGATGGTCAACCGGGGCCAAGGCTTAGTGGGTGGCTTTTTGCTGAACAACGAGTTGACCGACTTCAGCTTTCAACCCTTTGACGCCAGCGGCAAGCCCATTGCCAACCGGGTAGAGCCGGGCAAACGCCCCCGCTCCAGCATGTCACCCACGCTGGTGTTCGACAAGGCCACCGGGCAACTGCTGGCCAGTACAGGCAGCCCGGGGGGTGCATTCATCATCCACTTCACGGCCAAGACGCTGGTCGGCATGCTCAATTGGGGCCTGAACGCCCAGCAGGCGATCAACTTGCCCAATTTCGGCACGCTGGGTGGCCCACTGATGCTGGAAGATTCGCGCTTTGCACCCGCCACCGTGCTGGCCCTGCAGGCACGCGGCCATACGGTCGTGCAAGCACCGCTGCCCAGCGGATTGCAGGCGATTGAGCGCACGGAAACTGGCTACTTTGGCGGCGCCGATCCCCGGCGCGAGGGCGTGGTACTGGGGGACTGAGTTCCTACAATCACCTTATGGCCATCCCGCAAAGCTTTCTCCAGGAACTCCTCGCCCGCGCGGACGTGGTGGAGATTGTGGGCCGCTACGTGCAGCTCAAAAAAGGGGGCGCCAATTTCATGGGGCTGTGCCCGTTCCATGGCGAAAAATCGCCTTCGTTTTCGGTCAGCCCGACCAAACAGTTCTACCACTGCTTTGGCTGCGGCAAAAACGGCAACGCCATCAGCTTTTTGATGGACCACGCCGGCATGACCTTTATCGAGGCTGTGAAAGACTTGGCGCAGCAATACGGCATGCAAATCCCTGAGGATGAAGCCTCGCCCGAAGACCGGGCCCGCGCCCAGGAACAAAGGCAAAAGCAAACCACCCTGACCGATGTACTGGAAAAGGCCGGCGAAGCCTACCGCAAGCACCTCAAGGATTCACCCCGCGCCGTGGCCTACTTCAAGGGGCGCGGCCTGTCGGGCCAGGTTGCCAAGCAGTTCGGCCTGGGCTATGCACCGGAAGGCTGGCGCAGTTTGGCCAGCGTCTTCGCGCACTACGACGACCCGCTGCTGGTGGAGAGCGGTCTGGTCATCAGCAATGTTGAAGACGGCAGTACCGAAGAGAAACGCTACGACCGCTTCCGCGACCGGGTGATGTTTCCCATCCGCAACATCAAAGGTGAATGCATTGGCTTTGGCGGGCGCGTCCTGGGTGATGACAAACCCAAATACCTCAACTCGCCAGAAACCCCGGTCTTCAGCAAAGGCCGCGAGCTGTACGGCCTGTTTGAAGCGCGCAACGCCCTGCGCGAGGCCGGCTATGTGCTGGTGACCGAAGGGTATATGGACGTGGTGGCACTGGCGCAACTGGGCTTTCCCAACGCGGTAGCCACCCTGGGCACAGCCTGCACCGCCGAGCATGTGCACAAACTGTTTCGTTTTACCGATGCCGTGGTGTTCAGCTTCGACGGCGACAGTGCCGGGCGGCGCGCCGCCCGCAAGGCGCTGGACGCCGCGCTGCCCTACGCCACCGACGTGCGCTCGATCAAGTTCCTGTTCCTGCCCGACGAGCACGACCCCGACAGCTTTATCCGCGCCCACGGCAAGGAGGCTTTTGCGCAATACGTGAAAGAGGCCACACCGTTGTCCCGATTTTTACTGGAGGCCGCGCGTGAGGACTGCGATCTGGACAGCGCCGAGGGCCGCGCCCACATGGCCAGCAATGCCAAGCCGTTGTGGAACCTGCTGCCCAGCGGCGCCCTCAAGCTGCAGCTGCTCGGCGAGATCGCCAACCACGTTCAGCTTGGCAGCCAAGAACTCGGTGCCCTATGGGCCCAAACTGGCCCACCCACCAAGGCCTCCCCTGCCGCGGGACGGCATAGCGATGTCCCACCCGATCACTACGACGACTATGCATCCGCTGGGGAGACCTGGGGCCACCCACTCGACGGAGCGTCACCTGCATCCTGGAACCATAGCGGCACTCGCAAATGGGAAGGGAAAGGCAAGTGGCAGGGCAAAGGTAAATGGGAGAGCACGCGCCCCGTTCGCCCGCCCTTGCGCGGCCCACTGGCCACCCGTGCCGACCACGCCACGCGTATCCTTTTAGCGCACAGTGGCCTGTGGGAGACCCTGAGCGGCGAAGACCACGCCTTGCTCTGCGAACTACCTGCCCCCCATGGCCCGTTAATGGCCTGGCTGGAAGGCCAATTGCACGAGCACGGCCCACTGGCGTGGGGCGCCCTGCGCGAAGAGTTGATCGGCCATGATGCCGAAGATCTGGCGCTGCGTCTGATGGCCGATCCGACGATAGCCAGCACACCAGCGAGTGAGGTATTGGGCGAGTCCGACGCGGAGCTGCGTGGTTTGCTGAACCGTATGTTGGTCGACCGCATCAAGGAGCAGGAGACGCTGGCCATTGCCGCCTCCACCACCGACCCGACGGCGCTGGAGCGCTACCGTGCACTGCACGCGCGGCTGTTGCAACTGGAACTGGCGATCCGCCCTGTCACCTGACGACGTGCTGCACGGGTACAGTAAAAACTGGAAATTTTGTAAATTCGCGGTATAATCCAAGGCTGTTTCGGCAAGAGCGACAGCAGCACCTCCGGGCCAGGCCAAGCGTTGAAAAAAGTACAACCGGCCACCTTACCGCAAGGACTGCATCCCAAATGATCGCCCTCCCATCTTGCCAGCATGGGGAATAGTCTTTTGTATTCCCTGCCATGCCAACTGCCCGCACCACCTGCGGTGTAGACGGCACCCGCTCTGTTCGCCTGTTTTTTTTGATGTCCTGAGGTTCTCGCATGCCTGCTCAAAAATCTGTCAAAGCTGTTCAGTCTCCGTCCAAGTCCGATAAGAAAGCCAAGCCTGTGCCAGCATCCAAACCTCCCGTCGCCAAGTCCAAGGCTCAACTCCTGAAGGAGTCCGCCGACGCCCTGCTTGCCACCAGCGCAACCGCCAAGAAGAAGCCCGGTCGCCCCCCCAAGGCTGCCGCAGCAGCGACTGAGTCCAGCGCACCCCCAAAAACGGGCGCCAAGCGCGGTCGCAAGCCCAAGGTAGCCGCTGAAGGCACCAGTGACGAAATGGACATGTCGGACATTGAGGCCGACTTGGTGGGAGAACCCGAAGCCGCTGCAGCCCCGGGCGAAAAGGTCAAGCCGCTGCGCATGAAGATCAGCAAGGCCAAAGAACGCGCCTTGATGAAAGAGTTTGGACTGGACGAAACCGTTCTATCCGAAGAAGACATTGCCAAGCGCCGCCAGCGCCTCAAAGCCCTGATCACCCTGGGCAAAACCCGTGGTTATTTGACCCACGGCGAAATTTCTGACCACTTGCCCGACAAGCTGGTGGATGCCGAGACACTCGAAGTCGTCATCTCCATGCTCAACGACATGGGTGTGGCCGTCTACGAACAAACTCCGGACGCCGAGACCCTGTTGCTCAACAACAATGTCTCGACCGCCGCCACGCCTGAAGAAGCCGAAGAAGAGGCCGAAGCCGCGCTCTCCACTGTAGACAGCGAGTTCGGCCGTACGACCGACCCCGTGCGTATGTATATGCGCGAAATGGGCACCGTCGAGTTGCTGACCCGTGAAGGCGAAATCGAAATTGCCAAGCGCATCGAAGGCGGCCTGATGGCCATGATGGAAGCGATCAGCGCCTCACCCGCCACCATTGCGGAAATCCTGCGTCTGGGCGAAGACATCCGCGAAGGCAAGGTGGTCATTACCACCATCGTGGATGGATTCTTCAACCCCAACGAGGCCGACGACTACGTGGCCGAAGAAGACTTTGACGAGTTTGATGCCGATGACGACGACGACGGAAAAGGCGGCTCGAAAGCCCTGACCCGGAAGCTGGAAGAACTCAAGAAAGAAGCCCTGTCCCGTTTCGATCGCCTGCGTGAACTGTTCGAAAAGGTCCACAAGATCTACGACAAGGAAGGTTACGGCACGCCCCACTACGTTGCTGCGCAGCGCTCCCTGAGCGAAGAACTGATGTCCATCCGCTTCACCGCCAAGGCGATTGAAAAGCTGTGCGATATGGTGCGTGGTCAGGTGGACGACATCCGCAAGAAAGAGCGCGAACTGCGCCGCATCATCGTGGACAAATGCGGCTACCCACAAGAGAACTTCATCGCTGATTTCAGCGGCCGCGACAAAAATGGCAACAAGGTTGCAAGCCAGTTACTCAACCTCAAATGGATCGAAAAACAGGCCGCATCAGGCAAATCCTGGGCATCAGTCATGGGACGCAATATTCCGCCCGTGCAGGATTTGCAGCAAAAACTAACCGATCTGCAGTCTCGCGTTGTCGTGCCGCTGGATCAACTCAAAGACATCAACAAGCGCATGAACGCAGGCGAATACGCCTCACGCGCCGCCAAGAAGGAAATGATCGAGGCCAACTTGCGCCTGGTGATCTCCATCGCCAAGAAGTACACCAACCGTGGCTTGCAGTTCCTGGATTTGATCCAGGAAGGCAACATCGGTTTGATGAAGGCAGTGGACAAGTTCGAATACCGCCGCGGCTACAAGTTTTCGACCTACGCTACGTGGTGGATTCGCCAAGCTATCACCCGTTCCATTGCGGACCAGGCGCGCACTATCCGTATTCCGGTGCACATGATCGAAACCATCAACAAGATGAACCGCATCAGCCGCCAACACTTGCAGGAGTTTGGTTTTGAGCCGGATGCATCCGTCTTGGCCGAGCGCATGGAGATTCCGGAAGATAAGATCCGCAAGATTATGAAGATTGCCAAGGAGCCGATCTCCATGGAAACGCCCATCGGCGACGATGACGACAGCCACCTGGGCGATTTCATCGAAGACGGTGCCAACACCGCCCCTATGGAAGCCGCGATGCAAGCTGGTCTACGCGATGTGGTCAAGGACATTCTCGACAGCCTGACCCCACGCGAAGCCAAGGTGCTGCGCATGCGTTTTGGTATCGAGATGACTTCCGACCACACCTTGGAAGAAGTGGGCAAGCAGTTTGACGTAACGCGCGAGCGCATTCGCCAGATAGAAGCCAAGGCGCTGCGCAAGCTCAAGCACCCAAGTCGTTCGGACAAGTTGCGCAGCTTTACTGACAACCTGTAGTCTGTGGCCCCCACGCTCCACCGCTGCGCGGGTCGCTGCCCTCCGAGGGGGCTGAATGCGCTTGGGGCGGCCCGGCGCGGATTTGTGGCCCCCACGCTATGGCAATAGAGACCCCCTACAAATTGGCAGGGGTCATGGGCTGGCCGGTGGCGCATTCGCGCTCACCGGTCATCCACAACCATTGGATAGCAGAACATGGCCTACGCGGGGCCTATGTGCTGTTACCGGTACAGCCAGACCAACTGGCACAGGCGCTACGCGCCCTGCCGGTGCTCGGCTTTGCTGGTTGCAACCTGACCATTCCGCACAAAGTGGCGGCCCTGGATCTGGTGGACCGAGTCGACCCGCTGGCGCGGCGCATCGGCGCCATCAACACCATTGTCGTGGAGGCCGACGGCACTTTGGTCGGGCGTAATACTGACAGTTTTGGCTACATACAAAGTCTGCTGCAATCCCAGCCCGATTGGCGCGCCACACACGGACCTGCGGTGGTCGTGGGTGCCGGTGGTGCATCGCGTGCTGTGATTGTGGGCCTGATGGACCAGGGCGTTCCCGAAATTCGTCTGACCAACCGCAGCTGGGCCAAGGCCCATGACCTGGCGCAGGAGTTTGGTGGGCCGGTTCAGGCAGTTCCCTGGGCAGAACGGCATGCAGCATTGGCCGGCGCTGCCCTATTGGTCAACACCACCAACCAGGGTATGTACGGAGAACCGGAACTGGACCTGTGTTTGGACGACTTGCCAACCCATGCATTGGTGTCGGACATCATCTATGTGCCGCTGGAAACACCCATGCTGGCGGCTGCGCGCCAACGCGGCAACGCCACCGTCGACGGACTTGGCATGCTGTTGCACCAGGCCCGAGCGGCCTTTGAAGCCTGGTTTGGTGTATTGCCGGCAGCGACTCCCACGCTGCGCGCGAAGGTGCAGGCCACGCTGATTCCATAGCACGCCTTCCCGCAGCCTTGGTATCTCCACCGCATGCTGACGAGCGACTGGTAGTTGTAACTCCAAGCTATGAAACTTGTAGCAAGATAAAAACTACGATATAGTTTCGCCTGATGTAATATTCGGTGAGCCGGATTGCGATGTCGGCCAATGTGGCCGAGCAGTGGGTCACCTAGAAAAACCGAATCGAGGAGAGGTAATCAATGAGTTCGAAAGAATCTGTCGCCATCGGCCAGCTGCTGAGTCTGCTGGAATCACGCTATGCCATGCGCGTACTGTGGGCCTTGCGCGACGGCCACGCCCAGACATTCCGTCTTCTGCAAGACAGTGTTGGCAGCATCACACCGAATACCCTCAATACCCGCATCAAAGAACTGCGTGAAGCCGGCCTGATGACGCATGGCAGCGATGGCTATTGCGTGACGACCGCCGGCGCCGATCTGCTCAAACGCCTAGCCGACCTGCAAGCCTTTGCCGGAAAATGGGCCAGCAGCCAAGCCAGAAAGGCCAGCTAAGACGCTTTTCGACGACCTTTCGGTCACCCAGGAACGAGACAGGCGCTGCCTGTCTTTTTTTTGTCTGCTGGCATAATGCCAGCCTTTGCCGTTGAGCAAGTTCCTAATCGAACTGCCCCAGTTGGCGATGCTTCGCGATGCCGGCCAATGAATTTTTAACTTGAAGGAGCTTCCATGATCACCACCTCCACCGGTTTGCAATACGAAGACACCACCGAAGGCACCGGCGCGGTTGCTGCCAAAGGCCAGAGCGTGAAAGTGCATTACACCGGCTGGCTGTACAACGACGGCGTGCAAGGTGCCAAGTTTGACTCCAGCAAGGACCGCAACGATCCGTTTGTGTTCCACCTGGGTGCCGGCATGGTGATTCGCGGCTGGGACGAAGGCGTAGCTGGCATGAAGGTCGGCGGCGCCCGCACCCTGATCATCCCCGCCGATTTAGGCTATGGCGCCCGTGGTGCTGGCGGTGTCATTCCCCCCAATGCCACCCTGAAATTTGACGTGGAATTGCTGGGTACTCCGAGTTGATTTAGGTCAAAAACATGGGACCAAACCCAAAGAGTCCCTCAAAAGCCCTTGAAAAGCAGGAATGAGCCCCACCTACTGGGCTCATCCTCTTGAACCAGAAGCCCGTACTTCACTCACTTCATGTCCGACAAGCCCACTACTCCCCCAAGCGATGCCTTCGACGCGGCCTACCAAAGCACCGACGACATGGCATCACCAACCGACTCTGACGCCAACACCCTAAACCAGGTTCAGGCAGATCTGGCGGCACTTCAGGCCAAGAGCGCTGAATTGGCCGACCAATACCTGCGCGCCAAGGCCGACGCTGAAAACGCCCGTCGCCGCGCCGAGGACGAAATCAGCAAGGCCCGCAAGTTTGCAGTCGAGAGCTTTGCCGATAGCATGCTGCCGGTTGCGGACAGCCTGGAAGCGGGTTTGCTCATCAAGGACGCCACTGCAGAGCAGATCCGCGAAGGATCACAAGCCACCCTGCGCCAACTGATCGCCGCCCTGGAACGCAACAAAGTGATTGCCATTGCGCCAGCCGCTGGTGACAAGTTCGACCCGCACCAACACCAAGCCATCAGCGTGGTGCCCTCCGAGCAGGAAGCCAACACGGTCGTTGGACTGCTGCAAAAAGGCTACTCCATTGCGGATCGCATCCTGCGCCCCGCCCTGGTGACCGTGTCCGCTCCCAAATAAGCGCTGCACAAAACCCCTACAAAAGCACTTGAAATCCGAAAAACCGGCTTCAAGTGACGTTCATCTGAATTTTTAAAATAGCAGGAGTAAATCATGGGAAGAATTATCGGTATTGACCTTGGCACCACCAATTCATGTGTGGCCATCATGGAAGGCAACACGCCCAAAGTGATCGAGAACGCCGAGGGCGCGCGCACAACCCCGTCCATCATCGCCTACCAGGAAGATGGCGAAGTATTGGTCGGCGCATCCGCCAAGCGTCAGTCAGTCACCAACCCCAAGAACACGCTGTACGCGGTCAAACGCCTGATTGGTCGCAAGTTTGCGGAGAAAGAAGTGCAAAAGGACATCGACCTGATGCCCTACAAGATTACCGCAGCAGACAATGGCGATGCCTGGGTGGAAGTGCGGGGCAATCGCATGGCGCCCCAGCAGGTCAGCGCCGACATTCTGCGCAAGATGAAGAAAACCGCCGAAGACTACCTCGGTGAAGAAGTGACCGAGGCCGTGATTACGGTACCTGCCTACTTTAACGATGCCCAGCGACAAGCCACCAAGGATGCAGGTCGCATTGCCGGCTTGGACGTCAAGCGCATCATCAACGAGCCTACTGCTGCGGCCCTGGCCTTCGGCATGGACAAAAACGAAAAGGGCGACCGCAAGATCGCCGTGTATGACTTAGGCGGCGGCACATTCGACGTGTCCATCATCGAAATCGCGGATGTCGATGGCGAAAAGCAATTTGAAGTGTTGTCCACCAACGGCGACACCTTCTTGGGCGGCGAAGACTTCGACCAGCGCGTGATCGACTACATCGTCACCGAGTTCAAGAAAGAACAAGGCGTTGACCTGACCAAGGACGTGCTGGCCCTGCAACGGCTGAAGGAAGCCGCTGAAAAAGCCAAGATTGAGCTCTCCAGCAGCGCGCAGACCGACATCAACCTGCCTTACGTGACCGCTGATGCATCAGGCCCCAAGCACTTGAATATCAAGCTGACCCGCGCCAAGCTGGAAAGCCTGGTCGAAGAGCTGATCGAACGCACCATTGCCCCGATCCGCACCGCCTTGAAAGACGCTGGCGTGACCGCTGCTGACATTCATGACGTGATTTTGGTCGGCGGTATGACCCGCATGCCCAAGGTGCAGGAAAAAGTTAAAGAACTGTTCGGCAAGGAGCCGCGCAAGGACGTGAACCCGGATGAGGCCGTTGCCGTGGGCGCAGCCATTCAAGGCCAGGTCTTGAGCGGCGACCGTAAGGACGTGCTGCTGTTGGACGTGACACCGCTGTCTCTGGGCATTGAGACCATGGGTGGTGTGATGACCAAGATGATCACCAAGAACACCACCATTCCAACCAAATTTGCACAGACCTTCTCAACGGCTGAAGACAACCAGCCGGCTGTGACCATCAAGGTGTTTCAGGGTGAACGCGAGATTGCTTCGGGCAACAAGATGCTGGGCGAATTCAACCTGGAAGGCATTCCACCCTCATCGCGTGGGACACCCCAGATCGAAGTGTCGTTTGACATTGACGCCAACGGCATTCTGCACGTGGGCGCCAAAGACAAAGGCACCGGCAAGGAAAACAAGATCACCATCAAGGCCAACTCCGGTTTGTCCGAGGCTGAAATCCAGCAAATGGTGAAAGACGCCGAGCTCAACGCGGAAGACGACAAGAAGAAAGTGGAACTCGTGCAGTCTAAAAACCAGGCTGATGCCAGCGTGCACAGCGTGAAAAAGAGCCTGACCGAGTACGGTGACAAGCTCGAAACCGGCGAAAAGGAAAAGATCGAGGCGGCCATCAAGGACCTGGAAGACGCCATCAAAGGCGACGACAAGGCAGCGATCGATGAAAAGAACACAACGCTGATGACGGCCAGCCAGAAGCTGGGTGAGAAGATGTATGCCGACATGCAGGCCAAGCAAGGTGCCGAAGGTGCATCAGCAGACGGTGCAGAGCAGGCGCACCCCGGTGGCGGCGCATCGTCTGCCGGCCATGCTGCTGACGATAACGTGGTAGACGCAGAAGTCAAAGAAGTTAAAAAAGGCTAATACAGGCTGCTCGGCACGCACGCCGCGTGCTGATTTGGCGCGCCGCGCCCGAACGATTCGTCCAGAATCATCGGCGCGGCGTTTTGCATCAAGTTTGCGCAACGAATCAAAGACCTACACAGTCTTGCTACCATGGCAAAAAGAGATTTTTACGAAATTCTGGGTGTCACCAAGAACGCCTCTGACGAAGACATCAAGAAGGCCTATCGCAAGCTCGCGATGAAGCACCACCCCGACCGCAACCAGGGCGACTCGGGCAAAGCGGCCGAAGATAAATTCAAGGAAGCCAAAGAGGCCTATGAGATGCTGTCGGACCCGCAAAAGCGTGCGGCCTACGACCAGCATGGCCACGCCGGTGTGGACCCGAATATGCGCGGCCCCGGTGATGGCTACGGCGGTTTTGCCGAAGCCTTTGGTGATATTTTTGGCGACATGTTTGGCCAACAGCGTGGTGGGCGCCCCGGCGGCGGTGGCCGCCAGGTGTTCCGTGGCGGCGATCTTAGCTACGCCATGGAGGTTACGCTGGAAGAAGCGGCCAGTGGCAAAGATGCGCAAATCCGCATTCCCAGCTGGGACTCCTGCGAGGTCTGCAAAGGCACAGGTGCCAAACCGGGCACCCAGGTCAAGACCTGCAGCACCTGCAGCGGCTCTGGCTCGGTGCAGATGCGCCAAGGCTTCTTTAGCGTGCAGCAAACCTGCCCTACCTGCCGCGGCACTGGCAAGGTCATTCCCGAGCCCTGCAATTCCTGTCACGGCCAGGGCAAGGTCAAGAAGCAAAAGACGCTCGAAGTCAAAATTCCAGCTGGCATCGACGGCGGCATGCGCATACGCAGCACCGGCAACGGCGAACCTGGCACCAATGGAGGTCCGGCGGGCGACCTCTACATCGAGATTCGCCTCAAGAAGCACGACATCTTCGAGCGTGACGGCGATGACCTGCACTGCTCCGTCCCCATCAGCATGGTGACGGCGGCGCTGGGTGGCGAGATTGATGT
>Ga0138256_10002580_pt1 | contig 19399 bp, 34 predicted proteins | sample KNB2016incub_MG_FD_105486 | JGI IMG/M metagenome (GOLD analysis project Ga0138256, IMG submission 105486) | Active sludge microbial communities from wastewater in Klosterneuburg, Austria - KNB2014incub_MG | ecosystem: Engineered > WWTP > Activated sludge > Unclassified | place: Austria... | reverse complement strand
TTGCATTGTAGATAATATCAAATAATATTGGTTTATGTCTTTTTCTCAAATGCTTGTTAATGTTTGCAGTGATAATATATTTAGGATTATTTGTAATGATTCGATGTGAAATCTGCGCTAATTCACTATGGAAGTCTCTCGTTCCAGCCATACCTTCAGTAAGTACAGGGTCACCAGATTGTGAAGCTAGAATTCTAAGTTCGCAACCAGCTAAGTCTAATGTACAAACAGAGTACCCAGGACGACCAATGAAGCATTCTCGCATCTCTCCAGAAGACGGAATATTCTGTAAATTTACAAAATTCTTATGTCCGTCTTTTGAAGCTACATCGGAAGATATAAGTCTTCCTGTAGTAGTTAGGTTCTGCCCAATTGAAGTACGGATAACTGGTCTTCCATCTTCTATATGTACAGTAGTTGCAAACTTCTCTCCATAAGTAGATACTGTTTTAGCATTCAACTTATAAGAAGAGAGTAGATTTAACAACCTAACCAGGTCTTGATTGCTTCCTTGCTTCATATACTTAGCAAGAGTTTCCTTACGAGTATTCTGTACTGTAGGGTCAAACTGCTTGATTAAGGTTAGCAATTGCTTTGGACTATCTAGGTTCAATAATCTAACATCTTCCTTCTTAGTTAGAGTGAAGTCTTTTGAATAGATTGTATCGCCTAGCTTGTACTGTACAAACTTAGTTTTCAAGTAATTCATTGCTGCAGTATGCAATCTACCTAACATGTCTTTCGCCTTGTTAGTATTGATTTCATGCAACCCTAAATCAAATGTAATACCATTAGCTAAGCTTTGCGCTATTGCTGGCGTTAAATCATTCTCTAACTGATAAAGCCTTTCAGTACCAAGTCCTTCAGATATGAACTCAGCTTTCAGTTCTAATTGCTTTTCTTTCAAAGCAGGTAAGAACTTTATGTCTAGAGCACAGTACATGACTTGGTCTTTTGTTAGCTCTTCGCCGTATTTAAAGCTTTGCTGAAGGCTTTTGTCTATTTTAATATTAAGATAACTTTCAAGTAAGAAATCAAGTCTCTTGTCAGACTTAATATCTCCTTTAGTAAAGATACATTCTTGTTGGTATGTGTCATATACTGTCCATGCACTAACATTGCATCCAAACCAATACCTGATAAATGTTAAATCAAACAATAGATATTGTCCAATAACAATTTTATTCTGTAACTCACACAATACCATTTTAATCATCGGTATTGTTTCTTCTGTTACAGGCAGTACAAACTGTTTCTTATCATCGCCGACTGTTACAACTAGAATTCTATCGCCTCTTGGATAGATTAAGTCTTCAGTCTCAATGTCAAGGCATATCTCAGGTATTGTCTCTAAGTAGTCAACTGCATCCCATGCAGTACAAGTTGTTATCTCATTGTTCTCAACTAAATACATCTTTTATATTATAGCTGTCTTCGCTGATATCCAGTGCTTGTACAACTGGAACTACAAACCAGTTTGGTTGGTGCAATACATCTTGTAATTTTCCGATGTTTAAGCTTCCTACCTGGTCTTGTATCATACTCTCTGATAGGATAAACTTACCCATGCCTAGGGTTTCAGTAAACCTAAAAGGTTGTACTTTACCTAAAGTAGAGTAAAGCTTTAAGCTTGCATTCTTTACACCTGGAGTATATTCTGCACCACAGACTACAAATGAATTACCATTATATCTGTACTCAAGGAAGTAATATCCTTTTACTTGCTTGTTATAGTCCTTTGTGCAAGGGTCGTTTAGAAATACAGTGTAGTTTCTAGGTGAGTACAAGAAACTAGTACATTCAGTAAACCCTACATCAGTACTACTGATTGCTATTTCAGCTTGTTCATACAAGCAATCTTCTAAGCACTTTCTAATTAGTTTACTTAGTACTGCTTCACCTTCTTTGTAGGTGTTATAGAAACTCATAAACTGGTCGTACAGTTCAGTAGTCTCTAAATTCAGAGGCACAAAGTCAGCACTAAGTACTAAGTCTTTTAATACATAGTGAGGATTATCTGCAACACTCAAGTTAACAAGGTCAAACTCTTTAACATATAACGTTAAGGCATGACTCTCCATTATATTGTGGTCGTAATAGACGTATTGAAGATTAATTTCAATAGTTAATAAATCCTGATTGCTTTGTTTCATCATACGATGAAGCTTAGACAGCAAAGGATTAATTTTTGGTATTGGCGCTATCTCAGTCATTTAGGTTGTTTTTAAGTCTCATGTAAGGTGATTCCTTACTAGGTATAAATGATATACCTATTCTATAAGTAGTCTTAACACTGTCGCTTTTGACTACATACTCTTTATTAAAATCTACCCACTTAGAGATAGTTGTATCGCTTGTAATAATACTCAAATCATCAATTATATCTCTTCCTGTAACATTGTAGTTAAGAAAGAAAGAAATAATAAAGATAACTATCCAAGCTACTAAGGCAGCAATGCCTAATACATTCAGTAGTTTCAGAAATGTCATTTCTTTTCCAAGTGTGAGTTAATGACGCGCCGAATGTCTGTTCGGTCTACATCGCCATCAAAGTCCCTATCAAGGCCTTTATTCTGTTTATATGCCAGCGAAGGTCTTGCGAATAATACATGCTTACCTTCTACTATTGCCGCAGGGTAAAGATTGAGTATGTACAAGTTCTCAATAGGTATTTTACCTGTTTTGTCTTTTAGATAAGGTATATACGGAGTGATATACACTTCATAGTGTTGTAACTGTTGTGTCGCAGTTAACGCTCTAAACTGTCTAGAAGTCATACCATTAGGCATATTCTTAGGCATCAGCTGAAAGATACCAGATGCACCACTATCATCGTTCTTTTTCCACGGTCTAATACCACTCTCTATATAGAACTTGATAAGTAGTAAACTTGGGTCGACACCTAGTTTCTTAGAGAGACGATTGACTTCTTTTAGGAATGCAACCTTCTCTGTGCCTAATGCTTCTACAGCGTCTAATATTCTCTTCTTGACTTTGAGAACTGATTTGGCTTCAATATACGTTGCTAGATTACGCAACTCTTCTATAGTCGTACTTACTTCTACAGAAATTGTTGGACGTGTCATAGACACTGTAGCAACGAAACTGAAGCCAATAAAGACTACCAGTACCATTATTATCCTCATCAGTATCATTTTAATTCCTCTTAGTATATTACTATACATGGTTTAATATTTAATTAAAAAATAGGGCGCCTTACGGGGCGCGCACTACAAAATTAAATATTATTAGAGTTCTTGCACCCTTTTTCTAGGGTGCTCGAATTATTTTCCGCATTTATTATCTATTTTACTATCAAAATAATAGTATCGCCAGGGTGCAATTTCTTATTATTATTTGCACGCATAATGTCTTTAGGAGACATGTTTAGCTTCCTTGCAATACCAAAGTAAGTCTCTTTTTGACCAATTACGTATTTCACAACAATTGGTTTTGGTGGCTCTACAACCTTAGGTTTCGGTTCTGCAACCTTAACAGGGGCTGGTTTTTTAACTTTAGGTACCGTCTTTTTCTTCTTTACAGTAGGTTTAGGCTGCTTTTTCACAGTATCTGGAAGTTGAACTTTCACTGGTTCTACAAGAATAAGTGAAGGTTGGATATAGTCATAGCATGCCGTGTCAAGCTTAGCTACAACCGAATCCTTAACTTCCTGTATAACACTATCTTTTATAACTTCAGAAATAGGGGCTTTTTTACCTCTAATCTCCTGAATCTGTCGCAATCTCCTCTCCTGTATCGTTTCCTGTTTGCAGCTTGGTAGCATTAACAGCAGGAGAAGAAGGAAGACTTTTAGGCTGTTCTTGACTTGTGGTTTCACGCAATATGTCTCTAAAGATAACTGTTAGTGGGGCACACATAACAGAAACCTTATTTTCGTTTACGCGTTTGGAGCGTTCTGGGTCAACGATAAACACTTGCGTGCTTGACCCGTCTGAGTTAGTTGCGGTGTGCATGGCACCTTCGACAAAGACTCTTGTTGCAAAAGAGTTAAGGATTTGGAAGGCGTTAATGATGCTTTCTGCGTCTGTGTTTCGGTCTGTAGATTTGAACTCATTGATGAGTCCAACGAAGTATTCGGCAATCCATCTTGGTTGCATAAAATGTTGGTATTAAAAGTATTCTCAATTTCAGTAACGCAAGATGGCGTCGCGCTAGTATTCCCTAGCAGATTCTGGTCATCAATTGTGATGGTTCTGATTATACCTGCAGGAGATACAATCGGAAGGCTTTTACGATATTTATAAGAGCATTTTGGGTCTTGTTTGTTGACCACGTGGTCAGGTGTCCCAACCCAAAAGTTCTCTTTCAATAACTCAAGAGGCATATCTTTCTTTTTGAAAGCTTCTTCTACTGCATCTTGTACAGTACTGGTATTACTAACAGCAATACCGTGCAATGTATCTCCACCAGGGAGAACTACGCTTACAGTTTGTACAACTGTATTTTGTGTATTGGTATCATCTGTACCAGTTTTAAATCCGCGATTGAAAAGTACTCCTGCCATAATAATTAATAATTTTGTTCAGTTCTAATGCTTGGAAATGCACCTCCTATAATATAGGATTTGTGAATCTCAAGCTCTACTTCATTTTCACTATTGAAGTAAAATGCTACTGTTGCAGTTAGCAACGATGCTACATCTGAAACAATCGAAACTAACGGATAGAACGATTGCGTTCTACAAGTTCTAGTTTCGTTTGCTAAGGCTTCATTAATATCCGCCTGATTTGTATCTGCTACTATTGCAAGATACTCAAGAATGTTTTCGGAACTAGTAAACGTTCTGACTACACCTTGTGCTAATGCAATGTGCTTAACATTCAAAGGAATGCCAGTATTGATAATAAGGAAGCAAGGCATTAGGAGACAAAACTCCAATATCTGCTTAGTTATATCAATATTGTCTGCACATAGCAATAATATTGTTTTATCATCTGGAGATAGTATTTCTACCATATTCTCAGGTGTAATAAATTCAGGTACAAAATTTATTTTTGTACCCTGATGCCTTAATATAGAAGTTGCAACAGCTTCTGCTTTGTTTACTTCCATATCTTCTGCAATACTGCAATCTTGATTTCCAATATTGTGTGGTTGAAATACATCACCATCAATAATTGTAATATCAAATAACTGCGGTGTTTTTGCTAATGATTTAGCAATATGTGACCCAGTTGCACCTGCACCTACAATCTTTACTTTTACAGGAGTTTTTACATCCTTAAGTAATTCTGCAGTCTTGGCACGATAGACTGTGCCTTGAAGATTAACTAATGGTATCTCCATTAATCGTACTTCCTTTGAGGTATTCTAAGTCTAATAATACCTTTATCGGTTTTCTCTTCGGTTACATCGTTAAGATACTTGCCGCCGTAGTTCTTTTTGTTTGACTCTGTAGCCACAATTTTAGCTGGTACAGTTGAGTTTACAACTGCTTTGACAGCCATAGGGGACGGCAATGTTACTTGATGGTCGTCGACATTAACTACCCAACCCTCTTTAGGGTATTTTCTACTTACAATACTTGCATGTACTTCCGAGAATATTGCTGCAAAATAATACAAGGACAAACCAGAAATGGTAATACCGCGTACACCACTAGGTAAGTTAGTGTAGTTAATTCTACGAATACCTTGTCCTGGTACAAGAGTTCCGTCAGAACCTACTCCAGCATTTCTCACACCTATTTTTAATGAACAATGTTCCCTTTCATTAAACCCTGGGGTTGCAAATCGCTCATTGATAATAAGCATTACAAATACAGGTAATACTCCTCTGTCATTAAAGGTAGTAATATCTGTACCTGATGGTGTTGTACCATAGCTTCCTGGGTGGGTGTGCGTCCAGAAGAATGTAAAGCGACCGCCTACATTATTTTCTTCTGATAAGAATGGGTAGATATGTGCCCACTCACGCGCCATTTGTTTTGGCACTCTTGACCTGTCAAATAGTGTTGCACCTGAAGAACCTGTTTGGTCTTCTGGAAAGATAAGTGCAATCACGTACATGTGCGGAAACTCTACACTTGGTACAATTGGTACATTCGGGTTATTGATTGAATCCCAATCAAAATCAAATGCATCGTTGCAGAATACAGCAGCACCAACACTTGAAACTTCAATTGAAGTTCCTAGTTCGCTTGAGCCTGCCTTGCTCTGTATAGCAAGCTGCGCTGCTACTAATGGAGACAAGAATACTTGCATTCTAGTCTCTCTCTCTACATATTCAACTGCCAACACTGGCTTACTATCTGCACTCATAAGTTTCATATTTTATTACTCCATCGACTTCGCAGTCGGGATAGGTTAATGTAAATCCTATATCGTTTGGTAGGAATGTACAGTTATCCCAAACTTCGTCTCGTTTCCACACTGTAACAACATCGTCATTACCGCTAAGCAACAGTGTCGCTATTTTAGGTACTGTAGGATAGTTGTTTTTTACACGTGACCCCCAGTTCTCTGTTTCATCAACAGCTTCTCGCAACCATCGCAAGATTGTGTCGATATAATTATAGTAATCATTTTGACCTACAAACCTTGCGAGTTTGGTCATCATGTTTTGTCCATAACATAAATTTCTAGGTAAGAACGCAGGATTCTTTGTTAACTTACCTAATGCTTGGGTTACTGCCTCTGCAGCGCCACGTGTATCCATATAAGAGGCATGTGGGTGTGGAGCATACTGATGTCCTTTCCTCTCACAGTACTTCTGCATTTTGAAGTTTACTGTTGGTGCTATATATACAACACCTAAGTCTGCACGCAATCCAGCTAATACTGCTGTTTTTAACGTGTTACCTGACGGTAATGGTATGATTACGTCATACGCAGGAATAAGTCTGTAATCCTTCGAATTTTTAATGTAAAGGATATACGGTCTTGTCTGCATATGGACTGCAATGCCATTATATAAATCGTATCCAAGATTAATACTGAATACATTCATTAGCCTAGAGTTTGCATTAGGTTGTGAGAGTAGTTCGAACTCTTCTTGTAGAGTAATACCTCTTGTGGTATATTTCTCTGCAGTCTCTAACCGACTACTAACTTCAAGCAACTGGCTTAACGCAGTATTGTTTATACTACGTATGTCTTGATTGCAGCGTTCTATCTGGACACGAGACGCTTCAATCTGTTTTTGATTGTACTTATCAATATTTAGAAGTACAATTTTAGCTTCGATTTCAGATTGCATAATCTGAAGTTTATTTCGGTCTTCGATGAACATTGGCAGCATTGAGTATAGTGCGCCTAAAAAGTACTTAGGTTCACTCCTGAATGCACTCCAATCACAAGACGTAACTATTGCGCCTTGTATGTCTAATGCAAGTGGCTTGCCAGGCTCAATGTTAATGCTCTTGGTATCTTTAGGGTAATTTATAAGATACCGAACTGCGATGGCTTTCTCACCTAAGCAGTATACATTTGCTAACACATCGGGTGATGTATCAGAGTATACTCTTAGTAAGTTAACGTCTGGTTTTGTTCTAGCATCACTTCCTGTAAATAGAAGCGCGTTAGTAAACCTGTTATCATTTAGTAACATATCTGCATGGAAGTCAAACCCAGTTGTGCTTCCTATTGTAGAGAAGACCCAGAACTTTGGGTCTTGAGTTACTTCACGATACAGTTCTACAAACCAGTCAGCTGTTTCCTTGATTATAGGTGTAGTAACGTTGCACCCTGGGTCAGCCGTTAAGGCTACTGTATTTAGAAAGTTCGATTTAACTTCCTGTGCAATACATTTCTTTTCAAAGAATGTAATTACATTCGGATTAATTAGTAGGTCGGAGGGTTCATGACCTGGGAACTGATTAAGTAGTTCTGTAAACACAGTACCGTAATCTATGTTTTCTGTAACAGTTTCATATCCTGCTGCAGATGCTTTTCTAAGTATACCTTCGTAAGTTGTGCACATACGAAGTGGTGTACCTATATAAGCATTTAGTATGCTGATTAATGCGAACAGTTCAATGTCCACTTCATCAGTATAAAGTTCTATTCCTTCACTCCAATAAACACCAGTAGGGTATACAGGTCCAACAGGAATAACTTCTTCAACAACATCTTCAAATAATGTTGCGGTATAAATGCTTTCTCTTAAAGCACTTACAGGTATCAACCACACAGGAGGAGCAGCAAGTTCTGCTTCAACAGTTGGTATTACCTCAATTACCTGTTCAATTACTTCTTCTTGAACTATCGGTAAGTCCAAGATTGCTACTTTCTTTTTCATCAATATATAATTTAATACTATCAAGTCTATACTTAGTAATACAGAAATTACCTGTATTATAGTAAAAGACTACCATCTTTAATCTTAGACTTTGAAGATACTGCATATCTTCGTCTGATAAGAAGCTTGTCGAATTGTTCATTGTAAGTTCAGACCCACCACAAATATTCGACTTTGTTATAGAAGTTAGTCTTCCTGTACGTACTACTGGTTTTGCATCTTCAGTGTTACATGCAGTAATGAATAGCAATAATAGACTAAATACTAAGCTCTTCATTGGCTTTCTCTAGGCTTTCTTGGCTCATATCCATAATAAAGGTCTTAGAGTTACCCGACCTAATTGGATAAAAGTTTGCTACTTCTATAAATGCTGCGAACACAACATCAGGGTTTGACATATTCTTAAATGTCATCACACCATTGAAATCAATTGCATCTCTCTCTGAGATGAATTCAATAGTATAGGCATCACTAATTTTAGCACCATTATCACCTTGAATTGTACCCATCTCTTTAATTATCTGGGTTAATTCTTGGCTAATGATAAACGTCTGTACTGCATTAGTTTGAACTAAAGCTTCAAACTTAACAACATCTGCTTCACTGCTTTCTACAGTGAACATCAGCGACCAAGGTATATTAGTAATCTTATTATGATTATGTTGACCTTTGTTCTGAATGCGTCCTTCAATACTTTGAGCACGCACAACTGCAACTTCTACTGTTATGCAGTTGTCTTTATCAATTGTAACGTCGATAATGTCCCCTTTTTTAACTAAGCTTTCAAACATTAACTGTATATTTTTGTTCTTTTGGTCTTAGTGCTTTGCCTAAGAAGAGTTCGTAGTTATAGAGTCTATCCCATACTCTCTCTTCTGTAATGTCTTTTGCACTAAGACATGTTTCAATCTTACCAAGATGATGCATCATGTCTGCTTCATCTGTAACAACATCAGTAATGCTAATATCACCGTACTTAAAAGAACACCTGTAATTAATGTTCTTCTGTACACTGATAACCACATTCTGTGGTAATTGTATTTCTGCAGTAGGTATCTCTGCATTAACAATTACATAGTATGCTGGTCTAGTACTACCGTTCTTCCTTAACGAGCCTTCACGATGCTCAAGAGTAGCGACGATAGTCTTACCTACCAACTCTTCTATAGTACAACCTAATGTACTCTGAAGCTTCTCTCTAGTTTCTTTACTAAATGTTACTCCTGTATAACCTTCTTGTTTAACAGAAGATACTAGGTCGTCCTTTATATACGTACCTAGCCACACCTGACCTGCTACAGGTGATGTGTTATGTATTTCAATCTCTTTCTTTATCATATTTATTTCGGGTGTCTAATGGATAGATATACTGGTATAGCGGTAGGACTTTTTGTAATAGCATCATCACCTCTATCAGTATAGTTGTAAAGAGTTTCATTATACTCTTTCTCTGACTCATTAAAGTTAGTAGTTAAAAACCCAACTTTGTTTAAGTCAGTATCCTTAACATTTAACCTTTCTTTCACATCAACTAATGTGATATCTATTAAACAGCTATCAATTACTTCATAGGGAAACAATTCTATTACTTCCTTTATAGCAGTAATCAAATCAGCTATTGTGGCGTAAGTGGGTTCAACACTTAAATTTATAGCCATTGTTTTGTTAAGTTTATTAATTAACTTTATGACATGGAAGACCCAACTTTAGAGGAATTAATTCGGAACAAAGGTTCAAAATATAATGCTAAAAAGTTGATTCGTAAGAAGTCTAGGCAAACTTACTTAGCAAGCACAAAACCTAAATGTTGTGTACGTTGCGGCTGTGTCGATTGCTTTGAAGTAGACCATATCATGCCAATATCTAAGTTTAGCTTAGATACTAAGGTGCGTGATATTACGCATATCGACAATCTTCAAGCATTGTGCCCTACTTGCCATTCTTTGAAGTCTCTTTACGAAGACGTCCGTATAGTGTACTTATAGGCTGTTCCACACCTAGTGGTTCAATACCTTTTTTTATACACCATCTGTCCGCTTTATCTTCGTAGAGTGGCATGAAGTAAATTACTTCTTTTAATCTACCTTCACGAAGTATTGCCTCATCAATACCTGTATCAGGCGACACTCTAAAGGTTTCATCATTGAACCTGTAAGTGTCGTCTGTATTATACGTTAACAGTATATGGATATGATTACGGAACAATGTTCCTTCAAACCCATCAATTATGCCGAGCAGACCTGAAGTGTATCTACTTCTTGGTTCTGTTTTCTCGATTAATTGTTTACTGTCTTCTATAATAACCACAATTGTATTTGGTGGTTCATTATAACTTGGCTCAAAGTCTAATAATAGACTGTTGAATGCTTCAGAACCTACCGTCTCAGCAATAGACGGTGGGATAATAAGTACCAGCAAATTACCCTTATCTTTATCTTCCTCTTCAGTTTCAGCTGTAAATGAAGCTGTTACTTGATGGACGATGTAATTTAGGGCAGCTGTTTTCCCGCACCCTGGCTGTCCAAATAGAATGTTAAAGCTACCTTTATCATTCTTTATACTCTCAATAACGCTATTGATAGCTTTACGCTGAGCAGGAATATAATTTAGCTGCATATCGTCCCACGTGTATGCGTTTTGGTCTAACGGTACTGAACGGCTCTTTAATCCTTCAGCAGTATTGTAGAACATCATCACATTAGAAGCTGGCTTGTCACTAATGACTTCCATAGCGACAGTTTCTATTGTTTTAGTGATTTCGCACACTACATCTTGTATGTATTTATCATAGAAGGGATGGTACATAAGTGTGCCTTTACAAAAGAAGACGCCTTTGTATTTCTTATGTTGTAAGACAGTTGAACTATTATCTGCATATTCTGCTATAGTAACTAGCCTACTTCTTCTATTAGTCTTTGCATAAAGACAGCTTGGATATGGAGTATCATTAAAATGGTCTTCCATATTCCATTTATTACGATGTGTTTCGTAATAGACAACTCTGTTTTTACAATCTATTAGTTCAAAGTTAGATTGTACTTTTTCATTGACCAGTAGTCTATAACCTATATTCATGGTATAGAAATATTCAGGTATATGTACTACATACCCTAAATTACCCATATTGCCTATATGTTCTAGCTTTACATTTACTAAACTTCTAGTTAAGAAGTTCATTATAAATAGCATAATGCTATTAAATAACTTCTTCATTACTTAAGAAGTATTAAGAAGTCATTAACTGACTTCTTGTGTTCTGCACTGAAGTAACACCCCATTCCAGCACAAAACTTATTGATTGTAGCTTTGAAGTCATTATCTTCAATAGGTATGCGTAGTACTGTTTCAGCGTCAGTTTTGTCACCTCTATAGTACAATACTGGTGTATTGTTTTCCTTTCTAAGAAACCATGCAGTTCCTTCTACTTCATAGATAACTACTACACTGAGTAAGTTATCTTTATCATCAATGCTTTCTGCTATTAACAGTGCATCGTCAATAGAGATATAAGTAATCTCTGCAGCATTACTTGGAGTATGCTGAATTCCAAACAGAGTATTGATTGTACTCTTGTACGCTGTGCTTTGTACTGTGTCTACAGGCTTGCAACCGTAAATTAATACGATTAGTAGAAGTAGAAAACACAGCAAAACAAATGCTAAAACTGCTTTTGGGTTCATTATATTGGTGCGTTTGTGCGATGGTCTGTATTCAAATCTATTTGATTTGATAGTTGGATTAGGTGGTCTAAACTACCTATATCTACACCTTGTTTAGCTACATGTGGAGCTATCATTAACCATGTCTCTAAGTGGGTAATGGTACTTGTAGCTGGAATATGATTCCAATCATAAGGTGTAGTTACATTTCTCAATGTATCAAACCTAATTCCACCACTAAGATTGCGGTAGACAATTCCTAATCTTTCAATAAACTCGTTACGGTCTATTGAATACAAGTTTCTACTACTGTCAGTGTAATAATATACACTCGGGTCCTCTTCCCAAGTAAGAGGTTTAATTTCATTTGCTTTCATATACGATATATATATCGCAATGAAGCTTACTATAAAAGATATAATGCCTATTAACATATTAAATTGAATTATCTTCATCTACTTGAACAAGTAGATTAAAAACGTCTGAATGTTCGTCTAGAACATGTCCCCAATAGTTGTCTGTACGCACCCACCAACCGTCTGCTCTTTTAATAAAAGTATAACGTGTGCCGTATTTGTATATGCTTCTAATACAGGGACTATTTAATGCAAGAATAGCCATGAAAATTACACTTTCACAGTATGCATTAAACATGTTCACATTATTCAGATGCGAACCAATAAAGCTTACATCTTTAAAGATGCAGTTTTCAAAGCTTACATTGGTGAATGAAAATGAGAAGAATACATTTGTTATTCTTGAGTTCTTAAATGTAGCGTCTTTCATTACAGCTACAGCTACACTTGAATTGTAACGATATATTTCTAGGTTAGAGAAATCTCTCTCACCGTTAATATACCTCTGAATTACTTCATCAAGCGTTATCATATTGAATTATCAATGTATTCACCTGATTCCAAGTAATCGTACTCAGATGTAGAATCCCAGCCATCTGGTGAATGTTTAATCCAGCCAAAATCAGTATGGTGAAATAAATACACTTCATCACTTACTTTTACCATAGCTGGACAATTACTGCATGTACAGTTAATTAATTCTGCAGTTGCAAAGTCTGCATTTAACATATTGCAATCAATAAACTTACACTCAATTAGAGTAGTGTAGTCTACTATTGCATTAGTAAAATTACAATTGATAAATTGACAATTATCAAACGATATTTCTTCTAAGTTAGACTTAGTAAAGTTGATGTCTTTAAATACAAGACCATCAATTGTTTCCTCATCTCCGCCCCATATAGTCTCGTTAGAGAAGTCTTGCCTACCGTTAGTGTAGGCTACAAAGAAACCATTAAAGTTCATATCAGTTCTTCTGTAGTTTCATTATGAAAATACTCTCTTAAAAAGTCGTTGTAGACTTTTTGATTATCAACACTATTATGCGCTTGCAGTGCTTTCTCAAAATAGCCTTTGGCGACTAATAAATAGTCGTCTTCTTTCTTTAAGATTAACGTAAGCCGTGCCAGTATTATAAACTCAACAGCTAGATCTTTTAATCTATTGTTAATTTCTTGTTCCTTGGTCATAATCCCTTACTTTCATCTTCTCTATCTGAGAAGAGCTTGAGCCAAGTAGAATTAATCCCAGGTGCTCGGAAGTCAAGACGATGGTTCTTTGGTTCTGACACTTCTTCTCTGTCGAGCACTTTTTGCTCAAAAGTATCTAATGTTGCAGTATATATAAAAACTGCATCGTCAAATATTGGTGGTGTGCCAACTGACGTCATTAGATTATACCTTTTACCTTCTATGAAATTAATCTTAGAAGGTTTACCTATAGCTTTCTCTAAGCTACGTTTCTTATCCTCAGCTGTTACTGAGTAATAAAAATCAAATTGCTCTTTCTCCATTTTTATTTTTTTAATTTAAAAGGGGGTGGTTAGCCCCCTGCTATAAGCCGCTGTTTTCAAGGCTGTTCTGTTGCTACTAACAGTAGCATAAACAATACTAACCCTAGTATAAGTAGGGTGATAAGTGTGCTAAAGATAGTTGCTATCATTTACACTTAAGGTTCTGCATCTTATCATTGATGCATTTGTCTACTTCATTCCAATCTTTGGTTGAAGTGCATTCATTTACTTGAGTAAACTTAGCTATGGAGTAGCTGACAAATAGTGTTTTATCAACTAACTCTTGTTTACCGTTCTTGTAAACGATATATTCTTGTCCTGATACAAAAGGTTTGCCTTCTGTACACTCAAGATACACTGCAATATTTCTTGCAATGTTATCTGTTAATTCGTTTTGTTTTGTACCTACAATGTAGGTGTCAACAAATGGTTTAGCTTTAGGGTAGAAGTCTTGGTATAGACTGTATACGCCTATCAAAGCTAATAGGTAAAGTATTAACTTACCCAATGTGTACTTTTAAGTTTGCAAAGCTACGACTTGAGTAGCAATGTTCAACTTGTTTAACTACACCTGTTGTAGTCTCCCACTTTCTGGTGTGCTCGTTGTAGTGTGTTCGTGTAACACTGTCTCCTACTTGTGGAGGTATAGGCGCATCTACTTCAAATAACAAATTGCTATTTGTTACACTGTAGTATCTAATTACGTAGTACATTACGCTAATGTAGTTAATGACCTACCTGCTTGCAAGTACTCTACTACAAACTCGAGGTGTTTGATACCTCCAACTACTATGCCTTTTCGATAGAGTGTGGTTGTGTTACCTAAGTGCAAGCTTAAGTAATTCCAATATTCTACCGCATCCATAATGTGTTTCGGTGGAGTCGAACATTCAAAGTTTCTGAAGCAGCCGTATTTATTAGGCTTATCAGAATGGTATAGCGATGTATTGTGCACTATATGCTTAAGCATAACAGGTAGGGAACAACCTACACCTTGTTCTTTAGATAGAACAATATAGCTTTTGAGTATTCTATGCACATACTCAACACTACTCTGAAATTCAGCATAGTTCTGTATCTCGTACACTTTCCCGTGTCTAAAGATAAGTCTACTGTTTCTGATACTATAACAAGTAGTATCTGTCTTGAATAACTTCAATAGTATGAATAGGCTTATACCTATAACTATGAAGACTGCTAATCCTAAATTACCCATAACGGATATAGTTAGCATCTGTCCCAATTAAAGTCAGGGTGATAAATATCACATGACTGTTCTATACTAAACCCCTTATGTTTCCAAGTATATTTCTTGGCAATCATAGGTTGGTCTGGGCGCAGTAATACTGCATGTATTCTTAGCATAGTAACAAGACTTAAGTCTTTTGCTGGTCTATGCTGAAAATCTATTACTGAGAAATTGTCGTCAGTGAGCATGCTTAATACTTCACTGAATTCTTTATCTACAGTTACGGCTTGGGGGATACCCCAATAGATGTTATTGCCATCACCTACATTGTAGATGCGTTTCTCTACTTGTTGTAGAGTGACAAAACACAAATAGTTTGTATCTTTGTCATTTCTAATCCCACTTTCTACTACCGTGAACACATGTTCAGGTATTTGTTTTCCCAAGCTATCGGGAAAAGGGACTACCATCTGGGTACTCATTCCAGTGTTTTAAACCCTGCGATGCGTTAGCTGGGTCAATCTCAAATATGCTGACATATTTGTTGCTAGGGTGTACCTGCTGTTTAGACACTGGGTCTACAATATAGTACTGTACTATTTTACTGTTTTTAATAACAGTAAGAATATCAGTCTCACTTGAGAATGCTACCCTACTATTGTCTTGGCAATCTCTGTGGAGATTAATGCCTTCTGGACGTACTGAGTAGAATTCTACACACAGACATCTATCTGCACGCTCTGAGTACTCTACTACACTCAACCTGTTAGGGTTGATAATCTGGTTTTGTAGAGCTAAACGACTGCTGTCGAATTGCTCTTTTGTGACGACCTTGTCGTCTAAAATCATGTACCCAATATCTGTTTGGGCTTGTGCTACTACACTGAGTAGCAATAAACAAAACAATACTATTTTTTTCATATTTTATTTGCGATTGGATTTGCTATTTCTATTATTTCACGCATTGTTTGCTGAAATAGTTCCTGTGATTTAGTTAAATCTTCAGTTGTGTATTGTAACTTCTTAACCGCTAATTGGTCTTCATAGTCTGCAATATACTCTAAGTTTGCTGATTGAGCAGCAAATATCTCTAAACCCCTTAAGAGTTTTATGAGTATACGTAATTCTGCTCTACAAACACACTCTATGATTACTTTGGCTTGCTCCTTAGTAATTTTAGGTCCAAGTAATGTTATCATTACTTATCAATTTTATTTGCTGGCATTAATCTTCTGACAAGATTAACAGTTTTCGGAACCTGTTTTTTCAGAGGTTGGTTATACGTTTGCTTCAATCTGTTTTTAAAGACAGGTTTTTCTGAAACGATTGTTTCAGGTAAGTACATTGGAAATACGAATATCATTATATTTCTTCGGGGGTGTTTGCAATTCTGTTTAATTCAATGAGTTGAATTGTATCGCGTATATTAACTACTTCTTCAGGTGTTAACAAACCGCCTATTTTCATACTCGTTAATATAGTATTAATCTCTTTTAACTCTTGAGGATAAGAGTAGCTTGCTTCAGTTATCTTTTCAAGATTTACTTTTCGTATTTCTACATACGAATTTTCAGTTCCTTGATTAACTATGATAGTTATATCGTAATTGTTAATTATCTTTCTAAAGTTAACAGCGAATAAAAACTCTCCTCCATCATTTGTAGGGAAGTAATCTTCTATTACTGTTAGTTTGGGTTCTTGCGTGGTACAAGATTGTAGCACGCACAAGAACAACAACAATAAGCTAAATATATATTTCATTCTAGTAGTTTAGAATGATGTTGTTATTAGACACGTCATCAGTGATGTCTGTTTGAGTCTGTCCACCTTTATAGAAAGGCTTTATTACAAACTCTATCTCTTGTTTAAGCATTTTCTCAAAACACTCTTTCACTCCATCTATTGGAGCGTCAGTATAGTATGTTACTTTTAACGGCATACTATCTTAAGTCTTGAATGCGCATGAGCTTCTCATTCTCAAACTCCATCCCCCAGATGAAATCTGAGAAATATTCTTGAATGTGAAGCGGTAAGTTCTCTGTTATGAACTTGTGTAGATTAACATCTGTCGTTTCAAACAGATAATCATAGTCTGCTTCTTCGAACAGATATTGGTCCCACTCATAGTGGATGCTATCTGTAGGATTTACAGTGGCAAGAACGAATACTTGACCTAAGTCGCAGTATGCGGTCAACTCTGTGGTAATCCCATTAGCTCTATACTTGAATTTACATTCAACTAGAGCGTCCATCTGGTCGGACTCTTCATTTTCTTTGTAGAAATAACGAGTGCCCGTTATTTCCAATGTATCGCTCATGTGATACTCCTCACCTACAAACGCTTGGAACGTTGTGGTGCTGATAGCCTTAAAAGGCTGAGCAAATAGGGTTGATGCGAACAACATCAACCCTAGAAATAGAATTGTTTTCTTCATAGTTTATTATTTTGTACTAACAGCAACTTGTACTCGATGATAGCCGTTTTCAATGCTAACATTAAGTTGGTGTATCAAATGTTCAGTGCTGATTACAGCGTAATCTGAACATGGGTTACCTACTACGTATACTACTACAGGGTATACGAATATCTCTAGAAAGCTACAGCTTTCTAATATAAGCTTTGGAACTACTGGTAAATCTGCTGCTACTGCACCAGCTTTACATTGTATAGGTATTAACATACCTTTATAAGCTCCATAGCTTCTCTCTGGTAAGAGTACCCAATGGTCTATACCTAGAGTACTATCTGCAGGAGATAATGTCTCAGAATAACCGTACCTGGCTCCTGGGAGCTTTGCTATCGCTTCTGTGAGTAGTGCTTCAGCTTGTCTACCTGCACATTCATCACTATGACCTATAATCATAGTGGATTTACATAGTTGTTGGAGTGCTGCTACTACTCCATTAATGCTCCTATACATTTAAGAATCCCGTCAGGGTCTCCATATGTATATAGCCGTTTATTGTTTTATCGTTTTCACGATAATTAATCAAGAATTGTTTACCTCCGCCATCTTCGGCATCAAAGGTATTTATCTTAAAATGGATGGTTTTACCATCTTTAGTAATACCTTCTTGCATTTGGCTAAATGGACGCAAGGATTTACACGTGAAATGAATAATTTGAGGCATATTAAAGTTTTATTATCATACTGAAACTGTAGCCAATTTTCAGTAACTCCTCTTTGTTAAGAGATTTACCTTTATTTGGTCTACCTTTTAGTTTAAAGACAATTGCTTTGTCTTTATCTGATTGTACATACGGAGTATGGTTAGTCTTAATTGGTACTTCCCACATTTCTGAAAGAAGTTCAGCAGTAGATTTGTGCCCTATTGCAGACAGGAAGTTGTTTTCCTCTATAGCTTCTTGTACTACAAGTTTGGCTTCATCCTCACTTATTTCAAAGTGACTGAATGTGCCATAGTCTGTTAGTACTGTGGTATTGAGTAATACTACCAAGTAAGTTTCATGTCTATATCTGTAAGCATGTTACTTGCTTCCAGAAAATTTATGCCTTGTGCTTGTAAAAGCAACATGGTTACTGTACGGTCTATAAGACCTCTTTTATAATCATCTAATATGTTTTGCATTTTAATAGTTTTGCAAGGAAAAAAAAGCCCTTACGAGTATTATATAGCTAAGCTATACCACTCTTTTCAGAGTGTTCATACCCATAAGGGCTTTCCGCTGGTTAGGCGGATTTCGATTTGCGCGGTTTGGCAGTTGCAACCTTTGTCCCTTTAGAAGGGGTTTTGGTGCGTTGTTTTTTCTCGGCGACAGGAGGAATAGGCGGAGTAACTTTTGGAGGCAACTGAGGCTCTGCTGTTTTGGTCGTGCGATACTCTGCCAAGATGAGCTCTGCATGCTCACCTGTGATAAAGATGCGTCCGTTTTCTACAAACTGTTCTAATCCTACTTTAGGTACGAAATCTTTTCCAACTTCTACCATATAGTAGTCGTCGATTATTCCAAACAAAGTGGAAGCATCAGCAGCTACAGCATTTGCCAGTTCTTGATTATCGGTATCGTAACCGACAGACATGGTTTCGGCAGGTGTTTCGGGTTTAGTAGGAGCCTTGTACATAGCGAGTAGTTCTTTCAAGCTACCTTTTTGTAAGGCATTTTGCATAAGACGCTCTCCTTTCTCAATACGAGAGATAGCATCTGTAAGAAGTGCTAGGCTTTCATCATGGCGTGTTATACCTGCTGCTGCAAGTTTAGCTGCATGCGCTACATCTCTTAGGTTTTCACCTTTAAGTGCAACGTTAGCTGCTGCTTGCAGGGCTGCATATTCAATCTTAGCTGCAGCTTGTGCCACATCTACTTGAGCAGCGATAGCATCACCCTCAGTATATGCAATTTCAAGTCTGCTGTTGACTTCGGCTTCAGCTTGGTCGCATACAGCAATGTTAGCCTCAGCTT
>Ga0138256_10002579_pt1 | contig 19403 bp, 14 predicted proteins | sample KNB2016incub_MG_FD_105486 | JGI IMG/M metagenome (GOLD analysis project Ga0138256, IMG submission 105486) | Active sludge microbial communities from wastewater in Klosterneuburg, Austria - KNB2014incub_MG | ecosystem: Engineered > WWTP > Activated sludge > Unclassified | place: Austria... | reverse complement strand
GCTGCCGGTGGTGCTTCGCCCGGGCTCGCGTCGATGCTCGACCTCGACGGCGACGGCAACCCGCTCGACGATATCCTGCGCATGGCGGGCGGGGGCGGGCGCTAGACAACGATGGACGCCCGGCGCGAATTGCCCGAGATTGCGGCGACGGGCCGCGATCTCGGGCGGCGCTTCGCGCTCCTGCTGGCCTGCCTCGCCGCCGGTTCCGCGGTCGGTACCGCGGGGCACTGGATCAGCGGCGACGCGCGCTGGTACGCCGCGATCCCGCTCGTCCTTGTCGCCGCATGGTGGTTCGTCGCCGATCCGACGCAGTGTGGCGGCGCCGGGGAGCCATGAAGCGCCTGCTCGGCCTCGGTGCAACGCACGTGCTCGCGCTGGCGATCGGCTTCGGCGCGGGCATCTACGTGCTGCCGATCCTGACCGCGCCCTCCGCGCCGACCGCCGAAGAGGCCGGCGGGGATGCCGCGGCGGCGCTGTTTCGCGGCACGTTCCGCCGCGACCTGCGCGACAGCGACCCGCTGCATTGGGGCGAAGGCACGCTGATCGTGCGGCGCGATGCGATCGCCCTCGTCGGCCGCCTCGCGCCGGGGCCCGACTACAAGCTCTACCTGTCGCCCGAGTTCGTCGAGAGCGAAGTCGACTTCGCGCGCTTGAAGCCGCGCATGGTGCGCGTCGGCGACGTGAAGACCTTCGACAACTTCGTCGTGCCGCTGCCGGCCGACGTGGACCCGGCGCGCTACACGACGGCGATCGTGTGGTGCGAGTCGTTCTCGCAGTTCATCAGCGCGGCGCAGTACCGCTGAGCGGGCGGGCGCGCCCGCCGCTCAGCGCGCGAGCAGCCGGTCGACCGACGGGATGTCTTCGGGTTTGAGCTGGCCGGCGGCCTGGCGCAGCTTCAGGCTCGCGACGAGCACGTCGTAGCGCGCCTTCGAGAGGTCGCGCCGCGTCTGGAACAGCTGCGTCTGCGCGTTCAGGACGTCGAGGTTGACGCGCACGCCGACGCGGTAGCCGAGCTGCGTGGCTTCGAGCGCGAGCGCCGACGAGGACTCGGCGGCTTCGAAGGCCTTGATCTGCGCCTGGCCCGACTGCACGCCGAGGTAGGCCTGGCGCGTGGCCAGCGCGACGCCGCGCCGCGCCGTGTCGAGGTCGTTGCGCGACTTCTCCTGGAGCAGCAGCGTTTCCTTGATGCGGTTGTCGATCGAGCCGCCGGTGTACAGCGGCATCGTCAGCTGCACGCCCACGCTCGCGCTGTTCGTCGTGCCGATGCGCGTCGTGCTGCCGACGAAGGCCGAGCCCTTGTTGTGGCTCGAACTGACCGAGCCGACCAGATCGACCACCGGGAGCCGCCCGGCGCGCGCCTTCTCGGTCTCGAGCCTGGCGATGTCGAGCGCGAGCTGCGCGCGGCGCACGTTGGGGTGGCCGTCGGCGCGCGCGACCCATTCGTCGACCGGGCCGGTGGCCAACGGCGGCAGCTCGACCGGCGCGGCCAGCGGCCGCGGCTCGACGCCGGGGCGGCCGACGAGCTGGTCGAGCGCGGCGCGCTTGGTGCGCAGGTCGTTCTCGGCGGCGATCTCCTGCGCCGATGCGAGGTCGTAGCGCGCCTGCGCCTCGCGCGTGTCGGTGATCGTCGCGGTGCCGACCTCGAAGTTGCGCTTGGCGGCGGCGAGCTGCTCCGTGATCGACGTCTTGCTGGCGCGCGTGAAGGCCAGCGTGTCCTGCGCGGCGAGCACGTCGAAATAGGCCTGCGTGACGCGCACGATCAGGTCCTGCTCGGCGATCTCGAGATCGGCGAGCGAGACTTCGAGCGAGCGGTAGGCCTGGTCGATCGTCGCGGCGTTGGCGCGGTTGAACAGCGGCTGCCGTGCCTGCAGCGCGCCCTGCGCGTTGTTGCTGTTGCGCACGCTGACGGTCGGCGGGTCGATCTCGGAATGCGTGGCGCTGCCGGTGAGCGACACGTTCGGCCGGCGCAGCGCGTCGGACTGTGCGGCGCGGTACTGCGCCGAGTCGGCGAGCGAGCGCGCCGCGAGGTAGGTGGCGTCGTAGCCGCGCGCGGCCTGGTACAGCTCCTGCAACGACTGCGCTTGCGCGGCGCCGGCGGTGGCCAGCGCGACGAGTGCGGCGACGACGGTGTTGCGGGGAGCGGACATGACGTTCCTTTTCTTCGAAAGTGTCAGAACTTGAAGCGCGGCGGCTCGTCGAATCCGACCAGCCGCTGCGCGACGGTGTCGAACAGCTCCGTGCTGCGGAATTCGCGCGCGCCGACGCGCGTGTGGAGCGTGGCGCGCATCACCGGCTCGCTGCCGACAATGGCGATCAGCCGGCCGCCGACGGCGAGCTGGTCGAGCAGCGCCTGCGGCACGGCGGCGACCGAGCCCGACAGCACGATGGCGTGGAACGGCGCCGCCTCGGGCAGGCCGCGCGCGCCGTCGGCGTCGACGACGCGCACGTTGTTCACGCCGGCGCGGCGCAGGTTGGCCGCCGCCAGCTCGGCGAGCTGCGGCAGGATCTCGAGCGTCGTCACGTGCTCGGCGCGGCGCGCGAGCAGCGCCGCCATGTGGCCCGAGCCGGCGCCGATCTCGAGCACGCGCTCGTGCGGCTGCACGGCCACGTCCTGCAGCAGGCGCGCCTCGACCTTGGGCGCGAGCATGCACTGGCCGCCGGGCAGCGGCACCTCGGTGTCGACGAAGGCGAGCGCGCGGTAGGCGGGCGGAACGAAGTCCTCGCGCTTGACGACGGCGAGCAGCGACAGCACGTCCTGGTCCAGCACCTCCCAGGGGCGGATCTGCTGCTCGATCATGTTGCGGCGGGCGAGTTCGGTGTTCATGGCTGTGCTTCGAAGGCGGGGTGGGCGAGGACGCGGAATTCTATTTCGCGAGCCCTTCGCCAAAGGCCGCCTGCGGGGCCTGCATCTTGCGGTGCGTCAAACGCTTCGCCCACGCCGAGAGGTCGTCGAGCCAGCAGTAGACGACGGGAACGACGACGAGCGTCAGCAGCGACGACGTGATCACGCCGCCGATCACGGCCTGCCCCATCGGCGCGCGCTGCTCGGCGCCCTCCGACAGCGCGAAGGCCAGCGGCACCATGCCGAACACCATCGCCAGCGTCGTCATCAGGATCGGGCGCAGGCGCACGCGCGCTGCGTGCAGCAGCGCCTCGCTGCGCTCCATGCCGTCGGCGCGCGAGCGGATCGCGAAATCGATCAGCAGGATCGCGTTCTTCGTCACCAGCCCCATCAGCATCACGATGCCGATGATCGAGAACATGTTGAGCGTCGAGCCGAACGCCAGCAGCGTCAGCACGACGCCGATCAGCGTCAGCGGCAGCGAGCTCATCAGGGCCAGCGGCTGCACGAAACTCCTGAACTGGCTGGCGAGGATCATGTAGATGAAGACCACGGCGAGCATCAGCGCGCCGATCGCATAGTTGAACGACTCCGTCATGTTCTTCGTCGAGCCGCCGAACACGTAGCGGTAGCCGGGCGGCCAGGCCATGCCGTCGAGCGCGCGGCGGATGTCGGCCGACACGTCGCCGGCGCTGCGGCCCCAGGCGTTGGCGTCGATGTTGATCTCGCGATTCAGGTCGCGGCGGTTGATCTGGTTCGGGCCCGTCGAAGGCCGCACGTCGGCCACCTGCGACAGGCGCACGGCGCGCGGCGAGCCGTCGGCCGCGGGCGCCACGTTGACCGGCAGGCGCCGCAGGTCGTCGATCGAGTCGCGGCTGTCGGGGCCGAGGCGCACGACGACGTCGTAGTTCTCGCCGTCGGGCGCGCGCCAGTTGCCGACCGTCGTGCCGGCGACCAGCGTGCGCAGCGTGCCGGCGAGCGCGCTGACATTGAGGCCGGCATCGGCCGCGGCGTCGCGCTTCACGTCGATCGCCAGCGTCGGCTTGTCGGGCTTGTTCGTGCTGTCGAGGTCGACGAGGCCGGGGATGTCGCGCAGCCTGGCCATGATGCCGCGCGACAGACGCTCCAGCTCGGCGAGGTCGCGGCCCTGCACCGAGAACTGCAGGCTCTTGCCGCCGCCGAGGTCGGTGACGCCGACGTTGGTCACCGTGATGCCGGGGATGCGCGCGAGCCGCTCGCGCAGCGGCGCGCCGAGCTGCTCCTGGCTGCGCGTGCGCTGGTCGCGGTCGACCAGGCGAACATAGACGCTGCCATAGATCTTGCCGGCGGCGCGGCCGGTGTTGATCGTCGTCACGGTGTGGCGGACCTCGGGCAGCTCGCGCAGTGCGGCGTCGATGCGGCGCGCGCGGTCCTCCGTCACTTCGAGCGACGAGCCGACCGGCGTGTGGAAGTGCAGCTCGGTCTCGGAGAAGTCGGCCTTGGGAACGAACTCGGCGCCGAGGATCGGGATCACGAAGAAGCTGCCGACGAAGGTCGCGGCGGCGATCGCGATCGTCGCCACCTTGTGCGCGAGCGACCAGCGCAGGATCGTCTGGTAGGTCGCTGCGAGCCACTCGGTGAAGAGGTCGAACAGGCCCGTCACGCGGCCGATCGTGCGGTCGTAGAGCGTTGCGCCGGCGCCCTGCGGGTGTCCGTGCGCGGCGTGCGGGTCGTGCCACACGCTCGAGAGCATCGGGTCGAGCGTGAAGCTGACGAACATCGAGATCAGCACGGCGGCGACGATCGTGATGCCGAACTCGTGGAAGAACTTGCCGACGATGCCACCCATGAAGCCGATCGGCAGGAACACGGCGACGATCGACAGCGTCGTCGCCAGCACCGCCAGGCCGATCTCCTGCGTGCCGGCGAGCGCCGCTTCGTGCGCGCTCTTGCCCATCTGCAGGTGGCGCACGATGTTCTCGCGCACGACGATGGCGTCGTCGATCAGGAGGCCGACGCACAGCGACAGCGCCATCATCGTCACCGTGTTGATCGTGAAGCCGAACGCGTACATCACGAGGAAGGTGCCGATCAGCGCGATCGGCAGCGTCAGCCCGGTGATCACCGTCGAACGCCACGAATTGAGAAACAGGAACACGATCAGCACGGTCAGCGCCGCGCCCTCGAACAGCGTGCGCTTGACGTTGGCGACCGAGACGCGGATCGAGCGCGAATTGTCGCGGTTGACCTCGACCTCGATGCCCGCGGGCATCACGGCGGCAGCGTCGGCGAGCGCCTTGTTGAGCCCGTCGACGACGGCGATCGTGTTCTCGCCCTGCGACTTCTGCACCGACAGCAGCACGGTGCGCCGGCCGTTGTAGAGCGCCAGCGTCTCGACCTCCTGCGGGCCGTCGACGACGTCGGCGACCTGCCACAGCTTGACCGGCACACCGTTGCGGCGCGCGACCACGATGTCGCGGAAGTCCTCCGGCCGCGCCAGCCGCGCATTGATCTGCACCACGCGCTCCTGCTCGCGCGAGCGGATCGCGCCCATCGGCAGCTCCTGGTTCTCGCTCTTCACGGCGGCGAGCACCTGGTCGACGCCGACGCCCAGCGCCTCCATCGCGGAGGGGCGCAGGTACAGGTTGACCTGTCGCGCGACGCCGCCGACCACGGTGACGGCGCCGACGCCGCGCACGTTCTCCAGGCGCTTCTGCAGCACCTGCGTCGCCCACGTCGTCAGCTCCTGCGGCGTGCGCGCGCCGTCCTGGGCGAGGATGGCGACGTTGTAGATCGGTGCGCTCTGCGGGTCGAAGCGCGAGATGCGCGGCTCCTTGACCTCTTCGCGCAGGTTGGGGCGGATCAGCGAGACCTTCTCGCGCACATCGTCGGCGGCCTTGCGTCCGTCGACGTCGAGGTTGAACTCGACGATCACGACGGCGTAGCCTTCATACGACCGCGAGTACATCGAGCTGATGCCGGCGATCGTGTTGACCGCCTCCTCGACCTTCTTCGTCACTTCGTTCTCGACGATCTCGGGCGACGCGCCGGGATAGTCGACGACGACGACGACGGTCGGGAAGTCGACGTTCGGGAACTGGTCGACCGACAGGCGCTGGTAGCTGAACAGGCCCAGCACGACGAAGGCCAGCATGACCATCGTCGCGAGCACCGGGTTGCCGATCGAGATGCGGGTGAACCACATGGCGTCGGCAAGCCCCGGGGTTCAGCGTGCCGTGGCGACCGCGGCGGCGCCCGTGAGGCGCGCCGGCGTGCCGTCGCGCACCGCGCCGACGCTGCCGCGCACGAGCGTGGCGCCCTCGGCGACGCCGCTCAGCAGCTGCACGACGGCCTCGGCGCGGCCGTCGACCAGCGTCTCGCCGCGAACGCCGAGCGTGACGGGGCGCTGCACGATGTGCCCGTCGACGAGCGCGAGCACATAAGGGCTGGCCTGGTCGACGCGCACCGCCGACACCGGCGCGGCGAGCACGGACTGGCCCCGCAATGCGATCGTGCCGCGCGCGAACAGGCCCTGGCGCAGACCCGGCTGCGCGTCGAGCGCGAGGTAGACGAGCACCGCGCGTGTGCCGGCCTGTGCGCTCGGGTTGATGCGCGCGACGCTCGCCGCGACCGGCGCGGCGAAGCCGTCGACCGCCAGACGCGCCGCCTGGCCGACCTGCACGTCGACCACGTCTTCCGGCGCGAGCGCCGCCTCGAGCTCGATGCGCGCGAGGTCGACGATCTCGACCAGCCGCGCATCGACCGGCACGCGCTCGCCGGGTTGCACATGGCGCTGCGACACGATGCCGGCGATCGGCGCGACCAGCCGCGCGTCGGCGCGCGCCTTGCGCGCCAGCTCGACGGCGGCGTTGGCCGCCAGCACATTCGCCTGCGCCGCGGCCTCGTTCGACACCGAGGTGTCGAGCGCCGTCGCCGAGATGAAGCCCTGCGCCACGAGCGCGCGGTTGTTGTCGAGCGCGCGGCGCGCGATGTCGAGCTGGGCGCGAGACGACGCCGCCGTCTGCTCGGCCTGGCGCAGCCGCCAGTCGAGCTCCGTCGTGTCGAGCTGGCCGATCGTCTGGCCGGCCTTGACGGTGTCGCCCTCGCGCACGGCGAGGCTCTTCACCTCGGCCGGCACCTTGGCCTTGACGACGGCGCTGGTGACGGCCTTCAGGCCGCCCGAGACGGCGATCGTGCGCGCCACCTCGACGCGGCGCGCGACGACGAGGTCGCCCGGCGCGAGTTCGAGCGCGGCCGGCGCGGGCCGGGCCGATGCGAGCATCTCCTGCTGGTGGGCGCGCTGTTTGACGATGCGCGCACCGAGGCCGCCGGCGATCGCGAGCACGATGGCGCCGACGAGCAGACCCTTGACGCTGCGCTTCATCGCCGGGCCTTTCGGCGCGGTTCGGTTCGCGGCCCGACGAGCAGGCCGCCGAGCACCAGCTCGATGTGGCGGCGGATGAACTCGTGCGGATCGGTCAGCTCTTCCGACGGCATGCAGGCCGCCAACGAGTGCTTGTGCAGGCACAGCATCACCAGCGGCAGCACCAGCGACAGCACGGCCGACGGCACGTCGACCGGCTTGAACTCGCCGCGCCGGATACCGCGCTCGATGATGCGGCCGATCAGCTGCTTGCCCGGCCGCACCACCTGCTCGGCGTAGAACTCGGCGATCTCCGGAAAGTTGCGCACCTCGGTGATGACGAGCTTGAACACGGCCGAGGTCGGGCTGTCGAAGACGCGCTGCCACCATACCGCCAGCACGTCGCGCAACAGCTCGGCCGTCGACCCGTCGAAGCGCTCGGCCTGCTCGGCGCCCGCGGCGATCTCCTGCGACAGGCGCTGGCTGATCACAGCCTTGAACAGCTCTTCCTTGCTCGGGAAGTAGACATAGAGCGTGCCCTTGGAGACGCCGGCGCGCGCAGCCACCTCTTCGGAGCGCGTCGCGGCGAAACCCTTCTCGACGAACAGGTCGAGCGCGGCGTCGAGCAGTTCCTGCGGGCGCGCCTCCTTGCGGCGTTGGCGGCCGGCGGTCGCGATGGGGGCGGAGTTCGAGGTCATCGAATACTGACTGACTGGTCAGTAATGCTAGCGCCAGCGACTGCGTGGGTCAAGGCGCAGGCGTGCGGCGACCGGGTAAAGACTCGTGAAGTCGCGCAGTGTCGGCGGGGCCGCTGCGGTGCGCTGCCTAGAATCGACGCATGCAACGCAAACCCTGGATCGCCGGCGCGCTCGTGCTGGCGCTGGCTGCGGCCGGCGTCGGCGGTTGGCTGCACTGGCGCGGCGGCGCCGAGGCCGTGCAGTATCGCACCGCGAAGATCGAGCGCGGGCCGCTGCAGGCGACCGTCGCCGCGTCGGGCACCGTCGCGCCGGTCACGCAGGTGCAGATCGGCACTCAGGTCTCGGGCCAGATCAAGGAGCTGTACGCCGACTTCAACTCCGAGGTGAAGGCCGGGCAGCTGATCGCGCAGCTCGACCCCGACACCTTCCAGCAGCGGCTGCGCCAGGTGCAGGCCGACCTCGACGCGGCGCGCGCCTCGGTGCTGACGGCGCAGGCCAACCTGCTCGCGGCGCAGGCGGCGGCGTCGCGCGCGGCGGTCGACGCCGCCGAGGCCGAGCGCAACTTCAGGCGAAACGAGGAGCTGGTGGCGCAGAACTTCGTCTCGCCGGCGACGCTCGAGACGCTGCGCGCAACGGCGGCCAGCCTCGCCGAGGCGCGCAAGGCCGCGGCGGCGCAGGTCGACGTGGCGCGCGCGCAGATCGCCAACGCGCAGGCGGCCGTCAAGCAGCGCGAGGCGCTCGTCGCGCAGGCCGACATCGACCTGAAGCGCACGCAGATCCGCTCGCCGGTCGACGGCGTCGTCATCAAGCGCAGCATCGAGCTGGGACAGACGGTGGCGGCGAGCCTGCAGTCGCCCGAGCTGTTCGTCATCGCGCAGAACCTGAGCGACATGCAGGTGCAGGTGTCGATCGACGAAGCCGACGTGTCGCGCGTGCGCCTCGGCCAGAAGGCGACGTTCACCGTCGACGCCTTCGGCGCGCGCAGCTTCGAAGGCGAAGTGACGCAGGTGCGCAAGGCGGCGACCAACACGCAGAACGTCATCACCTACATCGCCATCGTATCTTTCGCCAACGCCGAGTCGCGGCTGCTGCCCGGCATGACGGCCAACGTGCGCCTCGTCACCGACACGCGCGACCACGTGCTGAAGGTGCCGAACGCGGCACTGCGCGTGCGGCTGGCGGGCGTGGTCGAGCCGGCCGCTGCGCCGGCCTCGGGTGCGGCGTCGCGCGCCGTGTCGTCGGCGCTGCAGCGGGCGGTCGAAGGCGCATTGCCGTCGGCTGTGGCGCAGCCGGCGGAAGGCGGCCCCGTGGGCACGGAAGGTTCGGGCGGGGGTGCGGCGGGCGGCGGCGGATCGGGCGGCCCGCTCGCGCAGTTCCGCGCGCGCCTGCTCGCCGAGGTACAGCCGACGCCGGAGCAGCTCGCGACGATCGACGCCATCATGCGCGACGCGCGGCCCAAGTTCGCCGAGGCGCGCGCGCAGCCCGAGGAGCAGCGCGCCAAGGCGCGCGACCGCGTCCTCGCCGAGATGCGCGCGCGCATCGGCGAACAGCTCACGCCCGAACAACAGCCGCGCTGGCAGGCGCTGCTGGCCGAGCTGGCGGGCCGCCAGGTCGGGCGCGGCCGCATCTATCTGCTGGGCGACGACGGCCGGCCGCGCGCCGTGGCCGTGCGTCTGGGCATCAGCGACGGCGCGATGACGGAGCTGCTGCCGATGCCGGCGGCCAGCGGCGTCGTCGAGGGCGCGACGGTCGTCGTCGGCACGGTCGCGGCGCCGTCGCGCTCGAGCGGCCCGCGCATGTTCTGACGGCGGCTTCGATGGCTTTCATCGAAGTGCGCGGCCTGACCAAGGTCTACGCTTCGGGCGACAGCGTCGTGCACGCGCTGCGCGGCGTCGGCTTCGACATCGCCGAGGGCGAGTTCGTCGCCGTGATGGGCGCGTCGGGCTCGGGCAAGTCGACGCTGATGAACATCCTCGGCTGCCTCGACCTGCCGACGAGCGGCGAGTACCGGCTCGCCGGCGAGGAGGTCGAGGCGATGACGCCCGACGCGCTGGCGTCGATCCGCAACCGGCGCATCGGCTTCGTGTTCCAGCAGTTCAACCTGCTGGCGCGCACCTCGGCGCAGGAGAACGTCGAACTGCCGCTGCTGTATGCCGGCGTCGGCCGCGCCGAGCGGCGCGCGCGCGCCGCCGAGAGCCTGCGCGAGGTGGGTCTCGCCGACCGCGCGGCGCACACGCCGACGCAGCTCTCGGGCGGCCAGCAGCAGCGGGTGGCGATCGCGCGCGCGCTGGTCAACCGGCCGCAGCTGATCCTCGCCGACGAGCCGACCGGCGCGCTCGACTCGCAGACCTCGCACGAGATCATGAGCCTGCTGGCCGGGCTGAATGCGCGCGGCATGACGGTCGTGATGGTCACGCACGAGAGCGACATCGCGGCCTGGGCCGGCCGGCGCATCGTGTTCCGCGACGGCGCGATCGTCGAGGACCGGTGCGGCCTGCAAGGCCGGTCGACGTACACGTCGGACGAGGGGCGGTCATGAACTCCATCGCTGCCCTGCGCTCGGCGTGGCGCGCGCTGACGACCAACCTGCTGCGCAGCATGCTGACGATGCTCGGCATCATCATCGGCGTCGCCGCCGTGATCACGATGATCGCGATCGGCGCCGGCGCGCAGGAGCGCGTCGCCGAGCACATGAAGACGCTGGGCACCAACGTGATGCTGGTGTTCCCCGGCTCGCAGAGCGCCGGCGGCGTGCGCATGGGAGCGCAGACCGGCCAGATGCTGACCGAGGACGACGCGCTCGCCATCGCGCGCGACGTGCCCGAGGTGCAGGTCGCGGCGCCGGCCAGCCGGGCGACGACGCAGGTCGTCGCCGGCAACACGAACTGGCTGACCTATGTCATCGGCACGACGAACGATTTCCTGGAAGCGCGCGAGTGGACGCTCGAAGCGGGCCGCATCTTCGAGGCCGGCGAGCTGCAGGGCTCGGGCAAAGTCGGCCTCATCGGCCGCACGGCGGCGCTCGAGCTGTTCGGCGACGCCGATCCGCTGGACCAGGTCGTGCGCGTGCGCAACGTGCCGATCACGATCGTCGGCACGCTCGTGCCCAAGGGCGAGAACGCCAACGGCCAGGACCAGGACGACGTGCTGCTCGTGCCGATCTCGACGCTGCGCAACCGCATCCAGGGCGGCAACGCCGGCAAGCTGCGGCGCATCGGCTGGATCAACGTCAAGGTGCGCGAAGGCCAGAGCATGAAGGACGCCGAGGACGGCATCCGCGAACTGCTGCGCCAGCGCCACCGCGTGCAGCCCGGCGCCGACGACAGCGTGCGCGTGCGCAACCTGACCGAGGTGCTGCAGGCGCAGGAGGCGTCGAGCCGCGTGATGACGCTGCTGCTCGGCGCGGTGGCCGGCGTCAGCCTCGTCGTCGGCGGCATCGGCATCATGAACATCATGCTGGTCAGCGTGACCGAGCGCACGCGCGAGATCGGGCTGCGCATGGCGGTCGGCGCGCGCGGGCGCGACATCCTGGTGCAGTTCCTGATCGAGGCGGTGACGCTGAGCCTCGTGGGCGGCGCGATCGGCATCGCGCTCGGCGCGGCCGCGACCTGGGGCGTCGCCGCGTTCTCCGAATGGCGCGTGATGCTGTCGCCCGCGTCGGTGGCGCTGGCCGCGGGTTTCGCCGCGGCGATCGGCATCTTCTTCGGCTGGTATCCGGCGCGCCGCGCCGCGCGGCTGCTGCCGATCGAGGCCTTGCGCCACGAGTGACGGCGTATCATCCCCGGCTGTTTTTGGCCGGGGGGACAGACTTGGACGTCGCGCTGTGGATCAAGGCCGCGGTGATGGGCATCGTCGAGGGGCTGACGGAGTTCCTGCCGATCTCGAGCACCGGGCACCTGATCCTCGCCGCGTCGCTGCTCGGGTTCACCGGCGAGAAGGCGAAGGTGTTCGACATCGCGATCCAGACCGGTGCGATCTTCGCCGTCATCCTCGTCTACTGGCAGCGCGTGCGCGACACGCTGGCCGGCCTCGGCCGCGACGCGCAGGCGCGGCGCTTCGCGCTCAACGTCGCGATCGGCTTCGTGCCCGCGATCGTGCTCGGCCTGCTGCTGGGCAAGGCGATCAAGGCGCACCTGTTCACGCCCGTCGTCGTCGCGACGACGTTCATCGTCGGCGGTTTCGTCATCCTGTGGGCCGAACGGCGGCAGGCGTCTGCGGTGCGCGTCGCGACGGTCGACGACATGACGCCGGCCGATGCGCTCAAGGTCGGCCTGGTGCAGTGCCTCGCACTCGTGCCGGGCACGAGCCGCTCGGGCGCCACGATCATCGGCGGCATGCTGCTCGGGCTGTCGCGCAAGGCGGCGACCGACTTCAGCTTCTTCCTCGCGATCCCGACGCTGGTCGGCGCCGGCGCCTACAGCCTGTACAAGGAACGCGCGCTGCTGACGCTGGCCGACGTTCCGCTGTTCGGCATCGGCCTCGTGTTCTCGTTCGTCTCGGCATGGCTGTGCGTGCGCTGGCTGCTGCGCTACATCGCGACGCACGACTTCGTGCCGTTTGCCTGGTACCGCATCGCGTTCGGCGCCGTCGTGCTGCTGACGGCATGGACCGGCTGGGTCGAGTGGGTTTGACGAACTAATCGCTCGAGCACCGCCGCGGGCGTTCGTTCGCGGGGGGCGATGCCTCGCGCGAGAGGCCGCGGGACCACGGCTTGCCGAATCGGCTCCGAAAGGATGGGTCCTCCCATGACTTCGGAGCTGCGTCGAATCGAATCCATCGTGGCTGCGCTCGCCGCTGTCAGTCTGCTATCGGCCTGCGGCGGCGGCGGCGATTCGGCCGCGGCACCCGCGATCGGTGCGCCGGCGCCCGTGACCGGGCCGGCGCCTGCGCCGTCGCAGGCTCCATCACCGACGCCGGCACCAGCGCCCGCACCGGCGCCAACGCCAACGCCACCCCCGGCACCCGCACCGGCACCCCCCGATCCGCTGCCGGGCGCGACGCCACTGACGATGAGCTGCGTGGACGGGGCGAATCATCAATGCAGCGGCAGCAGCGTGCTGCGCACCGATCGCGGCGTCGCATTGACGGCTTCGGGCGTGCAGGCCTATGGCCGGTCGACGAGCGACCAGGCAACTCCGATCCCCGATCCGGCCGAGGCGACCGGGCTCGCGCCGGCCTCCGGCGGCTGGGCCGAGCTGCGTGTCGCCAAGAACGCCGGCGGCACGCCGGCCAACGCCACGCTGTTGCTCACCGGCATGAACATCCGGTGGGGCAGCGCCGAGCGGCCGCCGATCATCGAACCGTTCCTCGCGACGCAAGGCACGGCGCGGCTCGCGGCCAACGGCGCGCTGGTGCTGTCGGCGCTGCCGCCGTCGTCGGACCTCGGTTACTACGACTACGCGACCCGCGGTGCTTCGGGGACGCGCGCCAACTACGCCCACAACCGCTACTTCCCGCGCACCGATCCGCCGCGCTGCCCGGCCGGCTATGCGCCGTGCCCGACGGTCGAGACGACGGGATTGCAGACGACCCCGGGCGACTGGCGCAGCAGCGGCACGTTGCCCGACAGTGCTGCAGCGTCGCGCCTGCACGAAGACGGCGACGTCCATGCCGGGGACGCGGGGCCGGGCGGTCAGTGGCTGCCCGACGGCACCGGCCCCGGCGTGCCGTATCCCGGCTCGAAGGGGTACCGCGCGATCGAGCTGTGGACCTATGCGCACGCCAACCTGGCGTCGTGGCTGACGAAGGACACGGTGGGCATCGTCGAATGGGGCGGCACCGACGAGCACAACCAGAACCGGCGCGGTGTCGTCGCCTTCGGCGCAGTCACCCCTCCGGCGACGTTGCCCGCCGCGGGCACGGCGAACTATGTCGGCACCGTGCGCGGCGTGCACGCGCCGGATGCGATCCAGGAACCGGTCGCGATCCGCGGCGATGCCAGCGTGACGGTCGACTTCGCGTCGGGCACGCTGACGCTCTCGCTGCGCAACACCGTCGCTGCCTCGTCGGGTGCCGCCCGGCCGCTCGCGCTCGACGCTGAAGCGCGCGTCGCGGCGCTGGGTGCCGGCGCGTCGAACTACCTGGCCGGGCCGGTCGACACCGGGGCGCTGAACGGCGGCGTCGGTGCGCGCTTCTTCGGGCCGGTCGCGGCGGTGGGCGGTATCGCTGCGCCGCCCGAAGTGGGCGGCGTGCTGCGGCTGTCTGGCTCGGGGGGCGCGACGGCGATCCTCGGCTTCGTCGCGCGGCGCCGGTGAGCGGGCGCAGCGGGTCGTGCTACGTCCGACGACGCGTGAAGACGAGGTCCCACACGCCGTGGCCGAGTCGCAGGCCGCGTTGCTCGAACTTGGTCGGCGGCCGATAGTCGGGTCGAGGCGCGTAGCTTGCGGTCGTGTTGACGAGCAGCGGCTCGGCCGACAGCACGCCAAGCATCTGCTCGGCGTAAGGCTGCCAGTCGGTCGCGCAGTGCACGATGCCGCCGGGCGCCAGCCGGCTGGCGAGCAGGGACACGAACCCGGGCTGGATCAGGCGCCGCTTGTGGTGCCGTTTCTTGTGCCACGGGTCGGGAAAGAAGACGTGTACGCCGTCCAGCGACGCCGGTGCGACCATGTGCTGCAGCACGTCGACGGCGTCGTGCTGCACGATGCGCACGTTGGCGAGATCGAGCTCGCCGACGCGCTTGAGCAGCGCGCCGACGCCCGGCGTGTGGACTTCGATGCCGACGAAGTCTGTGTCGGGCCGCGCCTGCGCGATGCGTGCCGTGGCATCGCCCATGCCGAATCCGATCTCGACGACGAGCGGCGCGCGCCGGCCGAACAGCGCCGCGAAGTCGACCGGTGCGCCGGCATACGGCACCACGTAGCGCGGGCCGAGTTCGGCCAGTGCGCGCTGCTGGCCGCTGCCGATGCGCCCGCCGCGCACGACGAAGCTGCGCACGGCGCGGCGCGCGGGTGCGGCGGGGGGCGATGAGGGCGGCTGGTTCATGCAGTGCGACGGTGCACCCGGGGAGCGAAGGGATTCGTTCCCTGCTGCCGAGCGCCGCGCAGTCTACGCGACCGCCCGTGCAACACCCGATGTCCGGGGTGGGCGTCCCCCAAACGGACGCCTATGCTGCGCGGCATTCCGAGGAGAGCCACGATGTCCACTTTGCGCAGTACCGGTCGCCTGTTCGTTCCAACGCTGATGACGGCCGCGATCGTCGCGGCTTGCGGCGGGGGCGGGGGCGGGGGAGACGCGGCCTCTCAACTTCGGCAAGTGCCCGACGCTGCAAGACCCGCGGGGGATGGCAGCAGCACGACGATGTCCTGCGTCGGAGGTGACGCGAGCGATCACTGCAGCGGTGACACGGTTCTGCGTACCGACGGCGGTGTGCGCTTGACGAGTTCCGGTGTGTTCGTCTACGGACAATCGACGACCGATGGCGCTGTCGCGAACGACTCGACTGGACTCGATCCGATCTCGACCGCCGATGCAGCCATGACCGAAATCCGCGTTCACCGTGCCGCGGGCAACGGGCCGGTCGAAAGCGCGGCGATGCTGCTGAGCACCATTGGAATCAGTTGGGATGGGACGACGCCACGTCCTCGCATCATCGAGGCGTTCAAGCGCGAGACCACTGGCGTGACCGAACTGGACGGCACAGGAGCGATCTTGACGAGCCGAGCCTTGCCCGCCGTGGGCGACCTTTCGTACTACGACTACAACGCGGGAACAGGGATCGGCACGCAGGCCAATTACGCGAACAACCGCTATTTCGCGTGTCCGGCACTGCCGTGCGCTGCGGGGACCTTCGAGACCACCGGCGTGAGCTATGTCCCGGGAGACTACCGAAACACCGGCAACGATCCTGACCGAACGACGGCGCATCGTAATCACAGCGACGGCGACGTGCGCGCCGGGACCACCGGGATTCCGGCACCCGACTCCAAGGGCTTCAGGAACCTGACTCTCTACGGCTACGTGGACGCCAACCTCGCAGCTTGGGAAACCAAGGACACGACGTTCATCGACGAATGGACACCACCCAGTGTGACCACCAGTGAGCAGTCGACGCGTCGGTCTGGCATCGTGGCATTCGGCAAGACGACCGCGAACGTGCCCGCCTCGGGCGAAGGAACCTTCCGCGGCATCGCCTATGGCTGGTACACGACTAACGGTGCCTCCGAGCCCATCCGCTATCGCGCTGCCGTGCGCGTCGTCGTCAACTTCGGAGCGGCCCGCCAGGCCGACGTGTACGTCGAGAATGCGGTCGCCGAAACGGGCGGCGCGGCGGTTCCGGTGGCGATCGTGGCGCGTGCCGCGTTCGGCGATGCCGGAACCAACGTCGCCAACTACTTGCAGGGAAGGATCGACGACGGTGGTACCACGCAACTGACGCAGGGTGGACTCGGCGCTCGCTTCTTCGGCTCGAGCGCCGCCGAGATCGCCGGCAGCTTCAACCTCAAGAATGCGACAACGGGAGCTGCCACCGTCGGCGGCTTCATCGCACGCCGCTGAAGCGCAGAGGCGCCATCGCGTCGAACGGCGGCCTGCGGGCCGCTATTTTTTGCGACGGTCATTGCGGTGCCGAGCGGCACACATCGCCGCACCGCACGACGTCGTCTCCGGCTGTTTCTACCGGGCGTCGCGAACTCAGGCCGACGTCTCGGCGCCTTGATCCGATGTGTCCGGCCACTGCGAAGGACGGTACGCGGCGCACGGGCCGGCCACGGCGGTCCGCCTTCGCCGATGAGGCTGCACGGCACGCGGCGCGAGCGCTGCGCGAATCGATGCGATGCGGAGACCGGCGCGGGCATGGCCATTCAGCGCCGTGCATGAGTCGAGCATCGGGCTCAGAGCTTCGGTGGCCTTGCGCAGTCGACGTCAGTCACGTCACAGCCCGAGGCAGGTCGTTCGGTGGCGTCCACGTTGGCAGCACCTGGCGAGCCGACCCTCTTGCGTCGCCGCACCCGTCGATCGAGCATGAAAGGAAAAGGGCGCCGACGGCGCCCCGGGGTTCGAGATCGTTTGCCTGACGCAGCCCGGCACGCGCCGGAAGCCGAAGCCCCGTGACGTGCCGGGGGCTGCGTCGTCGCAGCGGTCACGGCGCCGGCGTGCAGCTCCAGTCGCCCGAGAGCGCGCCCACCGTGCACTCGTAGACCGCCGCAGGCGTGGTGCCGACATCGAAGCCGGGCGTCGCCACGGTGATCGTGCGCACGATCGACACGCGCTCCTTGCCCGCGGCCGGCGCGAGTCGCGTGACCACCGAGTAACCGTTGCTGCCGTAGACGATCGCACGCCCGCTCACATTGGTCATCGCCTGGTAGCGGATGTGACGCGCCGCCGGCGGGTTGGCCAGGCACTGATCGCGGCCGAGGTTGGGCAGTGCAGGATCGGGCGGGCAGTGCTGATCCCGGAACACGCCGTCGAGCGTGTAGGGGTCGTCCGTCCACGGCCACGGTGTCCCTGCGTTGGAGTAGCCCACCCACGCGAACGCGTTGCCCCACAGCGCATTCACGTCAAGGTTGGTCATGCACGACTTGGCGATGCCCGTGCCGGTGCAGTCGGCGAACGAGTACACGAGCGCATTGCGCGGATACGCTTCCGCGTCGGTGGCCGGAGCCCCGTTGCCGCTGACCTTCACGCCCTCGAGGACGAGCTTGAAGCCGGTCGGGCCCGGGATGTACGTCGCGGCCGATCCGATGTTGCGCACCGTCGGCGGCACCGTGGTGTTGTCGGTGTGCGGATAGTCGGCGCCGCCCGTGATGGTGTAGGCGCCGACGACGCAGGCGTCGTACTCGTAGCGCAGGTCGTCCGGCTGCCCCGTGGCGGGGTTGTCCGACACCAGTACCGTGCCGCCGCCGGGGCAGGCCTGCGGTGTGGCACTGATCGTCGTCGGCGTGAAGTCGGCCAGCGCGCGCACCGCCCCGGCCATCGCGGGCTGGAACTTCGGGATCACCGCGTTCGGCCCGATCGCCGTCAGCACTTCGACGGCATCGACGCCGGGATCGCCCACTTCACGGTCGGGAATCTGGGTGAAGCCGGCCTTCTGCGACGCGATCAGCGTGCTCCACATGCCGACGGGATCGGGGATCACCGTCACCGCCATCGGCGCCGAGTCCGTCTGCGAGCCGTAGTTGTCGATGGCGCGGGCCTTGACGGTGTAGTCGCCGGCGGCCACGCCGTTCCAGGTGAAGGCGAAGGGCGCCGTCGCGACCTCGCCGAGCTTGACGGCGCCCGAGTAGAACTCGACCTTCGCGATGCCGTCACTGTCGGCCGCGGTGGCGGTGAGCACGACCGCATCGGGCAGCGGGAACGACGCCGGCGACGTCACGTTGACGGTCGGCGGCAGATTGGGCTGGACCGTCACGCTGCTCGAATCCGACGTGCGCGACAGACCGTCGTCGTCGACGGCCGTGGCCGTGAACGCGTAGGCAGCGGCAGGCCGGTTCGCGAGGACGAGCTGGTAGTCGTTGCTCAGGCCTTGACGCACGCCGGTGCCGACATCGACGCCGTTGTTCTTGAACGTGACGGAGAAGATGGTGCCGTCGCTGTCGGTGGCGGTGGCCACCAGCGTGATGGTCGCCGGCGCATTGTTGCTGCTCACCGTCGGCGCAGCCAGCGACACCGCGGGCGGTGCGTCGACGCCGATCGAGATCGACGTGCTTTGCATCGTGCCGTCGTTGTCGGTGGCACGCGCTTCGATCGTGTGCGCGCCGAACGGAACGGCGTTCCAGGCCAGCTCGTAGTTGCCACCCGGAGTGCCTTGCACGCCCTGGCCGAGCGGCGTGGCGTTGCCGTCGACGAAGAACTCCACCTTCGCGATGCTGCCGTCGGCGTCCGAAGCCGCGACGCGCAGGGTGATGTTGGCGCCTGCGACGAAGCTGCTGAGATCGGTCGGTGCGACGAATGCGACGCTCGGCAGCGCGTTGACGATCACCTGCACGGTGGCCGAGGTGGCCGTGGCGCCGTCGTCATCGGTGACGCGAGCGACGACCGTGTGGCTGCCCGCCGCCCAGTTCGTGGTCTGCAGTTCGTAGGCCGAAGTCGCCGCATTGAAGGTACCGGTACCGACGCGCGTGGTGTCGTCGAGCACGATGGCCGCAGGATCGACGCGGAAGAACTCGACGCTGGCGACCGTTCCGTCGCTGTCGACCGCTTGCGCGACCCACGTCAACGTCGCAGGGGCGTTCGTCTTGAACGCGTTGGTGGGCGCGATGACGGCGACCGTCGGCACCGCGTTCGGCACGACGGGCGGGTCGACGTTGATGGTCAGCGAGCCCGACGTCGCGATCATGCCGCCGTTGTCGGTGGCCTTCGCAGTGATCGTGTGCGAACCGGTCGTCGCACCGACCCAGCGGTACTCGAACGGCGCGGCCATCGCCTCGCCCAGCTTGGCGTCGCCTTCGAAGAACTCGACCTTGTTCACCGTCCCGTCTGTGTCGGCCACGTCGACGCGCAGCAAGATCTCGGCCCCAGCGGCGAACGTCTGGTTCGCATTCAGCCCCGCGAGGGCGACGCTCGGCGCGCTGTTGGCCGGCGGAGC
>Ga0138256_10002578_pt1 | contig 19403 bp, 22 predicted proteins | sample KNB2016incub_MG_FD_105486 | JGI IMG/M metagenome (GOLD analysis project Ga0138256, IMG submission 105486) | Active sludge microbial communities from wastewater in Klosterneuburg, Austria - KNB2014incub_MG | ecosystem: Engineered > WWTP > Activated sludge > Unclassified | place: Austria... | reverse complement strand
TGTGTCTCCGTTCGGGAGAAACCGGTCGATCGTATGCGCATGTTCGGCCCGTTCGAAATAAACAAACGACTCGATGAAACGGTTCAGCGGAAACCTGGGAATATGCGCGAGAAATATCATACCGGCAGGAATTGTGGACCTTTCACCAAAAACCTGCAAGTCTGAATCGGGCCGATCCGTGCGGCATCGACGAGATAGCCTCTATCCAACGAACCGAAAACTGGTTACACAGTCCTTACAAACGGATTTGTAAGGACGATCAAAAAAAGCACAAGAATGAAATAAGGAACAATAGAGACGGCGCCGGGATAGTCTTTGGCTATCCGCTGCCCGAAGAAGAGCGACAGCAGGGCCAAAGCCGCTATGACGGCCGACCAGAAGATGATCACGGTCGTGGCCGCGATGAGGAAATAAAGAATGCCTACTGCCGCGAGCATACCAGCGGTAAGCTCCATCACCAGTATCGTTCCGAGAAGAAGCGGCACGAACGGGCCCATGAACGTCTTGGAAAAATGCTCGGTCAGCCAGCCGAGGTTGCCTTTCCAATCGGTCATCTTGTCCACGGCAGATTGCAGAAAAAGCACCGCGACCATGACCGCGGCCAGCAATGCGGGCAGATTTTTGCCTATTTGTTCGAGGTCAACCACGGATTATTTAAAGTCTTCGTCCTCGGCTTTTTCGATCTTTTCAACCCGGCGCTCATGCCGGCCGCCTTCAAAGTCTGCGTCGAACCAGGCTTTTACGATCTCTTTTGTCTGATCGTCGCTGATAAACCTAGCCGGTAGAGCGAGGATGTTAGCGTTGTTGTGTTGACGGGCAAGCCGGGCGATATCCGGGCTCCATGCAACCGCGGCACGGACGCCGTGCACCTTATTCGCTGCGATCGCCATTCCTGTTCCCGATCCGCAAACAAGCAATCCTTGGTCGAAATCACCGTTTGCCACCGCACGCGCGGCCTTCAACGCATAATCCGGATAATCGACCGAATCGGTCGAGGTCGTGCCCATATCATCGAACTCGATACCAAGTTCATTAAGCGTCGATTTCAGCTTCTCTTTTTCCTCAAATCCCGCGTGGTCCGCTGCGAGAGCGATCTTTTTAGACATAGCTCTATTTTAGCCGATTCTATCTGGTCAAAAAAGTCGCCCCAAATATTGTTGTTTAACGCGGCCAAAAATCTTATACTTTCCGTGGACAAGTGCGACCCGCCCGGCCTATGCAGTATCACCTTCGCCTTACATTGCTTTACCTATTGGCTATTGCCATGACGGCCATCCCGGCTGCCGCGCAGGACCTGCTGCCTGAATTGGTCAAGCGTATCAAGCCCTCGGCGGTGGCGATAGAAACGTTTGATCAGAGAGGCAATTCGATCTCGCGCGGATCGGGGTTTTTTATCGCTTCCGACCGCATTATTACTAACCGGCACGTTATCGAGCGAGCCGCGCGGGTCGAAGTTCACCTGGTTGACGGGAAGAAATTTCCGGTAAAAGGCGTCCTGGCGGTTGATGGCGAAGGAGACCTTGCTTTGTTAAAGGTCGAAATGCCTTCGGTTGTTACATCGGCTCTTCCAATTTCAAAAGGTGTTCCGCAGGAGGGCGAATCGATCTTGGTGGTCGGAAATCCCTTTGGCCTGGAGGGATCAGTTTCAAATGGGATCGTCTCTGCAGTCCGAGAAATATCTGGCTATGGAAAGATCATTCAGATCACCGCGCCGATCAGTCCCGGCTCGTCCGGGTCGCCGGTCGTGAATATGTATGGCCAGGTGATAGGTGTTGCGACGCTGCAAGCGGCCGAGGGGCAGAGCTTGAATTTTGCCGTGCCGGCCGAGCGGATACTTCAGCTAAAGGTGAGTGAGCTGCAGACCGTTTCATCGCTATCCGCCGTCAGCCAAAAGAACAAGCGTGCAGCCGCCGAAGGGCTTTATTCGCAGGGCGTTGCATTGCTTTCGCGTGATGATTACGCAAGGGCTTTGCCGTTTTTTGAAAAGGCGGCCGAGACGGATGTGACGTATGCCGAGGCTTGGTATCAGACCGGATTTTGCTATGGTACGCTTGGCCGTCATGCCGATGCGTTGAAGGCCTCGAAGACCGCGGCGAGGCTGCGTCCTGACTGGGCCGAAACCTATGTAAACATTGGTGCTTCGAGCTATGCCTTGCAGCAGTACAAGGAGGCGGCAGATGCGTATAAACAGGCGATCAGGCTTGATGACAGCAAGGCGGAAACGCAGTACGCGCTTGGCTTGACGCTGGAAAAGCTTGGGCGTACGGATGAAGAAACGCTTGCTTACAAGCGTGCGCTTGCTCTTAATCCGGGGCTTGCGAATGCGATGGAAAAGCTTGGCCTCGCCTATATGAAGCAAAAACGCTGGAATGATGCCTATACCGCGTTTGACCAGTTAAAGATCTATAAACCCGAGGCGAAGACATACAATTATATCGGCGAAACGCTGTTCGAACTCGGCAAGACCCAAGAGGCCAGCGATGCCTTTAACACCGCCGTAAATTACAACCCCGACCTCGACAAGGCCCGCTACAATCTTGGCCGCACATACATAAAACTCGGAAACTCCGCCATGGCACAAGCCCAGTACGAGATACTCCGCTCCGCCCGCTCCGACTACGCCGACCGCCTGCTTGTGCTGATCGATCCGTAAGTCCAAAGGGAAGGGAAAGGCCCGTTGGCCGAGCGACCGTGTTTAGGAGACCTTGTTAAGAAAGTGTTTGGCGAACCAAATGGGAACATTTTGGTTCATGATTTCGACGGTCGCACCGTCCGTAACTTCAGCAACGAGATACGATTCCGCCCCTGAGTTATCGAAAATGAAAGCTCGATCCGTTGCGCGCACAGCGTCGAGAAGGTTCTCAAGCGACCTGTGATAGCGGCTGATTATCTTTTCTTCGGGTACACCATGGCCGCCGGCCTTTACGCGAATTTTGACACGTGAAATGTTAATTTCGGGAGCCTCGGTCGCGATAAAGTAGAGATAATTTCGAAAAGTTTTACTCTTTGCGTGCTTCAGCAACTCGATCTTTCTTCGGTGAGACATCACGGTCTCAAAGGAGAACGAAGTTTTAGACACGGCCAATGATTCGTGTAGAAAGTCTGCGATAGCTGAAACAAAGTAAGAATTTAAGGTGTTCCTGGGAAAGGAAAGTTTGCTGCCGCTAAACGTCAATTTGGCCAGATCTGGAAGTAGATCTTTCTCCGATAGCTGGGTTGAGTGTCCAAGTACCTTGAACAACGTCTCGGCCTTCGATTTCAGTCTGAAGTCGGCAAGATCGAGAAAGCCGCGTTCGGCGATGCTTTCCTCAATCTCGTCGGGATTTATGTAAACGCCGAGCCAATTTGGATTCAGGCTGGCAACTTTGTTTTTAACGGTACTTTTGCCGGAGCCGTTCGGGCCGGCAAACATTCTCAATCGTGGGAATCTCACGCCTGTGTCGGTTTGATCTCGAATTTTGACCCTTTAGCGATCCGCGGCCTAGCGGCCATCTTCTTCACAAGCCTGCTTTTGCCGCCTGCTGCAACCTGTCGCAGTTCGCCATTTCGGTAAACCAGCACGCTTCCCGCACGCAGCGCGCGTCTGTAAGCGGCTCCGGTAGCAGATCTAGCTATTTCCGGAAGCCGGCGTTCAGTTTGATCAAAACTAAGTTTTGCCTTCGCCATAACGAATTCATTATATCTCTTTTTTGCGGTCCGGAAAATCTTTTGGTGGTCGAAATGGTTGGACGGCTGGCAAATGATCCAGGCCGTTGGCAGCAGGGGCATTTTCTGAGTTTTCAGTGATGCAATCAGGCGGTTACAAATTTGGCTTCAGGTCGAGGTTTGGCTTCAGCTCCACGGCAAACGCAAGCATACCCCAAAAAGTGTTTGCCATTTGCAGCCTTTCGGTTAAAGCGTTTTTTAACACAAAGGGCGCGAAGTTTAAGACACAAAGGGTACAAAGGGTATTTTGCGTTTCAACTGTCCGGTTTCCAGTTGGCCGAGCAGGCCCGGCCGCGAATGATACGCATTGTATGTTGATCCTTGCATACAATGCGTATAGTTTTGATCTCGAATGCTGAACCGGCCCCTCATCGAGGACTTCGGCAAAAGGATCCGCACCCTTCGAACCGAACGCCGCCTCTCCCAAGAAAAACTAGCCGAACTAACCGGCTTCCACCGCACCTACATAGGCATGATCGAACGCGGTGAGCGAAATATTTCGCTATCGAATATTGGTGTATTCGCGGCCGCGTTCGAAATGAGCGTGTCTGAATTGTTTGACTTCGACGCGAAACGAGGTGAACGCTGATGCCCGACCAGTCGTTCACAATCACTCGCAAAAATAATGCGACCGAAAAGGAAGGAATCCAGTATATGGAATCCCTGAACGCGGGCTTCTTTTTTGTAAATAAGGACGAGCGCAAGCGAATTTTGGAATTACTTGACCAGCCAAAAAATTTCGCAAGGTCGTTCGATATGGTGCTTGTTCCAAGACTGGCGGGAACCGAACTTTCAATCGAGGCAATCGAAACTCACATAGATGAGGTAACGCTTATTGAACTAAAATGCACCCGGGCCTTTCTCCCCAATAATCCCAAAGGCTTCTTCTTCGGCGCAACCCAAAATGAATTTGATTTCGGAGAACGCCTCGGCGACAAATTTCGCTTCTGCTTCGTCTGCCTTAATCCTGAATCCCGATCCCACGCACTCCTGTCGGTGCCAGAACTTGAGCAGATTGTTCGAACGAGAAGGATTCAGTATCAGATCAACCTGTGACCTTCGGTGAAGTTCTTCATCGCGTAGCGATGCTTGATTGTAGCCGTGGGTTTCAACCCACGGGAAGCTAATGAACGAAGGCACGTCGCGTCAGCGACGATTGATTTATCCAAACAAAAAGCGGTTGTCGTATTCGATTCCATGAAGACGCAACAATGATAAATATTCATCTTCGAATGTTTGTTTACTATGATGCTCGCGCTGATTTTGAATGTAACGAACAACGCGGTCTATTTCAGACCGCGAGACCGAGAATACGCCGTAACCATCTTGCCATGCAAAATTGCGCATCTCCGGAAATTCAATATGGATCCATTTCGAAGAATCGCCTTTCAAGTATTTGGCAATTTGGCTTGGCGATAGCGACGTCGGTGAACCGATCAAGGCGTGGGTATGGTTGTCGATGCCGCCGACTTGGATAGCGGTCATTTTATGCTTGCGAGCAATTCCTCCGATATATGCCCAGACTCGATTTTCGATGTCTGGGCTTATCCAATCAATGCGGTTCTTTGTGCTGAATACAAAATGGAAATAGATTTGTGAAAAAGTGTTTGCCATTTGGTCAATTGTCGCTGACGCGACATGTTTTCTTTCTGTTGTGGCCCGTGGGTTGAAACCCACGGCTACAGTCACTTTGCCGCTACGCGGCTGTTTGGTCAATTGGCTGGCCACAATTCCAGTGGTTCCCATTTTGACCAGACGGAGGCGGTGTCGTCGTTTTCGAGAACGTCGTCTGGTGTGAGGCCGTCCCAGTTGTTGTCTTCGCCGTAGCCTTGGGAGCGGATGTCGAGGAGCCATGGGCGGTCGCCGGCGTGGCCGTCTAGGAAGAGCATTGCGACTTCGCCGTGGGTTAGCGGGATGCCGCCGCCGGTGCCGGTCCGGGGGCGTTTGAGGATTGTTTCGACTACGTCGGAGTAAGGTTTGTTTGTTGGTTTTTCCCTGGCCTTTGCGAAGCCCCGTTTTAATACCAGGTACTCGATTTGTTCCTTGTCCGCCGCATTAGCGACGACGCGGTAGGTTTTTTCGACGATTCGTGAATAGGTTGCGGTGATGCCGTTCCGCTTTAGGGTTTTGATCTCATTCCTAGCTTTGAAGTCGGGCTTTCGAGAGGCCCAGAGTTCTTCGAAGGTCGCAATTCGCACCAGTTTTTCAAAGGTTATCGGTTTCATCTTTCAGAAAGTTTAGGGAAGTTGATTTGATAGTCCAAAATCGACTATCGGCAGCGGAGAGCGGAATGGAAGAGGCCGGTCGCTACAACTCTCGGTCCTGACGGGGCGGTGGAGGCGGTAGCCGCAGGCGCCGGCTTGGTGTAGGGCTTGGCGGAGGAGGAGTTCGGGTTTGGTGTTTTTGGCGCGGTTGGCGCTCACTACGCGCGAGACGGCCTCGTTTTTTGGAACGGGCGATCGTTTGTCGCGGACGTACATTTATTAGAGATTAACAGGATCGCAGCGATGTCAGAACCGGGAGCGGTAGCGACTGGGTTCTTACCACCCGCGGTTTGTACAAGGCAGAACCGCGAGCGGCCTTTTTCTCTTTTGCCCGCGAATTTCGCTAATTTGCACGAATAGAAAGAATTCATTCTTCATTCGCATCAATTCGCGATATTCGCGGGCCGATCTGTGCTCATCTGGTCAGAAGGGCATCGGAAACCGGTCGCGGGTCTGAGAGGAGGTCGAACGACCTGCCAATGGAATAAGAACCCAGTCGCTACCGCTCCCGGTTCTGACAGGAGATGGGAACCCGGTCGCTATCGCTCGCGGTTCTGACATTTTGACGGCTCTTGCAACCTCAAGTATTCTTTTCGCACGAGGAGAAAAAAATATGGAACGTAAAACGGCCGCTGAGTATCCGCAGGAGTTGTTGGACCTTTTTCATGAGTACCAGCATGGCGACATGGGGCGGCGCGAGTTTTTTGGGCATTTGTCGCGGTTTGCGGTTGGCGGGCTGACGGCGGCGGCGTTGTTTGAGAGTTTGACGCCGAATTTTGCTTGGGCGCAGACGGTCGATCCGCAGGACAAGGAACTGCGGGTTGGTTATGAGACGGTCGAATCGCCCGCCGGGAACGGGTCGATCAAGGGCTATCTGGCGCGGCCGGCGAAGGGGAAAAAGTTTCCGGCCGTGCTGGTGATTCACGAGAACCGCGGGCTGAATCCGTATATCGAAGACGTTGCGCGGCGGTTGGCAAAGGCAGGCTACATGGCGTTTGCACCGGACGGGCTGACATCGGTCGGCGGTTATCCGGGCGATGAGCAGAAAGGCGTTGCTTTGTTTCGCACCGTGGACGGCAAAAAGATGACCGAAGATTTTGTCGCGGCGGCGATGTGGCTGAAAAAACGGCCGGACAGCACGGGCAAACTCGGCGCGGTCGGTTTCTGTTTTGGCGGCGGCATGGTGAATCAGTTGGCCGTGCGGCTTGGGAAAGACTTGAATGCCGGCGTCGCGTTCTACGGACGCCAGGCCGGCGTCGCCGATGTGCCGAAGATATCTGCACCGCTGATGTTCCAATACGCCGGCAATGACAAGGGTGTGAATGCAGGCATCGAGGCATACGAGGCAGCCCTGAAAGAGAACGGGAAAAAGTTTGAGAGCTTTATGTACGAAGGCAAGCAGCACGGATTCCATAACGACACCACCCCGCGCTATGACGCTGAAGCCGCAAAACTGGCATGGGAGCGGACGCTTGGGCATTTTAAGAAGAATTTGAAATGACAGCAGAGTTCGAACAATTGATGCACGATCCCGATCTCGAGGCGGAGCGTGGGCCGGGGGGCACGCTTATTTTTTTGGACGGCAGCGGTTACTGCGTTGTCGGGCCGGAGTTTGTTAGTGTCGAGGAGAGCGATTGTTATGCATACGGGGAAACGCGCGAACTGGCGATCGCGAATTATGCCGCGAGGATAAGGGCGGGCGATTAGACGTTGTGTGAGATAGGTGTTGGGAAGCCGGTCGCTGCCGCTCGCGGTACTGACAAGAGGCCGGTCGCTACCACTCGCGGTTCTGACAGGAAGATTAGATGAGGTTTAGCGAATTAATTCGACTTCTGGAGAGCAACGGTTTTCGACTGGTCAAAGAGAAAGGATCGATCCGCTATTACGCAAAGCAGGGCCATGACCGGCTTGTCCGGGTTGATGTTCACGGGGCAAAAGAAGTGCCCACGGGAACATGTCATGCTATTCTGAAAGCGGCAGGAATAGGAAAAGGGTAATGCTTGATATTAAATACTCACTCGTCATTGAGGCAACTGAAGACCCGGAATTCTTCGGTTTCTTCTCGCCTGATCTTGAAGGCTTTACCGGCGTCGGCAATTCCGTTGAGGATTGCCTCTACAAGGCCAAATGGGGAATGAACGAGCATATCGAGTTGCTTCGCGAACACGGCCTTCCGATACCATCGCCGAACCCGACGCCAACGGTTCTGGTCCGCAACGCCCAACCAGTTCTTGCCGCTGCATAGGCAAACGCGCCAGCCTGTTAGAAAGAATACACGTCGCTGCCGACCGGAGAGAAATTATGCCAGGAACAGTCAAACTTCATAGGGTTTTTAAGTGTAAGCCGGAGAGGGTTTATAAGGCTTTTATCGATGCGGATGCGATGGCTAAGTGGCTGCCGCCGAACGGGTTTACGGGAAAGGTGCACGAGATCGACGCCCGCGTTGGCGGAAGCTATCGTATGTCGTTCACCAATTTTTCGACCGGTTCAAGCCATGCATTTGGCGGCGAATTTCTTGAAATGGTCGAGAACGAACGGCTGCGATATTCGGACAAATTCGAAGCCGCAAACCTGCCCGGCGAGATGGAAACGACGGTCGATATCAAAGCCGTCTCGGTCGGTACGGAAGTGAACATCGAGCAAAAGGGAATTCCCGATATGATCCCGGTCGAAGCGTGTTACCTCGGCTGGCAAGACTCGCTGCGGCTCCTCGCAATGCTTATCGAAGCCGATGTGCCGGACGAGATGTGAACATTGGGCTCGATCTAGTGGCATTGTTCGTTCAACCCGGCTTACGCGTCAAGAATATTGTCCGCGAATCACGCGAAGCGAAGCGAAACATGGTGTTAGTCGAGCCTATATCCCAAGGCCCGCGCAGCGGACGGCAGATTTTCGCTAAAATAATGAAAGCAACAGCTGTTACGGGCCGCTCTCTCTAGCCCACTACGTGGGCTAGAGTCTCGTTTTCATTCTAACCACGGGTTCCGCTTTGCTCCACCCGTGGCTTCATTCTGCCACTGCTCCGCAGTTTAAGAAAATTTGTCGCCGCCTATTACGCATGCGGTACTTTCTTGCGGTTTATCAAACTCGCGACAAAGCCGGCGCCGAAGCCGTTGTCGATATTTACTGCGGTTACGTTCGAGGCGGGAGCATCGATCTTGTGGACTTTTCGAGAGCTCAATGCGTCTAATTAAAGTTGACGCACGGAGTATTGCGAATGAAATCCTTGTTATTTTTAATCCTGTTTACTTTTCCCATAGCGTTTCTTGCTCAAACTAACCTGACCGTTACGAACGGCAGTAAAAATTTAGGAAAAGGCCGGGCTCGTCGGGCAAATGTTTGGGCGGATCCAAATCCGTCAAATACCGTCTTTGACCGATGGACGGGCGACACTGCGCTTGTCGAAGACATTTATTCTGCTTCTACTTTTGTTAATCCGCTCAGCAAGAACATATCGCTGACGGCGACATACAAACCCGCCCAAAGCTGGCAGTTGACGGAAGAAGCGATCAACGGCGTCGATGTCCTGTATTACATTCCGCAAAACCGTGTTGGGATCATTTTCCGCCTTCACGGAACCGGCGGCAGCGCACAGTCAACGCTGTCTAGCGTCGAAAGCCGCCAGTTTTCGAACGATGCGGTCGCCGCAGGTTTCGGCATTATTGCGTTGGACAGCGTCGATCGGACAAGCGGCGAATGGAGCCTCGGCCCGCCGCCGAATAACCCTGATATTGCAAACGTTCAGGCCGTCATCACAAATTTTGTGAATCGCGGCATTATCACATCAAGCGATCCGCTTTTTGCTCAGGGAACGTCGCGCGGCGGCATTTTTTCTTCCCTAGTTGTCTATTATTTAAACTTTCGGGCGGACGCGATCTATATTGCTTACGGTGCAAATCTGATAATGCCGCAGACGACGGTCCCGACGATCTTTTGCATGGCCGCAAACGACGATCAGTCAATGGTCGGCCAACCCGGAAATCAAAATGCATATACTCAGGCGGTGAATCTGCGGGACCGCGGCATCATTGCCAGCTACAATCTGCACCAGCCGTCGCCGGTCTATCCTGAACGATTTTGGCGCATAGCAAATTTATCTGCTGAAGATTCCCATGCGATCTATAACGCCCTCAAGAACAATGGATTTCTGGATGGCCGCGATTTTTTGATCCAAAATCCGAGAGACTCGAACTGGCAATCGGTAATTCCGGCCCAATATCTGCCCTACTCTACCGGCATCAGTTCGGTGCTTGGTGCCGCCTACGCAAATCACGGTTTTTACAGCGACTATAACAGCCGCGTATTGCGATTTTTTTCAGATGCGTTGATTACATCGACGAGACCAAACCGCCCGCCATCAGCGTTGTCAAATGTCATCAATTCCGCTTTGCATTGAATTTCGATCTCCTCGTGTCAGCCCTTGTTGTCGAAATCGATCGTCATATCGCGGAGGTGAGGTTGCAATGGGTGCGGACCGACGGCGTCTCAGGTGAGGTGCCCGAAGTATTTATAGAGGCCCATCAATCGGACCATTACCGTCGCAAAAAAGCTGCTGCTTACCAAGTCGAGCAAGAGGTTTTGAATTGCGCAATCTATACAGTACATTTCTATGTCCTTATCAGTCGGTTATCGTATCCCTCAATTTGAAACGCGTCGCCCGCATTAAGTTCGTATCAGGTTCGTAAGTCCGGCCGGAGAAAGTATCAGCCTGGCGTGTTCCCGATTCTATCGAAAAGACGTTAGAATCGTTTTATCTGATATGGAACTTACCTTTGCGATCACCGGTGCTTCGGGGGCGATATATGCGTGGCGGACGCTGCAGTTATTGGCGTCGACCGGGGCTGTTGAACGGATCAATCTGATCATGTCATCAACGGCGGCGACGGTTGCGCAGGTCGAGATGGGCGTGAATTTGAAGGATCCGGCGCTCCATCAGATAAACGACTGGCTCGGCCTTGAGCCGGAATCGCGTTTGATACGGCTTTGGCGGCTGGATAATTTTGCGGCAAAGCCTTCGTCGGGGTCGTATAAACAGGCCGGAATGTTGATCGTGCCGTGTTCGATGGGAACGCTTGGAGCGATCGCCAGCGGAGCGGGAACGAACCTGATTCATCGGGCGGCCGACGTGACGCTGAAAGAAGGGCGGAAACTCGTGCTCGTTCCGCGCGAAACGCCGTACAATGCCATTCATTTAGAGAATATGTTGAAACTTTCGCGTGCGGGTGCGCGAATTTTGCCGGCAAGTCCGGGCTTCTATCACCGTCCTAATAATATCGAGGACCTTGTCGATCATCTGTGCTATCGCATTTTGGACCAGTTCGACATTCCTCATTCGCGAAAAACGCAATGGACGGGCGAAGAGGTCGCCGAAGAATAACGTCTATGAAAGCTTTAATTGTGCTGCTGCTGGCCATTGGCCTTGCGGGCGTTGTTCCGGGACAGGAGCGGTATGTCAGGCCGGTCGATGAAGCGGCCGAGGATGCGTCCTTCCTCGCATTTCGCGACAAGCTGACCGCCGCGGCTGAACGGAAAGACGCGGCATTTATCTTGAGCATTCTTGACCCAAAAATAAGCCTGAGTTTCGGCGGCGATTCGGGCATTGCCGATTTCAAGCGGATATGGAAGATCAACTCCAAGAATTCGCCGTTTTGGAAAGAGTTTCTAACCGTGATCAAAAACGGCGGAACATGGTGGAGAGAAAAGTCGGCCGCAAAGTTGTTTTACGCACCCTACACATTTAACTCGTTTCCCGAGGACCTCGACGCTTTCACGCACGAGGTGGTGCTCGGGTCGAATGTAAATCTTCGTGCCGGCCCAAGCACCGATTCGCGCGTGATCGCACAATTGTCCTATAACATCGTCACGGCGGAAACAGATCCGGAGACTGAGGCTGGGAAGATCCGCGAAACGCGCGGATGGAGCAAGGTGAAAACTCTCGGCGGCATTTCGGGCTGGATAAAGAACGAATTTCTCCGCAGCCCGATCGATTACCGCGCCGGGTTTGAGAAAAAACGCGGAGCCTGGAAGATGGTTGCGTTTATTGCAGGTGACTAGCGGGCGTTAACGATCGGGCCCCAAATACCTTTGCGCACTCTGCGTCTTCAACTTCGTGATCTTTGTGTTACAAAAATCCCTTAACACAAAGGGAGCAAAGGGCAGGCACGGAGTTCACAAAGAAGGAGAAATTGATCGAGGATAGGATGACAAGCAGCGTCGAAAGATTTTCGGACCGCGTCGCGAATTATGTGAAGTACCGCCCGTCGTATCCGCGGGAGGTGCTTGAGCTGTTTCGTGACGAGATGGGTTTGACTCCGGATTCTATCATCGCGGACGTTGGTTCGGGAACGGGCATTTTCGCACGGCTTTTTCTTGAGAACGGAAATATTGTTTACGGGGTCGAGCCAAACGGGCCGATGCGGGCTGCGTCAGAGGAATTTCTTGCGGCATATCCCAATTTTCGGCCCGTCGATGGAACGGCCGAGAACACAGGCCTTGCGTCAGGCGTGGCCGATGTTGTGACGGCTGCCCAAGCATTTCATTGGTTTGAACGCGGCCCGGCACGGCGCGAGTTTCTGCGGATACTAAAGCCGGGCGGATATGTTGCCCTTGTTTGGAATGAGCGAAAGCTGGAAAGCAATGCATTTCTCATCGAGTATGAGCAATTTCTCAAGAAATTTGCTCTTGATTATGAGGCGGTCCGTCACGAGCATATCGACCGGGGCACGCTTAAGAGCTTTTTCCAAAAGGACTTCGGGACGCGCATCTTTTCTAATTCACAGGTCCTCGACTTTGACGGGCTTCTCGGACGTGTTCTGTCATCGTCGTATATGCCGAACGAATCCAGTGCTGATTTTTACGAGATGAAAAATGATTTGCTTTTGCTTGTTGCGAAACATAGCGAAAGCGGTAAGATAGAATTACTCTACGACACCGCGGTTCACTACTCGCAGTTCTAAGTTTTATGCCTACAGATTTTGGTGCCAAACCCCAGATGAAGACGATCACTGTCGCCCATTCACCGGATTCGGACGACGCATTTATGTTTTACGGCCTCGCCACCAATAAATTGGAGACGAACGGGATAAAGTTCGAGCATACGCTGAAGGACATTCAAACCCTCAACGAAGATGCCAAGAACGGCGTTTACGACGTGACGGCCGTCTCTTTTCACGCATACGCATATATTTCTGACAAATATGCGCTTTTGCCGCACGGTGCAAGTATTGGCGACAAGTATGGGCCGATCTTGGTTTCAAAGGAGCCTCGAAAGATCGAGGAGATCGGCGGAATGACGATTGCCATCCCGGGCGAGCTTACGAGTGCGTTTCTTGCCCTGCGGATCTATAACAAAGATTTTAATTACAAGGTCGTGCCGTTTGACGAGATCATCGACGCGGTTAGAAGGGGAGATGTCGATGCCGGTCTTCTCATTCACGAAGGACAGCTTTTTTACAAGCAGGAAGGCCTGGACAAGGTACTCGATCTCGGCGAGTGGTGGCATGAGCAAACAGGACTTCCGCTGCCGATGGGCGGAAACGCGATCCGGCGCGAACTTGGGCCGGAATTGATGAAGCAGGTTTCTCATCATCTTCACGAAAGCATTGTTTATTCGATGGAGAATCGCGACGATGCTCTTGCTTATGCAATGCAGTTTGCCCGCGATATGCCGCCCGAACTTGCCGACCGCTTTGTGGCGATGTGGGTGAACGACCTGACGCTCGACTACGGCGACCGGGGCCGCCAGGCAGTCCGCCTTCTATTGGACGAAGGCCATAGACACGGCATCATTCCGCATAAGGTCGAAGTTGAATTTATAGATTAGCGATCGGTTGAGGATAAAGGGCGAACCGTATTTCTAAACTGACTAGATCAAAATTCGGAGACGGCGCGGCAGTCCGTCGGTAGATGGCCGATTTTGGAGCGAGCAACAAATTAAATTTTGTTGCTTGCGTTGCGGCAATGACTTTGCAGGATTGTTGCTTATAGATATTCCTTCCGGCAAGTCGGTGATATTGTGAACTTTCCCGCATTTTCCCGCATCTATCTCATTAGACTGATTTTTTGCCGCAAAAGAAAATGAGAACAAATCTTATCACCGCCTTTCTAATCGTTATTTTTTCAGGTTTCACGGCCTTCGGACAATCCGCCACGACTATCGCTAAAACTGAACTGCCGCCGGCCGAGATCAACAGGATAATAAAGAAATTCTCCCAGAATGAAGGGCTTTTTCGGCAGGCGTTGAATGTTTACGCATTTAACCGCTATGCGACGATCAATACGATCGGGATGGGCGGGCAGATCTCGGGAACGTACAAACGTGATTCGTGGCTGACCTTTAACGAAGCAGGCGACCGGTTTGAAAAGATCCTTTTTGCTCCGATATCAACGCTTACGGAAATAACTGTTACCGCCGCCGATATCGAGAAACTTGGCGGGATCGATCCTTTTGCGATCGAACCTAAGATGATCGACCAGTATAATTTTACCTATCTGGGCAAGGAAAAGATCGACGAACTAGACCTCTATGTTTTTGACGTTGCACCTAAAGTAGTGCCGGACCCGAAAAAGGGAATTGCCAAGTATTTTCAAGGCAGGATCTGGATCGAGGACGAGGGATTGATGATCGTTAAATCAAGGGGCAAGGCGGTCCCGGAGGGCAAGGAGCGTTTTCCGATAATTGAGACTACAAGGGCGCCGGTCGATAATAAGTACTATTTCCCGATAGATTCGCGTGCGGACGACGAACTTGTTTTTGAGAATGGAAACGCGATAAAGATCAGGGTACGCGTTCGATATTCTGATTACAGGCTCGGGCGGACCGATGTGAAGATCGTCAGCGAGGAAGACGTTATCGACGAATCGGTCAAACCAACACCAACGCCTGCGCCCAGGAAGCCGTAGAAAATGACCAGTTAATGGCTGTTAGCTAACAGCTATTAACTTGCCTTTCAAAATATATCAGAGCGTTGTTGGGTAGGATCGTTCTGTCGGAAAAGTGCAAATTCTTGAGAGCTGCTGAATGCACCTATTCTCCCAGTTTCCGGCTAATTGCTGAGCGGGTTTTGTTCAAAAGGTCCATCAGTCGGTCTTCCGGGACATTCTTTGTTTCGATCGGCGGGAGAAGTGACATTTCGATCGTGCCGGGATAAGCGACGCCGGTTCGTTTTCCCATCATCCAGTCCGAATTTCGGATAGCAACGGGCACGATCGGGCGGCCGGTTTGCATCGCCAAATGAAAGGCACCTTTTTTAAAGGGAAGCAATTCGCCTGGCATGGCCCGCGTTCCCTCGGCGAACACGCCAAACGAATAGCCGTTTTCCATTACCTGTCGCGCCTTTTCCATCGACCGCCTTGCCCGTTCGGGGTTGGTTCGGTCAATGGAAATAATGTTCACAAAGTGCATTCCCTGGCCAAGGACCGGTATTTTTACAAGCTCTTTTTTTGCCACGAGGCCGATCCGCTTACCGGCGTAACGAAACAGCGCAGCGGTATCGAGATATGATCGGTGATTTGAGATAAAAACATACTGCTCCCCGTCATTCAAGTTCTCGGTGCCGGACACATTAACTTTCGCCCGGCATGCATGCAGCCAGGTCTTTGCTCCCCACAAAGCCAGCGGATAAAGCCAAAGCCGTCGGTTTATCAGCCATAGGAAGAGAACTGAAGGGCCGCCAACAACCAGCAAAAGCGTGCCGGCGACGAACAAACACCACCAATACCACATTTTCCCGACGAACCTTGATTTGTTAGACTTCTGGACAGGAAACGTCAGTTTCATGTTTTCCCGAATCCCAAGTTCAGGTTCAAAGCTAAGTCGCGGAGACGCGGAGGATAAATCGCTATGTTTATTAGCAATCGTCATTTGGATCACTCGATACTAAGAATTCAAACTGTTTTCGATAACTCTGCGTCTCTTCGTATTTGGGTTGAAAGCATTGCGGCTATCTTCGGTCTAATATTACTTCTTTCCGCCGCGGTTGTCGCACAGGCGCCATCGCCTCGGTCCGTCCTTGGATTTCAGCCGACCGATGATAAGACGATCGCCGACTGGACACAGATCGTTGATTATTTCTCGAAGCTGGATAAAGCAAGCAATCGCGTCACGGTGCGCGAGATCGGCAAGTCAACATTGGGAAAACCGCTGATCGCCGCTTTTATTTCGTCGCCGTCGAACATTAAAAATCTTGAAAAGATAAGAACTATAAATCAAAAGTTGGCGGATCCGCGAACGATCACGAGCGCGGCCGAACTTGAAAAATTGATCGAAGACGGCAAAACGATCGTTTCCATATCTTGTTCGATCCACTCGACCGAGATCGTTGCGTCGCAGATGTCGATGAATCTCGCTTATGAACTTGCGACCGCCACTGATGCCGAGACGAAAGAGATACTCGACAACACGGTGCTGATCCTGATCCCTTCGCCGAATCCGGATGGCATTCAGATCGTCGCGGATTGGTACCGAAAGACCCTCGGGACAAAGAGCGAGGGGACCTCGCCGCCCGAGCTTTATCATTATTACGCCGGGCACGACGACAATCGCGATTGGTTCATGATGAACCTGAAAGAAACCCAGGCGATAACCAAAATGTTTTGGCAGGAATGGTTTCCCGAGATCGTTTATGACGTGCATCAGCAGGGCCGAAACGCTTCGCGGTTCATCATTCCGCCGTTTTTCGACCCGCCAAACCCGCGTGTTTCGCCTTCTATACTTCGCGAAGTCGGATTGATCGGCTACAAGATGGCGGCGGACCTTCAGGCAAAGGGAATCGAAGGAGTAGCAACGAATTCAACCTACGACACCTGGTGGCACGGCGGATTTCGCTCGGCTCCATATTTTCACAACTCGATCGGCATTTTGTCCGAAGCGGCGAGCACCGACCTGATGTCGCCGGTAACAGTGACGAAAGATGAGCTGAAGCGCGGCCGCGGCGTTCGCGGCCTGGCGACCGTATTGGAGACGGCGACAAATTTCCCCGATGTTTGGGAAGGCGGGCTTTGGCGGCCGGCGGATATTGCCGGGATCGAGATGACGGCCAGCCGTGCTCTTCTGTCAATGGCGGCGAAGTTTCGCCCGCGCTATCTTCGCAATTTTTACGAGCTTGGAAAGAATAATTTGAAGCCGGATATTGAAGTTCCGCAGGCTTATGTCGTAATGGCCGGGCAGCCGAATGCCGAAAGCGTTTCGCGGTTTCTTGAGATCCTCACTTGGCAGGGCATCGAGGTCAACCTGATGACGAATGAACTGTGGGTGAAGCACTCAAAAAAAGAGGATTTTCACGAAATACCGCTGAACAGCTTTCTTGTTTTCACCAACCAGCCGCAGAAGAATAACATTCTCAGCCTATTTGAAAAACAGGAATATCCGCACCGATTGCTGCCGAATGGTGAGGCGGAGGTGCCTTATGATGTCGCAGGCTGGACACTGCCGCTGCAAATGGGCGTCGAGAGCTATGAAGTGTGGGATGTCCGCGACCTTGAAAAATATCGCGGCACACTGAAAAGGGTCGAAAATATTAACCAGGCCCGGTCAATACTTAACCTGCCGCCGAATGCAGAGCCGTTTGCAAAAGTGCCGAACCCGCTCAAAACGAACTCGCGGATCGGACTTTACAAGCCGTTTACTTCGTCGATGGATGAAGGCTGGACGCGATTGGTCCTGGACAATCACCAGATACCATACAGGTCCGTGTCAAACGAAGACATGCGTCACGACCGCCTCGATCTTGACGTCATCTTACTTGCAGCGGACAGCGAAAACACGTTGATCAACGGCCTGAATGAGCAGCGTTACCCGGCCGAGTTTGCCGGCGGAATAGGTGACGCGGGCGTTGGAAACCTGAAAAAGTTTGTCGAAAGCGGCGGCAAACTCGTTTGCTTTGACGACTCATGCGGACTTGTCATAAAACAATTTGCCCTGCCGGTCCGCAACGTGCTCGGCGGCTTGAAACGAAGTGAATTTTATAATCCCGGATCGATCGTCAAACTCACCGTCGATAGAAGCGATCCTCTTGCCAAAGGCATGCCATCGGAAACGCCGGCCTATTTTACGACCAGTTCGGCGTTCGAGGTCGCGGCCGATGCCCGAGCAAACGTGATCGCCCGCTATGCGGAGAAAGACGCTCTGATGTCAGGCTGGATGCTCGGTGAAAAATATATCAACGGCAAGGCCGCATTGGTCGAATTGCCATTCGGAAAAGGGAAGATCGTAATGTTCGCCTTCCGCCCGCAGCACCGCGGCCAAACCTGGGCGACGTTTCCTTTTATCTTCAATGCGATTGAGAAATGAGCTTTGAGGCTTTATCCAAACGGCGCATCTAAACTTGTTTCATTTTTGTAGCTCTGGACGTATTATTGAACCATGATGCCTCGCGTGTTTTTATTTCTTGCATCTTTACTCGTCTTTACAAATACAGGATTCGCTTACGAAGGCAGCTATTACCGATTGCCGGGCGAGCCTTTGATACGAATAGGGCTTTCTACGAATGCGGGTTCGGCGTTGATCACGACGGCGGATTCGCAATTGGTCGCATATTCACTTGAGGAACCAAATCGATTTCTCGCGACGAACCGTGTTTCCGTTTCGGCACGCGCCTATCGGCCGCCCGAGGTTGAGAACTACAGGTTTGAGATACAGAACGTAGCGGCCTCGGACGAGGCAAATGAGATCGCGCGTGAAGTGCGCGAGGCGATGAGTGAGACGGCCCTCGTCAGTATTGATTCGGCTACGAATACATGGAAGATATGGATCGGCGGTGTATTCGACACAGTTGAAGAAGCTGACGGTTTTCGAGCACTTCTTGTTGAAAAAGGGTTCGAGGACGCCGTAATGGTGACCGAAAAAAAGACGGTCATTTCAGATGACGCAGCGGCCTTGTCACAACAAGTGCGCTCGGCGGGCAAGTCACAGGTTCGCAGTCTAATTAAGGCAACGGCGGGTTCACAGCCGATCATCGGGCCGCCGTCGCTCGATCCAAATCTTCGCGAAGTGATAGTGAACGGTGCTGGCGAATCGGCAAAGTATTCGTCGCTCAAATCCGTTTCATTTGGTTCAATGAACGAGCGGGCGAATCCCGTGAGATACAACGGTAAGGCGTATCGCGGCCGCATCGAAGTGTTTGTGAATGCCCGCGGCACGCTGAATGTTGTGAACGTCGTTCCGTTAGAGGAATATCTGCTTGGCGTAGTTCCGGCCGAACTTTCGCTGCCGCAGCTTGAGGCGCAAAAGGCACAGGCGATCGCCGCAAGGACCTATGCCGTGGCGAACATCAACGGTTACGGCACACAGGGTTTCGATATGGTCCCGACGGTTTGGTCGCAGGTGTATAAAGGCGTTTCGATCGAATCAAAAATGGGTACACAGGCCGTGCGCGAGACCGCCGGCATTGTCGCGACCTATAACGGCACGCCGATAATGGCATATTTCACATCGAC
>Ga0138256_10002577_pt1 | contig 19403 bp, 17 predicted proteins | sample KNB2016incub_MG_FD_105486 | JGI IMG/M metagenome (GOLD analysis project Ga0138256, IMG submission 105486) | Active sludge microbial communities from wastewater in Klosterneuburg, Austria - KNB2014incub_MG | ecosystem: Engineered > WWTP > Activated sludge > Unclassified | place: Austria... | reverse complement strand
TCCCGGAACCGCATCGCGATCCCGATCCCCTCCAAAAACTCCCTTCACCGTCCGGTGGCGTTCCTTCGCTCCTTTACTTTGCACCATGTCCCGCGAATGGATCATCGGTATCTGCGATCAGACTTGGTCGGCCTTGTTGGTCGCTGTGGGTGGCGCATTCCCTGTTCGCGCGTTCCGCTGATGACCGCGCGCGTGCTCACCGGATCCTGGCGGCCTCCCGCCCATGCGCAAAGAGTTACACACACACAGTTGGCAGTCCGCAGTCCGCAGTCGGCAGTTGAAGGTCCCTTGCCGACGTATCCGTGCTGCCTACTGCGGACTGCCCACTGCTTACTGCCTACTGCCCACTGCCAATTGCATTCAGAAGCATGAAGACCCGTTACGTCGATCTGATCGAGCAGACCTTCGATTTTCCGAAGGACGAGTTCAAGCTCGATGGCGATAATCTGGTATGGAACGACCTGCAACTGATGGACGTGTTGCGCAAACACGGCACACCGCTGCGGATCAGTTACCTCCCGAAGATCGGCGAGAAGATCGAGCTGGCGCGGAAGTGCTTCGCGAACGCCTTCGAGACACACAACTACAGCGGCAGCTATGAGTACTTCTACTGCACCAAGAGCAATCACTTCCACTACGTGATCGACAAGGTGCTGGCCAAGGGCGTGAACCTGGAGACCAGCAGCGCCTACGACCTGGAGATGATCGAACTGCTGATCGATCGCGGTCGGATCACCAAGGACAGCACCATCCTGTGCAACGGCTTCAAGGACGAGCGCTACATCAAAGGCATCGGTCGGTTGGCGAACCGCGGTTTCAAGGTGGTGCCGATCATCGACAACATGGGCGAGATCTACCTCTTGGATGAGGTGATCGACGGCACGTGCGACATCGGCATACGCATCGCGGCGGAGGAAGCACCGAAGTTCGAGTTCTACACCAGCCGGTTGGGGATCGGGTACAAGGACATCATCCCATTCTACATGCGCAACATCAGCAAGCAGAAGAAATTCCGCTTGAAGCTGATGCACTTCTTCATCAACACCGGGATCACGGACACGGCCTACTACTGGAACGAACTGAGCAAGTGCGTGAACGTGTACTGCGATCTCTGGAAGCTGTGCCGCACGCTGGACACGCTGGACATCGGCGGTGGGCTGCCCATCAAGAACAGCCTCAACTTCAGCTTCGATACCGACTACATGATCGGCGAGATCATCGGGCGGATCAAGGACGTGTGCGAGGAGAACAAGGTGCAGGAGCCGAACATCTTCTCCGAGTTCGGGAGTTTCACCGTGAGTGATAGCGGCGCCACCTTCTTCAGCATCGTACACCAGAAGAAGCAGAACGAGAAGGAGCGTTGGAACATGATCGACGGCAGCTTCATGACCACCCTGCCGGACACGTGGGCCATCAGTAAGCGCTTCATCATGCTGCCGGTGAACAACTGGGACGAGGAATACGAGCGCGTCTTCCTCGGTGGCATGACCTGCGATAGCGACGATTACTACAACAGCGAGCAGCACATCAACGCCATCTACCTTCCGAAGTACAATGAGGAGAAGCGGCAATACATCGGTTACTTCAACACCGGCGCGTATCAGGACACCTTAGGTGGGTTCGGTGGGATCCAGCACTGCCTCATCCCGAAACCGAAACACGTCCTCATTGATCGCCTTGCGGATGGCACGCTGGTGGACACCGTCTTTGCCGAGCAGCAAAGTGCCGAGCGCATGCTGCAACTGCTCGGCTATCTCCCGATGGAAGAGCCGGTGCGGAAGGCTTAGGTTGATAAAGCAGAGATGGTCGTCCGTATTGTGAAAATGACCTTCCTTCCGGAGCATGTGGAACGCTTCCAGGAATTGTTCATCGGTTGGAAGGAGCGCATCCGATCCTTTCCGGGATGCATGCAATTGGAATTGCTTCATGACACCACCGACCCGCGGATCTTCATCACGTACAGCCACTGGGAATGCCCGGATGATCTGGAGGCTTACCGGAACAGCGACGTCTTCAGCGAGGTCTGGCCTGTGGTGAAACCCCTGTTCGCCGCACCCACGGAGGCTTGGACACTGGATCGCGAACATTCCCTGCCGTAAGGGTGCAGGCTTTGCACGATCTTCGCTACCGACCACGATCATGAGCACAACGCGACACTTCCTGCTGGGATTCCTCTTCCTTCCACTGGCTTTGAACGCCCAGCGATCCGCCGAGGAACATATGGCATCGGCGCGCGCAGCCTATGCGATCGACTCATTGGACCAGGCGCTGCAGCTTGCGGATAGCGCGATCCAACGCGATGCGACGGTGAGCGGTGGCTACAAATTGCGCGGGGACATCAAGCAGCGCATGCGGAATTCCCATGGTGCATTGTTGGATTACACGCGGGCAGAGAAACAGGATCCGGACGACGCGCGCTTGTATGTGAGCCGTTCTGCGGTACACATCACCGAAGGCCATTTGAAAGAGGCCGTGAAGGATTGTGATCGTGCCATCGATCTGGACCCGAACGACGCGGACGCATGGTACAACCGTGCCTGCGCCGATTACATGGGTCGTAATAACGAAGGTGCCTTGCGCAGTCTGGAACGTGCGATCAAATTGAAGTCGACTCTTGCGGATGGCCTCTTCCTGCGTGGAGTGGTACGCGGTGAGCAGTACAAAGAAGCCGCTGGCATCCAGGACATCCAAGCGGCACTTGCCTTGAACCCGGATATCCCCGGTGCTTGGATGAGCCTCGGCGTGTTACAATTCGAGAACCAGGACTATCCGGGGGCGATCGCCAGTTTCACCCGGGCCATCGCGATCGGCGGTGCCGAATTGAAAGTGGCCTATTACTACCGCGGGGATTGCCACTACCACATGGAGGACAAGGACAAGGCCTGTCCGGATTGGCGGAAGAGCGCGGAACTCGGTGATAAGGACGCGCAGTTCATCATACGCTACTACTGCAACACGGATGCGGACAAGATCCCGAAGAAGCCGTCGAAGCGGAGGAATACGGTGATCGAGTTCTAGGACCGGGTGGGTTACCAACTTCCACCCGCGCCACCACCGCCGAAGCTGCCACCCCCAAAGCCTCCGAACCCGCCACCACTGAAGCCGCCGCTGCCGCGATAGCCGCCACCGAAGCTGCCACCCCCACCACGGCGACTGTTCATCTGACTGAGCAGGAACATCGCGGTCCAGAAATCGACGTTATTGGTGCGCGCGTACGTGCGCACACGACCACGCCACGAGAAGAACATCACGACCAGGAAGAAGACCACGAAAAGCAGGATGGGCCAAGGGAACTTCTTCTGGCCGTAACTCTTCTGATCGAACTCGCCTTTGGCGAGACCCATCAATATGGTGAGCGCCGCATCGATGCCCTCCGCGTACGCACCGGCCTTGAAATTGGGGATCACCTCGTTCTCGATGATCTGTTTCGCGGTCGCGTCCGGGATCGCGCCTTCCAGTCCGTAGCCGGTGGCGATGAACACTTTTCGCTCGCTGGAAGCACCGTTGGGTTTGATCAGGAATACGATACCGTTGTCGAACTTCTGGTCCCCGATGCCCCAGCTATCGCCGATCCGGAAGGCGAGATCCGACGCTTCCGTGCCGCAAAGTGTATCCACGATGATCACCAGGATCCGATTGCTCGTTTCCCGTGCGAAGTCCACCAATCGTGCATTGATCCGCTGCGCATCGGCCGATGAAAGCAGTTCCGTGTAGGTCCAAAGAAGTTGGGTCTGTCGGTTCTCTGCGGGCGGCACCAGGTTGCAATCGAACTTCGCGGCCCAAGATGAGCTTATGGAGAGAAATGCCAGAAGAGCGAATGCCTTTCTCATAGCCCGCCGATGCTCACCTCGTTGCTCAACTCATTCCGATCATCGGACTTCAAGGGATGGAATTGGACCAACTTCTCCCCTACCATCGTAACGGCATCGCAGAGTCCTTGTCCGGGACGACCGGCAGCAAAATGTGCGACCGATCGAGCGATCACGTCATTCCAGAAGCCCGCCGGAACCACATCGTTGATCCCTTTGTCTCCGATCACCGCGACCTTCCTGTCCGCGACGCACACATAGATCAGCACACCGTTGCGATCACGCGTGCGGTGCATGCCCAGTTCACCGAAGATGAATGCAGCGTGCTCCAGGATCTCCTCATCGATGTGATCCTCCAGATGCACACGGATCTCTCCCGATGTCCGGCGTTCTGCAGCACCGATCGCGTCGGCGACCGCTTTCCGTTCAGCCCCGGTCAGGAAGTCCGCTGCTGCGGGAACGCTCACTTGAAGGAGATGTCCGGGGCGTTCTCCGTGCCTGCATCGGAAGAGAAGCCCTCCTTGGGATGGAATCCGAACATTCCCGCGAAGAGGCTGGCGGGCACGACCTGGATCCGCGTGTTATAGTCCGCGACCACCTCGTTGAAGTTGTGCCGCTCATGCGCGATCCGGTTCTCCATGCCTTCGTACTGCGCTTGGAAATCGCGGAAGCTCTGTACGGCTTGCAACGTGGGGTAATTCTCCACGAGCAACCGACCGATCGCACCACCGAGGTTCGCTTGTGCGGCCTCGAAGGCCTTGATCTTCTCCGGTGTCAGATCGTCGCCGGTCAACGTGATCGAGATCGCCTTCGCACGCGCAGCAACCACATCCTTCAAGGTCTGGCTCTCAAAGTCCGCCGCACCCTTCACGATCTCCACCAGGTTCTTGCTCTTATCCGCGCGTGCCTGATAGGCGACTTCGACCTGCCCCCATTGTTTGGTGACATTGATCTCCGCTCGCTTCATCCCGTTATACATGCCCATCATCCAAAAGGCGATGAGGAGGATGGCGCCGAGCGCGATGAAGAGTCCGAGGTACTTTCTCATGGTTGTAGGTTGTTGAACGCGGGCGAAGTTATCCCGCGTCGCCGAGTCGCAGGTCCATCGAAGTGCGTGCCGTTACGAACGGCCTGCCAACCTGACGGGCGGCAGTTCAGCACTGAAGCGAGCTTCGATCCTTCGCGCGTGGTGTCCGTGATCAATGTTGAACGATCATCCGCGTCGACCTGGAACCGCTCGAGCTGATCAACGTGGCCACGTACGTCCCATCCGCGAAGCCGGAAACATCATGGCGCACGGTGGTGGATCCGCTCGGTACACGCATGGAACCCACAAGGCGACCCGTGGCATCCCGGAACTCGAGGACCCCGGAGGTGGATGCTGGTACGCTGAAGCTCACACTCTGTTGCGCAGGATTCGGCTGTGCGCTGAATGTGATCTCAGGTATCACCGGAACACTCAGGATGATGTCATTCGGATCATAGAAGAAGCGTGCTGTGGTGGCCTGTCCGCCTGTGGTGTTGATCTGCAATACCGGCTCGTCCATACCGACGGCGATCCACTTGTACTCGATGGTCTCCGGTTCATCGAAGGCGAACCCTTGCCCGAACTGTTCGATGAACACGGAATCACTGCGCTGAAGGACCGACCGCACGCGCAACACCTCGAACGTATCGGCAGGCAGGTACAGGGTACCCCAACCATCCACATGGTTGAAGCGCGTTTGCTGCTGCGTGAAACTGAAAAGCGTGGGCACCGCCACAGTGAACTCGCTGTAACTGGTGTCCATGTCGTCGTAGTTCATCGGGAACCGATGGACATAGTCCACCGGAGTGCGCCGCACACTGGTCGGTATGCCGTTCACGTTCGCTCCGAATCCGACGTTCCGGAATCCGGTCGCGTCCTTCTTGAAATAATCGAACACATCGGTCAGGGTCAACATCTGGAAGTTGAACTCCTGCCCGCGCACCGCGTAGTTCGCGGCCCAGTTCGGGTACAGGATCATGTTGTTGAAGAAGAACTGGTACAGGAACGGTGTCGAGTTGACACTGATGCAGGTATCCGCGGCTTCCACGTCAGGAGTGAGCATGCTCATGTCCCAGATGTAACCAGCTTCGGTCGGTGCGGGGTCGATCCCTATCGCGGAGGTGTTCCAATAGCGAACGGTATCCCCAGCAGAAGGCATATCGGCCGGGCCGATGGTGATCTGTGCGGAAAGAAAAGTGACGCAGGATATTGCAACGAGGGTAAGGATCGGTCTCATGTGTTCGCGATTGGGCGCACGAATCTACCGGGCTTCGCGGCACGGTACATGCCCAGCGCGGCAATTCGTCCAACTACCTTTGAACCCCTGATGCGCACCCTTCTCTCCGCACTTCTCCTTGTCGCCCTCACCTCGGCCTTGGCCCAGCCCGTTCAACCTGCGTTGGTCCAGTTCAGCGGCGTGGTCGTCACGGATAGCTTGGCCCCAGTGCCTTTCACCAATATCCTGGTGCGCAATACCTACCGGGGCACCATGAGTGATGTCTATGGCTACTTCAGCTTCGTGGCGCAGGAAGGTGACACGCTCATTTTCAGTGCCGTGGGCTTCATGCGAGCACAATACGTGATCCCAACGGGACTGCCGGAGAACAAATACTCCATGATCCATGTCATGGGCCGCGACACTGTACAGCTACGCGAGTTATCGGTGTATCCGTGGCCATCGCGGGAGCAGTTCCGGGAAGCCTTCCTCGCCCTGCGCTTGCCGGCCGATGATTACCAGCTCACGATGAAGAACCTCTCCCCCGCGGAAATGGTGCAGCGCATGGAGAGCCTTCCGCCGGATGCGTACCAGAGCTTCCAGTACCAGATGGCCTTGGACCGCACCCGCCTGTACTACAGCGGTGGTACGCCTTCCATCAACCTGTTCAACCCGATCGCCTGGGCGCAGTTCCTACAGGCGTGGCAGAACGGGGCCTTCAAAAAGAAGGACTAGATCACAAGGTGAAAGGATCGAGATGGCCTACGGAAGGCCGATCCAGTATGCAGCCTGTTCGGGCTCGCAGCGCTCATAGAGCGGAAGCTCCATCCCGGGCTTGATCAGCAACAGTTCCCACGGATCCAGTACCGTGAGATATTGCGTGCCTTCCTTGGTCGGTTCCATGGACAGCGCTTGTTCGTGCGCACGGTCCATCCGGGGCTTGCATAATTCAAGTCGAAGCAAGCCGCCTTCCCCGATCCCGGTCCGCTTGGTGAAGGAACGGATGTCCATGAATCCTGATAGCAGTGCTTGGTGCCAATGCTCGCATCGCTGTGTGCGCCATACATCACGACCTGCCTGATCCCGAGCGCTGCGCCACGCGGCGAATTGCTCCAGTGTCGGTTCGGCGAACGTCGGTTTGAAGGCCGACTTCGGTGAAGGATCCTTCTTCAACGCGGAGATCAAGGCTGCGCTCTGCCCGGGTTTCACCAGGATCAATTCCTTTTCCTGGATGTAGAGCAAGCGGTCCTCGGCGGCTGGGGTCGGCACATACCCGTGGTAACGCTGGAATTCCGAGTTCTCCTCCCGGCGATAGAGCAGACCAGACCGGACCAGTGGCCCGATATCGGCGTGCCGACCAAGGAAATCGGACAATTCCTCATATCCCTGCTCCCTGGATCGTAGGATCCTGTGGTATCGCGCCTCGAACACCGCCGCTGTCATGGCGCCAAGATCCGGAGAGCAGGAATGCGCGCGGTGGATCATCTGCGCGGATCACCAACCAAGTGATGTTGATCGGACCTTTCGGAGGCCGTTCAGGGCACGATCACCCTGCGCGTTTCCTGACGCGTGGGTGTGGTGAGCCTGATCAGCAACATGCTGCCGTGGTGGGCGCTCACGGGGAAGGTCCACGATCCTGTGGACGATGCCGCGACACCCGAACTGGCTACCAAGGAGCCATCCACGGTGAAGACATCGAAGGTCGGCCGTTCACCGGCGCGATCCGGATCGAAGACCATGATGTGTTCGCCACCCGGAGCTAGAAGTGCCGTGAACGTCGCTCCAACACGGGCGATATCCACAACTCCGGTACTGAGGTCGCAGGCCACCGGGTCGATCACGTTGGTCGCACCGGGCGTGCTGCACATCAACCGGAAGTCGGCATTGTTGTTCTGTGTGTCCGAACCATCCGGCCAACGACCGATGCTGACGCCGCCATTGCTGTTGACGTCGACGGCTGTGGTGCCGGTACCCTCTGTGTGATCCGGAAGCGACCCGCCGTAGCTGACCATGTCGATGATGAGCGGTGACGGGTTCTCGGTCAAAACAAGGACGATGGCATCGGATGGTCCGTTCTGTATCAAGTTCGTAGCGGGGGTGACCACTTCATTGCAACCAGCGGTGGCACCTGCATTCGTGCAGATCACGAAATACTGCCCCGGACCGAGTGCCGGCCACGCAGGGTTGGAAAAGGTCCTGTAGATCACTCCGGTACCGGTAGAGCCGTTGTACATCTCCACAGTGAGGTACTGCAATGGGAAATCGACGGTGCCAACGTTCTTGATCTCCAGGTATTCCTGGTTGTCCGTTCCGACCTGGTCATAGTCCACTTCATTGATCACGACCTGTGCGGAAGCGTTCAACGCGAATGCCAATGGAGCGAAGAGTAGGGATTTCTTCATGTTCACTGGGATGATCGTAGTGGCCAAAGATCAGCCTTTCACCTTTCGTGCCGCCTTCTTCTTCGCAGCCTTTGCAGGGGCTTTCGCTGCGGCCTTCTTCGTTCCAGCCGTATTCAACGCCTTCGTCGGCAAGGTGGCCACATGCTCCAACGCCAGCTTCACCCACTTGTCCAAGGACCGTCGATCGGAGACCACATCCGGATCCACGAAGAGAAAGCCTTTCATGTCGCCTTTGCCATAGGTCATCGGCAATGCACCAGGCCAATTCGCGATCTCGGCGTGCCGTACCGGGTTGAAGCGGACCATGTATTGGCTCTTGTTCGTGATCCCCACGGCCATGTTGCCACGGATCATGAAGGCCACCCCACCGAACATCTTCTTCGGTTCGGCTTTGGTTCCCAAATCCGCCAATGCGTCCGCGAGCCGTTGTTCCAGGAACGGATCGTGCGCCATCCACCTATTGTTTGGTGAAGCGTGCGTGATGCACTCCCTCCTGATCGGTGAGGATCAATTGGTAAACACCTGCGGGCAATGCACCTACGTGCAATCGACCACCCTGCGTGCGCTCCTGGAGCACAAGCTTTCCTGTGGCATCGATCACCTGCGCGGAAGTATTCTGTGGAACGCCGCTGATCATGAGCACATCGGAAACCGGATTCGGGGCGATGGTGAGGCCTACTTCGGTTTGAACGGCAACGCCAGTGGATACACCTTGGATCAAACCATGCACCGTGTTGATCGCGGGGTTCTCGATCACGTCCTGTGTTCCATCGGGCCACTTCACCACGACTTGTTGCACGGTCTCATCCGAACCAAGACCGAAGTGTGCACCGATGAAGCTCATGTAACGGAAGCCATCGCCGCTGCGGATATCACGGATCTGCGTACCGAGATCGCTGGTCACCTCCACACGCGCGCCGATCGCATCCCTATTGGCAGTGATGCCCTGCGGGTTGATCCGGATCCAGTTGTTGCCGTTGCCGTTGTTGCGGTAATAGGTGGCGGATGTTCCGATATCCAGGAAGCCATCGTTGTTCATGTCGCCGATGGCGTGGTTGGCCGGTGCGGTGGCATCGTGGCTGAAGGTCATGTTCCCGTTGTTGTAGTGCATGGCACCACCGCCGAGGATGTCCAGCCAACCATCGTTGTTGAAGTCGTGAGTGGTCCACTCGATGCTTTGACCACCGAAGGTGTCCATGCCGGATCCCGCGGTCACGTTCGTAAACGTGCCATCGCCGTTGTTGCGCATGAGCTTGTGGTAACCACTGGAGCTCGCGCCGATGAGCACATCCATGTCGCCATCGTTATCGAAATCGCCCCAAGCGCTGCTCCAGCTCTGGTGACTATCCGCGAGGCCCAACGCTGGCGCCACGTTCAAGAACGAACCGTTGTCGTTGTTGTGCATGAGCAGATCCACCGGATCGCAACCGCACTTCGCTATGAAGAGGTCCACGAGGCCGTCGTTATCATAGTCCGTCCAGATGGAACCGTAGTTCCCGCAGGTGGTGCCATAACCTCCTTGCGTGAAGACGAGGTTGCCGTTACCGTCGTTGATGAAAGCCACGTTCGCATCGACATCATGGCAGCTGAAGGCATCCAGATGACCGTCGTTGTTCACATCCACGAAATTGGTTCGTTGGCAGAAGATGTATTGCGGAAAGCTGATCTCCGTGTATGCGGTTCCATCGCCATTCGCTTTCATGAAAGTGGCACCGCTGCCGCCACCATAGAGCAGGTCGCGGTACCCATTGCTGTCCCAATCGCCGATGGCGAAGCTCCAAGATGCGGTGTTGTCCGCAGGCGTGGTGGGGTAGGTCGTCATAGTGAACCCTGGTGCCACTTGTTGGTAGGCGATATTGAAGAGGTTCTGGCCCGGAGCAATGGCATCATCCCGACCATCATTGTTCATGTCCACGAAACCCATGATCCCGCTCATCCCCGGTATCGGCGTGGGGGTGAAGGAGACCATTCCCGTGGGTGGACCGGGCTGATCCAACTCCGTCAATTGGAAGGTGAAACCACTGGCCGTCCAATAGCTGTCGAAAGCGATCGTGTACGTGACCCCACCGGAAACATTGAAAGTGGCGATGGAGGAGTAGTTCGGACCGGAGTCATCATCCCCCGAAACACACACCAACGCGCCGCATACCCCGCTGTACACATGGAAACGCGTGTCCACATTCAGATAGCCAAGAACATCGGTGGTGAGGTTCACCGTGGTGTCCTGTATCGGCGTGTACTGGTACCACGCGCCAGCAGCCGGTGTACCGCCACCCACGCAGAAAAGCGTCGGTGCCTCACCTGTGAGAGCGGGCACCGTGTAGATCCCGGGACCGATCGGCAATGCCGAATCGCATGTGCCCTGACCGAACGAATCCGAGCAGAGAAGAGTGAGACCGAGGACGAAGGGTAATGTGGTTTTCATGGGCTATTTGGATCGGAGGCAAGGTAATTCCACCAGTGAACGGCATGGCCCGATATGGGCGAACTTCCAACCAGTGGACGTTGAATAGGACACCGATGCAGGCAGAACAGTTGCCCGATCGGGACCCAACCCAAGTCGGGTTCCACCTGTAATGGCGGATACAACGGCGGTCACCCGGCGAACGACCGAAGTTCTACATACGCAGCACCAGATGAAAGCTCCCTACGAAGGAGCAACACTTCAGCCACGCGGTGTGCAGCACTGAATTCGTGCGGCGCAAGGGTCGACCATGCCTCATCGAATTGGGCCGGTTTCAATCCAGCCGCAATGGAGAGGTGGGGATGATCCGTTTCCCGGATATGATCTCGAAGGGCGCTTTGATCATTCAAGGCCTGAATGATGGGACTGCGCAGCGCAGCGATGGCCTCCTTCTCCAATGGGTCGATGTATATCGTGCGCTTGTCCGGAAAGTGTGTGATGCCCTTGTATCGCAAGTCGAATGTTTGTTGACCGGTGATCCCCGAGCCGATCGCGTCCATGATCGGGCCTTCAGCTTCCAGGTCGAGATCCGCGAAGAAGAGCGTGATGTGCGGGATCACCTTCAGACCGCCGAATGATCCGATCCGCGCGAACAGCCGCTCGCGCAGAGCCGATACCGCAGCGGATACTTCCGGAGAAGGTTTGATGACAAGCAGGTAACGGTGCGTGGCTTTCATCAGGAACACGCAAAGCAACGGCACGACTTTACATTATGCGGGAGAACGAGCAGGAATGTGTTACGGAGTGAAAGCGCGTACAGAGATGTCCCTTCGGATCGCAAAGAGCCGAGGGAACAAGGAAGCTGCGGAGAAGCTGGCGAAGCTGCTGGATCCCTTCCCGGAATTCGACCTGCACTATGGCAATGGGTTCACGCATCCGAAGCTGGTCGTGTACACCGATGCCGAGCCGCGAGAGCCGCAACTTGCCCTTTGGGGTTTGATCCCGGCCTGGGTGAAGGATGATGTGCAAGGCAAGCAGTTGTGGAACCAAACACTGAACGCGCGGGGGGAAAGCATCTTCGAGAAGCCCGCCTTCCGCAACTCAGCGCAGAAGAAACGCTGCATCGTCTTCGTGGAAGGATTCTATGAGCACCACCACTTCGGGAAGAAGACCTACCCGTACTTCATTCACCTGAAGGACCGCCCACAGTTCGCGTTGGCAGGACTGTGGGAGGAATGGAAGGACAAAGAGAGCGGCGAGAGCAAGCACACCTTCAGCATCGTGACCACCGAAGGGAACGAACTGATGAAGCGGATCCACAACAACCCGAAGGCCGATGGGCCGCGCATGCCGGTGATCCTGTCCGAGGCTGATGAGGACCGATGGCTCGCACCGATCAACAACACCTCCGATGAAGAAGCCATCAAGGCATTGATCAAACCGTTCCCTGCGGATGCGATGGTCGCCCATTCGGTACGGCCGCTGTTGGGTAAGGGAGGAACCGGTAACGCCGAAGGCGCAAGTGATCCCTTCGAATATCCGGAGCTCCTACTTGCGGATCCGTTGCCTTGAAGGAACGAACCGGTGTACCACTACGGCAATTGCTCAAGGATCGTATTCGTTGGTATGCTACCGCCCACGTTGGTCAGGATCGGATCGCGATCATTGTCCTGTCCCACATACTTGATGCGGCCATCCATGTTGACGTCACTCGCCGCATAGTTACCAAGCACCACATTGGTTGGCGCGCTTCCGCCGATGGCTTGAAGTATGGGATCGCGATCATTGGTCCCGCCAGTGTATTTCAGTTCGGCGTCGGGTATCACATTGCCGCTCCATAACGTTCGCACTGCACCCACCGTACGGCGAGCATTCGTTCCGTAGGTCGAAGTACCGCTGCTCGTGAGATCCACGGAAGTGGCGGTCCCGCTCAGTATGAATCCGTTCGCCGTCATACAACCCAAGTGATTCCGATGCCTCACCGCGATCCGATACGTTCCGGGATCCTCACAGAAACCGAGCGGAGAAACGCCATCGGGAGCGACGACATCACCATCGCGCTGCACGAGGCCTACGCGTGATTCGAGGACGGAATACGGTGAGGTGTTCGCACGCAGTTCCACCAACACCCAATCCACCGGAGCGTTGTTACCGGTGGCACCGAGGACGATCGCCGTGGTCGTGGTTGGACCAGTGATCACGCGCCCCATGGCCGTGTAGGGTTCGGTTAGTGGGATCTGGTTCAACATCCGAAGACTGTCGACCATAAGGCCGTTGGCCGACCGATAGGCACCATCCAGATACAAGCGCGCGGCGAGCACGGTCCGCGGCACCACATCACACGGCGCTTCCAACGTGGTGAATGTGGTGGTCGGCGTGTAATCGGAGACACCTCCTTGCGTCCCTCCCTGGCACGCAGCACGCACTTGCACATCGTAGCTCGTCAGCGGGCTCAAGCCTGCGAGGTTGTACGAATTGGTCGCGAGGGCGAAGACGTCCGTCCAAGTTCCACTGCTGGTCGGTTTCCAACGGAGGTCGTACATACTGCCTCCGGGTTGTGCCACCCACGACACGCCAGCGGAATTGTAGGTGATGCCGGATACCTGCACCCCTTGCGGCACTGCGCAGGCCACGTAGGCGGAGATGCTGAGGTAGTAGCACTGTGATGCATTGAACGCACCACTATACCCATACACATGCACGTAATACGTCCCTGCTGCGGCACTCGGATAGTTGATGTACTCGGAACTCGTTCCACTATTCCCTGAGGTAGCGATCTGTGTTCCGCTGCTGTTCAGCAAGCGCAGGTCGTAGTCCGCTGCCACGTTGCTCAAGTAGATGTTCACTGTGCTCGTTGCCGTGAGTGTGAAGCGGTAGTAGTCGGCATCACCGCTCGAAGCGATCAGTGCATTGATCGATGCCGGAAGCGTGACCAAGGGCGCTGCACCTGTGCTGTTGTTCGGTTCCAAGGAATCCGGGCAGGGCACTGGAGTGGTGAACGTGTAGATCGCGGAATACGCGGAACTAGCTGCGGCACACACGCTGAGGACCCGGAGATCATAGGCCGTGCTCTGCGTCAGTCCGGTGAGCGCATAGTTGTTCACGAGGATCCCGCTCACTGTGTTCCATCCTCCACTTGGGCTTGTTCGCCATTGAAGTGAGTAGCTCGGCACGCCGAAGTTGGCCCATGTAAGAGTGACAGTGGTCGCGTTGAGATTGCTCGTGCTGAGGGGTTCGGGGGGATCGCAACTCGTTCCGCAGGTACCGAGGCAGCTCGCACTGTTCACACGACTCACGATCACGGCCTTCGGTTGTGGACCGAATCCATTGGCGAACTTGATCGAACTGACCAGATGGCAATAGCTCATGATGGTGCCGCCAACCGAACTGGTTGGAACAGGGCCTGCCGGGCAGGACCCTTCCGAGTATCCGGCCGCTGGCCCGCAGCCATCGATCGCGGTGTTGTCCCCGTTCCATGCGCACGCATGCGTATGCCGGCTCCCCAGATTATGCCCGGTCTCATGGGTCACCACTTCAGCGCTCCAACTGTAGGTCGGTACACTCGAGTAGGTCGTATTGATCCCGCTGTACGCCATGCGCGAACTCGTTCCACCACATAACGAACCCAGCCACGCAACACCACCGTAACCGCCGAGATCGATCAGGTGTGCGAGGTCACCGTTGAAGCTCGTGCGCGTAGAGCCGAACTGGTTCAAGCGTCCGCTACTGCTGGTGGCATCGTACGGACTGGGGGTGTTCCAGACGTAGATCTCGCTCAACACCACTTGCACGTTGTCGTTAGCATACAACGTTGCCATCTGGTTGAAAAGGCCCGTTAGATACGTGGTGACATTCACCACGCTGCCCTTGTTCTGGAAAAGATCGTAGGCCGACTCCCAGTACAGGTTCACACAGCGGATCGTCTTTGCATTCCCTTCGGGTCGTATCTCCTTCTGGTCATATGCAGGACCCTGGTCAGAAGTGCCACAGGTCATGTTCGGCGTACCGCGCAGGTCGCCTTCCCGGTACAGGATATGTCGTCCTTCCGCGTCTCCGGCCAAGCGACCAAGCACGATATCATCGCTGGGATCACCGATCAACCCCATCACCTCCTCCTCGAAGATGCTGATCGCCACCAACGAACCCGGCACTCCGCGGATCATCCCTCGATAATGAATGCCTTCAGGAACCGGGACCGTTCCACCCGTGGAGGAAACACGCACCACGAATCCGGGGGCGGTGATCTCCACGCGCTCCAGATCAAGGACACGGATACCTGCGGGATCCGGAATGCTCAACGCGATGCGTTCAGGTCGTGAACCCAATACCACGCGCACCGCCGAACGGTCCAGATCCAGGACGGTTGCTTTCGTGCAGGCATCGCTCCAGAGGGCCACCGCGGCCGGGTCGGCCTCCACCACCTGGAAGAGTTCGACGGGTTGGAAGCGCTTGCCCTCAGCTGCACTGCGCTGGATCCGGTCCGCAATGGTGCCTTGCCCTTGAGCGTTAAGAATTGCCGGGAACAGGAAGAATGGTAGATATCGGAGCATGGGCCTGCGTTTGACGCGACGGCAAATTATCGGATCGGTGTGGTCGATCCCACTGGAAAGCCCGATTCCTTATCAACCATTCGGCCAAAGGAACCGGTTCCCCCACAAAACCGACCTTTGCGAACACCACCTCATGACCGAGCAAAAGCGACCACCCGCCCTGTTCGATGCCTACGGATTCATCGTGGACCTAGCCGTGGTACACAGTGGTTCATTCGACGTGCAGCCGGTTCCCAAAGCGCTTTTGGAACCGACCCTTGCAGATGAGGATCCCGCCCGGAGGGATCTGGAGGTGATCCCCGGGATCGCGGGTCATGGCCTCGGAGTGCGGAACACCAAGGTGATGCGGCGCCCTTCCAAGTGGGGGCGGAAGCTGGTGAACCTCCGCAATGCGTGGACTCCCGCGTTGGATACTGCCAAGGCGGTCATCCTTCCCGGAGGAGCACATCCCTTCTACGATCCGGCACGTCATGGAAGCGTGGGTGAAGCCCTCACGCCTGAAGTGCGTAGGATCTGCGATGAGTTGTTCGGGTGTGCTCAACATGGCTGGAGCAACAGTCAGGGCCTGCATCTGGGTATCCACTTCGGGAAGGACAGTGAATTCGGGAAGCTGCATGCGGCAGTGCGACTCCTGCTTCCCTTGATCCCGAGCCTGGCCGCAGCGTCGCCCATCCTCGAAGGGCGGGTGACCGGATCGAGTTGCTCCCGGTTGCATGCACAACTGCACGCGCACGAACGGCTGACCGACCTCATGGGATCCTTCGTGCCTGAACCCGTTTTCGATCGCGAGGAACACGACCGTGTGATCATGGCGCCGATCGCGCAAGCACTCGCACCGCACGATCCGACAGGACTCCTGGACCCCGTGCTGTACAACTCCCGCGCAGCAACTGCGAACTTCGACAGAAGTGTAGTGACCCTGCATGTGATCGACACCCAGGAAAGTCCGTCCGCGAACATGGCCGTCGCCGAGATGATCATCACCGTGTTGCGCGCATTGGTTCGAGGGCGCTGGGTGAGCAACTACCTACAGCGTGCGTGGGGATCCGATGACCTGCAACAGCTGATGCTCGGCGCGATCAAGGAAGGTGGGCGGATGATGATCACCAACCGGGATTACCTTTTGATGTTGGGCCTGATGAAACAGGAAAGCATGGTCGCGGCCAAGGTGTGGCAGCACCTCTTCGTGGAACTCTATGGTGATCTCAGCGAGAACGCTCGCGGTCATATCGGCCACATCCTGGAACACGGTTGCCTCGCCGATCGGATCCTGGCGCGCACCGGCAAGCAGCCGACCATCGATGGGATCCGCGCAGCATACGGACATTTGGCTGCGTGCTACGCTGCGGATGAAGCGTACCTCTGACCCCAGCGATCACATCGTCCGCTTGGTCCTCGCGCAGTTGTTCTCCATCGACGTTTCGTAACCCTCTTGCCACGATGCGCCGTTGTGGAGTGCAAACGCCCGTGTCATGGACCGATCACTTCCCTCCGTACTCGCAGCATTGCTCATGTCCGGGGTTTCAGCACAAGGTCCCCCGGCCTTCCATTGGCCATTGGACGAGAGCAGTGGAGTGATCGCGCAGGCTTGGGGTGGAACGAATGGAACGCTTGCAGGTGGAACCACATGGGATCCCACAGGTGGTCATCATCAAGGTGCAGCCCGCTTCGATGGCGTGAACGACCGGATCATCCTCGGTTCCTGTGATCTCACATCCGGCACCGGGTTCAGCATTTCGTTCTGGACGAAAGCGGACTTCGTAACAGGCATGGAGCGCACGCTCATTGCGAAAACGACGGGCCCGCAACTCACCGACCACATCTGGTCCGTGGCATTCGTGAATGGAACTTCCTTGCGTTTTCGTTTGCAGACCGGTGGAACGACATCAGAGCTCTCCACGGGACCCTCTTCCTTGTTCGGCGGCGTTTGGTACCATATCGTTGCCACCTACGATGGTGTCACCATGCGCGTGGTGTTGAACGGAGCGCTCATGGCCTCGGCACCGAAGAGTGGATCCATCGGCCTCCATCCGCAATCACCGGCTTCCATCGGCGCATTGAGCACCGGTACGCAACCCTACTCGGGGTGGATCGATGATGTCCGCATCTACGATCGCGCGCTCACCGATAACGAGATCCTGGAACTGCTGTTCGGCAGCATGTACACGTCGATCAATGAGGCACAAGGACCGATCACGTTGAGTGATCTTCTCCGGAACCCGGCTCCCACGGATCGCATCGTCGTGCGCGACATGCTCGGACGAATGGAATTATCGGGCAACACCGGCGCATCGGCTCCCATCGACCTCTCTTCCCTGTCCGCAGGGATCCATATGGTCTGCCTGGAGGGGCGTGATGGTTTCCGGAGCGCTCGCGTGTTCGTTCCCTAGCGAAGAGGCCCCTGACCGATCGGTCAGGGGCCTCCAAGCAGGATGACCGTCTTGCGCTATCGCAGGATGCTGAAGCGCTGCGCGGTATGGCCGCCCTCCCATCGGACCTGCAAGAGATAGTGTCCATCTGCAAGTCCATGCACGTCGAGCTGATGTCTGTTGCCGTTCTGCGTTCCTGTTGGGATCGTGAGGACGGTACGCCCGGTGAGGTCCACGACCGCGAGGCTCAAGCCCGGAAGTGGTCGATCCGCAAGCACAAGGTTCAACACATCGCTGGTCGGACTCGGGTACAGCATCGTGACCACATCGTTCGTCTCCTCCACATTCAAGGTGTTCAATGCACCATTCCACAACTGGATGTCGTCCAACGCGCCTTCCACCAAACTGCCGCCGTTCAACTCCATACCGGGGCGAAGGCTGTCGCTTGCAATGAACTTCAGGCGGACCACTGCTGAAGGCGTCACGTACTCCTGCACACGGAATGCCTTGCGGCGCCAGCTACGATCACTGCTCTTGGTATCCTCCACCGGCACCCACGTGCTGCCGTTGTTGTTGCTGATGTACACCTGCCACCAATCCGCTCCGGGATTCGCACCGCTGTTGTTGGAGTACCAACGCCAGTAGGTGAAGGCCGGGTTGGTGTATCCAGCAAGGTTGATGGGATCACTGATGAGGATCGTGGATCCCGCGTCCACATCATTCTCGCCAAGTCCAGCATTGGGTCCCGATGCGTTCCCGGTGAACCAGCAGAAGAAGCCGCCCGGCGTGTGTTGCTGCGCGGGTTGCACAATGGAGGACGCAACACCCGGCGTGCTGTAGGACCCGATCAACACCCCCCACTCCCACTGTCCGGTGGTCGCGTTGCCTTGTGGTGATGTGGTCCAATTACCCAACTCGCTGTTATCATCGCCATCCTCGGTGGCTATCAGGTTGAAGCCGACGAGGACGTAATTCGGCAGATAACCTTGATCGGAGAACTGCGCACCATCCGGCGTGACCGAACTGGTGAACCCGAAGATGTCCTGGACCGTGAGGTAGTAGGCCACGATGGTTCCCCCTGGTTGCGCGGGGATCTGCGAGGTGTAGTTCGATCCGTTGATCGCCATCTGGACCGTAAGCCAAGGCGAATTGTTGGTGACCCTGTAATGCAATTGGGCACCTTCAACATAGGTGCTGAACGGGAAGGTCAGGTTCAGCGTAGCGGCGATCGGAATGGTATTCCCCTCCAACGCGGACGCCACCGGTGTGTGATTGAATTGCGCGTTGCTCAACAACGTGATCCCATGGATGGCGAACGCTTCCACGATCGCGGCTCCGTTCGGCGTTCCGTTCGCCAGATCGCTGTCGTCATCATCGGCTTGCAGGACCGCCAACAACACATCCCGGTAGGCTTGTCCCTCCTGTCCGTTCGTTGCAGTGGCTTGTAAGCCAGGGAAGGCATCGGCAAAGAGTTGCAACGTTAATGGCATGTTCCAACCCAGCAGGCGATACGTATCCCACCAAGCACCGGCGATGATCTCGCCGTCCCGGTGTACTTCCCCAACGATATCGATCGGATACACTTTCGGGTTCTCGTCATACCGCCGGATGTACGAATCCGGGAAG
>Ga0138256_10002576_pt1 | contig 19405 bp, 12 predicted proteins | sample KNB2016incub_MG_FD_105486 | JGI IMG/M metagenome (GOLD analysis project Ga0138256, IMG submission 105486) | Active sludge microbial communities from wastewater in Klosterneuburg, Austria - KNB2014incub_MG | ecosystem: Engineered > WWTP > Activated sludge > Unclassified | place: Austria... | reverse complement strand
TGCGCGAAGCTAGGCGCGTCGGGCAGGCCTGGCACCCAGCCGGGCAGGCCGCGCAACCGGCCGCTGGAGAGCACTTCGTCGAGCTGTTGGCGCGCCAGCAGGGCGATCAGGCGCTCCTGCGTGGCCGGCGACAGCGTAGGCGTGCCCGCCGGCAGCCAGGGCGCGGGCGGGGCTCGCGGGTCCAGCAGCCACAGCAGCCGCACCGTGTCCCAGGCCGTCATGTGGATGTGGCCGACGCCGGCGCCATCGGCGTTGCGCCAGCCGCCGCGGGGCGTGGTGTCGTTGACCTGCAGCGTGCGCAGGCCCCAGGCACTGAAAGTGGTGTTCAGGGCGTGGTCGCGCCCCGGCGTCAGCAGCCCCACGCGGTGCAGCAGTGCCACGCAGTCGTCGGTGGCGCCGTTGTCGCTGACCGTGACCATGGGTTCCAGCGCCGAAGGCCATTCGCCCAGGCCACGCTGCACGGCCAGGCCCACGCCCACGGCGACCATCAGTTTGAGCAAGGACGCCGGGTAGGGCGCCACGAAACGCTGCGGCGCTGCCGCACGCGCCGCGTCGATCGGCGTCCACCCCACCCGCGACCAGTCGGCGCCCGGCCGCCAGGCCACGGACTCGTGATGGGCGTTCTGCTGGTCGGCGTCGAAGCCGATGTTGCGCACCGCGCCGGCATCGCTGCCGATGTCGGCGACCAACCCTTGCGGGAGTTCGCGCGAGAACAGCACATTGGCCCAGCGCGGACCGTCGGCGTGGGCGAAGTCCGCCACGGCCAGGTCGATGCTCGGAAAGGCCTCCACCGCCGCCCCGCCGCGCCAGCCATCGGGCGTCTTGCCGAAGTCCTGCGCCCGCACCGCTTCGACCAGGCCCTGCGCGAGGTCACTGGCGCCTGCCGTCAAATCCCAGCCCCCGCTGGCAAGGCCACCACGCGCTGCAGTTGCGCCGCCACGTCCAGCCCGTCCAGCAGCTTCTCGACCATCAGGAAGAGCCCGTGCCCGCCGCTGGCGCGGGCCCAGGCCTCGCCAATGGCGCGCTTCTCGGCCGAATCGTCATTGGTGGCGTAGGGCTCGCCCTTGTACTCCACTACCAGCAGCCGCCCGTCGTGCAGCTCGGCCACGAAGTCAGGGTAGAAATAGTCGGTGGCGGTGGGCAGCCAGAAGGAGAAGCGCTCCTGCTGCTCGATATTGCGCACCCAGTGCCTCACCTCGGGCAGCCGGTCCAGCGCCTGGGCACATTCGAACTCCTCGCCCTGCGACTTGAGGGCGTGGATGACTTCGAAATAGTGCTTCTGGAAGCGCCAGCGCCCGGCATAGACATGGCGCGCCGGGTAGTGGCCCGGCAGGTAGCGGAACTGCCAGTCGGGCGAAAACCCCGTGGCCCAGGCCTCGCCGCCTGCGGCCGGCGCCAGTAGCGTGAGTTGCTCGAAACCCTGGCGGCGGGCACGCGCCTGCAGCTCGTCCAGCCGGAGCAGCGCGGCTTGCACCAGGGCATGGCGCGCCCGCAGCAGCCCGGTGAGCGAAAGCCCCTGCCCCTGCCGCAACTGCGCCACCAGCACGGCCACCCAGCGCCGCAACGCCTCGTCGGTGAGCGTGGGCCGGCGCAATGCCGTGGTCAGCCACAGCACGAGATCGGTTTCGCTGGCATCGCTGGGCACGGCGTCCAGCGACAGTTGCGCCGCGTCGCGCGCCTGGCGCAGTTCCAGCCGCTCCTGGTTGACGTAGATCTCGAACAGGTCGCTCTGCTCGACGAGCCTGAAGCCTTCCAGCGCCGGCCGCGGGTCGGCGCGCTGCAGGTCGAAGGCCACGATCTCGTCGAGCGTATTGCGCTCGAACAGATGCAGTTCGTACTGCGCGGCGCCCACCGGGCCGACACACAGTCGGGGCACCGCCGTAAACGGCACGCCGCGCTGCGCCGGCGCACGCGCGGCGGCGACGCGCTCGTTGTGCTGGCGCACCTGGTCCGTCACCGCCGCATGTTCGGCGGCCGGCAGCACCGCCAGCACGCGGCCCAGCAGGGCTTCGGATACCTCGCCTTGCGCCTGCACCGTGGCCGCGGCCGAAGCCTCCATCGCACCGGCCGCGGCGTCGTCGTACAGCGTTGCGTCCGGCGTACCCGTCAGCGTCACCCGCAGATCCGGCTCGCCCTGCAGCGCCGCGGCCGCCTCGGGCGGCAGCGCCAGCATCAGCGTGAACTGCGGCGGCGGGGGAGCAGAGTCGCCGAACAGGTCGGGCAGTCCGGGGTCGGGCAGCACGGCCGTGACGGCGTTCAAGGCCTCGAAGCCCATGCCCTGCACCATGCGGTCCACCAGCGCATGGGCGGCTTCGGAAAAGCTGCGCGCCAGCACGTGCGCGTAGGCCCGGTTCAGAGCCGGACTCTTGCGCCGCGCGGCGTAGGGCATGCGCAGCACGCGGCCCAGCAACTGCTCCACGTCCTTGCCCGAACGCACGTTCTGCAGCGAACACAGCACATAGGCGAAGGAGCAGTCCCAGCCTTCCTTGAGCGCTTCCACCGTGATGACGTATCGCACGCGGCACGCCGTGTCGAACAGGTCCAGCCCGTCCAGCCCACGCTGTTCGCCGGTGGCGATGACGATCTCACCCTCGTCGGCAGCCAGCTTCTCCTGCAGCAGATGCTGGCGCAGACGTTCGGGCGGCACCTCGCCGGACTTGTCCTGCGCCTGGAACAGCACGATGGGGCGCAGGTAGCGGTCTTCGTGCGCGGCCTCGGCCTCCAGGTGCCGGCGTCGCAGCACCGCGTCGCGCACGGCGTCGGGCCAGGCCTTGTGCTCGGCCAGCATCACCGGCAGCTTGATCATGTCCTCGGCCTGCAGCTCGCGCGCGCTCACGCTGTACAGCACGTTGGTCTTCTTCGGCACAGGCGTGGCGGTGAGCTCCAGGATGGCGCTGGGCGCCACGCGCCTGAGCGTTTCGAAGGTGGTGTCGGTCTTGGCGTTGTGCGCCTCGTCCACCACCACCAGCGGGCGCGCCAGCGCCAGCAGGTTGGCCAGCGAATGCTTCACGCGCCCCAGATCGGTGGCGCTCAGGACGCTCTGGCCGGGTTCGGCCAGGTCGGCCGCCGACACCTTTTCCAGCGCGTCGAAGGCCTGCGGCGCGGCCTGGGCGCGCAGCCAGGCGAAGTGGGCGTCGTAGTCCTCGCTGAAGGCGTAGACATTGCGGCCTTGCGTCTGGCGCACGCGGAAACTCTGCATGGTGGCCACCAGCACGATGGTCTTGCGGCCCAGGTCCTGCGGTGCCACGGTGGCGGCGGCGTCCAGGTCCAGCACCGCCAGCGCCTGGCCATAGGCGGCCTCCAGCGCGTCGCGGTAGGGGTGGCCGGGGCGCTGCAGCGCCAGCAGCGTCTGGTCGCGGATGGTGGTGGAAGGCACCAGCCACAGCGCCACCGGGAAGTCGGCCTGGCGCCAGGCGCGGGCCATCAGCGGCAGCGCATGCGCGGCCAGCAGCGTCTTGCCGCCGCCAGTGGGGATGCGCAGGCACACGCAGGGCGTGTCGCCGAAGGGCTGGCTGCGGTAAAGCGTGGCGGCCCAGGCGCCGTCATCGGCGCCGCCGCCCTGGCGCTGCTGCTCCTGCGCCCAGGCCGCCGCCAGGGAACCGGTGCGCCGAGCGTCCAGCAGGAAGCGCTCCAGGCTTTGCAGCGCGCTGGCCTGGTAGGTCTTGAGGGTCAGGGTGGGCATGGGGGTGTCGACTTACAGGCAAGTCACGAGCAAGACGGCAGCGGTCGCATTCGGAACACCAAAGTCTTTTGGATTCAACAACTTGCCGTATTCGACCGGCGTCCAGCGTGGGTTCGGTCCCGCCGTGAAGCAAATGGGGAGCAAATCCCACTGCCGATGCGCAGGACGCGGCTCAGGGCCAGCCATTGGTGTACCGATTGGTCATGAGCAAATCGATTGGAAGCAAAGTTCTTCTTTTAAATCAATAACTTGCGACATCCATTGGCGAAACTCTGTACGCTTGGCCCAACGATTGGTGAAAGGCGGCACCACGATCGGGCCCCGCCTCATCGCTTGACCAAGCCCCAGCGAGCCGCCTTGGTCTGACCGCCGACGTTCTGGATCTCGCCTCGCCGGACCATGTCCTGCAGCAGCGTCTTGACGTAGGCGCGCCGCCGCTCGTCGCCCACGATGGTGGCGGGAAGTTTGTCCAGCAACAGCCGGTTGATCGCGGCGCGCGGCTGCGGGCCCAGCGCCAGCATCTTGCGCACCAGCGCCTGGAAGTGCTCGTTGTCCAGTCCGCTGGCGTGTACGTACTCGGCCTCGCGCCCCGTGGCGGCGGCCACCCCGGCCGAGATCGTGGTGCGCGTGCCGCGGCCCTCGATCAGGCCCCGCTGCCGCAACTGCTGCCTTTGTGCAGCAGACAGCGTGTGCCCCTTCTGCAAGAGGTCCAGCAACAAGACCGTGGCCAGGTCGATCTGTGGCTGCTCCATCAGCAGCCGGCTGTAGTCCAGGCTCAGCGTCTGGCCCATGACGTTGAAGACCGTTTCGATCGGGCTCGAACCCAGGTAGTCGGGCAACGGCAGGAAACGCTTGCGCTGGATCTGCACCATGTCGCTGATGCCGAAGCCGCCCTTGTCGATCATCCCGATCTCGTTCATCGCCGAGGCCAGCCACAGGTTTCGGTACAGTCGCGGCGTGCGGCCGCCACCGAAATAGTCCTCTGGCCGGCCGTCGACGAAGCCCCCGGCGTTGACCAGGCGCAGCCGTGTCGCCCGCTCCTCCACCACGATGCGCTCGCAACGCGCGTAGTCCTGGTGCGCGATGCAGTTGTGCAGGGCCTCCAGCACCAACTGCGTGTCGTAGCGCGGTACCTGCACCGGCACCAACTGGGTTTCCGGGAACAGCTTGATGATGGGGTTGCGAATGCGCTGCATGACCGCCGTCGTCGCCAGAAGCCAGGGCGGACGGAAGGGCTCCACGACCCGCTCCTCGGGCAGCTTCCAGACGATCTCGGCCGGATGCGGGTTCAGCAGCACGGCGCTCTCGGCGCGGCCGACGAGCAGCAGCGCGGACCGCGTGACCTGCCCGTGGATCGTCAACCGCGCCTTGTCGAGGAAGGTCGCATCGGACCAGCCCGGCACTTCAGCGGCCCAGCGTTCGCGGGAGTGCTTGCGTGTGTACTGCACGCGCGCCAGGGCCAGCGCCTCGCGGTCCAGATCGGCCAGGGTGGCCGCCGGCACCACCGCCGCACTCCAGTCCTCACCTTGCAGCGGCTCGGCCAGGATGGCAGCCAGCCGGTCCTCGCGCAGCGGGACGAGCTTGTCGTGGTCGCGCTGCCAGGCGGCGTCGTGGGCGTAGACCGGCTTGCGTGCGGCGTGGCGAGGCACATGCAGCACCCAGACCTCGGCCGCGGTGTCCTCGGCCCGCAGCCGCTCGACGGTCAATCCCAGCGAAGGCAGGTTGGCGCAGCGGCCCAGCAAGCGGTGCGGCAGGTTCTCGGGCGTGTAGTCGCCGGTGTCGGCCACGCCGGTGGGTGCCAGCGTGCCGTCTTCGGCGCCGATGACGAGGCAGCCGCCGTCCATGTTGGCCAGCGCCGATACGTAGCACAGCAGGTCCTCGCCCTTCTTGCCGGAAACGTTGTGCCGCAGATTGCGCCAGCCTTTCCACTCGAAGCGCTCGTCTTCCTTCGGGAACCGCTGGCGCAGCAGATGTTGAAGTTCTTGCGCGTTCATGGCCGGCTCACCGTGCCGCCAGTTCGTAGGGAATCTGCCGGAAGACGATGCCTTCGGCGGCCAGCCGCGCCGCGCCCAGGCGGCAGGCTTCGCCGTAGACCACGCGCGGCCCGTCGTGGGGAGCCAGGGCCTTGAGCGCCTGCAGCACCGCCAGCGTGAGCACGTTGCCGCTTTCGGGCCGGCGGTCGCCCAGGATGCCGTTGTAGAGCAGGTTGATCGCCACGCCCTCAAACACGCCGATCAGCGGCGTGCCCGCCAAGGCGCCCGGTGCGGGCGGCAGATAAGCCTGGCGGGTTTCCTGCTGCCAGACGAAGGCGGCCAGCGCGTCGAAGCGCACTTCGGGGTGGATGCGGCCGTCGGCGCTGAACACCGGTTCGCCCAGGTGCATGAAGCGAAAACCCCCGCCGCCTTGCCAGTTCACGGCCGTGCTGATGCCCCCCTGCTCGCCCGCGATGACCTTCTCCAGCCGCGGCAGGCAGTGCGTGACGGCGTGATCGCCCATCTCGATGCCGATCCAGCGCCGGCCCATCTTGTGCGCCACGGCGGCGGTGGTGCCGCTGCCGAGGAAGGAGTCGAGGATGAGGTCGTTAGCGTCAGTTGCAAGTCCAATCACCTGCATCAATAGGCGCTCTGGCTTCGGCGTAGGAAACTCTGTCCCGAGGGCTCGCAGTTCGCGAATTCCATCCTGATTGAAGCCGAATTGCTCACCTGATGCCCAGAGTGTTGTGGGAATTACGGTGTCCTCTGACTCCGACAGAAACATCTTCATCCGCGGCGGACTACTTCCGTCAGGGCCCCACCAAATGCGTCGCTCCCGATCGAGCCTCAAGAACTCGTCAACCGAACGACTCCAGCACCTACGGGCAGGTGGCATAAAGACGCGGCCAGACGGCGATCTGACTTCGTAGATGTTTGCTGATGACCCGGTTTTCTCGTATTGGCGACCGCGGGCGCCTGACATGAGGCTGATCGTCATCGTTACGGACTGCCATACCCCACGTGAATCACCATCGGGATTGCTGAATCGGGCGAGTTGCTCAGCAGAGCGCGGGAACTTGCCAAGGCGAAATTTGTCGCGCCTTACGCAATACACCAGCAGGTGTTCAATTGAAGTCGAAAAAAACTCAGCGTTACTTCGTACCGCGTAAGACTTCTGCCAACAGATGTCACCGACAAAGCTCTTGCGTCCAAACACTTCGTCCATTAGCACCTTGTTGTAGTGCGCCTCGTTGTCATCAAGGTGAACCCAGATGCTGCCGTCGGGACGCAGGAATTCGCGCAGCAACTGCAGCCGCGGCAGCATCATGCTCAGCCACTGGCTGTGTTCCAGGTTGTCGTCGTAATGCTCGAAGGCGCTCTTGGTGTTGTAGGGCGGGTCGATGAAGATGCACTTCACCTGCGCCCGGTACAGCGGCAGCAGCGCCTTCAGCGCTTGCAGGTTGTCGCCCTGCACCAGCAGGTTGCGCGCATCGCCGTCGCCATGCGAGGAAACGGCCTGCAGCAGCCGGTAGGGCACCTGGTCGGCGGTGCGGAAAGCGGTGTCGCGGTTCAGCCAGTCGAGGGTCGGCATGACGCGATTGTGCGGGGCGCCCGGCGCCCGTCAGTCTTCGTCAGCGCGTGGCGGGCCGGCTGCACCTGCGGCCACCGCCCCGGCCCCGCCGCCGTTCAGAAGAACTTGTAATTCACGCGCAGCGTGAAGGCGCGGCCGCGTGGGTCGGCCACGCGCGGGTCCCAGCCGGCGCCGGCGGCAAAGTCCAGGTTGTGCGCGGTGAAGGGCGGGTCCTGGCCGAACAGGTTCTTGATGCCGGCGGTGAGGCTCAGGTTGGGCACGCCGTTGTAGGTGGCCGACACGTTGTAGACGGTATAGCTGTCGACGTCGGACTTGAAGCCCGGCGGCACCATGCCCGCCGGCACTTCGTCCTTGTAGCCGCTGACATAACTCTGCGAGAAGCTGCCCACCCAGGGGCCGCGGAAATAGTTGACGGCGAGTTCGTGCTTCCACTCCACGAACAGGTCGCGCGAATCCCATTCGCCCACGGTTTCCACGTAGGGCTGGTCGGAGAAGATGCGCGCACGGTGGCTGTCGATATAGGTGCCGTCCATGACCACGGTCCAGCGCGCGCCGGCGATCACGCCGTTGAGCGACAGGTTCACGTCCATGCCGCGCGTGATGTCGCCGTCGGCGTTGATGAAGCCGGCGCGGATATAGCCGCCCGGGCCGTCGAGCCGGCCGTCGGTGCCGCGCACCAGCGCATTCGGGAAGGTGGTGTAGTTGTCGACCACTTCCTGCGGGCGCAGCTCGACGATGAGGTCGTCGCGCTGGATTTCCCACAGGTCGACGCTGAAGCTCACCCACGGCGCCGGTGCGGCCACGAAACCCACCGACCACTGGCTGGACGTCTCGGGCTGCAGGCCGGGGTTGCCGCCCTGGCGCGCCAGCGGCCGGATCGCGCACACCGACAGGTCGGCGTTGGGCGCGGTGGGACCGTCGGGGCACAGCACCGGGTCGGCGATATTGCCCGGCATCGGCGCTTCGGCTTCGGCGCCGTAGAGCTGGAAGAAGCTGGGCGCGCGAAAGCCTGTGTTGTAGGAACCGCGCAGCAGCAGTTGCTCCACCGGCGTCCAGCGCAGCGCCAGCTTGGGGTTGGTGGTGCGACCGAAGTCGCTGTAGTGGTCGCTGCGCAGCGCCAGCATGGCTTCCAGGTTCCTGGCCAGCGGCACCGCCAGTTCGGCGTACACGGCCGTGATGTCGCGCGAGACCTCGGGGAATTCGGCGTCGAATGGCGCCTGGTAGACCGGCCGCGTGGTGCGTGAGCCGTCGCTGAAGCGGTAGCTCTCCTGGCGCAGGTCGAAGCCCAAGGCGCCGGTGAGGGCGCCCGCGGGCAGTTTCATGAGTTCGCCCGAGAGCGTGCCGTCGAACTGCACCAGCGTGGAGCGGCCGTCGAACAGCCGCGTGCCTTCGGCACTGGCATTGCGCATCAGCGCCAGCGCCTCGGGCGTCTGCACCTGCCCCGGCAGCAGCCAGGGGTTGACGAGGCCGCTGCCCAGCGCCGCCACCATGGCGTCGGTGAACAGGTAGCCCGGGCCCAGGGTGGATTCGGCCTCGCTCTGCGCCGTGGACAGGCCCAGCGTGTAGTCCCAGTCGCCGAACACCACGCCCTCGGCGCCCAGCAGCAACCGGTAGGCGTCGGTGGTGGTCTCGATGGTGCGGCCGCCGCAGATGACGCAGCGGTAGCGGTAGGCGATCTTCTTCGTGGCGTCGAAGCTGGGGATGATGGCCGAGAGGTCCTGGTAGTAGGGTCCGCCCACCGGGTACTGGGCGGCGGCGATGCTGCCCGTGGTGGTGATCTGGTAGGGCTCGAACTGCTTGGTGGCGGTGGTGCGCGAGCCGGTGAATTCGGCGAAAAGCGCATGCGAGCTGTCCAGCATCAGCGTGCCGCGCGCCACCAGGTTGGCGCGTTCCACCGGCTGGATCAGCAGCGCCGAGCCGCCGTAGTCGTAGGCGCAGGCGTAGCGGAATCCCGGGTTCGCCCACAGTTCCGACTGGTATTGCGACATGCCGGGCAAGAGGTCGCACTGGTCCTGGAAGCTCAGCAGGTTGGCGCGGTTGTAGGTCTGCGCGCCGGTGGCCGGCAGCGTGAAGGTGGAGCCGAGGGCGGTGCCCGACGCGCCGGTCTGGGTGGCGAAGGGCGTTCCGGCGGTGTCGGGCGAGAGCCCGCGTTCGGGCTGGAAGCCGTTGGAGAAGTCGCGCGCGTCGCCGTCCAGGGCGTTCTGCCGGTCCAGCGTGAGTGCGGCCATGACGTTGAAGCCGTCGCCGGACAGGTCGCCCCAGCCGCCGAGCAACTGGCCGCGGTAGATGTGGCCGCCGCCTTCCTGGGTCACGTCGGCAAAGCCGGTGGCCTCGAAGCCGGCGACCTCCTTGCGCAGGATGAAATTGACGACGCCGCCGATGGCGTCGGTGCCGTAGATGGCCGAGGCGCCGTCCTTGAGGATTTCCACGCGCTCGATGGCGCCCAGCGGAATCGAATTCAGGTCGACCGCGTTGCCCTTGGCGCCGTGCGTGGGGACGCGGCGGCCGTTCAGCAGCACCAGCGTATTGTTGGCGCCCAGGCCGCGCAGGTTGGCGCTGCTGTTGCCGTTGTTGTTGCGGTCGGTGGTGCCGAGCTGGATGCCGACGTTGGACGACAGGTTGTCGGCGCCGGTGCCGTTGGCGCTGATGTGCATCAGCAGCTGTTCGGCGCTGACGAAGCCGGCGCGCTCGATCTGCTCGCGCGTGACGGTCTGCACCGGCAGCGCGCCCTCGGTCTGGATGCGCTTGATGCTGGAGCCGGTTATGGTGACGCGCTGCTCGGCCGTCTGCGCCACGGCCTGTGTGGCCAGGCCCAGCAGCGCCAGGCTGCCGATCAGGAGTCTGAGTTTCATCGACGGGCCCTCGTTGGGTGCGGCCGGCTTGGCCGCTATTGGTGTTTTCGCCATTTTTGGCGGCACCCCCTGAGCCAGCCCATCCGGGATTACCAAGGCTTGCACACCGCCGCGGTCACTCGGAACCGTGTGAACATCGCGCCGGCGCCTGCCTGCCACCGCCTCCGTCCCCGCCGCCGCTTCATGCACATCGCCCGCCCCTGGCGCTGGATCCCCACGCTCTACTTCAGCCAGGGGCTGCCCTACGTGGTGGTCATGACGCTGGCGGTGGTGATGTACAAGAACCTCGGCGTCTCCAATACCGAGATCGCGCTCTATACGAGCTGGCTCTACCTGCCGTGGGTGATCAAGCCGCTGTGGAGCCCGCTGGTCGACCTGCTGGGCCGCAAGCGGCGCTGGATCGTGGCGCTGCAGTTCACGCTGGGGGCGGCGCTGGCGATGGTGGCGCTGGCGCTGCCGGCGCCGAAATTCCTGCAGCTCACGCTGGCCGTGCTGTGGCTGAAGGCCTTCGCCTCGGCCACCCACGATATCGCCGCCGACGGCTTCTACATGCTGGCGCTGCCGCAGCGTACCCAGGCGGCGTTCGTGGGCGTGCGCAGCACCTTCTACCGCCTGTCGATGATCGCCGGCCAGGGCGGGCTGGTGGTGCTGGCGGGCTGGCTGCAGGAACGCAGCGGCACGCCGGCGGCGGCGTGGGCGCAGGTGTTCTGGCTGCTGGCAGGGTTGTTCGTGCTGGCCGGGCTGTATCACGCGCGGGTGCTGCCGCGGCCGGCGGCCGACGTGGCGGCGCCGCGCTCGGCCAACTTCCGCGCCGACTTCGTGGCCGTCTTCCTGGCCTTCTTCCGCCAGCCGGACATCGGGCGCATCCTGGCCTTCCTGCTGCTGTACCGCTTTGCCGAAGCGCAGCTGCTGAAGCTGGTCACGCCCTTCATGCTGGACCCGCGCGCGGCCGGCGGCCTGGGCCTGCGCACGCAGGACGTGGGCGTGGCCTACGGCACCGTGGGCGTGGCCGCGCTCACCGCCGGCGGCCTGCTCGGCGGCTGGCTCGTTTCACGCCACGGCCTGCAGCGGCTGCTGTGGCCGCTGGTACTGTGCATGCACCTGCCCAACACCGTGTTCGTGGCGCTGGCGCTGTGGCAGCCCGAAAGCCTGGCGCTGGTGAGCGCGGCGGTGGCGCTGGAGCAGTTCGGCTACGGCCTGGGATTCACCGCCTACATGGTCTTCATGCTCATGGTGGCCGGCGGCGCCGACGGCTCGGCCGTGCACAAGACCGCGCATTACGCGCTGTGCACTGGCTTCATGGCCCTGGGCATGATGCTGCCCGGCATGGGTGCCGGCTGGCTGCAGGAACGGCTGGGCTACACGTGGTTTTTCGTCTGGACCTGCGTGGCCACCCTGCCTTCGTTCGCTGCCGCGGCGTGGCTGCGCGTGGAACCGGGGTTCGGGCGCCGGGACTGAACGCCGCGCCTGCGGCGCGGCCGGGCCCGCCACTAGAGCTGGGCGGGTCGGTCGCCTTGCAGCGCCAGCCAGGCCAGCACCGCCAGTGGTGCGGTTTCGGCGCGCAGCACGCGCGGGCCCAGGCCCGTGGCCACGAAGCCGGCGGCCAGGGCGGCGGCTTCTTCGGCCGCGGTGAGCCCGCCTTCGGGGCCGCTCAGGGTGCACACCGCCGCGCCGGGGGCCAGCTGGGCGGCCTGCCCGGGCAGGCGGTGCGCCTGCGCGCCCGGGCTCAGCAGCAGGCGCAGGCCCTGGGGTGCCAGCGGCAACCATGCCGCCAGCGGGCGCACCGGTTCCACCACCGGCACGCGGGCGCGGCCGCACTGTTCACACGCGGCCTGCGCCACGGCCTGCCAGTGCTCGCGCTTGCGCTCCGCGCGCTCGCCGCTCAGGCGCAGCACCGAACGTTCGGTGAGCAAGGGCTGCAGGCGCGCCACGCCCAGTTCGGTGGCCTTTTCCACCAGCATGTCCATGCGCTCGTTGGCCGGCATGCCCAGCGCCAGCGTCACTTCGTGCGGCAGTTCGTTGCACACCGACCGCGGCTCACCGATGCGCACGCTCACTTCGCTGCGGCCTACGGCCAGCACGGTGGCCGGCCAGTCGCTGCCAGCGCCGTCGAACAGGCACAGCGTGTCGCCGGGCTGTACGCGGCGCACCTGGGCATGGCGCGCCGCGCCGGGCGGCAGCGACAGTTCGATACCGGGGGCCAGCGGCACCGCCACGAACAGGCGGATCGTCATGGCGCGGGGGCGGCCTGCAGCGTGGCCTCTGCGGCCAGCGCCATGCCGGCCAGCGCGGCGTCGTGTCCGCCGGGCGCGGTGAGCATCAGACCCACCGGCAGTTCGCCCGGCGTGTGGCAGGGCAGCGTGATGGCACAGCCGTCGAGGAAGTTGGCGATGAAGGTGTTGCGCAACAGCAGGCCGTTGGCGCGGAAGAAGGCTTCGTCGCTGGCCACCAGGTCGGCGATCGGCGGCGCAATGATCGGCACCGTGGGGCAGACGATGGCGTCGAAGCCCTGCAGGCGCCGGCCGACGCGTTCGATCCAGTCGCGGCGGCGCTGCTGCATCGCGATGTAGTCGGCCGCGCTCACGCCTTCGCCCAGCGCGATGCGCGCCGCCACGCGCGGGTCGAAGCGCTCGCGCTGCGTGCGCATGGCCTCGCGGTGCAGCGCATAGGCCTCCACGGCCGAAAAGCCGCCCGGGGCGTTGATCTGCGCGATTTCGACCAGCTCGGCCAGCGGCAGTTCGACGATGGCCGCGCCGGCGTCGGCCAGCCGCCGCAGCGCACGCTCGAAGGAGTGCGCCACGGCCGGCTCCAGCGCGTCGAGCACCAGGGTCTGCGGCAGCGCCAGGCGCAGGCCGCGCACGCCGCGCGGCGCCACCGGCAGCGGCGCACCGGCCAGCACGGCGTCGACCTGCAGGCAATCGGCGACGCCGCGTGTCATGGCGCACGCCGTGTCGAGCGTGAACGACAACGGAAAGGCCCCCTGCAGCGGCGTGCGGCACTGCGTATTCTTGAAGCCGACCAGGCCGCACAGCGCCGCCGGGATGCGGATCGAGCCACCGGTGTCGGACCCCAGCCCGGCCACTGCCAACCCCAGCGCCACCGACACCGCCGCACCCGAAGACGACCCGCCCGGAATGCGTGCCACCGCAGCGTCGGCGGGGTTGCGCGGCGTGCCGAAATGCGGGTTGATGCCCACGCCGGAGAAGGCGAACTCGGTCATGTTGGTGCTGCCCAGGATGGCTGCGCCTGCGTCGCGCAGCCGCGCCACGGCAGTCGCATCCTGCGTGGCGGGCGGCGCGCCGCGGCGCAGCACCGAACCAGCCAGCGTGGTGCGTCCGGCAAGGTCGTACAAGTCCTTCACCGACACCGGCAGTCCGGCCAGCGGTGGCAAGGTCTCGCCGCGCGCGAGTCGTTCGTCGGCGGCACGCGCGGCGTCCAGCGCCTCATCGGCGAAGAGGGCGGTGAAGACATGCGCTGCCGCGGGCGCGGCGGCTGCGGTCAGTACGCGCTCGACCAGCGCCCGGTGGCCGCCCGGCCGGGTCAGCGACGCCTGCAGTGCGGCGATCGGGGGCAAAATGATCGGGACCATTTCATGGGCAGGTCGTGGGCAGCAGCGTTCACAGGCGGCCGGCCCGCCAGCGCGGTCTTGCAGCCCGCGCCCTCGCAGAGCTCGGGCGGTCCTGGCCGTCCGGGCCCGCGCTGGCGGGCCGGGAGCCTCGCGTTCAGGACTTCAACGCCACCAGCACCTCGTCCAGCATCTTCTTCGCGTCGCCGAAGAGCATGCGGTTGTTGTCCTTGTAGAAGAGCGGGTTGTCCACGCCGGCATAGCCGCTGGCCATGCTGCGTTTCATCACGATGCTGGTCCTGGCCTTCCACACTTCGAGCACCGGCATGCCGGCGATCGGGCTGGTGGGGTCTTCCTGCGCCGCCGGGTTGACGATGTCGTTGGCGCCGATGACCATCGACACGTCGGTGGCCGGGAAGTCCTCGTTGATCTCGTCCATCTCCATCACGATGTCGTAGGGCACCTTGGCCTCGGCCAGCAGCACGTTCATGTGCCCGGGCATGCGGCCGGCCACCGGGTGGATGCCGAAGCGCACGTTGACACCCTTCTCGCGCAGGTGCCGGGTGATCTCGAACACCGTGTGCTGCGCCTGCGCCACCGCCATGCCGTAGCCGGGCACGATGATCACGTTCTTGGCCTCGCGCAGCATCTCCGCCGTTTCCGCCGCGCTGACCGGCGTCACCTCGCCGGCCGGCTGGGCGCCGGCGGCCGCCGCGGGCGCGCCGCCGCCGGTGCCGAAGCCACCGGCGATGACGCTGATGAAATTGCGGTTCATCGCGCGGCACATGATGTAGCTCAGGATGGCGCCCGAGCTGCCCACCAGCGCACCGACGACGATGAGCAGGTCGTTGCTGAGCATGAAGCCGGTGGCCGCGGCGGCCCAGCCCGAGTAGCTGTTGAGCATCGACACCACCACCGGCATGTCGGCGCCGCCAATGGCCATGACCATGTGGACGCCGAACAGCAGCGCGATCACCGTCATCACCAGCAGCGGCAGCATGCCGGAGGAGATGTCGTGCGCGTTCAGGAAGACGCGGCCGAACCAGACGACGATCAGCAGCCCCGCCAGGTTGAGCCAGTGCCGGCCGGGCAGCAGCAGCGGCTTGCCGCCGATCTTGCCCGACAGCTTGCCGAAGGCGATGACCGAACCCGAGAAGGTGACGGCGCCGATGAGGATGCCGACATAGATCTCCATCTCGTGGATCGACTTCTCGGCCGCCGTCGGAAAGACGGTCGAGGTGTCGACGTAGCTCGCGAAGCCCACCAGGCAGGCCGCCAGGCCCACCAGGCTGTGCATCGCCGCGACGAGCTCGGGCATCTGCGTCATCTGCACCTTCTTCGCGGCGAAGAGGCCCACCGAGCCGCCGACGACGAGCGCGCCGACGATCCAGGCGTACCCGGCCGGCGTGACGCGCGGCCCCAGCACGGTGGCCAGCACGGCAATCGTCATGCCGACGATGCCGAACAGGTTGCCGCGGCGCGCGGTCTCGGGGTTCGAGAGCCCGCCCAGGCTGAGGATGAAGAGGATGGTGGCGCCGATGTAGGCGACCGTGGCCAGGCCTGAAGTCATGTCCGCGTCCTCGTTCTTATTTGCGGAACATCGCCAGCATGCGCCGCGTCACCGCGAAGCCGCCGAACATGTTCACGGCCGTGAGCACCAGCGCGAAGACGGCCAGGCCGAGGATCAGCGCGTTGGGCCGGTCGGCGGCCCCGGCCGCGGTGAGCGGCGGCGCCACCTGCACCAGCGCGCCGATGGCGATGATCGACGAGATGGCGTTGGTCACGCTCATCAGCGGCGTGTGCAGCGCCGGCGTGACGTTCCAGACCACCATATAACCGACGAAGCAGGCGAGCACGAACACGGTGAAGTGCGACAGGAAGCTGGCCGGCGCGTACAGGCCGACGAGCAGGAAGGCAACCGCGCCGATGCCGAAGACCGTGGCCAGGGCCTTGGCCGACATCGGCTCGCCGCCGCCATGGCCGTGGCCCTTCTTCGCGGCCGGCGCGGCCGCCGCGGCGGCCGGCTTGGCCGCCGGCGCCGGCAGTTTCAATGGCGGCGGCGGCCAGGTGATGCTGCCGTCCTTGATGACCGTGAGGCCGCGGATCGCGTCGTCTTCCATGTTGACGTCGATGACACCGTCCTTGGTCTTGCACAGTTCCTCGGTCAGGCGCAGCAGGTTGTTCGAATACAGCGTCGATGACTGCTTGGCCAGCCGGCTGACGAGGTCGGTATAGCCGATGATGGTGACGCCGTGGCGCACCACGGCTTCGCCGGGCACGGTGAGCTCGCAGTTGCCGCCCTGTTCACCGGCCATGTCGACGATGACGCTGCCCGGCTTCATGCTCTGCACCATCTCGGCGGTGATGAGCCGGGGCGCCGGCTTGCCCGGGATCAGCGCGGTGGTGATGATGATGTCGACTTCGCGCGCCTGCTTGGCGTACATCTCGCGCTGGGCCTGCTGGAAGCCTTCGCTCATGACCTTGGCGTAGCCGCCGCCGCCCGAGCCTTCTTCCTCGTAGTCGACCTTGACGAATTCGCCGCCCAGCGACACCACCTGGTCGGCCACCTCGGCACGGGTGTCGTTGGCGCGCACGATGGCGCCCAGGTTGGCCGCGGTGCCGATGGCGGCCAGGCCGGCCACGCCGGCGCCGGCGATGAACACCTTCGCCGGCGGCACCTTGCCGGCGGCCGTGATCTGGCCGTTGAAGAAGCGGCCGAAGGCATTGGCCGCCTCGATCACCGCGCGGTAGCCGCTGATGCCGGCCATCGAGGTGAGCGCGTCCATCTTCTGCGCGCGGCTCAGCTGGCGCGGCAGGCTGTCGATGGCCAGCACGGTGGCCTTGCGCGCCGCCAGCGCCTGCATCAGTTCGGGGTTCTGCGCCGGCCAGACGAAGCCGATCAGCGTGGCGCCTTCGCGCAGCAGGCCGGCTTCGACGGCGCTCGGTGGGCGCACCTTGAGCACGATGTCCGACCCGGTCCAGATGTCGGCTGCCGTAGGCACGACCTCGGCGCCGGCGGCGCGGTAGGTGTCGTCGGCGAAGTTCGCCGCGTCGCCGGCGCCGCTTTCCACGGCCACCGTGAAGCCCAGCTTGACGAGCTTCTCGACCACCTCGGGCACGGTCGCGACCCGCTTCTCGCCGGCCGCGGTTTCCTTCGGGACTCCGATGCGCATGGGGTTCTCCTCGCGAAGGTCGATGTTGTTGACAAACGCGTGAAGCTAACACAAGAGATGCCCGCCCTTGCCGGCGCCGCGGTCGCCGGCACGCGGCCCGCGCCGGCTAGCATTGGCGCGTGATGTCCAGCGAACGATTCCGCCCTTCCGTCACCGTGGCCGCCATCATCGAAAGTGGTGGCCGCTACCTGCTGGTGGAGGAGCACACGCCCGAGGGCCTGCGCCTGAACAACCCGGCCGGTCACCTGGAGCCGGGCGAGTCGCCCTTGCAGGGCGTGGTGCGCGAGGCGCTGGAGGAAACCGCGCGCGCCTTCGCCCCCCAAGCGCTGGTCGGCGTGTACCTGTCGCGCTTCCAGCGCCCGGCCACCGGCGAGGACGTGACCTATCTGCGCTTCGCCTTCTGCGGCGGCGTGGGCGAAGCGCAGACCGGCCGCGCGCTGGACACCGGCATCGTGCGCACGCTGTGGCTCACGCCCGACGAGGTGCGCGCCAGCGCCGCGCGCCACCGCAGCCCGCTGGTGCTGCGCTGCATGGAAGACCACCTGGCGGGGCGGCGCTTTCCGCTGGAACTGGTCACCACCGACGCCAGCCTGGTCGCGCCCGAGATCAAGCGCTGAAGCCGGCGGCGGGCGCGCGCGGCGCCCGCCCGGGGGCCAGCGGCAGGATGCGGCGGCAACGGCCACAATCGAAGGCCGGGTCAGCGCACTTCGCGTTGCCGCCTCCCTTTCGCCTTCGACCATGCCGACACTCGCCCCGTTCCACCTTGCCTTTCCCGTCGACGACCTCGCCGCCGCGCGGCGCTTCTACGGCGGCCTGCTCGGCTGCCCCGAGGGCCGCAGCAGCGCCGAGTGGATCGATTTCGACTTCTTCGGCCACCAGATCGTGGCCCACCTGGCGCCGCCGCGCGCCAACCGCGACCACCACAATCCTGTCGACGGCCACGACGTACCGGTGCCGCATTTCGGCGTCGTGCTCGACTGGGACCAGTTCCAGACGCTGGCCGCACGGCTGCGCGAACAGGGCGTGAAATTCGTCATCGAACCCTATATCCGCTTCGCCGGCCAGGTGGGCGAGCAGGCCACGATGTTCTTCCACGACCCGGCCGGCAACGCGCTGGAGTTCAAGTCGTTCCGCGACCGCTCGCAGTTGTTTGCCAAATGACGATCGCCGAGTGACCTCTTCCGACTGACCGGCGGCCCGTGACCGATCTGCTCTTCATCCGCCACGGCGAGACCGACTGGAACCGCCAGCAGCGTTTCCAGGGCCAGATCGACGTCCCGCTGAATGCCACCGGCATGGCGCAGGCGGCGCGCGTGGCCGAACGCCTGGCAGCCGACCGCCACGACGCGCTGTTCAGCAGCGACCTGCAGCGGGCCCGCGAGACGGCGGCACCACTGGGCGCGGCCTGGCGCATGCCGCCGCTGGCGCTGTCGGGATTTCGTGAGCAGAACTTCGGCGTGCTGGAAGGGCTGGACGTGCCCACCATCCAGGCCCGCCACCCCGACCTGTGGCAGCGCTGGCTGGAGCACCGCGCCGACTTCGCCCTGCCCGGTGGCGAGAGCCTGCGCCAGTTCCACGCCCGTGTCATGGCGGCGGTGCGCGAACTGGCGGCGGCGCACGCCGGCGCGCGGCTGGCCGTGGTCACGCACGGCGGCGTGCTCGACATGCTGTGGCGCAGCGCGCACGGCCTGTCTCTGGACGGGCTGCGCGCCTGCGAGATTCCGAATGCCGGCCTCAACCGGCTGCGCTGGGTCGACGGGGCGCTGAAAGTCGAGGTGTGGGCCGACGCGACGCACCTGGCCGAACCGGCCGGCCTGTCGGCGCAGGCACCGTTGCCGGCGGCCGGGCGCGATTCAAGCCGCTGACGAAGGCACCGCGGCGGCCGCCGGCTGGATGGCGGCCACCGGCTCGGGCGCCAGCAGCGTGCCGTCGCGCAGCCCGCGCACGGTGCCGGCGAGCAGGCCCAGGATGACGATCGACGCCAGCGCCAGCAGCGCGAGCCCCAGCACGGCCATCGCCGAGCCCGGCACGGCCAGGCGCAGCGTCAGCGCGGCCATCGCCGCCAGCGGAAAACTCAGCGCCCAGTGCGGCAGGCCGAACGGCAGCTTGGCGATGCGAGGTGCCAGAGCGCCCACCCACAGCAGCGTGAACATCGCCATGCCCCACAGCACCCAGGCCAGCAGCAGCGGCGCGCCGAACTGCAGCACCGCCAGGCCCACCACCGCGGGCGGCGCGATGAAGATGAAGGCCGTGGGCAGCAGCCGTTCGGGCCACATCCCCTGCACGGCGATGCGCACCAGCACCAGCACGGTGGCCAGCGGCCAGAACAGCAGGCCCAGGCCGAACTGCGCCGCCGACCATTCGGTCTGGCCGAGCGGCACGCCGGCCAGCGGCACCAGCACGTTGCCCACGATGGGGATGAAGAGGGCCGGCGTCACGCCGGTCCATTGCAGGCCGCCCTGTGCCGCCGGCCGCCACCAGCGTGCCAGCACCCACCAGGTGACGAAGAGCTGCGCCAGCGCACCCACCCACCACAGCGCCAGCAGCAGCGGCTGCGACCCGGCCACCG
>Ga0138256_10002575_pt1 | contig 19406 bp, 16 predicted proteins | sample KNB2016incub_MG_FD_105486 | JGI IMG/M metagenome (GOLD analysis project Ga0138256, IMG submission 105486) | Active sludge microbial communities from wastewater in Klosterneuburg, Austria - KNB2014incub_MG | ecosystem: Engineered > WWTP > Activated sludge > Unclassified | place: Austria... | reverse complement strand
GTGGGGGGCGGGTGGTGAAGGCGGAGGATGTGGAGATCGTGATCGACGAGGCGGAGGCGGTGGAGCGGGCGTTGGGGATGGCCCAGAGGGATGATCTGGTGTTGGTGTTTGGGGATAAGGTGAATCGGTGTTGGAAGCAGATTATTTACTTTCGGCCGGAGGGGGCGGGGGGGGATGGGCACATCGGGCAGCGCGAGGTTGTAGGTGCGCTCGGGATGGACGCGAGCGCGCCAGGGGCTGCGCAGCCGTCACCGAGCGCGGCAGGAGCGATGACGATGGGAGGCGACGGGTGGGTGCGGGATGAGCGGGGGGTGCGGGTGGCGTCGGAGGGGGTGGGGGAGGAGGCGGATTGACCTACACGGCGCGCACTGGGCGGCAACCTGCTTTGTCCCAATCCATGACGTGTCTGCCAAGGCGGCTCACACCGCCGACGACGTCGAAACGCCGGGCGAGGATCGCGCGTACGCCCTTCAGCATCCCTCTCCGCCCGCTCGGAACGCCCCCGCGCTACGTGGAGTCCCATCCGATGGACGTCAACGCCGAGCTCGAACGCCTTAACGCCCTCCATGCCACCGGCGCGCTCACGCAGGACGGGCTCGCCGCTGCGCGGGCGGCCATGCTGGCGGGTGTCGGCGCCGACACAGCGCCGGTCGGGCCGCGCGCCGACGCGGATGACGGCGCAGTCGCACGTCTCCGGCGGCAGTTGGCCGAGGCCACGATCGCGGGCGAGGTCGCGCAGCTGGACATGGCGCGGGAGCGTGATCGGGCCGCCTACGAGGCGCGGCACGCGCTTTTCGGCCGGTTCTACATCGGACCGATCCCCACCGTCCTGGCGCCGCGCACGGCCGGTTGTCTGCACGGCGTCCTGTGGATCGGGCTCGGGATCGTATGGATCTGGGCCACGCTTGCCGGCCAGGCGGACGGCGAGGGATTCGACCTGACCCGGGGGTACGAGCACAACGCGATGGTGATCGCTCTTGCAGCCATCGGGCTGGCCATCCTCGTGTTCGGCATACGCTCGATCTCCCGGGCTCAGCGCCGCGTCGACGCGTTCGAGGACGCCGAGCGGGCTTACCGAAACCGGCGCGCGCAGCTCGTGGCGGGCGACGGACCCGTGCACGACGTGCATCGGGAAGCCGACGAGACGTAGATGTCTCGCACTCCCCAAGGATCGATCGTGGACGACGTCGACGCGCACCCTCGTGTTACCAGAATCCACAGGATGCAGATCGATGCTACGGCCGCCGCGACCGTCTGCGACAGGCGTGCGTCGTTGGCGATGTACCAGACCAAGGCGTGGGTGTCGACGACACCAGTGCGCTCACCCGACGTCCTCACGCGGGAAGTCGTTCCACGTCTCGCGCCGAAGCGTCGTGATGTCCTCCTCGCTGATGGCGATGTTCAGGTCCGCCACCAGTCCGCGGATGCTGCGTCGCGGCCGAGGCGTTGCCTTCTGGGCCAAGAACTCGATAAAGTCGAGCACCTCCCGTTGCTGGTCCGGGCGCAGCCGCTGCAGCGCCTCTGCGGCAACCTGTGCGAGTTCTTCTTGGCTCATCATCGGCCTCCGGGTCTGGCCAGGGCAGCGTGCGCTGCGCCGTGGACTCATCCGCACCGCACTTCATCCACTCGCTCGCGACCGAGGTTAGCACGATGGCCCGCAGGAGCGATAGCCGCACCCGCGTCCCTCGACCCGCAGGCAACGCCGGGTGATGAGATCACCCGGCTGATCAGGTGCGCCGGCAGCCGCCGGCTTGATCGCTAACGGACGTCATCGTCCGGCGCCGGTCCGGGTGCTTCTTGGCCGACGCTCAGCTCCCGCTCCAAACGCGCTCGTAGCGTTCGCGCGGTTGATCGCCGACCTACCGGTCGTTCAACGCCTTCGTTCTTGGATTCAACGCCGCTGTCGCGCCCGTTTAACGCCTTGAAACTGCGGCGACAAGGCGTTGTTTCGCCGGATCAGCGCCGCATCATCGCCGGTGTTCCCGCCCCTCATCCCGCTTACTCCCGCTCTCCGTTTCGCCCAAACGCCAAACGGGGCGGCCCGTGTGGACCGCCCCGTCGACGTCGGCATCGACCTCAGCGACGCCCAAGTATTAAGTTGTCACACCTCCCCCCGCCTCCCCTCGATCACGACCCCCCTTCCCCCAGCATTGGGGGAAGGGGCCGGGGCAAGGGGGCCTCCCCAAGCGATTACATCTTCCCCCACGCCTACGCCGCCGCCCGCCCCTCCGGCATCACCACCGGATCCCCCGGATGCTCCCGATCCCACCGCTCCTTGTACGCCAGGAGCGGTACCCCGATCATCTCCCGGTTCGTGATCTCCCCATGAAACGCCTCCACGTCCGCCAACCCCACGCGCAGCACCTTGTCCACGCGGATCTGCGGGTAGGGCGTCCCGTCCAAACGGATGTCGTGACCAACGACGCCGATCCCCGGTAGGCGGATCTTCACGGCGCTGCGGGCTTGAAGGAGGGCCTGCCGGCCGAGCTCGCGCAGGACCATCTGCGCCAGCGGGGCCGTGACGAGCGTCCCGACGGCCAGATGCTCCGTCAACTCGTCGAGGTCCATCGTGCGGGAGTGGGCGATCCGAGGGCGGTAGGTCGCGATCGCTTGAATCAGGGTTGCCATCGGTGTTGTCTCCTTGTGTGTCGGTGCGTGTCGATGTGTGTCGGTGAGTCAGCGCGTGTCGGCTGCCGCGTGCAAAGGGTGGTGCCGGTGATCGTCAGAAGCGTCGAACGTGGGTGCGATGTGGCTCGATGGTCGGGCCGGGTGGCGGTCATGCGGAGGGCGATGGGTGGGCGTTGCTTCGATCGATGTGGACCCGCTCCTGGCTTCGTTGTCGCTTGATGGGTTCGACGCTTCGTTCGGATCACCGGCACCGGCCGCGGACGGGGAAAGCGTACCCACTTTTTCACGCCGTTGAACGCCGCGAAACCGCCGCGGAGCCGCCGCGCAACCGTTAACTTGGGAGGGGTTGAACTGTAAGCGCACGTTTGCGCGGGCGACGGGGTGGCGCAATAGGTCGCGGGGTGGCGATGTGGGCGGGCGCCAGGCATGCTTGGTGGACGCGCGACATCGTTGGCGCCGGATCGATCGTCGTCGTGTTCCGAATTCACCGCGCACGCCGTGTCCATCCTTCGACCTCGGGCCTGAGATCCGCTCTTCAACGGCCTGCATGCGATGACCGCCTGGTCTCCCCTCCGCTACCCCACCAACCGGGACACCCGCGAAACGCCCGCCTGCTACACTTGGACGCTGCGCCCGACCGCAGTCCACCAGCGACCGTCGAGGGTCCCGCCATGGTCCCGCACTGCACTGCTAACATCAGGTCCAATGGCGCAGCGATGCGGCAAGGAGGCTCGACATGGCCGAAACGTTGATCGTCTCTGACCTGAACGTGATGATGGGCAAGCCGGTCGTGCGCGGCACGAGGATCACCGTGGAGCTGATCCTGGAGAAGCTGGCCGCCGGTGAAACCGTTGCCCAGATCATCGAGGCCCACCCGCGGCTGACCGAGGAGGCGATCCGCCAGGCCATGGCCTTCGCCGCGCGAGCCATTCGCGCCGACGTCGTGTACCCGGTTACATCGAGCGTGTCGTGACGTTCGTCGCCGACGAGAACGTGGACGTGCCCATCATCCAGGCACTGCGCGCTGCAGGCCATACGGTCATCCACATGTCCGAAGTTGACCCCTCGGTCCCGGATGAGATCGTTCTTGAAACGGCCAACCGAGACGGGGCACTGCTGGTAACCGGCGACACGGACTTTGGCGAGCTCGTCTTCCGGCAAGGCAAGGTAAGCGGGGGCGTCATCCTCGTCCGGCTCGCCGGCCTGTCGGCGCGAACGAAGGCCGCCGTCGTCGTGAGCGCGATCACCGAGCACGGCCAGGAGATGGGCGGACGTTTCACCGTGGTCGGGCCGGGGGGCGTCCGTATCCGGAGGATGACGCGCCTTTAGCGCCTTGACACTGCGGCGACAAGGCGTTGTTTCGCCGGATCAGCGCCAGTGTTCCCGCCCCGCGTCCCGCCGACTCCCGCTCTTCGTTTGGCCCACACGCCAAACGGGGCGGCCCGCATGGACCGCCCCGTCGACGTCGGCATCGACCTCAGCGACGCCCACATATGAAGAGGTCCATCGTGCGGGAGTGGGCGATGCGTAAGCGTTCAGCCGGTTGCCCGAGCAGAGGACTGGGCGTAGGCTAGCGGTACGCGTTCACCCGATTGCCAGCCTACCTCTTTCAGATAGCCTGACGGTTACAGGGTGGCGTGGCAATCGGGTGAACGCCTCCCTTTGAGGCGCGCGATGCCGGCCGTCAGATCGACGGCGAAGGGGAGACTGCCGGCGGTGTGACCAGCCTTTAACCGGTCGAAGACCCGCTCGTCGAAGACCCGCTCAAGGACAGCGTGATGATCAAGAACAGGGTGATGACATGACCGAGCCCGCCCAGAGAATGACGTTCGACGTCGTGGCCCGGCGCGTGGACGCCGACGGCAGTGTCGCGGAGTGCAAGGATGCCACGCTGGTGCTGGACACGGCGCTCGCCGGCCGGCGCGATGCGCTCAATCCCGCCGAGCTGCTCCTCGCGGCACTGGCGGCGTGCATGATCAAGGGAATCGAGCGCGTGACGCCGATTCTGAAGTTCGAGGTTCGTGGCGTCGAGGTGATCATGCATGGCGTGCGGAACGACGTGCCGCCCCGGATGGAGCGCATCGACTACGAGATCGTGGTCGACACGGACGAGCCCGATCATCGTCTTGCCCTGTTGCACGAGAACGTGAAGAAATACGGGACGGTGTTCAACACGGTCGCCCCGGGAACGGTGTTGGAGGGCGTCCTGCGGCGTGCGCAGTAAGCGGCCGTACGCAGCGGCCGGGGATACAGTGGCCTGGGATCACGCACCGGTTGGCCTCATCTACCGCTCGCTCCAACCAACTCCACCAACAGTCGCCGCAGCTCCCCAATCTGCCGCCCCTCATCCCCCGCCGAGGGCAGCAGCGGCACGGCGCCGACACCTTCGATTGCGATGGCCGTGCCGTCCACGCCCGCCAACCCCTCGTCGTACACCCGCCCGCCCGTGCCCGCCGTCGGCGCCCGGAAGAACCGCCGCTCCGTCCCGCCGCCGGGATACAGGATCCAGACGCTCCGTGCAGCGGGGATTGCATCGCGATACGTGTGCATCTTATAGAGGTCATCGTCCTTGAACGTGCCCGCGGTTGTCTCCCGGTCGGGGTCGAGGAGTTCCGCCGAGGTCAGCCAGCGCGTGCTATCGCGGTTCACGCGAAACTTGGCGTCCAGCAGGTGGAGTCCAGCGTTCGGCCCTGTCGGCACCCACAGGGAGATGTCCGGTTGAAGGCCGACCGAGTAGCTGGTTCGACCGCCCGCGCATGCGGCACCACTGCCGCCGCCGCGCCCCCGAAAGTGCGCGTTGTACAGCAGCTCGACACCGCCCGGCCACCGAAGCAGCCCGTCGAGCGGCACATCGAGCGCACGCCAGTCCTCCCGATATCCGTGCGCCTCTGACGGTTCGCCGAGGCATGTGCGCAGCGCGTCCGCCACCTCGAAAAAGCACCACAGCTCATAGAGTTTGGCGATATCCTTCCCCTCCAGCAGCCGCTCAGCCGCCGCATCGTTCAACGGCAGGTGCGCCGTTAGGCGCAGGCGGGCCGCGTGGCCGAAGACCTCGCGATACCCGCGCCGCCGCTGGAGGACGGTGGATCCGAGGGGCGGGTGGTGCAGCCGGCCGACGTCGGTCCAGAGCGCATGGCGCAGCGCCCGCCCGAGCACGAGTCGCACCTCGCGCGCATCGGCTTCGACTCGTGCGCTCCATACGCTGCGCCGCCCCTCCTGCGCCGCCGACCCTGCAGCGGCGCGGCGGATCACTTCACCGCTGATCCCATCGAGCTCGATCAGAACGGCCTTCACGAATCGGTTCTCGGGCGTGTCGACCGATGGCGTGCGGGTGATCTCGGTGATCGCCCGCGGCACGTGGCCGCGCAGGGCGCGAACGATCGGCAGGTCGGCGCTCCCATCGCCCCGCCCGCCGCGGTCGAAGCCATGCCGCCCGCTGATCGCCGCCGTCAGCGCCCCGATGTCAACATCGCGCGCCAGCGCCGGCGGCACCACGCGGCTGCTCTGGCACCAACGCCGATGCGGGTCGGCGACGATCGATGCGATCGCCGGCATGAGTCGCGTCGCCGGCGGGCCATTCCCAAGCACGATGTGCCGGACATACACGAACTGTTGGTACAGCGTCTCCCCATCGCCCCTGTGTCGTCGATCGTACGGCAGCGCGCCGCCGCTTGCGCCCGCGAACGGCAGCGTCGCGGCCGTCCGCACGATGTCTGCCAGCATCGCCTCGAAGTGCGCCCCGGTCCACTTGCCGCTCCGCACGTCGATCGCCCCAAGCGACCGATCGCCGGCCGCACCGAGCGCAAAGCGGCCGACCGCGTTGCCGAAGCTGATCTCTAGCAGATCGTCCGCCAGCCGCGTCACGAACCCTGCCAGCGCCGCAGCCACCACGGCGATGACCTCTGCCGATTCGCGCAGCAACCAGACCCGCTCGCCCTGCAGCGTCGCCACGCCGTCGACCGCGGTCACGCGCTGCGGTACGCCGTGCGTTACGTCGCATCGCAGATCGAACGAGAGCGGGCGTCGCTCGCCGGCTGGGTCACGGACATCGCGGAACTCACGGACCTCCAACACGATCGCCCCTTGCCGTGCTACTCGATGCTTGCCTCGCTACTCGATGAACGACGTGAATCCCTGCGACTCCAGCCGTCGGCGCATCCGCGCGAGCTTCTGTCCCATGCGGGGCAGCGCATGTGCGTGGGCAAGCGTCGCCAGCGTGTCGATCAGATCGCCCAATTCGGCCTGCGTGCCATGCAGCTTGGGCAGCACCTTGGCCAAGAGCGCCAGGTCGAGCGCCGCCCGCAACGCGCCCGCGCTGCCGCCGCTTTGCATCGCCGCCAGCGTCATGTACCGCCCGATCTCGTTGGCGACGCGGTATCCGAAGTGACGGTTCGTCGGCGCCAACGCGCCGTGAAGTCCGAGGATCACGTCCGCAAACGCACCGTCGGCCAAGCCGCGCAGGGCGGTCCAATCACTGGCACCGACCGGCAAAGGTGCCGTCAACGTATCGCCCAGTCGGGGCAACGAGAGGGAGACAGCATCCGTCGCCCCACCGAACGCCCCGGCGAGCGCCGCTCGGCCCAACCCGTGCAGGTCCACATCGTTGAACTCGATCGTGAAGGCCCGGTCGAGAACCTTCGCGCTGAACATGTACGTCGTCTCATCGATGTTCACGGTGCCGGTGATGAAGAGGTTGGACGGCACGGTCAGCCGCCGCGGGACCGGCCGTCCTTCGCCGTCCCCATTGGCCGCGGCATCGTCGTCGTGGAGCGGGATCGGCTCGCCGGACTCCATCGCGGACAGGAAGTCGCTGAAGTAATGCTCCACGCGCGCCAGGTTCATCTCGTCCAGGATGACGAAGAACGGCGCCGCTGTTCGCCCCGGTTCGGCAGCCGCTGTCTCGATCTCGTCGTTCGCGGCCAGCAGGAAGTCGAGAAATTCCGTGCGGTGGTAGCGCTCGGTGATCGGGTTGTACCAGCCGAGGAGGCCGCGGTTGTCGGTCCAGTCGGGGCGGACGGGGACGACGAGGCGGTTGGGGGCGACGGCAGGAACGGGACTCAGGGCGGCAGGTCCGATCAGCAAGCTGTCAAACGGTGCGTCGTCCGTACGGATCAATTGGGCAGTAAGATGGTCGCCGACCTGACACTTTTCTGTGAACCAGGCGCGCGCGCGGCCAGAAAGCGTCAAAACGGTGGAGTTGCGCGTTGCATCCTTCCAGAACGCAAGCGGCAGCCGCCCAATGGGCGTCTCGACGTCGATTCGGCCACTGTTCGTCGCCGGGTCAACCGGCGGCCATCGCATCTCGCGGCTCAGAGCCACGGGAACCGTGACATTGAAGTAGCGGAGCATGGAGGGCGCGACGCGCACCAGCACAGCGCCCGGCGGAGGCTCGAGTGGGACGTCCGACGTCACGTCCGGATGGAAATGAGCAGCCACCGCCATCGCCATCTGCGTCTTCCCCGTCCCCGAGATGCCCGTCAGGATCACGAACCGCTTCGTCTGGAGCGCAAGCAGGTAGTTCGCGACGAGCTCGGGTGGAAAGTGAAGGCCAGTGGCTTCTAACGACGCGAGGATCCGGTTGAACGCTTCGGACATGGGCCGCTCCGCATCGATGATCGTCGAGTCGGTGGATTCTGGACCGGCTTCAGCTGGCGACTGAGTCCGATAGATGAACGTCTGCACATCGATCATGTCGCGCGGCTGCCAGCCCCACGTGGTGAACGCATCGCACAACGCGCGGGCGATCGCTTGGACCTGGCGGTACGCCGTCGCCCCAAGCGCCTCAGTCGCCGATGGGTCGTACGTCAACGGGTCGTACCCAACGAGCAAGCGGGATACGCGGGCAAACTCGCGCGAACGGACGTAGATGTCGTGAGCGGGATCGTGAAGCATCAGGAAGAACGTCGGGAAGCTGACCGTGACGGCCCTCGTCAGGGCACGGCGCTGCCAGATCGGCCACATCACGGCGTTGAACCGCTCCACACGGGCAGCCGAATCGTCCGGACCGTAGAGCAGGTCGCCGAACGCGCGGGCGAAGTGGACGACATCCGACTCCGACTCCCCGGTCGGCTGCCGAAATGCCGCCTCGGACAGGAAAGTGTAGTACCGGAAGTTCATCAGATTCTGAGGCTCGCCGATCACCCTGCCGGTCAACACCCGCAGCACCGCGTCGGCAATTCGCTCCGCCTCCGCCTGCCCGATCGGCGCCGCGAACAGCGACGCGTCGATCGTCCGATGGAACAAAGCGACGAGCGCGTCCTTGTAGTCGCGCTCTTCCTTCGGGTAGTTCCCCGCTGGATCGGTGAAGCTCACGAACCCCGCTATGCGATCGATGAACACGCCCTTGAGCGCATCGAGCGCGGCCCAACCGAGTTGAACCTTCGGTTCCGCCGTCACTTCTGCCGTCATGGCTGTCCCTCGCGCAATCGACTCAGCGAACGATCATCGCCGGTTGGCGACCCGCCGAGCCACTTCGGCCGCGGCAACGGTCGGTCCAGCGCCGCTTCGATGGCCGCCATCAGGCCCGGCGCCCATGCCTCCTTCGTCGACGAGCGGAGTCCGCCGCGACGTGCCGAATGGGCAATGCGCCGGTGCAGCGCACCCTGGATGACCGTCGACGCCGCATCGTCGTCATCTACGTCGGACAGGTATCCGGCCCACATCCCCGCGTGCTTGCGGACCGACTCGTCCGCCGCCTCGTCCGCTCCCTTGTCCCACTCCCAGCCCGGCTCAGCCGACAGGATGGCTGCATCCACCTCGGGCAACACATCGCGATTCAGGTACATCCAGATGCGGTCCTCGTACAACGTGCACACGATCGTCCAGCTCACGTACAGGCGCACGCGGTCCGGCATCAGGAGCACGCACCACCTGTCGGGCGCAAGCTCGTCGGCGGAATCGACCGCATGCGCGAACCAGTCGAGGAACCATGCGCGACGCTCCGCCGTGGGCAGGATGCGCGCCAGGATGGCGTCGGCGGCACGCCGGCTGTCCGCTCGCCAGTCGTCACGTGCTGCCCACCGGGCCTCGACGACCGGAACGCTCTCCGGCGCCAACGTGCGCAGTGTACGAAAGTGCTGATGGTCGAACGCGGCCGGGATGCGATCGGACTGCCCCGCGAACCGCAGGCCGGGCACCAGGTCGGCGAACTCGACGATCGACGGCGGCTCCGCGTGCCGCGCTTCCGCGATCACATGCCACGGCGCCTCCCACAGCGACGCGGAGCCCAGGAGGCGGGCGGCACCTTCGTCGTCGACGACATGGTCGGCCTGGATGCGGGCGATCAGGTACGGCCGTCGCGCACCGAACGTCACCACCCACACGACGTCGCCCGGCGATACCCGCCCCAACTGCGCGCCCGCCGTGTGCTGCCAGGGCTCCTCGTTGTCCGCTTCGAGCTCCGAAGCCGCCTGCTCAACGGACCAGTACTGCAGGTGGTGCCGATCTCGCGGCGGATCGCTTGCGGACCGAGCGGCTTGATCGTGCGGGGCGTTCACGACGGTTGCTCCGATGGTGGGGACAGCAGGTCTCGTCGCGGGATGTTATACCAACCCTGCGCAATCGAGCCGCGCGCCTCGCCCGGCGGAGCCGTCGCTCTATGACTCCGAGCCGAGGATGTTGTGCTCGGCGGTGCAGCCGCCACGCCAACCGTCGGGACACATGCGAAACACCTGCCGACTACACTCGAACGCCGCGACCGTCCGTAAGCCGCACGGGCGGCGTGAGTGGAGGCGGTTTTGGCCTCCTCTTCGTCTGCGGCTTCGTCTTCGACCCCCACGTCGGCGATGTACCAAGCGCTTTGGCTAACTGGATGTACGCACGGTCCACATGAATGCCGACCTCCTCACGGGCGACGCCCTCCTCGAGAAGACGGTCGTAGATGGCCGGTAGCACGGCGCGACGGCCACTGCCGAACGCTGAGCGCGCCATCGTCCCTGAGCGAAAGCTGCTCGATTACCTCCTGAATTCAGGCCATCGGTCGGGTCGGTCCAAGGCACGGTTATTCATGGCCCATGGGTTCTCAACCGACCATTGGCCGCTTCTGGCCGACGCGCTCCGCCGCCACGCCTCCGAGCATCCCATCGTCTCCGAGGTGGCGACCGCCTTCGGCACGCGATACGTCGTCGACGGTATACTTCACACGCTGCGCGGTCGGACGCCTCGGCTGCGGGTCGTATGGTTCATCGACCACGGCGCCGAGGTGCCGCGACTGGCTACGGCCTATCCATTGAAGCGAGGCCCATCATGATTCACGAGTTGGATGAAGTCGTCCTGACCGTTCCCATGCCTGACCTCGGTCTGATGGAGGGCGATCTCGGCACGGTTGTGCTGGTGCATGACGGCGGGCGGGGCTATGAGGTCGAGTTTGTGACACTGGATGGCGCGACGGTAGCTGTCGTCACGGCGTTGGCGGATCAGGTGCGGGCGATCAACCGGCATGAGATTGCGCATGCGCGCGAGGTGGCGGTGCGTTAGGCGACGTCGGTCTGTGCGGACTCGACCGTACCGGTTAGCCGCCGCTCTGCAGCTCCGCTACGGCCGCGGTACGCGCTTGCTCTCGCTGTCGCCGTAGCCCGGCACCGGCACGAAGAACGCCTGGGCGAACGACCACGGCGTCCCGGGCACCGTGGCGCTGAACCGCCCGTTCGCGTTCACCGCCACCGTCGTCGACGTGCGCACGAGGTTGCCGCCCCGATCGTCGGTGAACTCGATGATCACCCAGCCGCCCGGCGCCGGCCGGCCGTCGAAGCGGAGGACCTGGCCGACGGCGCGCGGCGGCTCGATGTCGAACGTGTCGATGCGGGTGGCCCAGCCGTGGCGAACGCGGGCCTCGGCGCCGCCGAGGATGTCGGCGCTGTCGACGACGGGATCGAGCGGGTTGAAGATGGAGGCCGTGATCGAGACGTGGTTCGCCGCCCACGTCTGGCGGTCGGGGTCCTCCAGCGGCACGTCGCGCGTGCTCTCGAACATCACCCGCACGGTGCGCGTCTCGCCGGCGGCCATCCGCAGCCAGCGATGCTCGAGGTACGTGCGGAAGTCGTCGCGCGTCTGGTCGATGGACAGGCCGATGAGCGCAGGCGCCGCGTACGGGTTTGTCACCTTGACCGTCGTCGTCTCACGGCTGGCCGGCGACGAGCTGATCGACGTGTGGTCATCGTAGTTCGACTGGGCGATGTTGTTCGTGCCCGTCAGCTCGTCGACCATGAACCCGCCTACCGGCTTGCTGTACGGCCCGATCCGCACCTCGAGGCAGTAGTGGCCACCGGCCGGCGCCTGCCAGAGCGTCGGCGCCTGAACGGTCACCGTACCGCCGGCGGGGATCGTCGTCGTCGTCGTGCCGAGGAACGTGGCCGGCGGCGTGCCGCCGACGTTGTAGTCCTTCACGTAGAACTCCACCTCGACACCCGTCGCGTCGATCGTGCCGAGGTTGCGCACCGTCGCCCAGACCTCGTTGTCGTGGCCGGGCCACTGCATGTTGAAGAAGGCCGGCGACGACTTCGTGCGGTCGTTCTTGATCTCGATGTCCGGGCTCTGCCAAGGACGCGACGGGCTTGCGGGCCACGGCCGGATCGAGGGGTCGGGCCGGCCGCGCGGGCCGTACTCGATCGCCAGCCGCGCCTTGCTGCCGTCCATCGCGGACACCGACAGCTTCAACGTGGCATCCGGATTCATCGGATCGATCTCGGTATAGTCCTGCAGGTTGCCGAGGACCGGGCCGTCGCCTGAGGCGTCGTTGGGCAGGATCACGATGTTGCGCCGCGTCGCCGCCGGCGACGTCTGGACGTCCGTGCACAGGACGCGGTCGTTCGTCGGCAGCGCCCGATCGCCGATCTGCGCCGACTGGCCGACACGGTATTCGCACCAATAGCTCCAACCGGCGGCCTTCATGATTTCGACGCCCGTCGAGCGCCCGGCCGGTGGGCTGCCGAGCTCGGCCGGATGCAGCTCGACCGTCGCGGCGAACGGCGCCGTCGCGCCGCCGTAGTCGAAGGTGCGGATCGCGCTGGCGGCCGTGGTGCCGAGCCAGCGGCGTTCGGGAACGGTGACGTGTGGGAGTTTGGCTTCCGCGCTCATCAGCGTCCAGCCGTCCGGGTCACGGCTCTCGAGCGCCGCGTCGTGCTTCGTGCCGACCCAGTACTCGTCCGGCAGTCCGAGGTTGTGACCGAACTCGTGCGCCAGCGTGACGTGCCGCGGGCGCCCGCCGCTGCCGCTGAGCGACGGCCAATCGACCGGCATGGAGATGACCGGCAGCGTGATGTTCCCTTCATCCGTCGCGATCATGCGCGCCCAGGCGTACGGCCACGCGAACTTGTCGCCGGCGGCCCCCTTGGTGACACACGCCAGGCTGAAAACCGTCGTGAAGTCGACCACCGCGTCCACGGCGTCGGCACATGCCTGGAACAGGTTGTCCCACTTGGGCTCCTTGCTGGCCTCGAAGTACGTGTCCCAATTGCCGGTCAGTGAGAAGGGTCCGCGCACCTCGACGTCGAGGTTGACGGCACCGCCGGTGAGCTCGGCGTAGTAGGCCTTCGTGCTGCGCGTCACGCCGCCGACCGCCACGCCGTCGCGCGCCTCGTCCTCCCACGTGGCGACGGCGTCCGTGCCCTCGCTGCCCGTGTACCGATTCGTCGACGTGTCGGCGATCACGATGACCAGCTTCGGCGTCGCCGGTGCGGCCGCGGCTCTTGCAGCGCGGTCCGGCGCGGCCGCGTCGGCACGGGCGATCGGCAGGAAGGGCAGCGCGGGCAGCGGCGACTGCGGCCGCTCGAGCCAGGCCGATGGACCGGCGTCCGTCCCCGTCCAGACGTCCGTGCTCGTGAAGTGCGCGGTGGCGATGACCGTTCCGGTGCCGTGCTTCGTGGCCAGGATCGGATATGTGCCCGGATCGTGGCCGACGAGAAGCATGAACGACGGCGCGGCGCCACGCTCCGTCGAGCGCGACACGTGGCCGGCCTTGTCGCCGTCGGGCAGGACGAAGTCGAGATCGCCGATCGCCAACCCGGCACCGGGCTCGATCCGCACGGGAACCTCGACGTAGCTACCGACGAACACGGGCTCGCTGGGCCCGACGAGCACGACGGGAGGGACGGGTGTCCCGGGCGTCGGGGTGATCGGCGTCGGCGTGACGGGACGGGTCGGCGGCGTCGGCGGCGTGGCGGGGTCCGTCGGCGGCACGGTGGCCGGCCGGGGGGTGGCAGACGTCGACACGGCCGGGCAGCCTGCCGCGAACAGGAGCCCGTTGTAGAGCGAGTGATAGCGCTGGCCAGGCGAGCGCAGGGACAGCGACGTGCGCGGCTGGTTGTACGGCGAGAGCGGCGCGTTGGGGTTGGCGCGTTTGTTCCAGCCGTAGACCTTCTCCGGATGGGCCACCGCATCGGCGATCACGGCAGCCGGCACCACTTGGTGCAGGAACGCGCAGACACGGGGCAGCGGTGCCTGCTGAAGCGGATTGGCCTGTGCCGTGCCCCCCGATGCGAGCAACACGGTCACGACGGCGGCAACTGCCACCCAACGAGCGTTCATCCGTACCTCCTTGGCGCTTCGGTCTGCAGGTCGATGTGCGGACGATGCAGTGACGCTTGCCGACGGTTGCCGACGATTGTCACGATCGACCGCCCATAGCATGCGGCATCGATGCCAGCGCTTCCAGAGGTAAAGGGGACACAAAGGTGCCATCCCGGTGCGGTGCGAGCGCACCGCCCTGCCCGACCGCTACCCCCCCCGCACCCGCAACCACCCCCGCCCCCCCGGCTCCAGCGTCGCCCCCATCCGCAGCGTGATCCGCTTGCCGGGCTCCAACGACCACGCGAACCGCTGCAGCAGCCGCGCCAGCACCACCCGCGCCTCGACGCGCGCCATGGCGGTGCCGATGCAGAAGCGCGGGCCGCCGCCGAAGGGCAGGTAGGTGAACGGCTCCGGTGCGCTGCGGGTCGCCGCGTCGAAGCGGTCGGGGTCGAAGCGGTCGGGGTCGGGCCAGTGTGCCGCGTGGCGGTGGGTGAGGAAGATCGAGAAGAGGACGCGCGTGCCGGCGGGGATGCGGTGGCCTTGAAAGGCCAGGTCCCGGGCGGCGCGGCGGTTGCCGACGTGGATCGGCGGGTACAGCCGCAGCGTTTCCTTGATCACCTGTTCCAGATACGGCAGCCGCGCGCTCGACTCGGCCGTCGGCGCGGCGCCGCCCAGCACGGCCCGCACCTCGGCGCGCGCGCGCGCCTGGATGTCCTGGTCTTGGCCGAGCGCCACGAGCGCCCAGCTCAGGAGCGCCGTGGCGGTGTCGTGGCCGGCGATGAGCATCGTCAGGAGCTGGTCGCGGATCACGTCGTCGCTCAAGTCGGAGTGGACCAGCACGCCGAGCAGGTCGTCGCGGGCCGGACCGCCGCCGCGCTCGGCCGCACGGCGCTGCGCGATGAGGCGATGGAGATAGCCGTCCATCGCGCGCAGCGCCCGGCCGTAGCCGGGCCGCGGCGCATCGGGCCACACGATCCAGGCGCCGGGCGAAATGTAGGCCAGCGTCCGCAGGATCACGCGCCACAGCCGCTCGAGGTCGGGCGCGATGTCGACACCGAACAGCGTCTCGGTGAGCACCGCCAAGGCGATCGCGCGCATCTCGTCCAGGGCATCGACGTGCCCGTCGGACGGCCACGTGTCCAACCGGGCGTCGATGCAGCGGGCCATCGTGGCCACCTCGGCGTCGATCATCCGGCGGTGAAGGGCCGGCGTCATGAGCGTCCGCAGCGCGTCGTGCGCGGCACCGTCCTCGACGAGGACGCCGTGCCGCAGAAGGCGCGCCACCGGATCCTTCTCGAAGCGCCACAGCAGATCGCCCTCGGGGCCGAGCATGACGAACCGCGCCGCCGCCGGGCCGACGAGCACCACCGGGCTGAAGCCGGGCAGCGGCAGGCTGAACACGTCGCCCATCTCGGCGTGCACCGCGGACAGCGCGGTCAGCAGGCTGCGGTCGCGACGGAGGGCGCGCCAGGCGGCGCGGCTGGCGTCGCCGTTGGGGGCGGGGGGGTCGATCAACGTGGGGTCGCTCGCGATCATCGTGCCACCGACACCGGCCGGCCCTTCCACGTGGCCCCGCCCCGCAGGCCGAGGGCCAGCGAGTAGGCCGCCACCGCCACGGCCGCCGCCATGATCGCCGGGTAGACCAGCACGAACACGATCGGCATGCGGAAGCGCCGCACGACGATCGCCCACGACAGGATCGCGAATCCCATCGCCGCGAGCGCCAGAATGGGCGCCGACGTCACGGTCGCGGCGGACGTCGCAGCCCCAGTCGACGTCGCAGTCGACGTCGCAGTCGCAATCACGCCTGCCAGCGCACCCGCCAGCCACAGCGCCACCACCACCGGCGGCACCAGGAACACCACCCCCATCCACACCCAGATCGGCACGAACAGCCACGGGTTGCGGCCGAACGCGTCGAACAGGCTGCGGCCGAGCCCTTCCCAGGCGGGCCGGAAGCCGGTGTACATCCGGCACTGCACGCGGCCCGTCCCGTCCACCAGGCGCGCCCGTCCACCCGCCGCCGTCAGGCGCTGCGCCAAGGCGACGTCCTCCGCCACGTGCGTGCGGACGGGCTCGTGGCCGCCGATGCGGTCATATGCCGCGCGGCGGAAGAGCATGACCTGTCCCACCGCCATGACCAGCGGCGGCCAGCGCAGGCGCGCGGCGATGGCCGCCGGGAAGCACGAGAACAGGCTCCACGGCAGGATCGGGACGAGGAGCCGCTCACCCCACGAGCGCATTTCCTGCTCCGGCAGCACGCTCACGAGGTCGGCCTCCAACGCCACGAGCGCCGCGACGGCATCGCCCAGTGCGCGCGGGTCGTGGCGGGTGTCGGCGTCGACGAACAGCAGCAGCCGTGCGCCGTCGTCGGCGACGTCGCCCACACCGCCCACGTCGCCGCCGGCCGCTTGCGCCAACTGTCGGCAGGCCCAGTTCTTGCCCAGCCAGCCGGTCGGCAGAGGCCGACCGGCCATCACGCGCAGCCGCGAGTCGCCAGCCGCAATCCCATCCAGAATCGCCCGCGTGCCGTCCGTCGAGCCGTCGTCCAGCGCGATGACGTCGAACGGCGCGTAGTCCTGGGCCAGGAGCGAGCGGATGCAGGCCCCGATCTGGTGCGCCTCGTCGCGGGCCGGGACGAGGACCGAGACGTGCGGGCCGGTGCGGGCGCCGGGGCCGGCGGCCAGGCGGCGCCAGCTGCGCCGGTTCGACAGGGCGATCACCACGAGGACGGCGAGGAACGTGTTGATCCCGATGAGGAGCTGCGCGAGCCAGCCCGCCATGTCGCCCGCCGCGCCCATGCTCATGCCTGTTGGCCGAGCACGCGACGTCGCCGGAGCACGGCCGTCGCCCGCTGGACGCGCGCCCACGTTTCGGGTGCGACGGTCAGCGTGATCCCGGCCACGACCAGGGCATTCGTGACGAGGAAGAAGACGAGCTCCTCGATCGGCAGGCGCCCGCCGATCAGGAGGCCGAGGGACTGCGCGGGATCGATCGTCCAGACGCCGCTGTCGATCGCCAACGTATCCGCCGCCCCCAGGTACAGCGTGGCCGCGGCCAGCGTCGTGAGCACCACCCCGCGGCGGTGCCAAAGGATATCCGCCCCGACCGCCAGCTGGAGGGCGATGGGCGGCAGGGCCCACACCAGGATCAGGGCCAGATAGGTGCCCGGCCGCCAGCCGGCCGCCAGGATCCAGACGGCGACTCCCCACACGAGCCCCAACGCGGCGGTCGAGGCGAATCGCACCCTGCCCGACGGGGTAAGCGGATCCGCGGGGCGCCGGCGGCCGAGCAGCGCCAGCAGGCACAGGCCGGTCAGGAGCGTCTGGAGGACGAAGAACAGATACTCCTCCAGCGGCACCCAGCCCAGCGTGACGCCCAGCACGCGCGCCGGGTCGTACCACCACACCCGGGTCGCGACAAGGTAGTTGTCCCAAGGCGTGGTGTACGCCACGGCGAGGAAGACGTGGACCGCCAGCGCCCAAGGGGCGGCGGCCGGCAGCGGCCGGCCGCGCCGCGTGTTCCGCCGCGTGACAACGCCGACGACCGCGAGCGGCGCGACGAGGAACACGCCGAGGAACGAGAGATACGTCATCGAGTTGCGCTTGCCTCGCGCGCAGGATGACGCACCGACTCGACTCCGTCCCCCAACCCGTGATCCTCCCCCTCCCCCAAACTTGGGGGAGGGGGTCGGGGGGTGAGGGCCTTTGGCCGACCGACCGCACGCGGCGGCCGCAACGTAAGCGCCGTCCACAGGATCCCCGGCAGCAGGCGGAGCTTCCCGACGCCCGTGGTGTGCGCCCGCTCCGTGTGGACGCGGTGGTCGATCGCTTCGATCCGATCCAGGATCGCGCGATACAGGATCGCCGCGGCGCACACCGCCGGGCGGGCCGAAGGCGAAAGGAGGGCGATACCGGGCATGGCCTCGTCGAACAGCCGGCGGGCGCGGGCGATCTCGAACCGCAGGAGCGCCACGAACCGCTCGTCGTGCACCCCGCCCAGCACGTCCTCCGCCGTCAATCCGAAGCGCCCCAGGTCCGTGGCCGGCAGGTACACCCGGCCGAGGGCCGCATCCTCGCCGACGTCGCGCAGGATATTCGTCAGCTGGAGGGCGATGCCGAGCTTGACGGCATACGGCTCGGCCTGGGCAAAGGACACGCCCCGCGCCAGCCCGATCAGCGGCATCGACAGCAAGCCGACGGTCGAGGCCACGAGGTAGCAGTAGCGCTCCAGCTCGGGCCAGGTGGCATAGCGGGTCTGCTCGAGGTCGAGCGCCACCCCGTCGATCAGCTCGGCCTCGTACCGCCCGTCCACCCCGTAGCGCTCGCGCGTGTCGGCCCAGCACAGGAGCACCGGGTCGCGCTGCGCGCCGACGGGCTGGACGACCGCGGCGCGCCACCGCGCCAGGTCCGCCCGGGTCGCGCCGTGGTTGTCCACGAGGTCGTCCGTCGTGCGGCAGAACGCATACAGCGCGCGGACGGCGCGGCGCGAGGCGCGCGGCAGGAGCGCCGTCGCCAGGTAGAACGTCTTGGAGTTCCGGCGCGCCACGTGATCGCCGTGCGCGTAGGCGGCCGCCAGCCTGAAACGGTCATCGTCCGTCATGATGCGTCGTCCATCACGATGCGATCGCCGCGGTGATCAGATCGTCCGCGATCTTGGCCGATGCCAGGACGCCCGGCAGGCCGGCGCCGGGGTGCGTGCCGGCGCCGACGAAATACAGGTTGTCGAACGCCGCCGCGCGGTTGTGGGGCCGGAACCACGCGGATTGGGTGAGGATCGGCTGCACGGAGAACGCCGCGCCGAGGTGGCTCGTGAGCGTGTCGCGGAAGTGGCGCGGGTCGATGACGTTCTCGGTGACGAGGTTGGCCTGCAGGTCCGGCAGGTAGTGGTCTTCGAGGAACTGCATGATCCGGTCGCGGAACGGACCGGCCGCCCGGGACCAGTCGATCCCGGAGCCGAGGTGCGGCACCGGGGCCAGGACGTAGAAGGCCTCGTGGCCGGGCGGGGCGAGCGACGGGTCGGTGAGGGTGGGCATGTGGAGGTACAGCGAGAAGTCGTCGGCCAGCGTCTTGTGCCGGAAGATGTCGTCCAGCAGCTCGCGGTAGCGCGGGCCGAGGAGGATGTTGTGGTGCGCCAGCCCGTTGTCCCGATACGGGCGCCGGGTGCCGAAGTAGATGACGAACAACGACATGCTGTAGCGCATCGTGTTCACCCGCCAGCGCGCGAAGGCCGTCCGGCGCCGGCGCGGCAGGAGCCGGTTGTACGTGTCGGCC
>Ga0138256_10002574_pt1 | contig 19411 bp, 20 predicted proteins | sample KNB2016incub_MG_FD_105486 | JGI IMG/M metagenome (GOLD analysis project Ga0138256, IMG submission 105486) | Active sludge microbial communities from wastewater in Klosterneuburg, Austria - KNB2014incub_MG | ecosystem: Engineered > WWTP > Activated sludge > Unclassified | place: Austria... | reverse complement strand
CGGAAGCTTTCGACCTGCAGCTCGCTGCGGCTGTTGAAGTTCAGCTTCTCCAGTTTGCTGACGCCGTCGACCAGCGAAGCGATCTCGGCGCCGAACTTCTGGGCGATTTCCTCCTTGACCGTCGGCGTGTCTTCGATGACGTCGTGCAGAAGTGCGGCAGCGATGCTCGGGTAGTCCAGACGGAGGTCGGCGAGGATGCCGGCAACGGCGAGTGGATGCGTGATATAGGCATCGCCGGACTGCCGCTTCTGTCCTTCGTGGCGACTGGCGCTGAAGTCGTGCGCTTCGGTAATCAGCTTCAGCTGCTGGCGCGTCAGGTAGGATGTTTTGACCAGCAGGCCGGCCAGCCCGCTGGTGCGACGCTTCAGTGGCAGGTGATTGAGAATGGTGGCGGCGTAGTCCATGACAGGGATTCTAGCGCCCTCCCTGCCGGCCGGTGTGGCCGCAACGGCAATTCCCGGGAATCGCCGTATCAGTCCGGCATATCGTCATCCAGCTGGTCCAGGCGCAGCGGCACCTCCGCCAGTGCCATTTGGGCCTGTTCACGCGCCATCCGGTCTTCCGGGGTCTGGTCGGCTTCCGCGAGCAGATCCCGGGTCACGAGGCCTTCAGCGATTTCGCGCAGCGCGATGACCGTGGGCTTGTCGTTCTCGCGTTCGACCAGCGGCTCGGCGCCGTTCGCGATGCGGCGGGCGCGCTTGGCGGCCACCAGTACCAGCTCAAACAGATTGGAGACGTTCTGCAGGCTGTCTTCGACGGTAATGCGGGCCATTGCGTATTCCTGGTTGGCGGTGCGGGCAGCGGGAGCGGGACTCTAGCCGTCGCGCCAGTTGCGCTGCAATCACTTATGCCAACTTGGTCTAAGTGTGCGGCTGTTGTTCAGCCGGTGATGATCGTTCTCACTACGGCCGCACGCTCAGCCAACTGCGCCGACAGATGTTGTCCATGGCCCTTGATGATGGCGCTCAGTTCATCGCCGGCCTGTTGCTGGTCACTGTTGATCACGACGTAGTCAAACTCCTGCCAGTGCGCCATATCGTCGAAGGCCTGGCTGAGGCGTTGCCGGATCACCTCTTCGGAGTCGGTTGCACGGCTGCGCAAGCGGCGGTCGAGTTCAGTCGCGCTGGGCGGCATGATGAAGATCGAACAGCAGTGCGGCGCGTTCTGCCGGATCTGTCGTGCGCCCTGCCAGTCGATCTCGAGCAGCACGTTTTGACCTCTGGCGAGTACGGCGTTGACCTGCGTGCGGCTGGTCCCGTAAAGATTGCCGAACACGCGAGCATGTTCGAGGAACTCACCGGCGGCGACCATTGCCTCGAAGCGTGTCTCATCCACGAAGAAATAGTCACGTTCCGGGACTTCGCCTGGCCGTGGTTTGCGCGTGGTAAACGATACGGAGAAGCAGAGATCCCGATCGCGTGCCATCAAGGCCTTGACCAGCGTGGTCTTGCCGGCACCCGAGGGTGCTGAAAGCACAAACAGCATCCCGGTCTTCGGCTTGCTGCTTTCCGTTGACGGCAAATCCGGCACAGACATCAGTCTTACTCGACGTTTTGAACCTGTTCGTCGGGAGCAGGTGTAACTATCTGATTCATTGGTTGTAGCTCTTGTGAATTGTAGCGCGGGCTACAAGCCGGGCTACAAGATTGTTGAGCGTAAAGCCCGGAAAAAAAGGGCGCACAGTGCTCAAGGCTGGTCCCGCAGGGACTCATACAGCTTCGCTGGACCGAGCAGCACATCCTTCAACCCTTCCCGCACCCTCGCTGAGTCCAGCGCCTGCTGGCTCATCGTGGTGTGTGCGGCGAGCGCGTCCATTACCGCATTCAGGATCTCGCTGGCGAGGTCGGGGGAGTTCGAGAACTGCTCCTTGGTGTTGTTCCGCGCCTGCGCCTTCAGGGTCTCGGACTCCATGAGCTTGCCCTTGAGGACGTTGTTCACGTAGACGAGCTTGTCATCGTCCGTCAGCTCGCCATCGAACAGGTCGTTGACGCGGGCAATGATCGCGCTCAGGCGCTCCCGCTCCGGCTCGTTTACCTGTCCCTCGCCGACGCCCGTCATCGGCTCCAGCTTCGTCGCCAGCATGGGGTAGAGGTCCAGGGGGGCTGCGCCCTGGTTCTTGAGCCGGTGGTGGGTGAGCACGACCTTCGACAGGTCCACGGTCTCCCGCTCGCGCCCGAACTCCAGTAGGGGCAGCAGGCGCTTGAAGAAGATCGAGCGCTTTTCCACCGCCGTATTGCCGTAGTCGAAGATCTGGGAGAGGAACGCATAGACCCGGACGAACGTGCCGATGTCGCGCTTGAAGATCGTCAGCGCCTCCAGCTCGTTCCGGGCGACTTGCTCTCTTGCTGCGTCTCCGCCGGCCACGGCGGTGCCCAACGAGCGGCGCGCTTCGGCAAAGCGCTTCAGCAGGCGGTCGGCCACTGGCTCCAGGGCGGCAGACAGCTCGCCCTGCGTGGCCTGCGGGTTCAGTTCCACTTTCACCACCCGCTCGACCTCATGCTCGTCGTAGTAGCCCAGCGCGTCGAGCTTCGCCCGCAGGTCGTAGATCAGGTTCGGGTCCGTCACATCGGCCAGTTCAGCCGTCTCGTGGTAGGTCTTGAAGGCCGTCAGCACCTCGTCCGGGTCGTTCACGAAGTCCAGGATGTAAGTCGTGTCCTTGCCCGGATGCGCCCGGTTGAGGCGCGAAAGTGTCTGTACCGCCTGAATGCCGGCGAGGCGCTTGTCCACGTACATCCCGCACAGCAGCGGCTGGTCGAAGCCGGTCTGGAATTTGTTGGCCACCAGCAGGATCTGGTACTCGTCGCCGCCGAAGGCTTTGCGGATGTCCCGGCCCTTGAGGTTGGGGTTCATCGTCCCGGAGGTTTCGCTGAACGGTTCGGGGCCGGATTCCGGGTCGCTTATCTCGCCGGAATAGGCGACTAGTGTGCCGATCCTGTAGCTCTCTTTCTGTATGTACCGCTTGATGGCGAGCTTCTAGCGCACGACCTCCAGGCAACTTGCCACCACCACCATCGCCTTGGCCAGGCCGTCCAGTAGCGGCGCCACGTTCTCGCGGAAGTGCTCCACCACCACCTGAACCTTCTGCGCGATGTTGTAGGGGTGCAGGCGCACCCAGCGCATCAGGCCCTTCATGGCCTCGTTGCGGGCCACATCCCTGTCGTCGAATTCGCGGCCATCGGAGGCCAGCTTGAAGGCCAGCGAGTACGGCGTGTAGTTCTTCAGCACGTCGAGGATGAACCTTTCCTCGATGGCCTGCCGCATGGAGTAGACATGGAAGGGCTGCGGCAGGTTGTCCGGGCCGGCGGGCTGCTCCGGTTTCGGGCGCCGTCCGAACAGCTCCAGCGTCTTGGCCTTCGGTGTCGCCGTGAACGCGACATAGGTGATGCCGGAGTCCCTGGCGCGGGTAGCCATCTGCGCAGCCAGCACGTCTTCCGTGCTCACCTCGCCACCGTCCTTCAACGCCTCGATTTCATCGGCGGAGAGCACCTGCTTGAGCGTGGTGGCCGCCTCGCCGGTCTGCGAACTGTGCGCCTCGTCCGCGATGACCGCGAACCGCTTGCCCTCGGTAGCGGCCAGTTCCTGGACGGCTGACAGGGCGAAGGGGAAGGTCTGGATGGTGCAGACGACGATCTTCTTGTTGCCCGAGAGCGCCTCAGCAAGCTGGGCGCTCTTGGCGCCGCCCTCGTTCTTGATCGTCGTCACCACGCCGGTAGTGCGCTGGAAGTCGAAGATCGCATCCTGCAACTGCGCATCGAGCACGTTACGGTCGCTGACCACCAGCACGGTGTCGAAGAGCTTGCGGTCCTGGTCATCGTGCAGGTCGGCCAGGAAATGGGCCGTCCAGGCAATGGAGTTGGTCTTGCCGGAGCCGGCCGAGTGCTGGATGAGGTACTTGCCGCCGGCGCCTTCCTGCCGGATCGCCCCGACCAGCCGGCGTGTCGCATCGAGCTGGTGGTAGCGGGGGAAGATCAGCGCCTTGATGCGTTTTTTGTCGTCGCGCGGGGCAACGAGGTAGCGGCCAAGGATTTCCAGCCAGCCCTCGCGTTCCCAGACCTGTTCCCACAGATAGGCAGTGCGATGCCCGTTCGGATTCACCGGGTTGCCGGCTGCGCCCTGGTCGCCGAGGTTAAAGGGCAGAAAGCTGGTAGCCGGGCCGGCGAGCTTCGTGGTCATCCGCACTTCGCTGTTGCTCACCGCAAAATGCACCAGCGCGCCACGCGGGAACTCCAGCAGCGGTTCTGCCGCCGGCTGTCTCTTGGGCTTCGGGTGGCGGTCAAAGCGGTACTGGTCCACCGCGTCCTCGACCGACTGCGTGAAGTCGGATTTCAGTTCGACCGTTGCCACGGGGATGCCGTTGAGGAACAGCACCAGGTCGATGCAGTTCTCGTTGTGCAGGGAGTATTTGATCTGCCGGATGACGCGCAGGCGGTTGGCCCCGTAGCGGGCGAGAATGTCCGGGTTGGCGCCAAGGGCCGGCTTGAACTGCGCCAGTGCGAGGGGCTGTCTCAGGCCAATGATCTCGATGCCGTGGCGGAGCACATCCAGCGTGCCGCGCTCGTCGATCTGCTTGCGTATGCGGTCCAGAAGCACCGTCTCGGCGGCCGATCCGTTGGATTTGGAAAGGGCTTCCCACGACTTCGGCTGGGATGCTTGCAGCCACGTGGCGACATCTCCCGGAAACAGCGCCCGTGCACGATCGTAGGAGCCCGCGTCATCCCTCGCGTGGAGCCAGCCGTGTGCCGCCAGGTACGCGCAGATCTCGTCCTCTAATTTCACTTCCTGATGGAGACTCATCCCGACGACCCTTGATCCCGAACCTCGCGGAGGGACTTTCCGTCGGCGTTTTTCCACTCAACCAGTCCATTGGCCGTGCGGCCCGTAACGCAGGATGCGGCGGCGCTTGGCGATGAGAAAAGGTGATCCTTCTCGAACCGGATGCGCCCACCTGCTGCGCTGATGACACCCTGTTGCGTGAGTTGATTGCGGATCCGGCCAAAGCTGTGGCCTTGTAATGAGGGAACCATGTCCGTTCGGCCGGTTGACCCCTTCAGAACCACGAACCCCTCTTCCGTCAGCAGACCGCGTGCGTCCGCTTCAGAGGCCTTGCAGTAGAACAGTCCCCCATCATTCGCCTTGATGTTGGGCTTTGCCAGCGGCTCAAAAACCGGATATCCGAGCGTCGCCAGCAGGATGCGAAGTGTCTCGTGCAGCTCGTGGCACTCCGCCTCAAGCGGTGGCGTTGTGTATGGTCGGCTCCCAGAGTTGCCGTTCTCGACGGAATATCTTCCGGCGTCGGTCGCTGCCTTGATGGAGAGCCACTCCAGGAAGAGCGCATGCGTGCTCGTCAGATTATTGGTCAGTGAAATGGCAACCAACGCCCTGTTCCAGAACTCCTTTTTCTGGTCATGATTGGTCAACCGTTCTGTCAGTGAACCCGTCTGGCCGATGTAGACCATCGGGGAGTCGCTTTCCTGGTCTTCACCAAACAGGAGGTAGACGCCCACTTGGCTGGTCTCGGGCATGGCGAGGAATTCGCCAAGCAAGCTGCGTGGTACATCAATAACGCGAACAATGCGCGTCGTAATGCTCGCCACCCGAATCCCCTGCGGAGCACCAGAGGGAAGGAAGATCTGGATCGTCTGAGGGTGCGAACTCATGTTTGTACCTCGATGGCGGACAAGCGAACGTCGATCTGGCCGGTGACGGCGGCGGAAATCAGGGCAGCGCGGCGCTCCTTAAGCAACTCAATGGCTTGCTCCGCTTCTTCAGTAAGTGCATCAAACTTCATCGTCACGTCAGCTATCCGACTGAGTATGATTGCCTGCTCGTCGATGGGTGGTAGTGCAAGATGAATGTTTTTGAACTCCTCCCAGTAGAGGCGCAGACGAAAATCAGTAATGCCGCGAGAATGGCGCCGCATTTGCTCAACGGCATGTGGTGTGCGTAGCACGCTTTCCACGAAGGCGGTTCGCACCTCTCTGACAGGGCGTGCCACCACATACGCTGGACTAACTTGACCTGTAACCGTGACGGCACCAAAAGCGCCTTGCCATGCCCTCATCATGTTGTAAGCCAAGTCGCCCGGAAGCACAGCCTTGTACTTGGTCCGATCATCGCTGCGCGTAACTTTTCGATTCAGTTCTGTCTCATTCAGCTCCTTGTCGGAAACCCCGTCGTGGATCGACACGCTTAAGATAGGAAGATCATCACTGCCAGTCTCCACTGCCTCCCTGAAGACCCCAGCCATTCGGACAACTTCCCAATGCGCCGGCACATCCCCCAGCCATTCGATGCCGGACGGCTTCATCGCGGCATCGGAATTGAGACCCTTGGTGACGGCGTGGGAAATAACGGCCTGGCGCTTCTCCTTCAGTAGCGTGATCAGGCACTCCTGTTCCGCCACCAGCGCGTCGATCTTTCTGGTTTCGCGGTCGAGAAAGGCGGCGATGGCAACCTGCTCGTCTAGGCTTGGTACTGGTGCGAAGAAACACATCAATTGACTTGCGTTGATGGCCGGGTAGCTGACCCCAGTCGAACACGCAATGACCTTCGAGACGAAATACTCGGCGTGGAGCACGTATCCCAAATATGTGCCGTTGATACTGCGCGGCCTGACTACGGCAAATCCGGTAGAAGCAATCAGGTTTTCCTGCGGATCACTCACTGGAGCAATCGCACGCAAATATGTTCGGACCGTCGAGATGAGAACATCCCCATCGGCAACTCTTCGCCGCGCCCTGGAGGGGGCCTCACCGAAGGTCATAGCGGACGTAGACGTGATTCCACGACCATACTCGACATCCGAGATTTCGACGTAGTCCAACTCATAGTCGATCAGTGTGGACTCAGGCAGAGCCTCGTCGTTGCACGTTGCGAGTGACTTGATCGGTTTGGTCGCCCAGTGGATAGGCACCTCATCTAGCCACTCGACGCCCGACGGCTTGTACTCCGGATAGCGCGGCCAGCTCATGTCGTCTCGCCCGTGCCGTCCACGGCGCGGTATGCCTGGTGCGGGTGATTGGGCACCTCCGGTATCGTGTAGGCGAGCACTCCGGCATCCCGCAGGCGCCGCAGGGCTTGGCTCGTTGAGAGAGTAAGTGACACCTCGTATCCGTGAAGACTCACGCCCGGACCTCCCAAATAGCAGACTGTCGCCAATCGCCTGGAAAACCCATCGCAGCAAGGTCTACCGCCGGGTGTTCTTCCAGCAGGGCCAGCAAACTGGCACGCCAGCATGAAGCTGGGCTGATACGGTCCATCATGTATGCCAGCATGACCAGCGTGTTGTAGAGCCGCTTCGGCAGGCTTGGATTGAAAGCCTCTCCCAGGCATTCAGGGCGTGCGGGAAGTTTCATGCCGATCGTCATCTCGCGGTTCCACAGGCGCATGTGATGGGCGCAGACGTTGCGGACATACGAAAGGTGGTGCGCGAAGGAGCTAATGATCTGTTCGTCAACCTCATAGGGTCTGGCGATTTCAACACGGGCAGCGCTTTCGGCGAGATTCCCGAACCAGAGTGAGAGCTGTCCGAATGTCAGCAATTCGCAGATACCCCAGAGCGGCGGAAGCTCCGGGGCGCTGTACTTCCGCTTGTAGTGGAGTACAAAAGTTTCGTGGTTGCGCTCCAGTTCCTCCTGGAGACGTGTCAGGCATTTGGCGTGTTGGGTGGGTTTACGGAACAACGCTGCGTCTAGATACGCATGCGGCCCGTAGCGGAGGGCCAGTACATATGCCCAACGGGTACGTAATGACACTTCGACGCGCTCGATGGCGTCCAGGGCCAGAAGGCGGAGCTTTCGGTCGAAGCTGTAGAGATCGATGATGGTCTCGAACCGGGTATCCGCTCGAAAGGCGTGGTCGCCGTCGCTGGCTGCCGGCACTTCGTTCGGGAGCCAGTAGGCACGCAAGCGGTAATAGCTGATGTGCTCCAGGTGCTGTAGGGCGACCGCACGGTCGGCTACGGTCATTCCACGGCGGAGCAGGAGATCGAGCTGCTGCTCGACGGTGAGCGCGGGCTTGTTGAATTTCATGCCCCGGTCACCGGCAATAAAAAACCCGCCCTGGTGCGCTTCCGTGGAGAGGCGTGGCGGGTGTTATTGAGTGCCATTCTACCCATTGCTGGCGTCATGCCAACCGGTATTGGATCGACTTTCTGTAATTTCATGATTTGACAAAATATTCTGTTAGCGGCCGGGCGGGTCAGCCAGACAGGCCCTGGATCATGGCCTTGATCCGGTCAGTGCATACCTTCAGTTCGGCATCTATCTCGGCGAGCGGGCGCGGCGGCTTGAACACGTAGAAATGCCGGTTGAACGGGATCTCGTAGCCGACCTTGGTCTTCTCTGCGTCGATCCAGGCGTCTGCTGTATGAGGCAGCACTTCGCGCTGGAAGTACGCTTCCACATCCTCGGTCAGGGGGACGTTTTCGGTATCGCGCAGCGCGCTGTCCGCCTGCGGCTTGCCCTTCTGTTTCCCCTTGGTCCCCAGTACCTGCTTTCCCTGCTCGTCCCGCAGCGGCCGCTCCACGGTGATGGTCCGGTAGCCGAACTCCTCGTTGCGGAATATACGGCTTACGGGCTTGTCGCCCTCGCTCTCCTCCCGGAACTCGCCGAACAGCCGGGTGATACGCTGGATGTGATCCTCGGCCAGTTCCTTGCGTTTGCTACCGAGACTCCGCATCTTCTGCCACCAGCCGCTGGCGTCAATGAGCTGAACCTTTCCCTTGCGCGTTGCGGGCTTCTTGTTGCTGACGATCCACACATAGGTGGAGATACCGGTGTTGTAGAACATGTCCGTCGGCAGACCGATGATCGCCTCCAGCAGATCGTTCTCCAACACGTAGCGGCGGATCTCGCTCTCGCCACTGCCGGCCCCGCCGGTGAACAGCGGCGAGCCGTTCAACACAATGCCGAAGCGGCTGCCGCCGTCCTTCACGGGGCGCATCTTCGACAGCATGTGCAACAGAAACAGCATCGAGCCGTCTGATACGCGCGGCAGGCCGGGGCCGAAGCGGCCGTTGAAGCCCTGCTGCTCGCGCTCCTTGCGGATTTCCTTCTCGACCTTCTTCCACTCCACACCGAACGGTGGATTCGCCAGCATGTAGTCGAACTTCTCGGCCGGGTGTCCATCCTCAGAGAGGGTGTTGCCGAAGATGATCTTGGCGATGTCGTGCCCCTTGATGAGCATGTCCGCTTTACAGATGGCGTAGGACTCGGGGTTCAGCTCCTGCCCCGAGACCGTAAGCCGGGCCTTGGGGTTGTGCTCGGCCAGATACTCGCCCGCCACGCTCAACATGCCACCTGTACCGACCGTCGGGTCGTAGAGGGAGCGCACGACGCCTTCCTTGCTCAGTACGTCGTCGTCCTCCACGAAGATCAGATTCACCATCAGGCGGATCACTTCGCGTGGCGTGAAATGCTCGCCGGCCGTTTCGTTGGAAAGCTCCGCGAACTTGCGGATCAGCTCCTCGAAGATCAGGCCCATCTGGTGGTTGTCTACGGCCTTCGGGTGCAGGTCGATGTTGGCGAACTTCTCGGTGACCTGGTACAGCAGCTTTGACCTGGCAAGGCGCTCCACCTGGGTCTCGAACTCGAACTTGTCGAAGATGTCGCGGACCTCCGGCGAGAAACCCTCGATGTACTTCTCCAGGTTCTGGCGGATATGGTCCTGGTCGCCCATGAGCTTCGGCAGGTTCAGCGGCGAGGCGTTGTAGAAGCCGACTTTGGACTTGCGGCGCAGGAAGGCATCCGGATTGACCCGCTCCTTCTTGCGGGTGGCGATCTCGGCAAGCACCTTTTCCTTGGTCGGCTCCAGCACGCAGTCCAGACGGCGCAGGACAGTGAATGGCAGGATCACCTTGCCGTACTCGGATTGCTTGTAGTCCCCCCGCAGGAGGTCTGCCACCGACCAGATGAAGGCCGACAGTGCCTGTTGATTCATTCCACTTCCCGAAAACGCCGTCCAGGGCACCCGAGTGGCGTCTCTGCCCCTTGGGTGGCTTTATCGGGGGGTGATTCTACCGGCGTTTCGGGGCCGCCTGATCTTTCTCGTAGGCCACTACCAGCGCCGTCAGGCCGATACCACAGGCACCGCAAATCTGTTCCAGCTCAACCAAATCGAGCCGGCGGTCCAGACGATTTACTGTTCCACCAGCCGTGAAAATGCGACGCCGTATGCAGTTTTGACATATGCCGTGTTACCGCTTTTTATTTCCTGTTCATACTTGTACTGCAAGCGCCCCTCAGAAGTGTGGGGTGCCGCAACTGTGAGGGGATTTTCATGAATAGGCACCTGATCGCGCTTTTCTTGGCCGGCGCCTGGATCATCGTGAGCGCCACCGCATCAGCGCAGACTGTCCGGCGTTGCGTCGGGCCTGCCGGCGTTCCGTTCTACACCGATGCCGCGTGTCCTGACGCCACGAGAGGCGATGTCATCCGTCACGACTCGCCGGAGGGCCGCACGGCACGCCAGCAGCGAGAGGCAGACAACTACGTGCTGGCCCAACAGCGTGCCCAGGCCGATACGCAGCGCCTGGCGAATGCCGAAGCGCGTACGACTGCCCTCTTGGCCGAGCGTGATGTGGCGATAGACGCCAGCGTCAACGGTGCCCGGCAGCGAGAAGCGGCCAAGAACGCTGAAGAGAGCCACGACAAGACGCAAGACGAGCTGTTGAGGGCCGCACAAGGCGGGCGTGGCATTTCGGCACGTGAGCGGCGCGAGGCGCGGGCGGCTCTCGTTGACCTTGAAGAAACACGAGCGGCACAAGCCACCGGATCGCTGGACGCCATCCAACAGGCCGCTGCCGGGCGCGACGTGCGCCAGGCAAAAGCGCGGGCTGATGACGCCGACGAGCGGGCGCGGGCGGCCGAAGCCGCAGCCCAGCGAGCAGAGAACGAGGCTCGCCAACCGAAGTACGATGGTAACAGGGGCGTGTGGTGTGAAAGCCCTGCGCCGGGCGTTACCAACTGCCATCCGTAGGTCGTATTCGCAGAAGGGGTTTCTACCCAACGTTTGGTGTGTACTGCGTCTACCGGCGTTTCGGGGCCGCCTGATCTTTCTTGTAGGCCGCTACCAGCGCCGTCAGGCTGATACCACAGGCACCGCAAATCTGTTCCAGCTCAACCAAATCGAGACGGCGCTCGCCACGCTCATACCGGGACACGAAGGACTGGTCGGCTCCTATTCGCTTCCCCAGGTCGGCCTGTAGCAGTCCAGCAGACGTTCGGATATCACGCAGCAGGCTTTGCAGGCGCAATCGCCGACGGTCCCAAGGCTTTTTTGTTCCACCAGCCATGAAACTGCAATCCTGTATGCAGTTTCGGCATATGCAGTATTGCCATAATGAGTTGATGCTGGCTCACGGGCTCGAATGAGACGGCGTAAGGTATAGGCAACCATAGGTGGCTCCCTGTGCATAGTCTCGAAGACTGGCTGATTCGTTCGTATGAACTCGGGGACCTTCCGAAAACGATTGAGCGGGAAATGGTCTATCGAGCGCCCGCTTGGTACACACGCATGAAGGCCAGCGGAAAACTGAAGGCCGAAATCGAACGGCTGACCATAGAAGCCTGGCAGTTGTTTTATGAAGCGGCGAAGGTGTCCGCAAACTCTGCGTCGGAGATAGCGTGGCGAGAATTGGAGGATGACGATTCGCGATTATTCTGGCTTTCCAGATCGGGAACCAACGCCATAGATGAGGTCGTCAACAGCATCCCCGAAGAACCAGAACCGCCCGATGGCGAAGATGGCGAGGAGGAATTGGCATGGATGGCTCCGCGTACGAGTCGGATTACCGTGTCCGATACCGAGTTCATGATCGAGATGACCGAGAGGTATGCGACTCTCGTGGCTGATGTCCTTGTTCTGTATGGGGTGAGGTCATCAAGCCAGGATGAAGATTTGGGTGATGAATATGATGAATCTGACGTCGAAGCCCCGCCAGAGCCGCATCCAGAGGCCCCAGCAAACACCTACATCATCCCCCGTGCGATAACGGGCGACCCCTCATCCTATGACCTTCTTATGTGGGCCTTCAACGAGGTCGTGGAGATCATTGAATGTTTGGCCGAGGAGATTCCCGGCCAGGCCAAGGGCGACTTGAGCCACGTCATCCAGGTAATGGAATCATGGCCTTTGGAGTGGACGGTAGCTGCCTTACCGCATTTGCGTGAAGGATTGCAGATACTGCACGCAGAGGGCTGTCGGCAGGCTGCTCCATCGTTGGCGGGGGCACGAAAATGCATGTGGAAAGAACTGGCCGGGGAATAGTTGCTACCCACTGCTTCCGTCTGCCGGACTGCGCCGTCGGTACTGAACGAGGTTTGCCAGAGCACGCGCCCGGCCTTTTGGCGTTTTCGGTCCCGTCGAAAGGCCGCCGTGAAACCTGCACATGCCATTATCCAAGGCGTTGAGCTGGCAGCGTCGCTGCGTGGATTTGCACAGCGCCCCGCATAGGAACACAGCTTTTCGAGGGCGTTGACGCGGACGGTGCCCGCCGAGAAGCCGGCGCTCTGCTCGCGCAAGGGATCGAAACATACTGTCGAGCAGTCTTTGATAGCGCGTAACCACGTTCTCTGGTCTCCTTTTGTTGAACTTTTCGGTTGCCACGGCAGTTGCCAAGGCCGGTCGAACGGATCTAAAAACACCGAACCCCAAGGACGCTCTGCCATAGTTCTGCACGGGACTCCTCGCTACACGGCAGAACCCTGGGTTTTCTGTTGACGCACAATCGTTCGTCAAAGGCGTCCCTGGTGCCGCTGGAGCTTCTTCAACAGCGCCTTGCGCTTAGCTTCCTTGTCCCGGTTTGCTTGCCGCAGGTCGTCCAGGGCAAGTTCCAGATGCACGGCCTCGGCCGGCGTGACCCATACGCGCCACAGCTTCATGCCGCCGGCACGTTTACGAGCGCGGTGGGCCTGTTGGGCGCGAAGCAGTTGTTCACGGCGGTGGTTGCTGGTGCTCATGGCCGCTCATGCCTAGTAGTGCCCAAACCAAAAAGGTGACGGTAGGTGAAGGGTGTGCCGTATCTTTCTCTATATGCACGCGCGTATAGAAGAAACTGGTAAAACCGTCACCACCCGTCACCCGCATTGCGAATCCTTCAAACGACGACGGTTGACGACATCAGATCAAGGCCTAGGAATTGCGCACCGGCCTTGGTTCTCTTGTGTTGGTAGCCACGCCGCATCATCTCCGCCGGCATGTCCTTGGCAGGAATCGCACACTCACCGGCGGCTTCAACGAATTCTCGGTATCGGCGGTAGAACGCGCTGCTCGCCGCCTGACGGTTCGAGTGGATGTCGCAGCATTCGTCAATGAATCGGCCCAGCGTGTCAGATTCAGCGCGGTACCGCTGCACCGCCTCGGTGACGATGGCTGGCGGACTCAGACCCCGCTCCTGCCATGCCTGGCAACCCTGCAATGCCCAGTTGAGGATGCCGGGAAGTTCGGCGCTCAACTTGTCGAGCAGGTAACGATCCTGCTCATTAGCAGGAATCTGGACTGCGAAGGGGACCAACTGCAATCGCCGCCAGATGCCATCGTCGGTGCCGCGGATCATCGGCTTGTGGTTACCGCGGATCACTATCCGGTGGGTGGGTGGAAAGTCGAAAAACTCGTGATTCAGGAATCTCCCGGTGAGTGTATCGCCGCCAGTCAGGTCTTTAAGTTTGGCTTCGTTGAAGTGGCTGCCTTGGGTGGTCTCATTCATCATCGCGGCCCGGACTCCCCGCAAACGGGCCACATCGTTCGGAATGCCCTGATGCCGTTTCATCATGATGAGGTCCGGTGATACGGCGATGGCGTAGTCCCCGAGAAGCTGCATGACCACTTCGGAGAACACCGACTTGCCGTTGGCGCCCGTACCGTACAGGAACACCAGTGCTTGCTCACTCACGTCGCCTACCAGCAGGTACCCAATGAGCCGCTGCAAGTACCGGTGGAGTTCCTCGTTGTGGTTGGTGATGTGACGGATAAATGCATCCCACCGCTTGCAGTCGGCCTTCGGGTTGAAGGCGATCTCGGTAATGTTGGTGATTCGGTCTTCGCGCTGGTGGCGTCGGAGCGTCCCGGTTTTCAAGTCCAGCGTGCCGTTCGCCACGTTAAGCACCCAGGGATCGGAATCGAAGTCCACGAGGCGTGCCGGAATCCCCGGTTCGCTCCGCGCCAAGTCGATCATGGCGATGATGCTCGCTCGGGACTGCGCCTTCTTGGCGTGGCGCATCATCGAGTCACGATCTGATGCCATTTTGATCTCGTCGAATATGGCGACTGCCGTATCTTTGGCGTACGCCTGCACTTGAATGCCCTTCTCATCCACGATCCAGCGGCGGCCGTTCCATACGAGCCAGCCGCGGTCCGGCGTAAAGTGCAGATCGCACCCGTGGCGTACGGCCAATCGCTTGGTGTTTGCGATGTCGGTATCGGATAGCTCGGGCGCCATCGAAGCGACAACTGCGTCAAGGGCGACCTGCCCACGTTCAACAGATTTAATCTTGGCCATACGCCGCGCTCCCGATGCGCCGCGCGGCGAGCGCGAGGCGCGTGAAGTCGGCATCGGATACCTCACGCTTGTCGGCTACCTGCATCGCGATGATCGATATCAAGTAAGACTCGTATGCAAGCGCCGCGAGAATATCGCTGGCCGGGATTTTCGGCGACCGACGGAACCCGCGGTCAGGCGTCGGCAATCGATCGGGGAACAAGTCGGCCATCGTCAAACCTATGGCCGAGAGTACGTCGTCAGTGCCGCAACCCCCGAAGTCATGCAGCAAGATACGACCGTCGGCCAGTTCGCGGATCGATAGGGAGGGCGACCTATCCTCATGCGCCGGGCAGCACGCGATCCATCGGCCAGACCCGGTAGACCGTACTCGGTCCAAGCGCGACAGCAACTGTTCAGCACTCATATCCCAGTCCTGTTTTGCGTATGGGCGCCAGGCTTCGGGAGCCGACGCCGCACTGGGGAGGTGCCGGGTTGCTGGACTATGCGTTCCCAAGCAAGCGCGCGACTCATGAGGCGACGCCCATGCCGGCGCTGTTCGCCGTCGGCACCGGCTATCATCGCCTTGGCTCGGTCCTTCCACCCGGCCACCAAAGTGGCCTGCATTTCGCTGCCCAGCTTCTTGAAGGCCGCCAAGCTCACACCGCCGAGGCGCGGCCCAGGTCCGAAGAGGCGTGGGGTGTGGCTTTCAGCCGTACTCGGTTCGCCGAGCCTGCGGATAAGGTCGTCAATCTCATCGGACTTCCAGACCGTGATATTCGCCCCGAGCCGGATCGGCTGTGGCGCTTTTCCATCGCGCACCCAGTTCCACCAGCAGCTTTTGCTGATCGGGATGCGTTGAAGGATTCCGTCGATCCGGGTAAATCCGGTCGTCGTTGACTCGCTCGTGTCCATCGTATTGGTCCCGCCTGTCCTCGTACTGACTGGACTGGAGACTGCCAATGGCCACAAGAATGACCCAAATCGCCCGATTGGCGACTGCCTTGCCCGCTATTCGGGATCACCTTTCAGGCGGTTTAAGAGCTTTCGTAGCTGGGCATCCTTAGCCGCTTTTTGCTCGTTTTTCTGGTGGCGCTTCGCTGCTTTGCGAACAGCGTCGGGGGTCAAGTTGATGCCGCGTCGTTGGCCAATGGATGCTGCCGGTACGCGGGATTCGCACAGCTTGGCAATACGTTCGTCGCGCTCACGGGCTGCTTGCTCCTTGGCATCTGCACCCTCGCCAGAAAATCCACCTTCATATCGACCGGTAATGGCGTGAGCTTCGGCTGCTGACATCGGTCGCGCATCGGCTGCCGTTTCGCAGGCAGCCTTTGCAGCCTCAAACGCCAATCCTTCGATGGCCAGAGTCATATCCTCTGCCGAGTCAGCAACGTCAACTTCGCGCAAATACTCCATGACCGATTCCGCAGTGGAATCGAGACCGAGGGCGGCAGCCGCATCGTGCAAATACGGCTGGGTCGGCCGCGGTGTCTTTCGCTTGGTCATGGTCAGTTCCCTACCGCGGCTTTATGTCGCCGGGTCCTGCGCAAGGGCACAACATTTTCTGCCTGGCCGTTCTCCAGATCCACCAGGAGCTGCGTCCACTGTTCGAGCGCTGCCCGCCGCTCGTCGAAGAAATCGTACTGGTCGTAGATCCCTTCGATGCCGCGAACCTTGTGGTTCAGGGCGCGTTCGGAGACCTCTCGGGAGACTTTGAGCAGCGACAGGTGGCTGCGGGCGGTCCGCCTCATGTCGTGGACGGTGAAGTGCTCCAGTCCGTGCTGCACGCGACCGAGTGCGACATTCAACGTATCCATTGAGATATGCGGCAACCCGCGTCCACGAGCCTGGCGCCGCCGCGCGGGGAACAGGTGGGTACTCTTGTTGGCGAAAATGCGCAGCTCACGCAACCAGACCATGGTCTGTGGTGGCAGCGGGATGGCAACGGGTCGTCCCTTGCGGGCACCGCCGCCGGGGTGGTGCCAGATGGCCTCTTCCAGGTCGAACTGGTCCCAGGTGGCGGTCAGCAGTTCCCGCTTCCGCACACAGAGGGAAAATAGCAGCTTGAACGCCAGTTCGTTCTCTCGACCGAGGTTCGAGGTTTCAGCCATCGCAGTGAAAAGTTGAGTGATTTCCTCGGCGGATAGAGCACGGTCACGGGGTTTCTCGACGCCGCCAGCGTCCGCCAACGAGAAATCGGCAGCGAGGTTAACGGCCACCCATCCACGCCGGCGTGAGAACGCCAGGATCCGGCGCATGAAGCGGAGGGCGTCGTTGGCTACCGTCGGAGCGCCACGCTCGACGGCGGCCCTCAGCACCCGGTCGATGTGTTGGGAGGTGACATCCTCTATGGGCAGTTTGCCGAGGACGGGCACGATGTCATTGTCCAGCACCCGCTGGACAACCTGTGGGTTCTCGTAGCGTGGCGCGATCTCACGCTCCATCCAGCTTTTGGCAGCGTCACCGAACGTTACGACGGCATAGGTGTTGTCCATTGCCTTTTGACGCTCGCGTGCCACGTCGAGGCCCCTGTCCAGGTCCACCCGGTAGGCACGGGCGAGGGCGCTGGCCTCGCTGCGTTTCATGTCCGGACAGTCACCAATGAATACCCAGCGGGCCTTCCCCTTGCGGGTGTACCGGAAATAGAACTGCCCCGAGGCCAGACCGCGGACCCGCAGGTAAAGACCTTCTTCCAGTCTGATGGTGCTTCGGGTGCCGCGACGGACGAGAGTCGCCAGATCGTTGTCGGTGCGTGTCCTGATCGGAGATTTGGTCTCGTTCATGGTTGTAGCCGCTCGCTTGAAAAGTGGTTGTGAACTTGTAGCCAGAACGGTTCCGGCTACAAGGCTGGCTACAACCTATCACTGGACCACGTTGGACGCTAATGCATCCGCGTGGCTATAAGTGACTGATTTAATGGGGCTTCAGGGCGGAGATTGGACTCCAGAAAACTCCCCTGACCTCACTCGACGTTCTGAACCTGTTCGCGAATCTGCTCGATCAGCACCTTGATGTCTACGGCCTGTCGGGTCGTCTCTGCATCGGCCGACTTGGAACCCAGCGTATTGGCTTCGCGATTGAATTCCTGCACCAGGAAATCCAGCCGGCGCCCCACCGGTATGCCGGAGCGCAGATTGCCGCGGAACTCAGCGATGTGGGCGGTGAGCCGATCCAGCTCTTCGCTCACATCGAGTTTCTGTGCGAGCAGCGCGATCTCCTGCTCCAGGCGTTCGGAGTCGGCGGGGATGCCCAGTGCCGCGATCCGCTCGGCCAGCCTTTCGCGGATACGCGCCAGCACGGTGGGCAGGCGGCTGATAACCGCTGCCACACCGGCCTCGATTTCTGTCAGCCGTCTCTCGAACATTTCTTCGATGCGTGCGCCTTCGCGGCCACGGGCGTCATCAAGGTCGGTCAGCGCGGCGTCAAAGCCGGCAACGGCCAGCGGCAACAAGGCTGACAGATCCTGCTCTTCCTGCTCGAGAACAGCCGGCCAGCGCAGCAGTTCCAGCGGGTTCAGCGCAGCTGTGTTCCTGATCTCATCGGCCAGGGTCCGTGCGTGGCCGATGATCTGGCGGGCCAGCACCAGGTTGAGCTGACTGCCGGCCGGTTGCCCCTGGGGATTGCGCAGGTTGAGGCTGGCCTCGATGCGACCGCGCCCCAGGCGCGCCGCTGCCAGCTGCCGCACTTCATTCTCGATGGGCCGGAACAGTTCCGGCAGCCTGAGCTGAACCTCGAGGTAGCGGTTGTTGACCGAGCGCAGTTCCCAGATCAGCACACCCTGTGGCGTAGCTGTCTCGGCCTGTGCGAAACCCGTCATGCTGCGGATCAAGTGCTGTACTCCCGCTGAAAGTGCCTGAGGCAGTATCCGGGCCCGTCTTGGGGTTGTGGACCTGCCTCTGCTTTATGGCAAAGATTGTGTGCATCGCTGTGGGGCGGCGCTTAGACTGGCGTGCGCCGCGGTACATTGTAGTTCCGCATCCGCGCTTTTTTATACACACATGGGCTAATTCGGGTGAGGTCGCCTTGCGAGTCGAGTATGCAGATCTGAGCCTGATCGGTGATCGGGAAGAAAACCAGGACCGGGTCCTGGTGGTTGCGGGAGAGAAGTCGGTATTGCTCATCGCCATAGACGGTATGGGTGGCCACTCCGACGGTGCCGGCGCCGCACGACTTGCGGTTGAGACCATCAGGGATGCCTTTGGCCGCATCGCGCATCCGGTCTTTGATCCGATCGGCTTTCTGCATCTGGCTATCGGTCGGGCGCATGCCAATCTTGTGCTCCTTGGCGCAAGCCTGCCTATGGAGGCGCGTCCGCGTGCCACCTGCGCCCTTTGCCTCGTGCAGGATGGTGCCGCATTTTTTGCCCACGTTGGTGACAGTCGCATTTATCACCTCCGCGAGGGCAAGGTTCGCGAGCGTACCCGCGATCACAGTCATGTGGAGCTTCTGCTCCAGGACGGCGTAATCACCGAGGCTGATATCGCCGCACACCCGATGCGCAACTATGTCGAGTGCTGCCTGGGTGGCGATACCTGGCTGCCCGGCATGACGATCACGCGTCAGAAGCCCCTTGATCGTGGCGATATTTTGCTCGCGTGTTCTGATGGGCTGTGGTCGGGGCTCGGCGATGAGCGCCTGGGTAGCCTGGGCATGGATGGTGAGGCGCTTGCTGCCGGGTTGCGCCGTATCGGCGAGCAGTCAGTGCGTATCAGTAGCCCGCACAGTGACAATACTTCCGAAGTAGCCCTGCGCGTTCTGGAATGACACATTGCGCCGGCAAGCGGCGCGCGAGGACCGGATCAGATGCCTGAGACTGATATTTCCCCGCGGCCGAGCGGCCGCCGGACTGCTGAAATGCGCGCCGTTGGCTTTACAACCAACTTTACACGTCACGCCGAGGGTTCAGTGCTGGCCTGCTTCGGCGAAACCCGCGTG
>Ga0138256_10002573_pt1 | contig 19414 bp, 12 predicted proteins | sample KNB2016incub_MG_FD_105486 | JGI IMG/M metagenome (GOLD analysis project Ga0138256, IMG submission 105486) | Active sludge microbial communities from wastewater in Klosterneuburg, Austria - KNB2014incub_MG | ecosystem: Engineered > WWTP > Activated sludge > Unclassified | place: Austria... | reverse complement strand
TCCGCCAGGAAGTCGATGACCTCCGGACTCAGCAGCGTCGCGTTCGTCGTCATGCTGAAGTCAATGGTCTTGCCCAGCGCAGCGGCCTGTTCGGTGGCGTAGGCGACGGTGGTCTTCAGCACCCTGAAGTTCAGCAGCGTCTCGCCGCCGAAAAACGTCATGTGCGCGTCTTTGCCCGACTCGCGCAGCAGGAAGTCCACGCTCTCGCGGGCCGTCTGCTCAGTCATCATCTTCGGCTGCTTGCCGTTTTCGGTCTGCACGATCTTGTCTTCGCCGTACTCGTAACAATACGTGCAGCTCAGGTTGCACTGATTGGTGACGTTGAGCACCATCGTGCTGAGCGGCACCGGCGTCAGCGGAACGATCACTGGAGGACGACGGGTGGGGGTGTCGAAGCGTCGGAGTGCACGAACACGCACCAATTCGTCGAGGCTTTCGTCGATGGCGTCAGCCGGGAAACGACCGGCCAGGTCGGCGACGATTTCTTCAGACGACCGCGCGCGGAGGGCGATTGAATCCAGCACGGCCGCCGACACATCGTCCACTGCCATCACAGCCGCACTGGGCGCCAGATACAGGAACCGCTGCCCACCCGCTTCAAACGAGTGGCAGTCGCCCGGGTGCAACGCGTTGAGGGCCTGGCTCATCGGCTGACCATTGACGAAAAGTCCCACCGCAGATACAGCGGCACCGTCACCACCAGGTGTGACCGCGCGCGCATCGGCGCGCCGCCGGCGGCCGGTTTGTGCGTGGCCACCACCCAGACGTCGCCGATGTTGTTGCGGTTGCCGGAGCGGGCCGGATTCGGGCCATCCAGCGCCGGGGTGAACAGGCCGGTGGTCGGATTCACCTCACCCACAAACTTCAGGTCGTCATCGTCAAACGTCGCCGTGTATTCCTCAACGGACCACGTGGCGTCCACCGGCCCTACGGGCAGGTCGTCTTTGGTGTCGGGCTTGCCGTCCGGACCGTGCGCATAGGCAAACGCCTCGAACTGCGCCAGCATTTTCGGGAAGACCACGCCACCCACGCGGGCCATGCTCCAGCCGGGCGTGACCTTGATGAAGTCCACCTTGTCGTACACGGTGAGCGCGGCTTTCTTGAGTGTGCCGGCCAGGAACAGGTCGCGCGCGCCCTGCGCCGCGTCGGCTGCCACGTCCAACTCCACGGTGACCATCGTTGGCGTCGCGCTCACCACGCGGCTGACCGTGACGCCGCGGCCGAAGTCCACATCTCGCGCTGCCACCGTCGTCGGGAAGTTGGCGCCGAAGATGCGCAGGGTCTGAGAGGAACCGCCACGACGGGCCGACGGCCGATCGAGGCCAGCCACCACGGCTTCGCGGCCAATGCGGGTGAGCGTGACGTCCGGTCCCAGTTCTTCGTAGTCGCCGTTGAACCAGCGGCCTGAGATGGACTGCCAGTCGCGTTCTACTTCCATGACTTCGCGCAGCGACGTGGCGTCATCGCCGTTCACGGTGGTGCGCCCACGCCACTGGTGGCCGGTGTAGACCACGGAACGGCCGCGACGCACCACGGTGCGGCCAGTGCGCGCGTACTGAAACGTCGTCTCGGTCGTGAACTCATCGGGCGTCGACGGATTCGCGGTCATGGTGACCGTGCCGAAGATCGGTCCCGCGCCGGGGTCGTAGCCACTGAGCAACCAAGTGCCGTCCAGCCGAGCACTTCTCATCGTGGCTGACCATGCCGTCCATTCCGGCGTGGTGAAGGGAAACGTGGGCTTGAGGTGCGCGAGCGCCTTGTCCATCGGATGACGGTTGTCAGGCGGACGACCGTCGGGTCCCGGTTCGGTGCTGGCCGGACCGCCGCGGCGGAAGACCTGGCCATCGATGAGCGGATACCAACCACGATGCATCGCGAGCACGAGGTCCCATTCCTTGCCCGTGCGGCGCTGCAGCATCACGCGGCCGATGGAGTGGCAGCTGGAGCAGATCTGTTCGGTGTCGCGGTTGGCGGAGTACTTGAAGTCGATCAGCCTTCGTTCGCTCTCGAAGTACGCCGGCTTGCTCTCTTCGGGGGCCAGTCCGAGGTTGTCTGAAAGGTACTTGACGATTTCGCGCGCGTCGGCCGGTTCAATCTCGGCTTTGTTGAGCGTGACCATCCGGCGAATCGTTTCCTGCCAACCTTCGGGCGTGGTGCGCCTGAAGGAGATGCGCGACATCCGCCCTTTGTCGTCAGTCTTGTGGCAATCGCCGCACACGGTCTTCACCTTCGCGTGTGTGATCGGGATGCCTTCGTCGGATGTGGTGCCCGGCATGGCCGGTGTCGCCGGGGCCTGCGCCGGTGTGGCCGCAGCTTGCGGCATTCGGGCGGCTACCGCACTGCCGAGGATCAGGACACCAAGTGCCGAGAGCAGCAAACGCTTCATAGAGGGTAGGAGTTTCTCATACTTTGTGCTCGAGGGCGCCACGCGCGATGAGTGTGGATAAGACGCCGAGGAAGTCCGGCAGTGACACCCCTGGCTGGGCGTTGGACAACGCGTCATACAGGGCGCCCACGTCGCGATGTTCGGGCGCAAGGCGCATCAAAAGCAGCAGGTCGATATTGCGCAGGTACCGGACGCCTTCCGGCCACGCCGGGGTGAACACGTGGTCTTCCATCACGATCAACTGGCCGCGAATTGCGGCTTTGGGCGCTGTTCGGACCTGGGCACCTGGCTGCAGGTGAATCTCGGGGCGCGCGCGCAGATCGACGAGGGTGGCTTGTAGCGCGCGGTCATCTCGGCCTTGAGGATCAGGCCGAGCTACGTACGGATCCGGCCGAGCGGCGTACGCCGTACGTAGCTCGCGCTGGTCTTCAAGCGCGAGATCCACTCGTGCTTCCCAGAATGGATGGCTCGAATCCCCGCCTGCGCTGGCAGCGTATCGCGCGGTCTGCGTGCGGAAGCTCTCCACCACTTCGCGTTCGCGCTGTTCGTAGAACGCCAGCGCCGCGTCGCGGATCTCCGGCGTTTTGAGAACGGTGTTTGCCGTGATCGCGGCGAGCCATCCAGAGGCCAGAGCCTTCTTCACCCCGAAGGACGACAACGGATCGATAAAGGAAGCCGCATCACCCACAAGGAGGAAGCCGGGGCCTGCGTAGTGCTTTGTGCTGTAGAGCGACGCATCTGCTCCCCACGGGCCATTCACCAGGGTTGCCTCGGCCAGCAGAGGAGCGAACGCCGACACCTTCTTCAACTCGGCGAGATAGACATCGAGCGCCGGCACCCCCCGGGCGAGGTGGCTGCGTTCCGGGTCCACCATCACCGTGACACAACGCGTGTCTTCAGCCGTGGGCACCGACCACGCCCAACCATCGGCGTGCGACGCGACGAGCGTGTGCCCGTGCTGCGCCTCCGGCCACGGCCTATCGGCGTGCCACACGCCCACAAGCGCCACGGTTCGATGTGAGGCTTCCACCACTCGAAGGCCCTTACGCGCGACCACGCCCACTCGGCCCGAGCAATCGAGGACGAGCTTCGCGGCGACTTCGGATGTCTTTCCCTCAACCTCGATGGCGGCTGAAACGGCCGTTTCGGAAAAAGACGGGTCGAAACCGAGGATGGTGACATCGCGGACGAGGCCGGAAATGACCTGCGCACCGGCGTTGACCGCCACATTCCGCAGCACGGCATCGAAACGATCGCGTTCCACCTGGTAGCCCGATTCGTCGGCCGCGAACGACTCGATACGAGGTGCATCGCTCCCCCACCACACGGTATTGCCCAGCCAGGGCTGAAATCCTGCGGCATCCACCGCGTCTTTCATCCCGAGGACCGACAGGATTCGCTTCGCGCTCGGCGGAATGGATTCGGCCAGCGCCGGCCGGCCAGTCGACGGCCGATCGACAAGCAGAACGCGATGGCCGCATTGCGCCAGCACTGTTGCGGCGGCGCACCCGGCCGGTCCGGCGCCGACAACGAGGACGTCCACGGAGTCCAGGGCTGAGAGTCCAGAGTCCAGAGTCCAGGGTCCAGGGTCCGGGGTCCGAGGGGGCATCGTCACGAGATGGAGAGTATAGCGACGGTGGCTGACTACACCATTACACCATGGTGGTATACCATGGTGTAATCATGGCCCTGAACATCAAGAACGCTTCCGTCGAGCGGCTCGCTGGCGAAGTGGCGCTGCTGACCGGTGAGACGAAAACCGAAGCGATTCGAAAGGCACTCGAAGACCGGAAGCGGCGCCTTGTGGCTGCGCCCGTGAGCGACCGGCGGGCCGCCGTACTGTCGTTCCTGAAGAAACGAGTCTGGAAAGGAGTGCCCAGGAGCGAGAAGGGCCGCGTGCTTTCCCGTACGGAAGAAGACGCGATCCTGGGCTACGGCCCTGAGGGCGTATGACGCTGGACTCCTCGGCGCTCATCGCCATCCTCTTCGCCGAGCCAGGCTATCTGGCCCTGGTGGATCGCATCCTGGAAGCGGACCATGTGCGCGTGGGCGCACCGACCATGGTGGAAACCAGTCTCGTGTTCGCGGGCCGCAAGGGCGCGAGGAGCGCCGAGTCAGTCGAGGGCCTGGTTCGGGAACTGTCGGTCACCATCGTCCCCTTCGGCGAAGCGGAATGGCGAGTGGCCGCGGACGCGTTTCGCCGCTTCGGCCGCGGACGCCACAGCGCCGCACTGAACTACGGCGACTGCCTGGCGTATGCCACCGCGCAGACGGCGCGCGACACTCTGCTCTTCGTTGGCGAGGACTTCTCGAAAACCGACATTAGCCCGGCGTGACGCGGGTGCCGGGGAGGAGGGTCACGTGGTCACTTCTTCTTGCCGTCAGGATTCCAGTGCTGGAGCAACGTGATCGGCGCAAGGGCATCGCTCAACACGTTGTTGATCAGGAAGCGTCCGTCGGGCGTGACATCGTACTGCCGGCCCAGTTGAATGTCCGCGCCACCGCCGAAGACGCGCGTCGCGAACAGTTTCTTCGGGACGCCCGGCTCCACGGTGGCCCCCTTCACAGCAATCGGCACGGCCATCAGGTCGCCCTCCGGGCCGATGTAGTAGATCTCTTTGCCGTCGTGGCTCCACATGGCGTGGATCCCGCCGTCCGTGGAGACCTGCGCCTGGGCTCCGGCGGCCGGAGCCGCTCCCGTGGCACCGGGCGGAACGAACGGCCTCACGTACACCTCAGGACGGCCTGATTCGTTGGAGTGATAAGCCACCCACCGGCCATCCGGCGAGAACACACCATAGGCTTCCCGAAACGGCGTCTTCAGAAACGCAGACGACGTTCCTGGCTTCGCGCCCTCGCTCAACGGAACAACCCACAAGTCTGCGTTGGTCGTGGGGTCGATGGTCTGGTAGAGGAGGATGCGGCCATCCGCGGAGAAACTCGTCGGGGTCAACAGCGGGCTGTTGGCCAGGAGCGGCTCCTCCCCGCCGGCGCCGCTCGTGAGCTTGGACTGCATCTCTCCGGCGCCTTTGCCGAGCGACTGGTACAGGATTCTGGTGCTGTCGGGTGACCAGACCGAATGCTGGTCCCGGCCCGGGGTGAAGGTGAACCGGCTCCAGCGAGCCCCGTCCCAGAGCCAGATGTCCTCATTGTCCTGCACCCTGCGAGTGACGGCAATGCGGCGCCCATCAGGGGATGCCCGAGGGCTCAAGACACTGGCGTCGGGTTCGCCCACGACGCCACGCGGAATTCCAGCGCGATCAAACCATGTGAGTTGTCGCTCCGATCCCCCTGTCGTTCGATAGGCCACAAGACCGGTCGCCGAGACAGAGACCGCACTTCGACTGCCGAGGTTATCCAGATGCACACCGTCGGCCACGGTCACCACGGTCCCCGACATCGCGCGTTGCGCGACGTCCAACCGCTGGGCGACCAGCGCGCCGCCGCGTACCCACAGCAGCCAATTGTCAGGAGTGGGAATGACCGCTGCCGCATCTGGCAACAACCGGATTGGGGCGCTCCCGTCGAGGTCCCCGATGTACGTGCCGGATTCGTCTGCCACCCCGCCGACCCTGAACACAAACCGCTGGCCATCGGCGAGGAAATGCGGCGAGTGGTGGCCGTATTGCTGCGGTCCGCGGGTTGTGACCGGCACGGCCGAGCCACCCGAACCCGGCACTCGCATCAGCGGCGTCGTTGTGGTCGGGGCAAACACGATGACGTCATCCGCGTTCCAGGTCCCGCCGCTGCCGTTGTTGGCCGGCGCCAGCGTCTGGGGTGCGCCGCCGCTGAGATTCAATCGCTTCAGTGAACCGTCGGCGAAAAACCCTATCGTGCGGCTATCTGGCGACCAGAATGGGAGCGTGGCGCCTTCGGTGCCCTCCAGCGGTTCCGCAGTCGTAGTCGAGAGCGAACGCAACCAGAGACGGGTGCCCTTCGCGCTGGAGGCCGCGAACACGATCTGCGTGCCATCGGGTGACAGGGCAAACGCCGACGGTTGCGACGTCGGTGGTGTGACGATGTCGAGACGTGTCTCGGGCGGCGGCGTTTCGCTGAGATGGCGAACGGCGGGAACGGCGAGTGCGGCAGCCGCGACCAGGACGACAGCGGTCGCCATGATCCACGCGGTCGACGAGCGGCGTGCCGATGCGGGCGCCGCGGCGGCTACCTGTGGCGCGGTGTCATCAAGAGGGCCATCCAACATCAGCCGCGCTTCGCCGATGTCGCGCAGCCGCTTCTTCGGATCCTTCTCGAGACACCGCTGCAACAGCCGGCGCACGCCCGGAGGAATCGTGGCCGGCAACGCCGCCAGATCCGGCGTGTCTCGCAGTACCGACGCGAGCAGTTCACTGACGTCGTCGCCGGCAAATGCGCGCCGGCCCGTGAGCATCTCGTAGAGCACCACCCCGAACGCCCAGATGTCCGCACGTTTGTCGACGGCGCGGCCCTTGGCCTGTTCGGGAGCCATGTACGCCGCCGTGCCGAGGATCATGCCCATCGCCGTCATAGCGGGGGACGTCATCGTCGGCGAGTTTCGCGGGTCCAGAGTCCCGGGTCCAGAGTCCAGGGTCCGGTCCATCGCTTTCGCCAATCCGAAGTCCAACACCTTCACCGTGCCGTCGGCGCGCACCTTGATGTTCTGCGGCTTCAGGTCGCGATGCACGATTCCCTGCTCATGCGCGGCCTCGAGCGCGTCGGCGATCTGCTTCGCGATGGCGAGCGCGTCGGAAAGTGGGATGCCGCCGCGCGAATTTGCCGGGTCTAAAGACCCGGCCTCCGTACGGAACGACCCGTCTGTCTTCGGAGGCCGGGTCTTTAGACCCGGCGAATATGAAATGATCTCCGACAGGTCCTGCCCCTCGACCAGTTCCATGACCAGCGCCGTAAGGTCTGGTGTCTTTTCCAGTCCGTAGATCGCCGCGATGTTCGGGTGATTGAGCGCGGCGAGCACTTCCGCCTCGCGCTGAAAGCGCATAAGACGGTCGGCATCGCCGGCCATCGCGGCGGGTAACACTTTGATCGCGACCGATCGCTTCAGGTGACTGTCGGTGGCGCGATAGACCTCGCCCATGCCGCCGGCGCCGAGCGCAGAGACGATTTCGTAGGGACCGAGACGCGTTCCTGGTGCGAGACTCATTTCTTCCCCGGCGCAATCTTCGCCAAATGTGCCGCGAAGTTGAAGATGAAGACCACCTTGTCCTGCACGATGTTGCCCTGGTCCGGCACCGCGGCCGCCGCGATCCGCTTGCCGTCGGGATGCAGATCGTACGCGCTGTTGTTGGGGTTCGCCTTCTGCACGCTGACCGACGACCAGACCTTCGGCGTCTCGGCCTGGAACGAGTCTCCAACGACGGCGTACGGCGCGGCCATGATCTTCGACGGCGCCGGGTCGAGGTAGTTCAGAAACAGCAGCTCGTGGGTGCTGGCGGACCACTCGGAATAGATACCGCCCGTCGTGGAGATGCGCCGCGGGCCGCCGGGCCCGGGAAACGGCCGGACGTAGATGTCGTAGGTGCTGCCGCCGGATTCTTGAGTCGAAGTGTACGCGATGAATCGACCGTCCGGCGAAAACACCGGCGCGCCCTCGGCTGCCCGCGTGCCCAGGAACACCGTAGGCGTCCCGGGCGTCCATCCGCGCGTGGCATCGCCCTCCATCGGCAGCAGCAGCAGGTCGGACCCCGTCGCGGCGCCGCGAACCTCGGCGAACGCGAGGAACGTGCCGCTCGGATGCCACGACTGAGGCCACTGGAGATTGGGACTGTCGGTCAACCGCGTCACCTGCCCGGTGCCGTCGGCGTTCGCCCAGTACAGGTTGAACACGCCGGCCTTGGCGCGGTCGGACGCGAAGACGATGCGTCGGCCATCCGGTGTCCACACGGGCCTCATATCATTCGCCGCGTCAAACGTGAGCTGCGTCAGCGTGCCGCGTGCCACCTCATACACCCAGACGTCACTCCGCTTGCCGTCGGAGATGTCGATCGCCAGCTTCTGGCCATCAGGGGAGAACCGCGGATTCTGCCAGTTGGCGTTGTCCGCGCGAAGCAGCGAGGTCTTGCCGTCGCGCGTCAGCCAGTCGATGGGCGTGGCCAACGATAAGGCCGCGCCGGCCACGTAGACGATCGTGCCATCGGAGGAGACGGCCAATTGCGCACCGCCATTCCCGGCTACGGTGATGCCTTCAATGGCCGGCACCGCCGGCCCGACCGTCTCGAGCCGATCGAGATCGAAGCGCACGGCGAAGAGCGTGCCCTGGTTCATGTAGATCAGATGCCCGCCCGAGACGTACCGGCCGTAGTAGCCGCCGGGGACGACGATCTTCGGGGCCCCACCAGAGAGCGGAGCGACGACGAGGTTGGCGGTGTCGAAATTGCTCGTGCCGGAATGTTCGGTGTAGAGCACGCTCCGGCCATCGGGGAGCGCCTGCGGCCAGCGCTGGGTCGTCGCGCCCGTGCCAAGCGTGCCGAACGCCGACGCTGCGCCGCCTCCGGCTGGGACGCGCATGAGCCTTGTGTTCGGGCTGCTATCCGGCGTGAAGAGGATGGTGTCGTCGTCGGTCCAGGTGCCACCGCGGCCCGCGGGGGCGTCACACAGTTTGATCGACGCGCCGCCCGTAGCCGAGACCTTCTTCAACTGGCCACCCGCGAAATACGCAATCCACTGGCCATCGGGCGAGAAGAACGGGCTCGCCGCCTCGTCGGTGCCGGCAAGCGCGGTGGCCTGCAGTTCCTCGAGCTTCCGGACGAACAGCACCGGCCGGCCCTGATTGGCCGGCACAGCGACAAACGCGAGCGTCGTCCCGTCGGGCGACAGGATGGCCGCCGCCCCAACGCCCAGAGACAGCGACGCGTCCGCGCCGATGCCGGCGAGCAACTTGCGCGGCGTGGGCGAGGGCGCCAGCGTTGTGCGCCATGGCGCCCACATGAACAGCACAGTGGCCAGCGCGATCGTGGTGACGCCGGCGAGGGCCGCGAACGCGATGGTCATCGTGCGCTTGGGGGGCGGCGCGGCGACGATGGCTCCAGCGAGGATCGTCGGTTCCTCAGCGGATCCGCTGATCACTTCTTCGAGCCGAATCCGCGCTTCGCCGATATCGCGCAGCCGCTTCTTGGGGTCCTTTTCGAGACACCGCGCGAGCAGGTCGCGGATGCGGCGCGGCGTCGAGGCCGGCATCGTGCCGAGGTCGATCTGCCGCGTCATCACATGCGCGAGTGTTTCGGGAATCGTCTCGGCCAGGAACAGGTGCCCACCTGTCAGCATCTCGTGCAGCACCACGCCGAAGGCCCAGATGTCCGCGCGTTTGTCGACGGCGCGGCCCTTCGCCTGTTCGGGCGACATGTATGCCGCGGTGCCGAGGATCATGCCCATCGCCGTCATGGCGGGGGAGGTCATGGTCGGCGAGTTGTTGGGGTCCTGGGTCCCGGGTCCAGAGTCCAGGGTCCGATCTGTCGCTTTCGCCAAGCCGAAGTCCAGCACCTTCACCGTGCCGTCGGCGCGGACTTTGATGTTCTGCGGTTTGAGATCGCGATGGACGATGCCCTGCTCGTGCGCGGCTTCGAGGGCATCAGCGATTTGTTTCGCGATGGGCAAGGCCTCGGCGAGCGGAATGGCGCCGCGCGCGATATGCGCCGACAGGTCCTCGCCTTCGACCAGTTCCATGACAAGGGCGCGGGAAAAGACGTCGGGTGTCTTTTCCGCGGACGTGGAACCGGAAAAGACACCCGACGTCTTTTCCCGGAACTCCTCGATCCCGTAAATCGCCGCGATGTTCGGATGGTTCAGCGACGCGAGCACTTGGGCTTCGCGCGTGAAGCGAGCCACACGATCCGCATCGAGCGCGAACGACTCGGGCAACACCTTGATCGCGACGTCGCGATTGAGCTTCGTGTCCCGCCCGCGATACACCTCGCCCATTCCGCCTTCGCCAAGCTTGGAAAGGATCTGGTATGGCCCAAGAACTTGACCAATCACGTCCAGATCCTTTCCTTGGCTACGGCGAGACCTCGCCGGAGCTGGCGGCCGAAGGCCGCCGCCAGCGTAGGCGGGCCACCAGCACCGAGAGGGCCGACGATTTCGTAGGGTCCGAGACGCGTGCCGGAAGTCAGTACCAACGGAGTGCCGAGAGTATACCCGCAGGTCGGGGTATCAGTCAGACAGCAATGGGCATGATCTCGCGGTCGATCTTGCGAGCATTGGCAATCTCCGCCAGCCGCAGGTCATAGATGGCCTGCAGGTTCAGCCACGAGTGCGCATCTCCGCCGAAGTACCGCGCCAGGCGCATCGCCGTATCCGCAGACACGCCTCGCCGTTCGCGCACGATGTCGTTGATGCGCGGCGCCGGCACATGGAGGATTTTGGCCAGCGCGTTCGCGGTCAGGCCCGCAGGGCGCAGGAAGTCCTCACGCAAGACTTCGCCAGGGTGCACCGGCCTCATGCCATTCTTCATCTTCATCGCGATGCTCCGTCAGTGATAGTCCGCAATCTCGACATCCTCAGGCCCGGCGGTTGTCCAGCGAAAACAAATGCGCCACTGGTCGTTGATCCGGATACTGTCCTGGCCCTTCCGGTCACCCTTCAGGGCCTCCAGGCGATTGCCAGGTGGTGACCTCAAGAACTCCAGCGTCGTCGCCGCGTCCAGCACGGTCAGCTTGCGCGTCGCCACGGTGACGATGCTCCCGAAACGCTTGGACTTCCCCGTCTCGAACAGCGCTTTCGTGTCGGCAGAGCCAAAGCCCTTGATCACCCGTCCAGCATATAACGGATAACGTTAAACGACAATCGCTGCTTCACTTCAAGGCCTTCTTTACCTGCCCTGGCGGATAGAGCGGGCCAGGAAGAACCTGTGGCTGGAGGTCAATGCTCGAAGCCTCAACGGCAAAGGCGAAGAGTTGGGTATCGATCGTTGGGCTCAAATCGTTATCGCTCACCACGTACAGCACATGCCGGCCATCGGCAAGGTCCGGACCCCACGCCAGTCCTTCAATCTTCTCGGCAATCGCGTTCGCATCGTTCAGGTGCAGGCCGAAGATGGGGTCGAGCATGTTGATGAAGATCGACTTGCCCACCGGCACGATCTCTGCCGGGAGGCCGCCAGCCGGCAAACTGGCGACTGCTGAGACATCCGTCGCGCCGGAGACGTCGATCTTGTAGATGTTCTTTCTCGTGGGCGCCGTCCCCGACGTGAGCCAGGACCGCTTGTCGCGTTCCACCACCAGGAACTCATGGTCGTTGATGGCCAGGATTTCACTCACGCCCTGACCTCGGTTGAACGCATCCGTCACGAAAGACGGCAAGCGCTTCCTGTTCATCCGCCCGCGAGAAGCGACAGCCGTCCGCCAGCCGGTCACGGTCGTCGTCAACTGGTCGGCGGGATTGAAGGGGCCATCTACTTCTTCGTCAGCAGCGACGTCCAGTTGGTGACGACCGTGAGAGGCAGGGCCGCCGAGACATTTCCGATACCGCCCGGACCGATCGACACGAGGATGCGCTGCCCGTCTGGAGACACGTCGTAGCTGTACGCGCCGGTACTGATGGTCGGCAGATTGCCTGGCAGTAAGAACAACGGCTGCGGTTTGCCAGGCACAAGTTCCTGATGTGTGGTCACGGGCACGGCCACCAGTTGGGCCGCGTTATTCACGTAGAACAGTTCACGCCCGTCTCGCCGCCAACGCGGAATGGCGCCGCCGCCTGCCGAGATGGGCCATTTTCCCTGCGATGGGTCCGGGAATGGTTGAACCACGACCTCGTACGTGCTGGATTCATTCGTCGTGTACGCCAGCCATCGGCCATCGCGCGAGAGCGACGCCTGGGGATGGTCGAAACCGTCTTCGAGATACGGCGCGACCTTGCCGTCGGTCTTCGACAAGACGTACAGACTTCGCACGCCTGAATTGGTTCTTGTGAACACCACCAGCTTGCCATCGCTGGACTCGTCGAGGGGCACCAGAAGCACGGTCGGACCGGTTTCGTTGTGGAGCGTGGTCATGGGTGTGGCGCCGCTCGCCACGCGCTCCCCGATCGTCACCCGCCCATCGTCGGCCGTCGATGAAAACACCAGCCGACGTCCATCATCTGACCAGGTTGGACTCAGGCCCCCGCGGGATGACGCCAGCGGGGCCTTGACGTTGCGCTCGAGGTCGGCCACCCACAACTGACGGCCGGTCGCGCGGTCACCCGCTAGCTCGACCAGAGCCGCACGGGCACCATCTGGAGAGAGTCGAAAGTTGAACGCCGAGACGGGCGGCCCGACCGGGCCCAGCGGTGTGCCCCGGCGATCGAGCCACGTCAGGCGTCGATTGGCCAACCCGGACTGCTGGTCAGGATTGCTGGCGTAGACCAGCACACCGGCGTCAGACACCGTGAAACCAGACCGGCCGTTAGAGATCAGATTCACCATCCCAGTGGCCAGCACCACGGGGTCGCCCGTGAGCGTGCGCGACTGCATGTCCATGCGCTGGGCCATCAGATTCTCACCGACGACGTAGAGCAGCAGGTTCGGCGCAGCGAACCTGGCGTAGTCGGACTTCACCACCTGGTGTCTGGCCGCCGAATCGATGGCTCCGGCAAAGATGGCCCAGTCGCCGCGCGCATCAGTCTGGGCCTGATAGAGGAAGTGGCGGCCGTCGGGCAGAAACTGCGGCCACAGATGGGCGATCTCCTTTGTCGTGCTGTCGAGCGTGGTCACCTGCGTCGGCGCACCGCCGTTGGCCGAGACGCGCTGAATGCCTTTGGTGCCCTGCGAGGAGACCAGCAATACCCCCTCGCTATTCCAGGTACCGCTGGCGTTGTTGGATGGCAGGTCACAAATCTTCCGAACGCCGCCGCCGGTCATGTCTGCGGTCAGCAGCCGGCTTGCTCGCGACAGGCCTCCTGCCTCCAGGCCCGTCTGCACGAAGAAGGCGAGCTGTCGGCTGTCAGGAGACCAGAAGGGAGACTGAGGTTGATTGGCGTCAGGGGTGCTCAGCGTTCCCGGAACCGGCAGCACCTCCATCGAGTCGAGGCGCCGAATCCAGAGTTGATCGGCCTCGGCGGCTTTTGACGACGCAGAAAACGCGAGCGATCGGCCGTCCGGCGAGATCGCTATGCGCGGCGCATTCCCGATAAAACGTCCTTCTCCCGGCGGAGAGACTTCGAAACGCGCCATCGGCAGCGTGGCTTCGTCATCGGAACTGGATGGCCACGCCAGCCACACCGCCGCAACGATCGCCACGGCTGCCACCGACGCCCAGATCGCGCGTTCCCAGCGTGCGACACCTGAGCGCGGGGCGGCGACTGAAGCTGCGGCCGGAGACGCCTCGGATGGTGACGACGCTTCGTCGAGTTCGAGCCTGGCGTCGCTGATGGCGCCAAGCCGGCGCTTCGGATCCTTTTCAAGGCAGCGGCGAAGCAACCGCTTGATCGATGGGTGCAGGTCCGCGGGCAGCGCATCCCACTTCGGGTCTTCCTTGATGACGTTAGCCAGCGTGACGGAGATGTCTTCACCCTCAAACCCGCGCGAGCCCGTCAGCATCTCGTAGAGCACCACGCCAAAGGCCCAGATGTCCGCGCGCCGATCGACCGCACGCCCACGCGCTTGCTCCGGCGCCATGTACGCGGCGGTGCCGATGATCATGCCCATCTGGGTCGCCCGCGCAGTCAACGTGGGCGAGTTGTTGGAGTCCTGGGGTCCCGAGGTCCCGGAGTCCATCGCCTTCGCCAGTCCGAAGTCCAGCACCTTGACCGTGCCGTCGTCGCGGACTTTGATGTTCTGCGGCTTCAGGTCGCGATGGACGATGCCCTGCTCGTGCGCGGCCTCGAGCGCGTCGATGATTTGGCGCGCGATGGCGATCGCGTCGGCGAGGGGGAATCCTCCGGATGGAGGCCGGGTCTTTAGACCCGGCGTGTTTGCCGGACCTGAAGGTCCGGCCTCCGAAGAGCGAGACCCGGCCTCCGAGGATCGGATCAGCTCCGACAGGTCCCGCCCCTCGACCAGTTCCATGACAAGGGCACGGGAAACGACCTCAGAGGTCGGTCCGGCACCACTCACCCCGCGACCGACCTCTGAGGTCGTTTCCTCTATCCCATAGATCTGCGCGATGTTCGGGTGGTTGAGCGACGCGAGCACCTGCGCTTCGCGCGTGAATCGCGCGAGGCGGTCCGCATCGAGTGCGAAAGCTTCGGGCAGCACCTTGATCGCCACATCGCGATTGAGCTTGGTATCGCGCGCGCGATACACCTCGCCCATTCCGCCCGCACCGAGCGGAGCAACAATTTCATAGGGACCGAGACGGGTGCCGGTGGAGAGCATGGGGGCGCGGGCATCATATCCCGGCTCCAGGCTTGTCCTGGCCAAGACGCCGGCAGGTCGGACCATTTGACGGCAGCCGCGCGCTGGGCGGCTTGCATCAGGAAGTTGGCGCCGGGGTGACCCATCACCCCGGCGTCGGCTTCACCGCTGCTTCACTTCAAGGCCTTCTTTACTTGCCCAGGCGGATAGAGCGGGCCAGGAAGAACCTGTGGCTGAAGGTCGATGCTCGAAGCCTCAATTGCAAAGGCAAAGAGTTGCGTATCGATCGTCGGGCTCAAATCGTTATCGCTCACCACGTACAGCACATGCCGGCCATCAGCGAGGTTCGGACCCCAGGCCAGTCCTTCAATCTTCTCGGCAATCGCGTTCGCATCGTTCAGGTGCAGGCCGTAGATGGGGTCGAGCATATTGATGAAGATCGACTTGCCGACCGGCACGATCTCTGCCGGGAGGGCGCCCGCCGGCAAACTGGCGACTGCTGAGACATCCGTCGCGCCGGAGACGTCGATCTTGTAGATGTTCTTTCTCGTCGGCGCCGTCCCCGACGTGAGCCAGGACCGGTTGTCGCGTTCCACTACCAGGAACTCATGGTCGTTGATGGCCAGGATTTCACTCACGCCCTGACCGCGGTTGAATGCATCCAGCACATACACGTACTGATGGGTCTCGCCCGTGAAGAGGTCCACGGTGAGGATCCGGGTGTTCACGCTCTGTCGATCAACGGTGCCCGGAGTGAGCGCGTTGTCCTGAAGCAGCGCGTTCTGCATGATGCCGATCAGCGTGTTGCCGTCGGGGCTGATGGCCAGACCCTCCATGCCTCGATTCGCCTGGCGTCCCGACGTGTTGCTCAGCAGCTCCGTGGTTGGATCGCCGCTCGGGCTGGCAATCAGGAACGTCGAGGGCACGTCGATCCGGCGGACCAGGTGACCTTGACGGTTGAACTCGAAGATATAGGGGCCGTACTCGTCGGAAATATAGAAATGTCCGTTGGGTCCGACCCGGATGCCCTCCGGATCCAGCCGCAGAGTGGCGAAGTCACTGTTGACGTCAAAGGCCCCGGCTGCGCCGACAAACGTCTTGCCGAACTCATTCTTGAGAAACCGGGTATCAAGCAGCCGTGTGTTGATGGTGCCGGCATTCATCGTGATGTGAAGAAAGTGCACGCGATCGAGGAAGGCGACATCCGTCAGACCGTCGAACGGTCCCCGATCGGGAGCGGCGATGAAGACATTGTCGTGGCCGGTGTACGTAATGTCCGAGCCAAGCCCACCGAGAATCGCCTTCGGCACGCAGTTTGCCGGAGCGCCGGCCTGGCAAATGCTGCCCTTCAGACCTGACTTGTCCAGCAGCGCGCTGTCAATGACACCTTTGCCGATTAATGTGACGACGGGAGGCGGCGCGCCCCAGGGCGTGGCAACCGCAAGAATGAAGACGAGAAGAGTGGCGCGTGCAAAACGTGACATGTATGGAGGCTCCTTCTGAGACCACACATGGATACCAGTCACATGGAAACACCACGTGACAGAACGATAACGCTCGTGACAATTAGTCTGCCGAAACGGAAACGCCAGCCCGACGCCGGGGCAATCTTGCAGACCAGCTCGCGATGAGCGCTTCCTTCTCTGACCGCGTCAACTGCTTCACCGCATACTCGCGGGCCAATGCTTTGCCGAGGGATCGAAACCCTCGCGAATAGACCATCGCCACGGGCCGTCGGCCACGCGTGTACTTGGCGCCGCGACCGGCGTTGTGGGCCTCAACGCGCGCCTTCAGATTAATGGTGTAGCCGGTGTAGAGCGTGTCGTCCGCGCAGCGAAGGATGTAAACGTAGTGCACGCTAGAAGATCAGACGGTAGACGCCGTAGCCAACGGCGACAAGAGTCACAAAACCGAGCGTGCCTTCGAAGAGGATGTCCTCGGGCTGAAAGCCGCGATACCTGCCGAAGGTGACAGCCTTCATGACCGCCCAGCCCACGGTCTGCAGACCGCTGTCGATGACGATTGCCGCGAGACTCTCCAACATGTGTGGCCTGCTTTGTCGAACGCCACATGATACACGCGGGCCGGTGGGCGTAGAATCCGCAGATGACTTCCATGCGCACCGCACCCGCCCTCTGCCTCGCCGCCATTCTGATCGGCGCCACGGCTCTGCCGCTGGCCGTGACCGCACGCGACGCCGGACAGGCGGTGGATCAGGCCATGGTCGCGCGCATCCGCGACGAGGGCCTGCAGCGCTCACGTGTCATGGACGTCGTCTCCTACATCACCGACGTGCTCGGCGCGCGGCTCACACTGTCGGATGACATGGCACGCGCGCAACAGTGGGTGATGTCTCACATGCGCGAGATCGGACTCGAAAACGTCGTCGCCGAGCCGTTTATGGACTACGGCACGCGCTGGGACAACGAATACGTCTCGCTGCACCTCATCGAACCCGACTACCAGCCGATGGTCGGTTACCCCCTCTCACACACGCCGGGCACCAACGGCAAACAGACGACCCGCGTGGTCAACGCTGAAATCCGCAACCGCGCCGACCTGGAACGACTGCGCGGCACGTTGCGCGGCGCTTCGGTGCTGTCTACGGCTCCGGCCGTGGTGGACCGCGCGCGGTTCAGCACGGGCGTGGCTCGTTACACCGACGCGGAACTGAAAGTCCTGGAATCCCCAGCGCCGCCGCCGGCCGCACCACCTGCGCCACCCGCCCAGCCAGCTGCCGCGGCCGCTGCAGCCGCGCCGGCGCCAACCGCCCCCAACCCCACCGTCGTCCGGCCCGAAGAAAAGATGGCGTTCTACAAAGCCGAAGGGGTCGTGGCCGTGCTGCAAAGCGAGAGCGGATGGCCTGGCGCCGTGCGCGGCTTCGCCCGCCCCGGCACCAGAACCGACAATTGGGGCCGCGCCGAAACGCTTGCGTCCCCTCCCATCGTTGCGATCACGCCGGAGCACTACAACAGGATGTACCGGCTGCGCGAACGTGGTCTGCCGGTCATGATCGAAATCGAAATTCGCAATCGGGTGGGCGCTGCGGTCGAACAAGCCAGCAACGTGGTCGGTGATATCCCCGGTACCGATTTGAAAGATGAACTCGTGATGATCGGCGCGCACCTGGACACATGGCACGCCAGCCCGAACGCGAGCGACAACACCTCGGGAGTGGCGGTTGTGCTCGAGGCCATGCGCATCCTGCGCGCGGTGGGAGCCAAGCCGCGCCGAACCATTCGCGCCGCCTTGTGGGCGGGCGAAGAACAGGGCCTGCATGGCTCGCGCGAATACGTGTTGAAACACTTCGGTGACCCCGCGAGCCCGAAAGGGGTCACACCTGCGTACGAAAAACTCTCGGCCTACTTCAATCAGGACTATGGCCCCGGACAGTACCGGGGCATCTACCTGCAGGGGAATGAAGGGGCCAGGACGATGATGACGAGTTGGACCGCGCCATTCCACGACTTGGGTATGACAACCGTGTCACCACGCGGCGTGGGGAGCACCGATCACATTTCGTTCGACCGGGTGGGACTCCCGGGCTTCCAGTTCCTCCAGGATCGTGTGGGCGGCACCGGTGGCCACACCAACCTGGATTTTCTCGAAACACTGCCGCCCGAAGACCTCATGAAGAACGCCGTCATCATGGCGGCGTTCGCGTACAACGCGGCCATGAGCGATGGACGCGTCCCGCGGAAATAGTCGACCGCTATTTTGTGCTGACAGTTTTTACACTCGACTTCTAGAAATGTCCGTGTAATATCTGCCCCTCTACGCTTTGACATCGGCCAGGCCGTCGGTTGCGCGAGGCACGTTAATTGCTTTCGTCACCGAGCCACAGCTAACACATTGTCAGAGGTTGGCATCGCTCTACGACTGTCCGATCGCAGTGAAGAAGGAGACGTGTCCATGGCGCAGGTCAGCTATCCCGGTGTTTACATTGTCGAAAAAGCCAGTGGGGTGCGCACCATCACGGGTGTGGCCACATCGGTCGCCGCGTTCGTGGGCTTCACCCGCAAGGGCGTGCCCGACAAGGCGGTGGCCATCACGAGTTTTGCCGACTTCGAGCGCGGGTATGGCGGACTCGACCGCGACAGCCCGGTGTCGTATGGCGTCCGGCAGTTCTTCCTGAACGGTGGCACGCAGGCCATCATCGTTCGTGTGGCAGTGGGACACGCCACCTCATCGTGGACGCTGCAGGATGGGTCGGCGGTGATCGTCCTGGACGTGAAGGCGTCCAGCCCAGGGGCATGGGGCAACGGGCTGCGCATCTCGGTACAAACCACCGGTGTGCGGAACGCGGATACGGACTTCAACCTGGTCATCTCGCAGTTGCAGGCCGACGGCAGCACGCTGGTGCCCGTGGAGACGCACCGCAACTTGAGCCTCGATTCAAACTCCGGGCAGTTCGTCGAATCGGTGGTCAACAACAACTCAGCGCTGGTGCAGGTCACGCGGCGCCCCGCACTGACCTTTACCCAGGCTGGATTCGCGGTCAGCGGCGCCATCACGTTTCCGCTCAATCCGACCAACACCATCATCGGCGGCTCGGTGGACGGCACCACGGCGTTTCAGTTGACGCTCGCCGGTGCACCGTGGGCGAACATTGGTGCGCTGGTGACCTCCACCACCAATGCGATCGCTGCGGCCGGACTTGCCGCCAGGCTTCAGGCGTCGCAAACGGGTCCTGACGGTCAGGCCGGCACCGGTCACCTGCGCATTGCGTCACTCGCCACCGGCGAAACGTCCAGCGTGGTCATCGC
>Ga0138256_10002572_pt1 | contig 19416 bp, 13 predicted proteins | sample KNB2016incub_MG_FD_105486 | JGI IMG/M metagenome (GOLD analysis project Ga0138256, IMG submission 105486) | Active sludge microbial communities from wastewater in Klosterneuburg, Austria - KNB2014incub_MG | ecosystem: Engineered > WWTP > Activated sludge > Unclassified | place: Austria... | reverse complement strand
GTATTACAAGACTTGCCTCAATATTGAATGATCCCGAGCGATTCTCAGGTCTGCATTTTTTCAATCCGGCTCCGGTGATGAAATTAGTAGAGATTATTCCGGCTTTACAGACTGTACAGAATACAACTGAAAGCCTGCAGCAATTTATCAGATCTACAGGAAAGACTGAGGTAATAGCAAAGGACACACCCGGATTTATCGTCAACAGACTGGCAAGGTCTTATTACTCTGAGGCTATACGTATCTATGAAGAAGGATTGGCCGGAATAGAAGAAATCGATGCAATAATGACCCAGATCGGTGGATTTCGGATGGGCCCGTTTGAGTTGATGGATTTCATTGGCCATGATGTCAATTTTGCTGTGACGCAATCAGTATTTACTTCTTTTTTCTACGATCCCCGATACAGACCTTCCTTTACTCAGCAGAAATTAGTAGAGGCTGGTTGGCTGGGCAGGAAGAGCGGACGAGGGTTTTACACTTATCCGAGGGAGATCAAGCCAATGCTAGAAGTGGATACTGATCTGGAAAAGAAGGTTTTTGAACGTATCCTCTGCATGTTGATCAATGAAGCTGCAGACGCCATTTACCTGAATGTATGTACAGCTGAAGCTGCGGATAGCGCTATGATATTGGGCGCTAATTACCCGAAAGGGCTTATCGCCTGGGGTAAGGAACTGGGTTTTACCAATGTCACCGACAGAATGACAGAGCTTAGCAGTTTTTATCGGGAAGACCGGTACAGACCCAGCCCGGGATTGATTATGCTGAGTTAAGAAAGTGCGAAGTGTCTTTTGTTATCAGGGTATTATTCCCAACTTAGAGTTTTTGAAATAATTGCCTTTTGACACCTTGTACGCCATATTCTGTTAGTAAATAGGTGCCCTGAGGAAGAGAATGAACATCCATCTGCCCCTGCGAACCTGTCTTTTCACTTTTTTGCACTAATCTGCCCTGCATATCATAAATGATGAAATAGCCGTCTGAATTATCAGACTGATAAGTAAGCTGAGCACTTGCCGGATTAGGGAACAGTTTCAGCGGATGGATAGCAAGCCTTGCTTTATTTCCTACGCTACAATAATTATTCGGATCAGTGACCAAAACGGTAGTATGGATGATGGTATCATTCCCGACCATGTCAGTAATTTTTAAATCTACAGGGTGAGTCAATACATCGCCACATTGATATTGTTTATGGAACGTCGAATCTGTATATCTGATGGATCTGATACCTGTACCTGTGTCAGTGCTTCCATCATCATAAGCCCATGGATAAATCAGTGCGGTCAACTGATCCGGCTGGATTTCAATTTCCAATGGATCCTTGATCTTTACAAAGGGCGAAGTATGATCCGCATAAGATGAATCCGTACATATGTCTAAGGGATCACTAATCTCAAGGTAAGTAGGAACTGCCGCAAAATTGTTTGCTTCATCCCATACATAGATAGTCAGTTCATTTCTTCCTACATTATAGCAACTTAAGGGTTGTACAATCTGAGTAGGATCCGGCCCAAAGGTAAATCGCAATGCTGAAGAAGGGCTGATATTATCGAAACTTGCCCTGTCAAACTGATTAGCATTTAACAAAGCAATTCCACTTGAAGGCACTACCATTGGTACTGAATTATAGACCAAGGGTGTTGGCGGTATCGTATCAATAGTGCCTATGATGTCTGTTTCCTGGTTTGTACTCAAATCTAAAAAAGTAAGACCGTATTCTGAGTTGCCAGCAGAATCGATTACATATATTTTTACTTCTATTCGATCTCCGTCTAAGTTTGTAGAAAACTTACGTAATGAATCTTCCCCTTCATAAGAAAAATAGAGCGGAGCATTCGGGTCATCATAAACAAATGAGCCTGCGTCAAAAACCCGGGCATTTAATGTAACAGAATCACCCTTTTTAAATGAGACATTCAATCCATGGAATAATACTGGCGTAGGAGTAAAAGTATTTTGACTAATGATGACTTGAGTAATCAGGAAATAAATGCAGAGCGTAGATATCAATTTCATTTTCAGTAAATTAAATTCTTAAATGTATAATATACCTGCCAGATTAGAATGATTCCGGCTGTCATATTAAATCATAGGTTAAATGGCTAAAATAACATATTTTTTCAAAAATCAGTAAGTATTACTTTGACATTTGAATACAATAAATTGCACTTGCCTTTCAATGATATTCAGTACAAAATCTATTATTTATATATTTACTAAGAATGTATTTGAGATTATTCGCCTTACTCCGTAGGAGTTCAAAATCAATAACCCGGTACAAGCGAAGCACAGTGCTGGGTAAGCTCAGATCAAAAAGGGAACTCCGAAGGTGTTCAATCATATAAAGAAGTCACTTGCAATGTTGGTGAGGGCGAACACAAGGATGACATTTGCAAACAAATAAAAACAGTTTCCACATTGAACTCCTACGGAGTTCGTGGTAGTTTATATTCTATCCTCGGGCTGCACTTCGTTTGCGCGAGGTTATTGATATTAAATACCTTCGGCATTTTAATAAAGTGAGCGTTTCAGCATATTTCCTGACTTGTATTCATTCGATTCAGTACGCTTTCAAACAATAGATAATCAATGATATATTAAATTCTTAGTTATTTTACCGAACTGAAAAGGACTAGTTGGGAGGATAAGACCATCCGACTTCCATATTTTGACACCTGTACTCCTTTTGAGACAAATAAATTAAATGATTATTGCTTAATATGAATGGTATTACCAACTTACTCCGTAGGAGTTTACAATCAATAACCCGGTACAAGCGAAGCACAGTGCCGGGTAAGCTCAAATCAAAAAGGGAACTCCGTAGGTGTTCAATCATCTATACCAAACATAATTTATTTTGAGTATTGGATATCCTTGTCTGCCCCTTTCACTCCCGGGGCAAGGATATCCAATGTTTATTTCCTCATGCGAAAGAATTACTCAGTCTGGGAATCGGCTTTTAACTGTTCCTGAACCGATACAGAGGGATTTTACCTGTATTTTTTAAGAAAGTGGAAACAGATACTATTAAGTAATATCAGTATAAACAACCAAAATAATAGTTAATAACTGCTAATTGAGGACAGGGTACTCACTTTATCACAATCCAATACGTTATAAAGACGAAACTTATTAATTGCAAAGGGTTTAATAAAGGATTGTGAACAGGCTATCGGTAATTCAATAGCCTGTTTTTTATTTATCAGAACCGTGTTTCGATCACATAAGGCAGCATTCTGCGCCAGGTAGGCCAGTCATGGGACATGTCAGATCCCCAGATTTCCACATGTGCTGAGATTCCTTTCGAATTGAGCAGGGCTTCCATGATCTTGGTTGATTCCGGATTTTCGTAATCACCGCTTCCGGTCAGTATATGGATGTGCTTATTGGCACGCATCAGTGAAAGCTGTGCTTCATCATTCAGACCAGGCAAGTAATTGAGTGGAGAATTGAAATACACATCTTCATCAAAGTATCCTTTTGTATAATGTGTCAAATCATAATCACCACTCATGGAAATGATCCCCCCGATCAGATCCGGACGTTTGAAATAAAAGTTTGCACTGAGTAAGGCTCCCAATGATGCACCGGATACAATGATCTGAGACTCAGGAGAAGTCTTTTCGTGGATAAATGGTACTACCTCATTATACACATAATTATTAAACTGTACGTGTCTGATTGCTTTATGACGGGGTTCCATCTTATTGTTAAGCCAACTTTCAGAGTTGATGCTATTGATAGAAAAAACTTTCACCTTTCCGGCTTCAATGTATGGTTTCAGTACATCTATCATCTGAAAGCGCTCATACTCCAGATAATCTGCCGCTGCGGTAGGTAATAGTAATAATGGAAATCCAAAATGTCCGTAAACGGCGATCTCCATAAACTTATTCAATGCCGGGCTATGCCAGCCATGTATTTCTCTGTTCATTTGGCTAATTTTCGGCCAAAGATAAGCACAGTAAATAAGAGTAAGCTTATCTGTATCGTTTTTTTATGTTTGAGGAGTCAAATAGTAGGTTAATCCCGTTATTAATACAAAGGTTTTATGAAAATTCAATAGATGACGAATTTTTTAATTTAATTTGTTGTTTAAATAAGTGAAATGAAGAAGAGTATCCTGTGGGTATTATGTGTGCTTAGCTTTAGTTGTCACAATGATACAACCTCCGGAAAGCTTAAAAAACCGGAAGGGATGTGGTTGCTAAGTGAAGCAAAGCGGGATGGCAAACCCACTAAAACCTTAAAAGGATTGTTTCTGGATTTTGGTGACTCTGTGATCACATCCAATTTTACCGGAGATACACTGACTGCAGCATTTACATTTGATAAGGATTTACAGGCGATACAATATTATATGCACGACACATTCAATTATCAGATTAAGAATCTGACTGATTCGCTCCTGGAGATGAAGGCTGAGATCCGTGGCATGCCCTTTGAATTTATTTTTGTCAGGAAAGATAGTCTATGAAGTATTGGATGATGACATTTTCATTGGTCTGTGCTTTGAATTATTCACTGCAGGCTATAGATGTGAGTGTTCATATATCCAGGTATCAGCAGGAGGGCAAACCCTACATCGAAGTTTTTTATTATATCTCGAATAGTACTGTCGGTTGGTTGGATTCGGCTAAATCACAGAAAAAAGTGCAGGTAACGATGTTGCTTTATCGTCAGGATGTAGTAACACGGTATGATAAATTTGAGATTACTAATACGGCATCCCGACCGAATGATGATTTCATGACACTACAGCGGTATGCACTCGAGGCAGGTGATTACAAAGTAGTTTTTACCTGTACAGATGAATCAGATTCCAGTAATGTACGGACTCAAAGTGCGACTGTCCACATCAATTCAGCTAAACAAAGACCCACACTTTCAGACATTATCATCTATTCTGAAGCCAGACCCGTCAGTGATGTAAATACCGGTAAGCACGGTGTTTTTTATGAACAATTTCCCAATGGATATGTAAACCCTGACTGGAATTCTCTGGGATTCATGACAGAGCTCTATCACACTGATATGATTCCCGGTCCGCAAACGTATGTTCTCCTGCGAGTGAAAGGTGTAGGTGATACTCATGAGGGAAAGGTAAAGGCAAAGATCTGGATGAAACGAAAACCCAAAGCCTTTGATATCATAAAAAGTACACTCGATGTCAGTTATTATGAGTCCGGCTATTATGAACTAATGCTGGCTATAGCTGACTCGACACATCACATCATTGATTCAGCAAAGTATGTGTTTATTAAAAGTAATCCTGCCTATGATGCTCGGATAATCGCACAGGGCAATACAGATGCTGTTGCGACCTCATTTGCCGGTAAGCTTTCAAATACAGAAGTCATCTATTCGCTCAAAGCCATTTTAATGAATGTACCATTTCAGGATATCAATATGGTCAGTAGTCTGATCAATAGTGGGAATGCTACAGCCGGAGCTACATATCTGTATAATTATTACAAGAAATTGAGTCCGGTTTTTACTGATGCGTATTATACACAGTATATGGAAGTGGCAAAAGCAGTCGATCAGAAGTATAAAATAGCCGGTCGCTTTGGTTTTGAGTCTGAACGTGGTATCATCTTCATGAAATATGGCAAGCCTAATGACATTGTTAGTATCATGGATGATCCGTCAGCACCGCCGTATGAGATATGGCTCTACCATTCTATCCCACAAATAGGACAGAGTAATGTGAAATTCCTTTTTTATAATCCAAATCTGGATGGCGCAGACTATCGCCTATTGACCTCAAATGCTCGTGGGGAGAGACAGGATAAAGACTGGAAGAAAGAGCTGTACAAAAGTGCCTATAAAGAGATTCCTGCTAACACCTCTCCGGATAAGTGGGATATTGGCGAAGGCATTAATCGTCATGCAGCTGAACTGATGGAAGATCTGTAATTACATGAAATATCTATACTATATCCTGATAATCCTGGTGCTCGGTAGTGGAGGATTCCTGCTCTCAGAATGGTTACAATCCAAGCGGGAGACTAAGATCAATGCCAATGCTGAGATCGTCCTTGAAAAGATAAAGAAAGTTGCCAAGTTGGTTACGGTAGAGGCTTATTTTTCTGAAATGTATGATTATAAAGACTTTTACAGTTTTGACTGGAGTATATTCAGGAAGAAAGCACTCATCAGAGTGAGAGCTAAAGTATCCGCCGGTGTGAATCTGGAACAAGCGAAATTTACTACATTTCCCGAGCAGAAACTACTTAAGATTAGTAATATCCCGCCTGCTGCGATCATTAGCATGGACCACGATATCGATTATTATGACATCACCGAAGGTACATTCAATTCATTTAGCAAAGATGATTTTAACCGAATCAATAATGATGCAAAGACCCACATCCGCAATACTGCTGAGAAGAGCCAGATCCTGCCTCAGGCGCGTCGTCAGGCACTCGACTTGCTGCGTGGATATACGGATATTCTGGAGATTTCAGGTTGGAAGGTAGAGATTGATTCAAGTCAGTTAGTGCAGTGATTTTTTCAAATTGAGCTAAATTATTTTCCCTTTGATATTTGATTATAGAGAGTGGTGATCTGCGGTATGACCTGGTCTGGATGACTAATCTGACTTATACTTTTGCGTATTTGAAGTGGTGAAAATTCGTTTAATTTTTGTTCCATTTTTAGTATTGCAGCCGCTATGGATTCCGGATCACTTGGTGAGATTGGGAGGCTATTCTGATCATTCAGATATATAGCCGGACCATATTCTCCGGATGCAATGACCGGTAAACCCACAGCCAGCGCCTCCGCAATATGCAGGCCGAAACTTTCGAACCTTGTCGCAGTGCAATAGCAATGGCTATTGAGCAACAATTTGATAATGTTTGCTCTGTTTTGTTTTCCGCTAAATGAAACCTGAGTAGTAAGATGATTATTCACGACAAATGATTCTAATTGACTCCGCTCGGGGCCATCACCGACCAATGTGAGATGGCAGTTTAACTGACCGGAGAGGATTTTTAGTGCAGCAAGTAATTCATGTTGACCTTTGTTCTTGTCGAGGTCACTGACACAGATCAGACGGCAAGTTTCCATTGGCTGAGGAATGGGCTGAACTAAAGTTGATTCAAAAAATGCCCGGTAGACCATGTTTGGAATAAAAACAGGTGATTGTGTCGTATATTTTCCAATAGCGTCACAAAGTGCGGGGCTAACTCCTATAACCACTTCGGGCGATTTCAACCACTTTAGTTTGCTATTTGATAATGGAATATTGCTTAGCATGAGTGCTCCGATATGTTCTGTATGGATGAGTGGAATGTGGAACTTTCGGGCCAGATTGTACGCATAGGGGATAGCTGCCAGACTGTGTGAATGAAGTATTTCAGGAGCACCAAACCGAGCACAATAATCTTTAAACAGCTTTTTGTATTTGAAGAAAATGGATAACTGGTTCCATAGTTTAAACCGCGTCTTTTTTGTAGATGCAATAATCTCAGTGAATGAGCCACTTGTGTTTTCTATTGTCTGCTCTTTTTCTGCTTTCGGTGATACATGGAGCACACCTGTTTTGTAACCTGCCCGGGCTAATTCAAGTGCCTGATCTCTGACAAAACTTCCCAGATGGGATTCATTCACAGGAGCATACCAGGCGGGGATAAGGAGGATATGGGGCTTCTTTTCATTCATCCGGTGTATTCTTCCAATATTTGTGCAGTGCTTACTGTTTCGATGTTTGATTCTTTCAGGTACTGAAGTAAATCCTGGTAAGCTTGCAGGAATTTGTGATTGGTGCCACGGCTCAAATAATTGTTGTGAAATAATACTGAGACAGTAAACCCATTTGACCAGGATTGGACCATAGTTTGAAATGCCGGAACTATATCCTCGGCGCGGAAATGTTTGGCAAATGTAGTATCCATCAATACTAATGGAATACAAAGTAAATCAAGTGTTCTGCCACCGGTAAACGGGTGAAATGGATGTGCATAACTATTGCGCAATCCATAGGTCTTACTCCAGCCCAGTCCGGTATCTGTTTTGATTCCTGCTGCCTCCATTCCCTCCCAGTCTTCAGGTAATTTGTATCTGAGATAATGGTTTCGATTACTCATAGGAGCTGTGAAATCAAGCTTAATTGACTCTTCAATATAACTGTGATCAGCTGCTGATTTATGCAAGCCGGCTTCAGCCCCCTGAGAGGTGATTTCCTTTACGATTGCTGCAGCCTCCTGAAGAGTATAATCGGCATGATTAATACCCTTATAAATTCCCCGGGTGCTAAGAAAATAGAAGATTGAATGGACACCCTGTTCTTTTTCGATTTGAACTATATCATTTATAGTATTCCATAATTTGTGTTTTCGGGATAAATGACTTATCAGGTCACTGAACTTCATTTGAGATTGACCGCTGAGTATGTATTTAAGCTCACTGCGCAACCCACCATGAAGAATATCAATGTCATGTGACAGGAGTACCCGACGTCGGGGTGGAACCTGCGTTTTTTTTATTCCAAATCGTGACAAGAATGAAATAAATAATTCACTGACTTTATCCGTGTAAGGATTTTCATCCCTGGATTGAATAGAATGGTCGAAATCAAACCGGCCAAAGGCATCTTGTTTTGTAACCGGGACCTGAAACTCTTGCAGGCAATTCATCCGGTAAAATGCTTCCGCCAACGGATCACTTTGTATTGACTCTGATAGTGACGAGGCATCACTTGTCAATAGTGTGGTATATATTTTCTTGTCACAGAAGTAATTTCCAATGGACTTATCCCCCGAAAAATGAATCAGCGTATCTGTTGCAGTTTCTGACTCATCGAAGGTCAATGAAAACTGGCAGGAAATCACACGCATCAGATACCGGATGAGGCCTCTGAACTCAGAAAGTTCACTGGCGATATGATATGCGTATCGCTCAGCCAAGGTACATGAGTGTTTATTGGTCTTTAGCTACCCACTTCGACAGATCAGGGCAAGTCTGAATCCATTCAGGTTGAATTTTTACAAACGTCTTTTGCAATGTCCGGTCTTCCCAATCCTGTATCGCCTGTTGGCGTCTTAAAGCAACTGCTGAGTCTTTGATTCGTGAAAAATCACTTTGCAAATTCGCTTTATGCGGGTCTGTCCTGGAATCCAGTCGAATTACCTTATAGTATGATTCTCCATACGGATCCTTGAATTTAATAGGTGTTGACATGCTTCCTACCTTCATCGTGTCAATCGCAAAATATACATCAGGCTCCAGGTCAGAGATCTCAAAGAAATTATTCTCAGTCTTTTGATTGATCGCTCTGCCACCATTTGAAAAACTCGGGAAGTTTTTGCTTGAATATTTTTGTACAGCGTCAGCAAAAGTGAGTGTACCATCTTTTATCTGAGTGGTAATACTATCTAGTTCCCGGAGTGCTACCTGATTGTCTTCATCTGAGAGCTTCGGTCTGATCAATATATGTCGCGCATGGAAACTGTTGCCCCGTCGCTCGATCAACTGAATCAGGTGAAAACCAAACTCACTCTCGACGACCGGACTTACCTGTCCTGCCTCGAGATTGAACACTGCAGCTTCAAATTCCGGCACCATCACACCCCGTTTACTCCATCCCAGATCACCACCGGCATTTGCGCTACCATCTTCAGAGAATTTTTTTGCCATATCTTCAAAAGATTGGCCATCCTCTACTATGCGTGCCCGGATACTCTCCAGCTTGTCAATTACTTTTTGACGCTCTATTTTACTGGGTTTGGGATAGAAATTGATCTCTGAATACTCAACCTCAGCATTATAATATGGCAAACTATCGGTCGGAATAGATGAAAAATATTCCTTGACTTCAGCCGGTGTAACTTTGATGTCCTGTACTATCTTCCGCTGCATTTCTTCGGCATACATCTGGTTTTTCAGATCGGTGCGGAGATCTTCCTTCATCTCTGCCACTGACTTGCCATAGTATTGTTCAAACTGCTTGACATCATTGTTCATGAAGGACAGTACCCGGTCGATACGGGCATTTAACTGATTTTCCACCTGATCATCACTGATCTTGACAGAGTCAATCTTTGCCTGATTAGTCAACATCTTCTGGAAGAGCAGGTCATTGAGTATCAGACATTGTGCATTGTCCGGCAAAGTCGCATTTTGGTTCTTCTGCGCTTTGTAATATTCAGATATTTCGGATTGAAGAATGTATTCTCCACCGACCTGCGCGATTACCTGATCTAATACCTTTTCCTGTGCCATACCTGCCACAGGAAAAAGCAGGATGATAAATAAAGTACGGAACATATTTTTATTTGTCTTTTTTAATTAAGCTCTTGAACACATCATCATTGACCGATACTTTATACTGGTTTTTGAGTGTGTCGATCCATTTCTTGTCCAGGTAGTCCTGATAGTCAGCTATGACGAACCCTCTGGCATCTTTTAATTCTTTTGGTGCAGGTGGCGTGATAGAGATAATCTTTTTCACAGTCCCTGACTTCTGATCCAGATTACGCTCAGGATAAGATGTACTGCCTACTTTCCAGGACATGTCATCTTTCATCACACCATCTTTTGGTTTTTCAATTACCTCAGTGGTGTAAGTTACTACTTCTTTATCTTTTGTATTCAGCTTGCGAATCAGTTCTTTTGTATCCAGCGCTTTTACATATTCACAATCTTTGAGGAATTGTTCCGGACTATCTGCTTTTACGGTATAAGTAGCCAATGTAGCCCGCTCACCCCACATGTATTTGTCTCTATTGTGATTATAATAATCCAGTATTCCGACTGTGTCTTGTGATGCTTTGCTCCAGACTTCCCTGTTGGTTACCTCAAAGAAAAGGAAACCTTCTTCATATTCACGGGTCAATGCCTTGTATTCGGGATAACGTTCTTCCAGTTTGCCTTGCTCATATTCCAGTGCTTTTTCACTTACGAAATCCTGAAACATTTCTTCAAAACCAAATCCGGGAGACATTGACTTATTGAGCCTGACGCGCTGGCGGGTGTTTTTGATCAGATATTGATTGAGTTCATCCGTAGTATAGCCTTTATCACCGAGATTGAAGATCGTCAGATTCTTGATATTGGGTGGTATCCAGGTCGGTTCAAAGAATTTATTGGTCAATGAATCGGTGTACTGGCGATAAACCTGAGTTGAGACAGAATAGTCATTTTGTTTTTTGATCTTATTGATCAGATCCTGTCTGGATACGCTAAACCGCTCATTCTGCATGATCTTGGTCATGTAGATTTTCTTATCTTTTTCAAAGTTATCATTGTCTTTCTTTGAGATTCGACGCAGGATATGATAGCCTAGTTCGGTCTGGAAAGGTTTGGTGATGTCACCATCATTTTTCAAACCAAAAGCTTCATCTTCAAACTTTTGTGAATATTCATTGATTGTGATGAAACCCAAATAACCATTTCTCAACTGTGTATTTTTGTCATCAGAGTAGATACGCGCCATCTGTCCAAAATCCACGCCTTTCTTTAATTCAGTATAGATAGAATCTGCTTTCTTCAGGTATTTATCCGGAGCCTGACCTTTGGGTATCTTGATCAGAATCTGTGCCAGTTCGACTTCTCCTCTCGCTGGTCGTTTGTCTGTGATTTTGACAAAGTGCCAACCCAATTTGGATCTGGCAGGGCCACCGACCTGACCTTTGTCCAGGCTATAGATAAGGTTTTCGAGTTGGTAGAATCCATTTGGCAACATTGAGGTCATCCACCCCAGATCGCCGTGTGCCGGCTTGCTGTAGGTATCTTCGTTATAAATCGGCTCCAGGTCTTCAAATTTCTCGCCTGCTTTCAGCTTTTTTTCCACTTCCAATACTTTCTGATATGCTTTCAGTGTATCCGTAGGCAGGTCATCTGGTCCGGCAGCAATAAAGATATGTGAAACTCTCACATCCCATTGGCTTCTGTTGAAGTATTGCTTTGCCAGCTTCTCAGTGATTTCTTTGTCTATCAGATAAGAGTCAGCCAGCATTTTCTTATATCCATCCAGTTCAGCAACCAGTGATGGGATAGTGTCCATCCGCAATTCTCTGGCTTTAGCTACCTTCATTTTGAAATTGACATATAGGTCAAGACTCTCTTTCAGAGACTTTTCACTATAATCTGCTTTGCCTGTATTGGATTTTTCATAGATGTACTTAAATTCACTAACAGTTACCGGCTTACCGTCAACTGTAAAAAGTACAGGATCATTTTGTGCTGTAAGTGAAAAACCGGTGAAAAAAAGAATGATAAATGGAAGGATTCTCGAAATATGCATGAAAAATTTATTTAATCTTCAAGGTTAGTTTAGAATTTTATCACAATATGTGATAAATTACGGCTATAATACGTTTGATAGTACAATTTTAATGTGCTTAGATTATTAATGAATTGTGAATATTAACCTAAATTACCTTTAAGTGTGCAAAGATAAGACTATTACAGTGAACAAAATGATTTTCTTTTATTTTATAAACAGCATTAAAACCTATTAACATTGAAGCAAATTTCACGAACAAGACAAATTCCAGCGGGGTACGGAACTGAGTATTTTGTTGATACGATTACTGTGCCGCACCTGATACGGGTGAAGTTTGCGGATTTCATACATTTATATACGCGTTTTATACATAAATTGCTGCCTCTGTTTATTGTCTTTTCATCCTGGATGGGAACGGTGATGGCACAGGCTAACTCCGTCAATTATGATTATAACTACAGTCCGGACATACGCTCGGTAGTCTGGACACCTGCAGGCAGATTGACATTTCCGGTGCTGTATCTGAACTCTGATCAACCATTGCAGATGACTTTTGATGATTTGACCGGTGATTTTAAGTATTACAAATACCGGATAGTGCAGTGTGATGCAAACTGGCAGCCATCTTCGCTTAGTGAGTTGGAATATATTGACGGACTCAATGATATTGAGATCAGGCAATATGCATACTCTGTCAATACTCGACAGAATTATACCCGCTACCAATTCTCCTTTCCGAATGCAGATATCAGTCTGACAAAATCAGGAAATTACCTGGTCCATGTCTATCGCGAGGACGATAATGAGTTGATATTGACCCGGCGCTTCATCGTAGCTGAAATGAATTTTGCACTAAAGGCAGAGTTTGAGCTGCTGCAAGGGATTTTTGATAAACAGACCGAGCAGAAGATAAAATGTTCGGCCAGTAGTGATGCCAGTTATACTGATCCCTATAATCAAGTGAAGTTACTGGTGTTGCAAAATGGCAATTGGTTTAGTGGTGAAATGCTTCCCCCGCGCACTGTAGTCGGTAGTACACTCTCTTTTGATTATCCGGACAAGCCGGTATTTAAAGGTTTGAAAGAGTTCAGAGCACTCGACACCCGCAGTCTGCGGCATCCGAAGTTTATGATTGAGAACCTGGAACGGTACAATGACGGCACGCAAGTTTTTCTGCGAACAGATGTACCCCGGGCAGGTAAGATGAATCTTTCCTATCCGGATTTAAATGGGAATTTCATTTTTGAAAATTTTGATAATCCCCTGGATACCATGAATATAGATTATGTAAATGTGCATTTTTATTTCAAATCACCAAAGTTGACAAATGATGTCTTTGTCGTAGGTGCGTTTAATAACTGGGGTAGAGCTGCAGGTACTACAGCGATGAAATATGATGCTACACGTGGTTACTATGAAGGAGAAATACTGATGAAGCAAGGTTATTATGACTATATGTTTGCTGAGTCTAAAAATGGCAAACTGGATTTTACAAATACAGAGGGTTCATCGTATGAGACAGCCAATAATTATCAATGTATCCTCTACTATCGAAAGTTCGGTGACCGATATGACCGCATAGTCGCTTATCAGCAAATAGGATTGCCTATATCCGGTGACGTCCAGCGGGATGAATAATTGAATTAGTGACTATTCGAACGTCAGCTTCGCTATAATGTCAGGTGAAGCAGAAACAGTGGTTGGTAGAGTAAAAATCAACTGCTGATGCTGTATAGAATATTCCACCACACTGTCATCTTTATACATGGTAAGACGCATTGGTTTCAGTCCTGCGATAGGTATCTGAATCTGGCGATCATCTGGCACTTGTAGAATGTGTATGTACCAAATCTTACCTTTAGCTGTGATAGTACCCCAATCCTGCGAGGCAATAACTTTTCCCTTGGTTCCATAGATTGCCTCACCATTCTGTTTCAACCATGCGCCTACTTTTTTCAAAGTATCAACAAATTCAGGTTGGATCCGCCCGTCCGGCATAGGACCGACGTTGAGTAACAGGTTGGTGTTTCTCCCGGCAGCATTGATCAGATAATGAATGATTTCGTCGGCTGATTTATAATGATCATCATTTAAATTGAATCCCCAACTGTTATTCATCGTCTCACATACTTCTACAGGTAACTTGTCGGATGCATCCTGAAAATTGAGGCCAGACTTATTTTCTCCGGGCAGATCACGTTCGAACATCTGAAAATCTTCACCGGGTAGCGGCGAGAGATGATGGTTATTGCCGATCAAACAAGCAGGTTGTAATTTATGTACCAAAGCATACAATTCATCGTAATGCCAGTTTATGCGTGAGGAACGATCTTCATCACCCTCCGGATTGGTCTGATCCCAGTGGCCATCCAGCCAGATGCCACTGATAGTCCCGTAATTACTTAATAATTCAGTCAACTGATTCTTCATGAATTGTAAGTATTGCGCATAATCACCCTGTCCTGTGCGGCCGGTATGCTGACCTGTACGGCCGGTCTGATGCGGGTAATCTTCACGTCCCCAATCCAGCAGAGAATAATACAGTACAAGCGGCATATTCTGTTTGTGGCATTCATCAGCCAACATCTTCAGGATGTCCTTACCGTAAAGTGTATGCATGACATTGAAATCAGAATATTGGGTATTCCACATACTGAATCCATCATGATGACGCGACACGAAGGTGATATATTTCATGCCGGACTCTTTGGCCATTCTTACCCAACCTGCGGCATCAAACTTAACCGGATTAAAGAATTGTTCCAATCGCTGGTAATTGGCAAACTTGATTTTGTCATTATTGAGTACCCATTCGCCCCGACCCATAATGCTGTATAATCCCCAGTGAATAAACAAGCCGAATCGTCTGTCCTCAAAGGCTTCACGCGCCTTTAGATTTGCAGGATCAGGATGGTAATCTTGTGCTTTGCCTGAAAAAGAAGTGACTATCAATAAAATAAACAATAAATATTTTATTAATGTCTTTTGACCATAGATATTTTGTGTATTCAATTTAATTCCGTTTTATTTTGAAGTACCCTTTGCCAACATCGCACCCAGCCAGGCCATTGGCAGATAAGCGAGGATGAGATCACAGAGTGTGAACCATAGTGGAGTAGGCAACATAAAAATCATAGTGATTCCCCCGAATAAAAAGAATGCACCAATTACCATCGCAAAGTTCATTTTATTGTCTGCTGCAATTTTGTAAGCCAAATATGCACCAAACAACGTTCCGAGTGCGTGTGCCATAAATGGAAACAGGAAATATTTCATTGCCAGTGTGGGTAGGATCTTCTTCAGGGCTTCCATATCATTCGGATGGACGCCGGGAACAGGTAGGACGGCTGAACCCAATTTGACTAACATCATGTTGATAATCGATCCAAATAATAGTCCAAGTATGACAGCTAATACATTTTTCAATAAACGATTCATACTATAGTTTTTTTAATCCTTTCACTGCGTTTTTATCCACGGCTTTGATACTGATGGCAAATCCGCCACCGGCAGCTGACCACAGATCAATCGTTGATTTATTATCTACAGCAAATTTCTCGATTTTATAGGATTGAGGATTGGTTTTATAATCCGCATCTTTCCCATCTTTATACACGGTCGCAATATAAGATTGACCCGGTGTCAGAAAATCGAATTTTATATGGCTGGTTCTGGGATTATATCCGTTTACATTGCCCATATACCAATCATTACTTTTTTTGTCTTTTCTTACTGCGGTGATATACCGGCCGGGTTCAGCCTCGAGGTATTTACTGTCTGACCAATCTACGGGTACATCCATGATAAACTGGAAAGCATCTCTAAAGCGCTCATAATGCTCCGGAAAGTCAGCGGCCATCTGCAGTGGACTATACATAGTAACATACAGCGCTAACTGATTTGCCAGCGTACTATTTACATGTGAATGGTTGTATGGACTGAATGAGGAGATATTCATCTCGAAAATCCCCGGTGTGAAATCCATCGGCCCACCCAATAGCCGTGTAAAAGGCAGCAGTGTGACATGATTGGGTTTCGAACCACCGAATGCCTGATACTCGGTACCACGTGCTGATTCATTGCCGACCAGATTGGGCCAGGTACGGGCTATTCCGGTTGGACGAACGGCCTCATGTGCATTGACACAGATCTGATATTCAGCCGCTTTTTGGATACAATACAGGTAATGATTATTTGACCATTGATTATAATGGTTTTGCCCAGCCGGTAAAATCGGTCCTACATAGCCACTTTTTACTGCATCATAACCGTATTTTTTCATGAATTTATAGGCAGTATCCAGATGTCGCTCATAATTACGCATGGCACCGGAAGTCTCATGATGCATCAAGAGTTTAATTCCTTTACTGTGTGCATAGTCATTGAGCATTTTAACATCAAAGTCCGGATAGGGTGTCACAAAGTCAAAAACATAATCTTTCTCATGCCCATACCAGTCTTCCCATCCAATATCCCAGCCTTCGACCAGCAATTCATCAAATCCATGTGATGCTGCATAGTCGATATAGCGCTTGACATTAGCATTGTTGGCTCCATGACGACCATTGGGCTTAGCATGGGTGTAATCGGTGATTCCCAATTGTACGGACGAAAAATCATTTGTATATGACCAGGAACTTTTTCCGGTGATCATTTCCCACCAGACACCCATATATTTAATTGGTTTGATCCAGGACGGATCTTTGATCTTACAAGGTTCATTGAGGTTGTAAATCATTTTTGTAGCAATGATATCGCGGGCATCATCTGAAGCAATGATTGTACGCCAGGGCGAAGTGCATGGAGTCTGCATGTGGCCTTTATCACCTACCGCATCCGGGGTTAGCCACGAAGTGAACACCAGGTTTTTGTCATCCAGATTGAGGTGCATACAGGAATAATTGATCAGTGCGGCTTCCATGATATTGATATAAATCCCATCCTGCGTCTTCATCATCAGTGATGTTTGAACACCTGTCGGTGAAAATGAAGTCTGCGAGACATTTGCCGAGATCGCAGAAGAAAACAATCCTCTGATCTCAGTAAGCTTGCTCTCAGTGAAATCATACTCCTGTGTATCATAATCACCGGGAATCCAAAAGGCGGTGTGGTCACCTGTCATAGCAAACTGTGTTTTTTCTTCCTTGATGATGAAATAAGATAACTTGGCTTGTTCAGGAAACTCATAACGGAAACCCAGTCCGTCATTGAACAGGCGGAATCGGATGATGATCGTTCGGTCTGATGTAGTCTGATGTAAGGTAGCTGCCATCTCATTGTAGTGATTGCGGATGTGACTGAGCTCGCCCCATACAGGCTCCCAGGTCTCGTCAAAAGTCGATTGATCCGTCTTTACTACAGTGAAATGATCCAACAATGAATATTGATCTTTCTTCAGTTCCAGCCCCAATGTACTGGGTTTGATGATGAGTTTATTTTTATACAGCAGTTGATAAGTGGGCGCACCATTTGCATTTACATCGAAAATCATTTTAAAGTTGCCATCCGGTGACAACAGCTCATAGGCATTGATAGAAGTCAGACCCAGACAAATAATCAGAAGAACCAGTAATTTTTTCATGTATAAATATATCTTTTATCGCAAGACACAAAAAAAGGTAATTTCTGTGATATAAGCGAATGAATAAGGACATTATTATGCGAATTATTAATCAACTTAATCTATACTTCTCAGAAATAGGATTGACATTCATCACTTTTTACAACCTTTAGAGATAAGGTCAGTAGTTAGAAAGTGATAATTCCTTGAAAAATCACATATCATCATTTGATAATCAAAACAAATCACGCAAAGGAAAGATGTGAATGTGCTACAATTACTGCTGGATTGTTAAAAATGTTATTGTACTGGAGTAACCGAAATCTGGTCGTAACTTTATATAGTTCATATAAAGGTATTAAAAATTATAAGTGATGAAGAAAATCATACTTGCAGGTGCATTGAATTTACTATTTGTTATACAGAATAATGCACAGACAGGCCTATACATTCCCCAATTGGCCGCATTTGATACGGCTATGCTAAATCTTATGTCAACATACAATGCACCAGGCGGACAATTGGCTATAACTTATCACGGGCGTTTGGTATATAACAGAGGATTCGGATTTGCAAATACAGAGAGACAGGATTCGGTTTATCCCAATAATATTTTTCGCATTGCCAGTGTGACAAAACCCATAACTTCATTGGCATGCATGAAACTAATGCAGGAAGGTCACTTGCAATTGGATTCAAAGGTTTTTGGCCATGATGGGATTCTCAATGATTCCATATACCAGGACATACTTGACCCTTTAGTCAGAAAAATCACTGTAAAAATGCTACTCCAACACAGTGGGGGCTGGAATAGTGATATGTCAGGTGATCCGATGTTTGATGCGTATGACATTGCTACAGTGATGGGTGTTTCCTCACCTCCATCACCATCGGTAGTGATTCGGTATATGCTCTCCCACAAGATGCTCGACTTCACCCCCGGCACACAATCTCATTATTCCAATTTCGGTTTTTGTATCCTGGGAAGGGTGATTGAAAAAATAACCGGTCAGTCGTATGTCGATTATGTTCAGGCCAATATTCTTAATCCCTTAGGCATTACTGATATGCATTTAGGGTACAATTTGCTTTCCAACCAACTGCCACACGAGGTGAATTATTACGATTATCCCGGTGCGCCACTGGCTTATTCAGTATATGATAATTCGACTTTGGTTCCCTGGCCTTATGGTGGCTTCAATATTGAATTTATGGATTCCCATGGTGGGTGGGTAGCATCCAGTCAGGATTTAGTAAAATTGGTTTGTGCTTTTGATCGGTTTAATTCACGACCCGATCTATTATCGAATGCAACGATTGATGTGATGACTAAGCCTTCACCAAATGATCCCAATTATGGATGTGGCATCGAGGTAAATGTCTATAATAATTGGTGGCATATAGGTTCACTCCCCGGTACTACCTCAGAAATAGTACGTGACGGTAACGATCAACTGAATTGGGCTATTTTGCTGAATACCCGGGACTTAAAGGGTGATATCAATGGCGCAATGGATAATTTAGTCTGGAATGTATTGCCTTCCATTTCTCAATGGCCGGATATTGACTTGTTTTCTAAAACTACTGGTACTAAAGAATTGCAAGAAAATAATAAATC
>Ga0138256_10002571_pt1 | contig 19433 bp, 13 predicted proteins | sample KNB2016incub_MG_FD_105486 | JGI IMG/M metagenome (GOLD analysis project Ga0138256, IMG submission 105486) | Active sludge microbial communities from wastewater in Klosterneuburg, Austria - KNB2014incub_MG | ecosystem: Engineered > WWTP > Activated sludge > Unclassified | place: Austria... | reverse complement strand
CTCTCTCGATGTCCTGTTCAACGCGACGCACGTCGATCTCGACTGGAGCGCGTACCTCGATCTGCTCCGCCCCGGCGGGACGCTTTGCTTTCTGGGTACTCCGCCGTCCGCTGTGACCGTCCCTTCGGCGGCGCTGTTTGCCTGCAAGACCGTGACAGCCACAGTGATCGGCAGCCGCTCGATCGTCCGCGACATGCTCGATCACGCAGCCCTTCACAACGTCCGCCCCAAGGTGGAGGTCATGCCGATGAGCGCCGTGAACGAAGCGATCGCCCGGGTGAGGGCGAACCTGGCGCGCTACCGCGTCGTCCTCGAAGCGCCTGTGCGGGCTTCGGGGACGTGATTCGGAGTCATCATGCCTTGGATTCGGACGCGAGGAGGGCCATGGCTGCAAGGCCGAGGACCACGCCGAGCACGCGCCGCGGGGTGAGTTCTTCCCCGAAGAACAGCGGCGCACAGAGCGCCGAAATGGCCATACCGCCGCCAAGCACGATGGTGCCGGTGGCGGCGACCGGGCCCCCATGGCGGAGGGCAGCGAAGAGCAAGGTGGTTACGCCGCTGATGCACAGGCCCGACACGACCGACCAACCGAGCCCGGGCCAGGTCGTCGGGACGGGCGCGGTGATGCGAAGGACGAGAATCACCGCAAGACCGAGCGTCGCCGAGGCTTCGAGGCAGAAGGCCCCGAGCGCGTCCCCGATGCGCCCGCTGGCGGCGCGGAGGGTGAGATAATGGGCGGCGACGAAGCAGGCGGCGCAGATGGCGGAGAGGGACCAGGTGGGCATGAACGTCGACCCTACTCGTCTTCCATTCCCGGGGTGCACAGGAAAAATGACTCCATCGAAAACGCCCGACGACAGGCGACCTGAATAGATGGTTCAATGCGCACCGACGAACAAGTAGTCCGTCAAGTAAAACGAGGGGCCCGTACACAAGAATAACCGCGCCAAACCATTCGATTTGCGATTGATGCGTACATCGGTGAAGGTGCGAAGATCGATGCGGGGGAAGCCGGTATTCGATCCAGGTCCACGCTTCTTCATCGGCGCGGCGGCCGACCATACCCTTATCGCAAAAAGAACGCCTGTCTTGATAGCGGCTTTCATGCGCCCGAGTGAACCAGGAACATGCGTCGCCGTGCATGGCGCCCACGTTGACGGAATCCGCGCGCGACGAACACTCGGTCGATGGATCCGACAAGGTAAAGGCTTCGCATCCGCGCTCGCGCGCCAAGACACGCTCGCATCGCATCGCGCGGCGCAGTCTGCTATGTGCGTCGCATGCATGTCAGGACGCGCGGCCGAATTTCGGTGCACCCTCGAGGGTTTGGATTTCTCACGGCAGACGCACCGCAGTCGACGTCTGCATTCGTCGCACCGCCCGATCTGAACGCGTTCCTCGATGGAGACATCGTCACGGCGGATGTCACGAGCGACGGCGGGCGATCGTCTGCGACAAACTTGCACCTCGTCACGCGTTCACGCGCAGAAGTCTTTGGTCGCCTGCTTCTCCGTTCCGGACGGCCGCACCTGAGCATCGATCGCTCGGTCGCGAACACGGACTGGCCACTCGATGGAGCAAGCCGTTTGTCCGAGGGGACGTACGTGGTTGCAGAGGTGTCCGGGGATCGCCTGGTGGTTTCGCGGGTGTTGCCTGCGACATCGGACGTGGGAATCGAACGTTGCATCGCGCGCCATGGTTTGCGCGCGGTGTTCAACGCAGAAGTCGAAGCGGCGGCTGAAGAGGTTGCGAAACGTCCCATTTCGACGAACGGACGGCGCGATGTTCGACACTTGCCATCGGTCACGATTGATGCGGCGTCGACGCGCGACATCGACGATGCACTGGCAGCACATCCTGCGGACGCGGATGGCGCGTTGCGTGTGCTCGTGTCGATCGCCGATGTGGACGCGTTCGTGCCGCTGCGATCGATCCTCGATCGCGAAGCGCGGCTTCGCGGAACGAGCGTGTACCTCGCGGGACGCGTTTTGCCGATGCTGCCAGAAAGTTTGTCGGCGAGCGCTACGAGTTTGCTCGAAGGGCAGGAAAGGCCAGCGCTCACGGTGGAAATGCGCATCGACCCGGAGGGTCGCATCACGTCGGTGGACATCTACGAGAGTTTGATGCGATCGCACGCGCGTCTCACGTACGAAGCAGTCGACGAATTTCTCATCGAAGGACACTCGCCGGCCGTGCCATCGCCTGTCGAATCGACACTGCGCTGGCTTCGCACGGCAGCGGCGCGTCTGAGTGCGGTGCGTCTTTCCCGTGGAGGCGTCAACTTGGCGCGCGAGGAAGCGCGGATCGAGATCGATGCACGCACGGGACAACCGACGGCCATCACGACGCAGCGTGATACGTCCGCGCACCGGCTCGTCGAGCGGCTGATGGTGGCGGCGAACGAAGCGGTGGCAGGATGGCTTTTGGCGCGAGGTTTGCCTGGGATATACCGCGTCCATGACGAACCTTCTGGGGACCGGGTCGAAGAGCTGTCGAAGGTCGCTCATAATTTCGGATTCGAAGCGGGGTTTGGTTCGCGTTTGTCGCCTCGCGCGCTTGCTGCATTCGAGGCGCAATTTGTGGGTGGTCGGTTCGAGCCAGCGATTCGCACGGTGCTCGGACAAGCGCTCGGGCCTGCGCGATACACGCCCGATCCAGGTCCGCACTTCGGTCTTGGAGCGCCGCTTTACTTGCACTTCACGTCGCCGATCCGAAGGTACGCGGATCTGGTCGTGCACCGAATCATCAAGCGATATCTCGAAGGGCATCGCGAATATGATGAATTGCGTGCCGAGCTCGCGGTGCTCGCGGCGGACTGCGACAGGTCGAGCGTCGCGGCGGGCAAAGCGGAGGCGGAGCGTTATCGAATGCTCGTGGCACGCATGTACGCGGATCGGCTTGGCGACGAGGTGTTTGGAAATATCGTGGCGCTGAAGCCTTTTGGATTGGTCGTGCAAATGGCCGGAACGGGCGCGACGGGCTCCATTGCAATCGACTCGCTTCCGGGAGGTCCATTCCGCACCGACCTGGCAGCTCGAGCGCTCGTGGGAACGGGACAGCGGTTTGCCGTGGGAGACCGCGTGCGCGCGACGGTTGCGGCCGTGAACGAGGAGCTGGGACGCATCGATCTGGTGCTTGCTACGTGATTTTCCGCGCGAAATTCGCCGCAATGTGAGGGGGGTTGTGCGCAGGCGCCGAACCTGATACTGCCGAGGCATGACCGAGACGTTGTCAACGACGATTCCGAATTATGGGATGATGTTCGATGGATGCCCGAATCCGTGCGGAATCATCCGTGGCGATGCGATCGTCGCAGCAAACGCTGCGTTTCGATTGCACTATGGAGACGCTTTGCAGTCGTTGCGATCATGCATCGATGCGGCCGATCATGAAAAACTTCCGAAGGAGATTGGCGGGCCGGTCGAGTTCATTGCGCGCCCAGCGGCCGGAGCGAATGCGGGCAAACGAATACAATGGACGGCGTGGCCGATGGGTGACGGTCTCGCCTGCGTGAGAATGGACGGTCCGGCCCCCATTCAATCGGACATTCCCGACGCACTTGCACCGCTGTTTGCCGAACCTCTGTCGATTGGCGGCATGATTGCGGGAAAAATGTTCGAACGGATTGACGCCGCAGCGTGGGTCATTGCGAAAGACGGAACGATTTTGGTCTCCGATGGTGGAGGGCTCGTGCATTTTGGAATCAAGCCCGGCCAAATTGTCGGACTGAATGCGTTTCAAATTTATCCTCCCGATTCCGGCGCCCTCAATGATGTACACAAGGCGCTCGCCGGCCAGCAGATCCGTGACGACGAACTGGCGTCGTCGTCGCATTGGCTTCGGGCGATCGATCCCATTCGAGACGAACAGGGCAACGTCACGGCCATGGTGGGACTCGCCTGGTGTGGGACGGACGTGACGGGTGAAATTCGGCAAGCGAAGGCTCTGCTCGGAGCGATGTCAGAATTACCCGTCACAGTATGGGCAATGGATCCGGATGGAACGTGCAGACTCTCCGTCGGCAAAGCCTTGCGGGATCTTGGATTGAAACCGGGTGAACTCGTCGGAAAAAACCTGTTTCAGGTTTACGAATCATCCCCGCAAGCGCTCGATCACTTGAAACGCGCTGTCCAAGGCGAACACATCGCGGAGGAAGCGACCATGGGCGACGTCACCTGGTTCAGCACCCTTCTTCCGGTAAAGGATGGCGTGGGGCAAAGAGTGACGCAGGTCTACGGAGTTTCCGAGAATGTGACGGAAAGGTCGACCGCGCAGAAGCGTATCGAGGAACAACTTGCAATCATAAGGTCACAACAGGATGCCATTGCAGCGCTCACGAGTCCCATCATCGAGGTTTGGCAGGGCGTGCTCGTCGTACCGCTCATTGGCTCGCTCGACGCCGATCGCGCCGCCCGACTTGTCGAACACCTGCTTGCCGAAGTGGTGAGGCGTCAATCGGATGTAGTCATTCTGGACTTGACCGGAATTTCCGTCGTGGATCCATCGACGGCGCAGAACCTGTTCGACATCATGCGAAGCGTGCGTCTTTTGGGGGCCGAAGGGCTGGTGTCGGGCATTCGACCCAACGTCGCCAAGACGATGGTCGAGCTCGACGTCGCCAGTGCGTCGTGGAAAACTTTCCCGACGCTCGCCGAGGCGCTACGCAGATTCATTGGAAAGCGGTCACGCGTCGGATGACGGGGTCGCCTTGACCGGCCGACGTTTCTTCCCCGATCGCTTTTTTCCTCTGGTCTTCGCGGTCAGATCCGGATCGCGATACGGCCCGAGCGTCGAGTCGGCAGGGTCGTCGTTCGCGACCGGACGACCAGTCGCATCGAGCACCAGCGTGTGACTTTCTTCGGGTCCAATCGATTCTTTGTATGGTCCTGGCAAGATGTCCGCGGGTGATTGACCAGCCAAACCTGGTATCGGAACTGCTGCGTGCACGGAACGACCGATGCGCGCGCCAAACTCTCGATGGTCATCGGGTATCACCTTGTTGCGCCAGCGCATCACGAACCAATACACACCAAACACGAAGATGAAAAACGCCGCGATCATCATACGCCACCCTCACGTTCCTCAATCCAACCCAACAGCTCCAGGTTACTTCACAAGCGATCCACAAAGCTATCGCGAAGTGACTGAGAAATCATGCCCCGTTCTTGTTTGAAACAGGCAGTACGCGCTTTTGCGCGTCCTGCCCCTGTCAGTACAAAAGACGGGCTCGCTTCGCGAGCTTGCACTCAACTCGGTTTGTGATTGGGGGGCTCCGCCCCCCCAATACCCCCGAGATCGAATTGGGAGCAAGAAAGAGCTTCTTCTCCCCCTCTCCACGAAGCATTGCGAAGCAATGCGGAGTTGGAGAGGGGGGCGGGGGGGTGAGGTCGCTCGGGCGATACGCGATTCGAGATAAGATCAATGCTCAGCCCAATACCCCCGAGAATCGAGCTGGGAGCAAGACAGAGCTTCTTCCCAACTCGGCGTGTTCTTCCAAAACTTTTCGCACGCTCCAACGTTCCATGTGCCACGCCGCGCCACTCGCGTATCATCTTCCCAAAGGTTTGCCCCCATGAAACACCGTCGCCTCGCCGCCGTTCCGCTTGCGCTTCTCTCCGCGTTTGCCGCTGTTTCGAGCTGCACGGCGCCGCCACAACCGACCCCGCGCGTCGCTTCCCAACCTTCCCCCAAAGCATCGAGCTCACCATTGTTTGTCGCAACCGCACCTGCGCCGCCCGCACGAAAGCCTTCGCCGCCACGTCCTCCGCCGCCTGTCGTGAGCTCGCCGATGCCCGGCGATCCTCCCGAAACCGGGCTCGGCGAAGCGCGCTTGATTGCTTCGAGCTGCGAGAATTTTCAAGAAACCGCACGCAAAATGGCAGACGCTCGCATCAAGCAAATGAGAGCCGAAGTCGATGCGTCGTTCCAGAGTTGGCGCGAAGCTCAACCCGACTGCTGGGCAGAATCCCGGTATCGCGCCGAGGAAGAACGGGAATTGCGTTATCCACATCGTCCCTATCCGTCTCGAGCCTACGGCAGTGGCGCCGTATTCGACGGATACGGGCGGATGCCTGGGCAATCAGGTCTCGGCGCACGACCCATGCCGAAGCTGGCAAGCGCTTCCCTGCCCACCGCTGCCCCACGCCCGGTCCCAGCCGACAAACCAGCGCCAGCAAAGAAGCCAGCAGACAGCCCCGCTGGCGCACCACGGGCGGCAGAAAGTGCGTCGGGTACGAACAATCAGGTGGTCGGCGTCGACGAAGCGGATATCGTGAAGACCGATGGCCGATATGTTTACTTGGCAATGAACGGGGCACTCCGCATCGTCGAAGCGCTCAATCCGAAAGTCACATCGGTCACGCGTTTTCCCGGGGATGTGCGGGAAATGTTCATTGAAGGCGATCGCGCCGTGGTCTACACGGCCAGCGGGTCGCGGGGCAAACAGTGCACATACGCCTACGACTGCCAATTCGCAGGAGACGGAACGGCCACTCGAATCACGGTGCTCGATATTGCCGACCGTACGGCACCCAAACAAGTTCGTCAGATCGATTTCTCGGGATCGCTCATGGCTGCACGTCGCGTTGGCCGCACCATTCACACGGTGGTGTCCGACCACGACGCGCCATCGGCGGGTTACAGCACGTGGCCCGAAAACTTGGATACTTGCGGGAACAAAGAAGACTTCGTTCGCAAAGAATTTACCAAAATCAAGGTCGAAAACGAACGAAAAATTCGCCAGAACATTTGGTTTCCGACCATCAAGGAAAAGGACGTCGAAACTCCGATGTGCGGAGGGCTTCTCCAAACCGCCATCAACGACGGCCAAGCGTTCACGACACTCGCGTCGTTCGACATGTTCGACGACAAGACGGCAGCGGTGACGGCAACCATTCAAAGCCGTCCGGGCGCTGTGTTCGCGTCGGCTAACACGCTGTATCTGTCGGTCGTGCACAACAAGACCGGGGCGAAGGGCAGATGGTATTCGTTTTACCCGTCGGTCAACGAAGTGAGCGAGATTCATGCGTTTCGGATTGGTGAATCGCCCAAGGCGACACAATACATGGGCAGCGGCGTCGTGCCAGGGCACGTCTTGAATCAATTCTCGATGGATGAATGGTACGGATACCTTCGTGTGGCCACGTCGAAAGGCCGGGTTCCCGATCCGAATGTGAACAGCGTCTTGTCGATTCTCGCGCCGGGGAAAAATGGCAATCTGGTGCGCGTGGGGGCCATTGACAACATCGCGCCCGGAGAAGACATTCGAGCGGTCCGGTTCGACGAGGATCGCGGATACATCGTGACGTTCAAGAAGACGGATCCGCTGTTTGTCATGGATCTATACGATCCCGCCAAACCAGCCATCTTGGGAGAACTGAAGATCCCAGGGTTCTCCACGTACATTCACCGGATCGATCCGGATCACTTGCTGTCCATCGGATTCGACGCGAACGACCACGGGGACTTTGCCTACTTCGATGGTGTCATTTTGCAGCTCTTCGACGTGACAAAACCGACAGACCCGCAGCTCATTCACAAGGAAAAGATTGGCACCCGCGGTTCGAGCTCGGAGGCTGCGACGAACCATTTGGCATTCAATTACTTTGCGGACCGAGGACTGCTGGCGATTCCCATGACGGTGTGCGAAGGCGGTAGCGATGGCGTGAACGGGACCATCCTCGCGTTCAGCGGCTTGCTCGTCTACAACGTCGATCTCGACAAAGGTTTTACCAAGCTTGGCGGCGTCGACCATGGCACTCGCGGCGCAAACTGCGGAACGTGGTGGTCGAACGCCAATTCACAGGTCAAACGCAGTGTTTTTCTGGATGATCTCGTCTATTCCATCGCGACCGACCGCTTGAAGGTGCAGCGCATGACGAGCTTTGGGAACGACCTTGCCGACATCGCGCTGATGCCGTGAAAGTCACTTGCTGAGGACACCGGCCACGACGAGGAGGGCAATGACGATGCCCATGAGGCTTTCGCCTGCAATAAAACCGCTCGAGACGGGAATGGTCATCCGTTCGTCGACGGCGGGGCGAAACTTCTTCAAGAGCGCAGCAATCGCCGAACCGATGAACATGGCAATCGCATTGCTCGCAGGAATGACGAGGGCAATGCCGAGCCCCGCGGGCGACGGAATGAAAGGGATGGCCTTCTTGGGCGCAAAGCGTTCGGCAAGGGCAAGCGCGATGCCAAGGGCAAACCCAATGCCCACCGCCGTGTTTGCGCCTGGGGGCAAACCACCCAATCCACCGGCAAACGCTTTCGACACGCCCGCCCACACGAGACACGAGGGCGCGGGCCATTCCTCACCGCCCAATACGGTGGGATCGGGGATGATGAGCCAAAACGCGGGAACGACGACAAGCGCGCCCGCGACGACTCCAAAAAGCTGCCCTTTGAATTGCTGACGCGGACTCGCTCCAAGCAAATAGCCGCTTTTCAGATCGGTCAAGAGGTCCGCGGCATGCAGCCCAATGCCACCCGTCACGTTCGCGCTCATGATGTTGCCCGTCAGATTTCCAGGCGAAAGCACACCATAGACCGCTTGGGTCACGGGCCCGAGCGCCTTGGTGGGCGTGACGTCCGTTTCACCCGTCACACGTGCTGCGACAAACCCCATGACGACGGCCAGAGGGACCGCAATGATGCCGGCCCATAGCGGAATCTGGAAGAGAAACGCCATGAGACCAATGACGACCGGGGCGAGCAAAACAAATCCGACCGGGAACCACCATTCGGGACATTCGACTTCGGCAAGTGGATCATGTTCGACGACGGGCTTTTTCGAGAACAATCCCGACAAACCACGGAAAGACCGCGCAATGCTCTTGTAATCCAAGAAGAAGCTCGTCAACCCCGACGCAACGAGAATGGCAGCACCGGGCCACAAGGTCCACCCGACAATGGCTTTGTAACTGACTTCGGTGATTTTTCCGTCCGCGGCAAGGCGCGGTGCAAGCACTGCATAACATCCAAGCGCGGACAGAAGGAGCGACCAACCCGTGCGAAAGCTCATGAGCGCGCCTGCACCAATGAGCACGAGCTCGCTTTTCAGGGTAATCGTCCAATCTTTGGCGGCTCTGCCGGCAATGGTGAAAGGAAGCGCAATCGAGCCAGGAATGTTGAAGGGCATCCACGACGCCTTTGCATCTCGGAAAAATGCAAGCAATGCGCCGACGATACCCGCATAACCGAGGAGTTTGGCTTTGTAGCGTCCTCCGCCGGTGACCTTGGCGTCCTGGTGCGCCGCTTCGTGCATCGACTTGAGCGTCTCTGCGGTTGCAGTGCCGGTCGGAAACGCAAGCCCTTCACGATTGATGAGTTGTCGTTTGATGGGAATTGCGGCAAACACGCCCATCGCGGCAATGACACCAAACCATATCATCATCCAGCCGACGGTGGGTCTGGTCGTCGTCACCATCAAAAGCGCGCCGAATGCTGCCATGTTGCCACCACCGGTCATGTATCCAGCGGCAGAAGCGACCGATCCCATGGCATTATTCTCGAGGATCGTGAATTCGCTCCCGGACAAACGTACCGCCCGAAGCAGCTCGAAGATGGCAAATGCCAGAATGCACGCCGTCAGCGTTACCCCCAAACTCCATCCCGTCTTGAAGAAAACGTAGAGGTTGGACAAACACATCACGCCGCCAATCAACATTCCCGCAATGACGGCGCGTACGGTGAGCTGTTTTTCTCCACGGCGGTACACCTTTTCCAACCATGCCCGCTCGGGATCAGGCGCGGCCGTCGTTTCCGGCACAACCGATGGTTCGGATGGAGAGCTCGCAGTCGTCATGATGCTTGTTCCTCGGTAAACAGCGCGCCGACGTACGCAGGCGACGTTTGGATGACGGACCAAACATCGATCGATGGAAGAAAAAACCTTGCCAATCGCTCGAAAGCGTGGATCCGGACATGAGCACGGGGTTGAGCATATCCGAGAAGGGGCTGGTTCGAGAAAAAAAACGCACCCCGGGCACGTCGAGGATAAAAGCGGTTCCTGCGTAGGAGGGGCGTGACGGGTTTGGCGAGGATCTTGTCTGGCTCGCCCGCCCTCACTCGCTTGCCCGGCCTCACCGCCAAGCCGGGGTTTGGGCGACGTCGGTCGCTCAACGTGAGGCGCGTTGCGTATTGTGATCAATCCCAAGGCGCTTTATCACGCATCTCTCAGTGCTTCATCATGCATCATTCGACGATCCACCACGCATCTCGTGATGCTCCATCATGCGTCTCTCGGTGCTCCATCACGCAACTCTCAGTGCTCCATCACCCGTCTCTCAGTACTCCATCACGCAGAGTTCGGTGCTCCATCGTCTGTCTCTCAGTGCTCCACCGTCGATGCACGGGGCGTACATCGACGACAGCACTCCGTTCAAACTTCGTGATATACGAAATCACGCGTGGATCGCTCAGAGGGATCCGACAAACGCGGCGCCGAGAATCTGCTGACTGGCAATGGGGATAACGCGAATGCTTGGTTGTCTCGACGAATCTTTTGGGGTGTTCGTCGGCAAAAACCAGAGCACGCCTGCAGCCGCGAGGCTGATTCCGCCTGCAACAAACCCTGCGGTGGAGACACCTGCGGACGTCGAGGCGTCTTGCCAAACGGGTTTGGCGGCGGGAAGATCGCATCGGTCGTAGCCGCTGCCGTCGCACACGGGATCGACTTTGGCCCATGTGGAGAAAGCCCGAGCGCCGAATGCGGTGCCCACGACGACCCACACGAGCCCTGCGCCACCCGCAACGAGTGCACCGATTCTTTGTGGAGTGAGCATGGGCTGACGCACGCGTTTGGGCGCAGAGGCAGGCGTGGGTTTGACCGACGCTGGCTTGTCGATGGATGCGGTCGATTGCAATGGTTTTTCTGGCTGGTTTTCGCTCGGTGTTTGTGCTTTGACGTCCGTCGTCGTCTTGGGCGGTCGTGGTTCGGGTTTTGGCATTCGCGTTTGGATGGCTTCGGCGCGTTTGCGAGCAAATTCGGCGCGTCCAAGTTCCGCTCGGTCGGTCGCCATGCGGACGACGGTGAGGTAATGGCTGAGGGCAACATCGAGCTTGCCGGTCTTTTCGTAACACTCGGCCAAACGAAAGAGAGACACGATGGCCGGGTCGAGGCGAAAGCTCGCATCGAGTTTGAGGCAGGCTTGTTCGTGTTTTCCTGCGGCGATGAGCTTCATCGCATCGTTGAACAGGACGTCCGCTGCGGCTGAATGGGGATTCGACGATTGGGCGTGAAGCGGTTTGACCGCAAGGAGCACGACGGCAAAGAGGCGTGCGACTGGCTTGTTCATGGAATGGTATGTCCTTTCATTTTTTGTTGGCGCTGGTTCTTTCGGCGCCAAACGGATCCGACCCATCGGGAGCCGCAGGTATGGGTGCGGGATCGACGTTCGGTTTTCCTGCGTGCTGCGTGTGAGGCGGTTCCGGGGCGCTCGGCGCGCGCTCGGGAGAATCCCACGGGGGCGTTCGATCGGTTCTTGCTGGGTTTGGCGCGACTTTGGGCGATGAAACAGTGGTGCCCGTATTCGCGAGCGGCTCTGATATCGGTTTTTCCTTCTCAGGCAGCGGGTTGACGTTCACAGGCGCGGCCACCGATTTTTCGGGCACCGCGGATGATGGCTGGAGCGGCGTAGCTGGCGCCTTGCTCGCGTTTACCTCGGTCGTCGTTCGGAGCACGATCCACAGAACGAACGCGCTGAGTGCAAGACAAACACCGCCCACGGCGATGGCAATGAAGCGCCATGGGTTCTTCGGCGAATGATTGTCTCGATTGGAAGATTGTCCTGCCCATCCCAAGGAGGTTCGTGAGGCTTCGCGCGCCAAGGCATCGACATGCATCGAGACGGATGGATGCCGGGGAGCATGAACATGGTTCGGCGCGGGCATGGGCAGGGTATTGCGAGCGGTTGGCATGCCAGACCTATCTGCATTCATGGGCGATGGTTCTGGATACAGCACAGTGTTCGCAGAATTCGCCGCAGCAAGTGCACTGGGAAGCGTGGGCGCGGACGCGGGGGCGGGAGCGGTCCAAGGAGCAGGCGATTGAAATGGGCCGCCGGTGTACGAGATGGTTCGTGGTCTTTCCGGCAGGAGCTGGGTCTTGGTGGCATCGGAGATGTCCGACACGCTGGGCATGGGGCAACGTCTCGACGGAGGGCGATACCACCGTGGTGCAAAGGGCTCGAGCGCAGCGGCAAACGCATCCATGGTGGGGTAACGTCGATTCAATTCACGTTCGAGGGCTGCGAGAAGCATGGCGTCGAACGCGGGTGTGACGAAGCGATTGAAGTGCGATGGAGGGACGATGGGGGTTTGGCTGAGAACGAGCTCCCGCAAGATCTCTCCGCTTGGAGCCGAAAATGGCAAAACGCCCGTGACGAGTTTGTAGAGAACGACGCCCATGGCCCAGATATCGGTTCGATGGTCGACGAGTTTTCCTGAGATCGCCTGCTCGGGGGACATGTAGTTTGGTGTGCCAATCATTTGCGCCGCTTGTGTCAAGTCGTTGGCCTGTTCGGCTTGGAATGACGATTCGAGTTTGGCGATGCCGAAGTCGAGGACTTTGACGCAGGGTTCACCGTGTGCGCCGGTGGTCAAGAAGAGGTTTGCCAATTTGATGTCGCGGTGGACAATGCCCTTGTTGTGGGCTTCGATGAGTGCGTCGCAGGCTTGGAGGACGTAGAGGGTGGCTTCGTCAGGGGGCAAGATGCCACGTTCTTTTGCAACGGCGCGGAGGTCCTTTCCTTCGAGGTATTCCATGACGATGAAGGGAGAGCCGTCGATGTTGCGACCGGACTCGTGGACGCGTACGGCGTGGGGACTTTTGAGGCGTGCCATGGCTTTGGCTTCGCGGAAAAACCTTTCTCGAGCTTCACGGCTGTCGAGGCTCGAGGGGGACAATATTTTGATGGCGCGGAGTTCGTCGAAGTCTTTGTGTCGTGCGGCAACGACGAAGCCCATGCCGCCTTGGCCGAGGAACCCTTCGACGACGTATTTTCCTGCAATGATGTCACCGATATGGAGGTTCATGAAGGGCTCCTCAAGGCAATGGGATCGGAAGTTTGAAAACGAAGGCGTCTTCGCCCGTTGGAGGATTGGACTCCGAAGGGCAATCGAATGGAGTCTGCACGGTCATCGAACCCGCGAGGGCGATGTCGCATGTGCCGCGTGCGGCGATGGCACAGATACTGTCGGTGTGGGGTTCGGCATTGTAGGGTTGTTGCCAAATGCAATCGAGTTCAGGCGAGAACCCTCCGAGGAATATTGAACGTGCCATCCCGTCGGTGGTGAGCAAGCCGCAACCAATATCGAGGGGTTCCTGGAACGTTCCGGCGATGAGGACGCTGCCATCACCGGCCACCATCAAACTTTGCACAGCTTGATACTTGGTTTGTCCCCAAGCCTTGGTCGAAAGCGTATTGAGGGAAGCGTCGAATCGTAGGACAAGGGCAGCAGTGCCCGAGGCGCCCGATGCGGATCCGCCAACATATACGTTGCTGCCGTCACTCGCGAGCGCGAAAGCATTCTCGTACCCAGCCGCCGTTCCCGACGCCATTGCATGAAGAGGCGTACCGTTCTCGTCGAGCTGAATGACGAAAACGTCATCGTTGCCGATATGGTTCAGAACGACGCCCGTACTGAAAGGACCGCTGAATCTTCCGGCAATCAAGATGTTGCCAGATGGATCGACGGCGATAGCGTTTGCATTTTGATTACCCAAGCCGCCAAATGGCTTGGCCCACTGAAGCTTGCCGTCCGCATTCCACTTGGCAACGAAAACATCGTAGCTTGCGACGCTGCCGAGCGAAGCGCCGTCGCAGGTCATCGCGCCCCAGAAATACCCGGTGACAATGACGTTTCCGTGGGCATCGATGGCAACTCCACCGACATACTCGCCATTATCGGAGCCGACCATTGTTGCCCATTTCAAAGTTCCATTGGCGTCGAAATTGGCGACGAATATGTCGCTGTCCCCTTTGGTTGATTCCTGCGGAAAGCCTGGTGGCCGAGTGATCCGGCCTGAATTGCCGACAACGGCAACACTGCCATCCACGGCCGCAGCAAGGCGCACGTCATACGTGGCATTGTTTGCATCGCCAATGGGTTGGATCCAATCAATATTTCCTTTACCTGCGAATTTTGCAACAAATCCGTCTATGTCGGTTTTCGAGAATGTAGATATCGTTTCGTCCGCGAGAACCATGGTGCCGGCAAAGTTTCCTGCGACAACCAGGTTCCCGGCTGTGTCGAATGCGGCCGATTCGGCGCGAGCATCGCCGTCGCCATGTCCTCGGTGGAGCCAGGCTCCATCGTTGCAAACCTTCGCGCAGGTGCCAGCGCCCGCGCCACCTTGGCCAACGCCGCCCATTCCCTCGCCGCCCATTCCAGACGAACCCATACCCGTGTTTCCAGCGCTTCCTGACGTCGTACTACCACCGCCGCCGCTCGTCAGGCCGGTACCATGGCCACCCGATTCCTGATCGCCGCCCGCACCTCCATGCGGACGCGTGTCGCGCGGCTCCTCGATACCTACGATCTGACCACACCCAACCATCCCCGCCGAACCCATCATCCCCGCCAAACACACACGAATCCACCGGAAATCTCGATGACGTTCCATGACAACCTCCTCGTTTCATTCACCACGACGTACCATTTTCATTGCACGAACCGAATTGCTCGCCTACCCTCCCTTCGTAGGAGACGACCATGCAGATTGAAAGTCACGGCCCATTCCGAACGGAAACCATTCTGTGGCAACCAAGCCACGGCACTCATGCGCTCACGGTGATTTGCAAAGCGACATTCATGCTCACGCCAGGAACGATGGAAGTCGCAGTCCAAGAAGACCCCATCCATTCCATCGATGACCATTGGGATGACGATGTGCACCGAAGCGTTCGGGCACCGTCGGACATGGTGCCGATGAAACCCTCGGCCGACATTGTCGTCGTGGGATACGCGCATGCGCCGGAAGCGCGTCCGGTGCGCTCGCTCGTTGCGCGACTCGCCGTGGGCGACATCGACAAACGCATTGACGTCTTCGGCGAAAGGTACTGGACCGAAACGGGGGAATTGCGGGAAGGTGCTCCGTTTGCACGGATGCCGCTTCGGTACGAAAAGGCGGCGTTTGGTCCTGACAATCCAGTCGGCGTCAAACCTGTGCGGAGCGCGGAGGGATGCATCGCTCTGCCAAACCTTCAGCGGCCTGGGACGGTGGTTCGTTCCGCGACGGCGGCGTTCGAACCGATTGGATTCGGGCCCATTGCAGCGGACTGGCCCGCGCGCTCGACGCTGCTCGGCGCCACGCATCCGGTATGGCATCCCGAGCTGTATGCGACGGTGGCTCGTCCGGTGAAGCTGGATCTGTCCTACTTCAACGTGGCGCCACACGACCAACGGCTGGGCGTGCTTCGTCCCGACCAACTCATCGTGCTGGAGCATCTGCACCGTGACAATCCGCATCTGGTGACTCGGCTGCCTGGTGTTTGGCCGTGCGCAACGCTGGAGACGTCGGGGGGGGCGAGCGAGACAAAGTCTTTGCGGGCAGACACGTTGTGGGTCGATACGGATGCAGCGATTGCGACGTTGACGTTCCGAGGTCACTTCAACGTGGCGCATGCGCGTGACGCGCGGCGCGTACGCGTGGATGTGGAACGGATGCCAGCGACAAACGTTCTCGTTCCCGATGCGAACGGAAGAGAAGAGGCGACGGATCGGACGACGACGACGTTTCAAGCGCATCATGGTCCCGCGCTTCCTTTCGCGCAGGTGATCGGTCCTGCCAAACCGCCGCTGATGCCACTGTTGCAGCTTCCTGCGGACGTGCTTGCCGCTGCGCCGCGGACGCTCGGCGAAGTCATGACGCAACCCAAAGAGGAGGCAGCGCCAGCCACGGGGAAGGCTCGGGCGATCAAGGGTTCGTCACGGTCAGTGGTCAAACGGTCTGCAAGCGCGGGGGCGGAGGAGGCTTGCGCAGACAAACCGACGTCGACGCCGTTGGTTACGCGGCCTGGGACTGCGGTGGAATTGCTGTGGTTCGATCCAGCGCGGCTCGATGCGATCCGAGGGGAGCGAGCATTTCGATCGATCATGGAGTCGATCAAGCCGAAGTCGGGCGATGCGGACTTCACGGAGAGCGCGCCGCCAGAGCAACGAAAGGCGGCAAAGGATCGTCGCGAGGTGACGGGTCTGTTGTCCCGCGGCGAACCGCTGTCGCAGGACGAACTGCGGCGGGCGGTCGATGGTGCAGTGGACGAGGACGGTCGGTTTGTCGCTCCGCTGGTGTTGCTCGCGGGAGGAATGGTCTTTCCGTTTGACAAACTGGAAACGTTGAAGGCGATGCTCGCGGTGGTGGCGCCGTTTGCCGTGACGGACAAGGTGCTGAAGGAGGCGGTGGATACGTTCGCGCAGCTCGCGAAGGCTCCGGGATTGCAGGGGGGAGTGGCGGAGGGACTCACGCGACAACTCGAGGAAGCGTTTGGCGAGGTTCGTCGGGGTTTGCGAGCGGGGTATTTGGACGAGCAGGTGACGCAAGTTCTTCTGGAGCAACGGCATTACCAGAAGCGAACGGTGCTGGGGGAAGCGCGGATTCGTGCGCTGGTCGTGATACCGGGAGCTCAGCAGCAGGTGATTCCATCGTATTTGCCCGTGTCGCTCGCGAACGAATTGCCGATGTTTCAGCGCCTTGCCGTTCGCCTCGTGGCGGAGGCGAAGCGACAAGTGGATCAATACGAGACGTCGCCGATTGGGTTGCGGGTGGTAGCGCTAGGTCAAACGTTTTCGGCGATGGGGCGGTTGTGACGTTCGCTTTTTTCGGTGGACGAGTTTTTCAAGTGCGTCGATGCGGTCCTGTTGTTCCTTGATGGCTTCGACGAGAACGGGGACGATTTGGGTGTAATCGATGGTTTTGGTGGGTTTGCCATCGAGCTTGTCGTCCGATACGACTTCGGGACAAACGCGTTCGACTTCTTGCGCCAGTAGGCCAAGGTGACGTTTGCCGTGGGCAGTGATATCGGTCAGCTCTTCGTCTTTCCAGAGATAGCTAACGCCGCGCATCGCATGAATCTTGTCCAATGCATGGTTGATGGGTTCGATGGATTCCTTGAGCCGCACGTCGGACCATTTTTTTGTACCATACGAGTAGACACGACCATTGACCTTGAAGGACCCATCGGGTTCGATGATGACGATGTCGCGGTAGTATTTTTCGCTGTCAAAACCGGGGTCATATTTGCGCTCTCGGGACTTGTTCTTGGGCTGAGTATTCGTTTCATCGGCGCGCCTATCTTTCTTCCCCTTGCAGTCCAGATCATCAGGAACGTGGCCCATGAAGCGAATTCGGAATATGTCCTTCGAATCATTGCCCCAAAAGAGCACCGCGTCTTTCCGATCCTGTTTGTCGGCACGGGTATCGAGCAGTTGGAATCCGGCGTAGTCAGAATCCCACTGGACCAGGAGGCCGTACATGGAGTTGGGCTTGAATGGATCCCCCGGCAAGTTGATACCGCGGGACGTGCCAATGGTGATGAATTTTGCATCCACATTGGGATATGTCACCTTGGGAGTGTTGGGATTTCCATCGTGATCATCGTCGTCCGTCTGGACAATCGCGCCATTGCCAGAAGCTTCACGTCCGGAGGTATCTCGAAATCGAGTTTGAAATTGATTCCGGCCGGACCATTGACCAAAAGCGCGGGATGCGTTGACGTCAACGCTTGCGGAGTCGTTGTCTGCACGTCGCCCACAAGAAGGTGCTCTGTCACAGCAGCAGTTCCCTTGACAGCCAGTTGCGATAGCAACTTGTCTTTATGAGCCGGAGCTGCGATCCACGCTCGTTCAGCAATGGTGGCCGTAATCGCCTTGATGTCCCCAACAATCACCCCATCACCATTGACATGGAGCACTTGATTGGAAGGCGTGAAGCTATCAACAACGTTGATTGCGACCCAATTGGATGGGCTAGGCTGGTAGTTGCCCGGAATGAATGTCGTTATCATGCTCAATTACCTCTCACCCCGAAATCCCAATCTGCAACCCCAACACCTCCCCTTCCAGGAGGCGTTGCCCGTATGCCGCAGTCTCGTAATCCACTGCGACGCTCTCTTCGTCATCTGCCCGCGATTCGTTTTTCGCGGAAAGATCCTTCGCGTCGTCCGCCGTCAAATACCCAACGGACAACGCAATTCCCGTGCTTTGCCGCGGACCGTCGGTCCGTTTGTCCACGTCCATGTACGGATGCGACAACTGCACCGGAATGCCAATCGACAGCGTTTCCGTGTATTCGCATCCGGCCGGCAGCTCGGTCATTCGAGGCACCTCGGGCATGTACACGTCCATGTGGTCCGGCACGGGCCAGAGGCGCTTGGTCACATGAAGCACGCGCTGTTCGTCCAGGAACGTGTAGGCACGATCGGGGGCAATCCCTTCGCCATTCGTCCCGGAAAGCGGCGTCAATAAAAACACTGTTTTCGCCGTCTCGTTCAGCACTCGGTAATCAATGACGATCTCCCGATCGTGCTGCTCCACTTCGTATTCGAGCACCACCCCGTCATCCATGGCAATCCCTCCACGTGGTTAGTAATGTGTCCGCTTGGGCAAACCCATTTCACGCCGCAAACTGTTTTCCGTCGCAACTCCCTCGGGAAACGGATGCAAGCCAATGGCAACACGATCGGCGTTTTTCACGCCGCGTGAGGTGCCGGCCTCGCGCATGCCCAATGCATTCATGCGCGCTTGGGCGAGCATGTAGGCCAATACGGCTTCGACGGGGGCGCCTCGAGGTGCAGCATCGGGATTGAAGGCGACGGTCGACCCGCTCCCACGGCCGGCGCGACCGTCAGGCCGCTTCACGGCGTGCGCAGGTTCGTCCGCACGGCACACGCCGCTAGGGGCAGCGCATTCGACGAATTGAACGTCTTTGCCCGTTTTTCCGATCTTGCGCATGAGCCCACGGCCCGTCGGGGTCGCGGACAGTTTGTCCAGCGCTGCGCGCGCTTTCGCTCGAAACGCGGACGAACCATTGAGCAACATGCCTGGGGCATACCGCTCCTTGCCGTCACGAAGCTCGCCGAGCCCCTCGTCTTCCGCACGCTGATTCTCGGGTAGCTCGGGCTCGTCGTATTCGATGGGTCCACCACTGACCATGATTTGACCAGCCCCCTCGATCATGACGTGCGGCCCATCCAAAATGATGCTGGCTTGCCCGGTGGTGAGCACGAGGCGTTGGCCGACCTCGATGACACGTGTTTGTCCTGTGGTTTCCGTCTCGTCTGCCTTGACGATCTTGGTCAAACATCGCTCGGCTTGGACGTGCACAAGCTCGCGTCCGCGGGTGTCGTCGAATCGGATTTCGTTGTAGCCACCGGATCGTGGCGTGGACGCTGTGCGTATTCCCGTGACGGCTCGGTTGTCCGGTAGCTTGTAGG
>Ga0138256_10002570_pt1 | contig 19447 bp, 15 predicted proteins | sample KNB2016incub_MG_FD_105486 | JGI IMG/M metagenome (GOLD analysis project Ga0138256, IMG submission 105486) | Active sludge microbial communities from wastewater in Klosterneuburg, Austria - KNB2014incub_MG | ecosystem: Engineered > WWTP > Activated sludge > Unclassified | place: Austria... | reverse complement strand
TGTTATTTGCTGCACACCCCATTCACACAGAAGTTGTGGCAAACATAAAAAGCAGGGATGAAATTATGTGCTTACTTTTTTGTTTGCTGGCCGCCGGATCTGCCTTGCTTTATGCACAGCAGGGTAAATCAAAATATCTGTTGATTAGTGGTCTCAGCTTGTTCCTTGCTTTTCTTTCAAAAGAAAGCGCGATAACCTGGCTTGCTGTTATTCCCTTAATGCTATATTTTTTCACTTCAAGTAAGGGAGCACAAATTGCCAGAAGCAGTGTGCCTTTAATTATTGCAGCGCTTGTGTTTTTGCTTATCCGTAGCAAAATAGTGAGTGCAGGATCCGGAGTGGTATTGGTCGAAGACAATTATTTAGTGGGCGTTAAAGAACTTCTCACAAGGGAAGCGAATGCCATTTTTCTCCTTGGTGTTTATCTCAAACAACTTTTATTCCCTCTTACACTTATCTCTGACGGCTCATTCAACCATTTCAAGGAGATAAAGCTTAGTGATTTCACTTTTCTTCTTTCTCTGATTTCCTATTTGGGAATGGCGATTTATGCTGGAGTCCGATTTAAAAAGAAGGACATCTTTTCGTTTAGTATATTATATTATTTGGTCACGCTTTCGTTAGTATCAAATGTATTTTTTCTAATTGGAACAAATTATGGGGAGCGCCTTTTATATATGCCATCTCTGGCATTTTGTCTGGCTCTTGCTGTTGGCATCAGCAAAATATTTCCGGGTTCAGGGAAGCAAGAAGATGTGACTTCAATAAGTACAATGCTGAAGCAACAAAAGCTTTCGGTTGGACTTACGGCTGTGATCCTAATTTTATATAGCGGCAGCACTGTAGCACGAAACAAAGAATGGTACGATAACCTGAGCCTGTATAGTGCAGATTTATTAAAAGTTCCCGAAAGTGCACACATGCAATTCTATTATGCCAATCATATTTCTTCGGATGACGAGGTAGTCAATATTAAAGATAGTCTTGCCTTGAGAAGGACCTATGAAGAAGCACTCAGGCATTTAGATATTGCGACTGACGTTCTTCCCCGATATGCAGATGCTTACCAACGTAAAGGCTTTATTTATCATAAGATGAAGGAATATGATAAGGCATTAAAAAGCTATGAAACTTCTATTTCAATTAATCCGACATTTCCTGTCGCACAAAATAATTATGCTAATATTTTGTTCGAGACTCATAGGTATGATGAGGCATTGAAATATTTTACCTCTGCCTTTAGATTGAATCCGCATTACAGTCATGCCGCTGCGAATATTGCTTCAGTTCATGGTGTGTACGGAGAAGGATTGAAGCAACAAGCCTTGCAAGACCCTGCCCGCAAGGATGAATATCTGGCTGAGTCACACAAAAATTTTATGATTGCCATTGAGTATTTTAAAAAATCGGTCGAACTGGATCCGGACGCCGTTTCATCCTATAGGATGCTTTCGGTAACTTATGCAAACATTGGGGATTCACAAAATGCCGCTTTGTATTCATCATTGGCTGATAAAGTCGCAAGAGAAAAAAAATGAAAATTGACATACACACCCATATAATACCGGAAAAACTTCCTGACTATGCCGCCAAATTTGGTTATGGAGGTTTTATTTCCCTTGATCATCATAAACCATGTTGTGCACGCATGATGATGGATGGAAAATTTTTCAGAGAGATCCAGGATAATTGTTGGGATGCCGGTGTACGCATGAAAGAATGTGATCATCACCATATTGATGTGCAGGTGCTTTCCACTATTCCGGTCATGTTTAGCTATTGGGCTAAAGCACAGGATGCCTTAGATGTATCCATGTTTCTGAATGATCACATTGCCGGGATCGTAAGAGATTATCCGAATCGATTCACCGGTCTGGGAACAATTCCGCTGCAGTCGCCTGATCTTGCTATAAAGGAATTGGAACGTTGTATGAAAATCGGTTTACATGGTATTCAGATTGGTTCTCACGTTAATGAATGGAATTTAAATGCGCCGGAATTATTTCCGGTTTTTGAAGCAGCACAGGAATTAGGCGCTGCTATTTTTGTTCACCCATGGGATATGATGGGAAAAGATAAAATGTCGAAGTACTGGCTTCCATGGTTAGTTGGTATGCCGGCCGAAACCTCTCTGGCTATTTGTTCTATGATTTTCGGAGGTGTTTTTGAAAGACTTCCAAAATTACGCGTAGCCTTTGCTCATGGTGGAGGTTCGTTCCCATCGACAATTGGTCGTATTGAGCATGGTTTTAATGTAAGACCTGACCTTGTTGCAATCGATAATAATATAAACCCCCGAAAATACCTGAGGCAATTTTACCTGGATTCCCTCGTTCATGATCCGGCTATGCTGGACTATCTGGTAAATCTGATGGGTGCTGATCGCATTGCTCTTGGTACCGATTACCCATTCCCATTAGGCGAATTGCAACCCGGATCATTGATTGATTCCATGCCTTATAGTGATGACATCAAGGAGCAACTCTTGTCCGGATCGGCCTTGGCTTGGTTAGGAATTAAAAAGGAACAGTTTAAGATGGTTGTCTAAGTAAGATTGATGAAAAGAATCGCATTCTTGGTTTGTCTAATTCTTCTGTTTTTTTCAGGACAGGCACAGCAAAATTCTAGGTTCGCCGTTGTAGAATTGTTTACATCAGAAGGTTGTTCCAGCTGTCCTGCAGCAGATAAAATTCTCTCGGAAATCTCTAAGGAGTCACGACAAAAAAATCAGGAAGTCTACTGTCTTGCCTATCATGTTGACTATTGGAATAAGCTGGGATGGAAAGATCCATACAGTAAATTTCAGTTCACGCGTCGGCAAGAAAATTATAGCCGTGTACTTCCTTCAAAGGAATTGTACACTCCGCAGATGATTGTAAACGGAACAACAGAGTTGATTGGGTCGAAAAAAGAAAAAGCGCTAAGCGCAATCAGCCTTGCACTAAATAAAAAACCTGAATTGGAATTCGACTTGAAATTGGATTCATTGGTTGCCGACACGGCATTCATTTCCTGGAAGATTTCAAAATCGGATAAAAATTATGTACTCCAACTGGCATTAAATCAAAGTGGGCTAAGCAGTAAAATTGATAAAGGAGAAAATGCCGGAAAAACACTGACACACGATCATGTTGTGCGTGCGTTTACAGCAGTAAATAATCCCGGCTTTTCCGGACAGATAAAGTTTTTGCTTAAGGATAAAGACCCCGGCTTTCAAAGCGAGATCATTGGTTTTATACAGCGCAAACAGAACTATTCGATCTTAGCAGCCGGCAGAATTACCCTTCTTTAAGGGGGTAGTTTTTTTACAACTGTTTTCTACAATGTAAAGACACGGGAAATATTAAATCCAAGTCTTATGCCTGCATCATTCCATTGAGTGGTGGTGTGCGGAAGGAATTGATTTTCTACAATACCGAATGAGTTAACCAAATGAATCTGGAAAACGTGACCACCTGTCTCCAATTCATAGCCAATTCCAAAGCTGTCGTAATACTTTTCTTTGGAATAATCTGACAGACGATATGCATACTCAGCCGTAATTGCTGAACGTTTACTGAATTTAAGACGGAACATGGCCGCCACCCCATAAGCATCATTTCTATCAGTAATTTTTTCAACCAGGTTGTAATGAACCATCCAGGGTGCGATTTGCATGGAAAACGAAGGCGTAAATTTTCGTCCAACCATAATTTGATAAGCATAAGAAAAACGATTGGATACCGGTTTGTATTTATCATAGCCATTGCTTGAAGCATTTCCGTCTTTCAAAGCAGTATAAAACATGCTTGCAAAAAGTGTAACACTTATCGGCATGCTATTATCGGTGGTTTGACGTAATAGACGGTATTTAAGAAAGCCATCATCCATTTTTTCAAAAGAACTTCTTCCAATGCCAAACATAAATCTTCCGTCAAAGCTATACTCCAGACTGAGACGAATATTTGCAGGGCCATCAATTCCCCAGGCATTATATGAACCGGAATTCAATGCGCCGAAACGGTGAGATATTCGGAAGTCAAGCGTACGTGGACCGACTGACTCGAGAGTATGCATATTTACGAGACGGGTTGTTTTAAAAGTTGCACTGACAAAATCCCGGCTTTTAGTTTCGGTTCCTGCTGAATCCAACATGTCAAGCATATCCTGACATCGTGCTCCTTTAACTGAAAAAAGTAACAGAAGAGATAGACAAAGAGTTCTTAGTTTCATAAGTTATTAATTATCTAATGTGCCTCGGTTAATCCAGGCTTGAATTTTTTGAATACTACAGGAGCTGAGAGAACCGCCGTCTTTAGGCATGGCTTTATATCCTGATTCATGCAAGATAGAACCCAGCAAGGTTCCATCCAAAACATAATCCCGAACATTTAATATATTATCCAAAGGCAGGTCGCTATCGCTGGTTCCACTTTTATGACAGGAATTATTAGCACCACAGCTGTTGACGAATATGGGTACGATATCAGCACTATAAGAAATCACGCCTGTCGTATCGCAAGGAGTAAATAAATCATCGGCAGCATGAATTTCTTCCAGGTTATCATAGTAGCAAGACTGCAATGTGAAAACTGCGAGTGCAAGTAAAATGAACTTAATTCTTGACTTCATATTAATTATTTTTTGCCCCCTGTTCAATCCAAACATAAATCAACTTTATACTCCTGGTATCCATTAGTTCAGCCGGTTTCGGAGGCATTTGATTGGAAGATCTGTTACTTATAACCTGATAGAGCTTACTTGCCCTGGCATCCCCGGCTTTAACACCTCCGTGAGAAATAACATCGTCATAACCGATGAGAGAAAATTTTGAACCGTTTTTAGCATGACAGTCAAGTTGACCACAAGAACCTGTAAGTAGTGGTTGTATGTCAGATTGAAATAGCACCTTGGGAGAAGAAGGAATATTGGGATCCGTTCGACATGCAGTTAGTGCTAAAGCCAGAATTCCAATGGTGACAGCCAGAATTTTCATCGCAGAAAGATAAGGAAAGAAAAACCGGAAAAAGAATTCCGGCTTTTCTTTGTCGCAGGAAAAATTAATTACCCAATAAACTATTCCAAAACGATTTTTTCAGTCAAGACCTTTCCGTTCAAAAGGGCCTTCAACAGATATACTCCTTTAGGATATGCAGCTAATCCTTCAAGGGTTTGATAATAATTACCCGATTGTTGTTCCAGGGAAATAAGGTATTTAACCAGTTTACCATCTAAAGAGAATAAGGTCATCTCTACCATCCCCGGTTTGTTTATTATATATCTGACGGCCAAATTCTCCGTAGCAGGATTTTGTACATACAACATTTTCTCAGAGCCATTTGGATTATTAATTGCAGTTGTCTGCATTGGGCTGACCAATTGAGATACCCGATATACATAATCTCCCGCTTCATTTCCTGCAGCATTTGCTGCCAACCCACAATATGAGAAAGTAACATCACCAATATTTGTAGTGGGAGCCGTCCATTGAAATGCAAAGACAGCAGAATCTGCACCTGAACCTCCATTAAGCGTATGCACAATATTTCGTCTGCTCACAGAGCTGACGGTCCGGGACTTTATTTGTGTATGGGCAGCATCGGTGACTATTAAATTTCCGGCATTTTGATTAGCCTGATCCAGAGATTCAAAACCTAAACCGAAGAGGTGGTTACCATTTCGGGCTACAACAACTTCAATATTATAGGTTTGTCCGGGCTCATACTGCCAGTTGATCATATTTGATCTGGCCATGACTGATCCACCCCCACTGTTCAATGCATAACTATTGTGGCAATTCACGCAGGTGCTCTCACCTGATGCACCGGTATAACCGGCCTTCCCGTTATCGCTCCATATTTCAGAGGAGAATAGAATTATTATAACCCCAAAGCCGAGCAGGATAAGGACATTTTTTTTCATCTTGAATAGGATTGGTGGTTTCGCAGGAAAACTGATTACTTCAAATCCAGTTCAAACCTAAAGAGGAATTCTTGAAGAAATCTGATTTTTCCATGAACGACGAAAATATTTTTCTCAAATTCATTTTTCTCCCTAAATCAATTGAATCATCAAAGACAATTGAACTATAACTGAAATTTGAGTAAAAAATTAATTATCTTATGAAAATCTGACTTACCTTTAGACATCAGGAACGGCAGGCTGAAGATTATTTGAAGAATTTCTCATTGTATGACGAGGCCCAAAATGCCAGGACCACTTGAATTTCAAAAAAGAAAAAATTATGAAAGTACTTATTGTTGAAGACGAGCAGGAACTATTGCAATCCATCGTTTCGTTTCTGAAAGGATCCGGCATGACATGCGAAGTGGCGACCAATCTGACTGATGCCATAGATAAAATTGACACGAACGATTACGATTGTATCGTTCTGGATATTGGATTACCGGATGGAAGCGGTTTGAAGTTGATAGAGGAGCTCCAAAAGAAGGATCACCAAACAGGAGTAGTTATTGTTTCGGCAAGGAACTCTTTGGAGGATCGCCTGACAGGATTGAATATTGGGGCAGATGATTATGTGACAAAGCCATTTTATATGCCCGAATTGGTTGCAAGAATAAAATCAGTTTTTCGTCGTCGCTCTTTTCAAGGACAAAATGAAATCATCCATAATGAATTGAAAGTTATTCCTGATGAAATGTTAATGTACGTACACGATAAATTAATCAGTCTCACTAAAAAGGAGCATGAACTTCTTCTCTATTTTTTAAGCAACAGCAACAAAGTATTAACCAAAGAATCTATTGCAGAACACTTATGGGGCGATCATGCTGACATGGCAGATTCTTTCGACTTCATTTACAGTCATATTAAAAATCTGAGAAAAAAAATAACTGATAACGGAGGAAAGGACTATCTTAAATCGATTTACGGGGTAGGGTATAAATTTTCCAACGAATGAAGTTATTAAATGTAACGAATCGGTATTACATCGCGATTGCTTTAGCTCTTTTGTTGATCAGTAGCGCTTTTCTCTCATACCGGGTTTTCTATTTGCTCGACAATGAGATTTCAGAACATATGCTGTTCGAGAAAATGGAAATCGAAAAGCAATTGTCGGCTCAACATGATATTCAGGGAATCGATTTTGTTATAGGTGATAAAATTGAAATTGAACCTTTAGAAAAATTTACCACCTTCCGTGTATCATTGGTTGATACTTCCAGGTACGATTCTTATGAACAAGCCATAGTTCCTTACCGTCGATTGTCGTACGAGCAGCTTATAGGTGAAGATGCTTATCGAATAACACTTTGGAAACGATTGAGTGAGACGGAAGGTCTTATCAGCGGAATTGCTTTCACATTGCTGCTTGTGGCTATTGACATTATAGCCTGCTTTTATTTTTTGAACCGATGGTTCTCCAAACGAGTATGGAAACCATTCTATCGGGCTTTGAGTGGATTAAAACATTTTGATTTGCATAAAGGTGAGCGCATAAGTTTTCAGCGTTCCGAAATTGAAGAGTTCAATACGTTAAATGTTGAGTTGAGTAAATTGACGGATAAGGTTGCGCGCGATTATCAAAATCTCAGGGAGTTCACAGAAAACATGTCCCATGAAACTCAAACTCCATTAGCCATCATACGATCTAAACTGGAATTACTCGTACAATCTGAAAAACTTGATTCCGAACAACTGGGTCATATTAAAAGTGCTTTGGATTCGGTTAATCGTTTGTCGAAGATGAACAAGAGTTTAATTCTCCTGACCCGAATTGAAAATGATCAATACAACGTCGCCGAGGTGTTAAATTTCTCTCAATTGATACGGAGGCAACTTGATAAATTTGATTTGTTTATTTCTGCACGGGAACTCAAACTGAAAATGAATTTGCAGGAAGATGTTATGTTGCAGATTAATCCGAATCTTGCAGAAATACTTTTGACAAATCTGATTTCAAATGCTATAAAGTATAACAAAATTCAAGGGGAGTTAAATATCGAGCTTAGCCCAAGCCAACTTATCATATCAAATAGCGGAGCTCCTTTAACTATTCAGGGAGACCAGATTTTCGAGCGTTTCAAAAAAGGAGACCAGCCTGATTCAGTAGGGTTGGGACTGGCGATTGTGAAAAAGGTTTGTGATCATTGCTCTTGTGATGTTCATTATATTTATCAGGATGAAAAACATGTCTTCACCATCGTTTTCCCTGAGGATAAAATAATTGAGGAGGAAGAAGCATGATGAATAAGTTTTTATTTATTGTAGCGTTGCCTACGAGTTGCTGACAGGAGGATCGCTCCCTGCATATGTTGAAATCTGCATTTTGTTATTCTAATTTTACCCGGGTTTTCCGGTAGATAAGATACTTTTCTTACACCCCATTCCTCAGATTTATTTTCCGGAATCGATTTATTTTGGCTGTTTATGAATTTCTCCCCGGGAATCTTCAGGCAAATCTTACTGTAGGCCTCTATTAAAAAACTTCCATGAAGGAATTTCGTATTCTTATATAGAATAAAAACTCTCTTTATCATGAAGTCTTCGATCCGTCAAAACATTTCATTATCAACTAAATTATCGACCCGAGTATGGGTGCTGACATTTATTTGTCTCTTTGTTTTTTCTATTGTACTCATTCTGATTTCAAACTTGGGATTTCCACAGCCGGCTATAGCAGCAGTTGGCATTCACGGAAATAAAACGGTGAGTGGTACGAATGTTATTTTGAATGAGTACACAACATTAAATTCAAATGCATCCTCCGGCTCAACAAGTTTAACGGTAGCAAATGCCTATCTAAATCAGAACAGTCGTTTTGCAGGAAATCTATCGGCAGGAGAATTAATTTTAATAATTCAAATGCAAGGAGCAACTATTGATGAGACTGATGGTTCAAGTTATGGTGCAGTAGCCTCGTATGGAAATTCAGGGAAACGGGAATTTGTCGAAGTAGCATCAGTGCCCAATAGCACCACAATAAATTTGGTCACCGGCTTGAGTAAAAGTTACACAGCAAGCGGAAAAGTTCAGATTGTCCGAATACCAAGATACCAGGCCTTCACCATTCAATCGGGTGCATCTGTAACTTGTCCGGCATGGGATGGTGCGACAGGTGGAATTGTGAGTATCGAAGCAAATAAAACAACAACGATTGATGGAACGATTGATGTATCTGAAAAAGGATTCAGAGGTGGTGTCGTAGAACAGAAAACTTCGACCCCCGGAAACCATACAACTTATCGTTCGACAAATGATATCGATGGTGCGGAAAAGGGCGAAGGTATCGGTGGCTATCAATCTTCTTATGCCAATGGCCGCTATGGTCGTGGTGCAGCTGCCAATGCCGGCGGAGGTGGAAATTCTCACAATGCAGGTGGTGGTGGCGGTGCCAATGGAGGTTCCACAGGATCCTGGACTGGTTTTGGAAATCCCCATAATTTAAATTCAAACTGGACAACAGCCTGGAATCTTGAAAGCGCCGGTTTTGCAAGCACGACATCCAGTGGTGGTGGACGCGGTGGTTATTCCTGGTCAAACGGAGCACAGAACCCTATCACAACAGGTCCGGGAAATGCATCATGGTCCGGAGATGACCGTTTTAATGTTGGCGGATTCGGTGGCAGACCATTGAGTCATTCATCCGGTAAAATGTTTATGGGTGGTGGAGGTGGCGCAGGAGACTCAAATAATAACGTTGGAACTCCAGGAGGAGATGGAGGGGGAATTGTTTATCTTCTCAGTGGAGGAGCAGTGAGCGGAACTGGTGTAATCAATGCCAATGGAGAATCTGTCCCGGCATCCTCTGGTACTCCAGGAGATGCAGGAGGCGGCGGAGGTGGTGGTGGAACCATTATTATTTTTACTTACGGCGCCTCTATAAGTGGACTTACATTGAATGCTAACGGTGGGGGTGGTGGAAGCCAAAGTCTGAATAATGGAAATGAAGTAGAAGGCAATGGCGGTGGCGGCGGTGGTGGCTATATCAGCACTACAAACGCCTCCGGATTAACCAGAAATGTGAATGGTGGTGCATATGGAACAACAAATGCACCTCCTATGTCTGCTTTTGCAGCTAATGGTGCAACATCCGGCGGACCCGGAACAATTACAACCGGGCCACCAAATCCTTATACCACACCCACTCCTTTGCCTGTTAAACTAAGTTCATTCTCTGTTCAGATTATCAATAATTCTGCACAGCTGAAGTGGGTAACCAGTTCTGAGATTAATAACGATTATTTTTCCATTGAGCAAAGTTCAGACGGCACAGAATTTTTCGAAATTGCAAAAGTACAGGGTGCAGGTAATAGTTCAACTGAATTGAGTTACAGTTATACCGATGATAAACCTCTTAATGGAAGCAGTTACTATCGATTGAGCCAAACCGATTATGATGGGAAGCGTGAAACTTTTAACACCATCTTGGTCAGACTTGACAAGCCGAATACGAATGAACCATTTTCTATCTCATCTATATCTCCTGTACCTTTTAAAGACAAGCTTCACATTGAATTTCAAACAAAGGAAGGTCGAATTGTGGAACTTTGGCTTCTCAACGAGGAAGGAAAGGTTCTTCGCAGAGCAAGAATTAATGCTAGCATTGGCATTAATAGTTATGATTGGAAGGATTTGTCAGGACTGAGCTCCGGAACATATCTGGTCTACATATTATCCAACGGCAAAAGTCCTTCAGTTCGAAAGATCATTAAGTAACAAAAGTCCATTCAATACCCGAATAAATAGCCGAAAGTAGCCTGTATTTGAACAGGCTACTTTTTTTTCCGGACTAGGCTAAATTTCATTCTTTCTGAGTTTTTTGAAATATTTCAATTTAGAATAGTCGCACCTGAGGCTTTTTTGAGAGTCCGAAAAGGCGTATCTTTGCAGGGCATGTCGGACATTCTCCACCACGAGTGCGGTATAGCTCTTATACGCCTCCTAAAGCCACTTTCATACTATCAGAAAAAGTATGGTACTGCTTTTTATGGATCCAATAAGTTGTATCTGCTCATGGAGAAGCAACACAACAGAGGACAAGATGGAGCAGGAGTTGCCAATATTAAATTTGATGTTGAGCCCGGTACAAGATACATCAGCCGTTATCGTTCCAATGACTCACAACCTATCGCTGATCTTTTCGCACGTATCAATTCCAAATTTGAAGAAGTCAGGATCAATACCCCTGAGCATTTACAGGATACTTCCTGGTTAAAAAAGAATGTAGCTTTTACCGGTGAATTGTGGCTCGGACACTTACGCTATGGAACTTATGGAGGAAACAGTATTGAAGCCTGCCACCCTTTTCTTCGTCAGAATAACTGGATGACCAGAAATCTTGTCGTTGCCGGGAATTTTAACATGACCAACGTTGACGAACTCTTTAATGATCTGATTAAAGTTGGACAACATCCCAAAGAAAAAGCGGATACTATTACTGTTATGGAGAACATTGGTCATTTTCTTGATGAAGAAAATGATGCTTTGTATTATAAATTCAAGGAGCTTGGTAACAGTAAGCAGGAGATAAGCCCGCTCATAGCAGAACACCTTGACATTGGCAACATCCTGAAGAACTCTGCGAAAAACTGGGATGGCGGTTATACTATCGCAGGTTTGCTTGGACATGGTGATGCCTTTGTATTACGTGATCCGGCCGGTATTCGCCCTGCTTATTTTTATCAGGATGATGAAGTCGTTGTGGTGACCTCTGAACGCCCCGCTATTCAGACAGCCTTCAATGTACCTGTGGAGAGTATTCGCGAGATACATCCCGGACATGCTTTGATCATCAAGAAAAACGGAAAAGTTTTTGAACAAATAATCAAGGAGCCAACGCAAAAATTAAGCTGTTCATTCGAGCGTATTTATTTTTCCCGTGGCAGTGATGTGGATATTTACAAGGAGCGTAAAGAGCTGGGAAGACTTTTGTGTCAGTCGACCTTGCAGGCGGTGGACTATGATTTGCGAAATACAGTTTTTTCTTTTATACCCAATACTGCAGAGACAGCCTTCTACGGAATGTTCCACGGGATGGAGGATTACCTGCGCGATGTCAAGAAAAGAAAGATAAAGGCGCTCGGAGCGAATCCTACTGACGAAGCGATTACTGAAATACTTTCAATTCGTCCGCGGATTGAAAAGATTGCCATCAAGGATGCCAAGCTTCGTACTTTTATTACCAATGATGAGGATCGCAGCGATCTGGTTACCCACGTTTATGATATCACCTATGGAACAATACGTCAGGGAATAGATAATTTAGTAGTCATCGATGATTCAATTGTTCGTGGAACTACCTTGAAGAATTCCATTTTAAGAATGCTTGATCGGCTTCATCCTAAGAAAATTGTTGTTGTATCTTCAGCTCCTCAAATTCGATATCCGGATTGTTATGGAATAGATATGGCTCGCATTGGCGATCTGGTGGCATTCCGGGCAGCTATTTCCTTGTTGGAAGAGAATAATCAGGAGCACATCATTGAAGAAGTCTACGAGCGCTGTAAAGAACAACTGGAAAAAGGCGTTAATGAAATGAAAAATTTTGTTCGGATGATTTACCAACCATTCACTGCCGAACAAATCAGTGATAAAATTTCAGACCTCGTAAGACCTCCGGATTTTCAATCGGATCTGAAAATTATTTTCCAAAAAATAGAAGACCTTCACAGTGCCTGTCCTAATCACCGGGGTGACTGGTATTTTTCAGGAAACTATCCGACTCCGGGAGGAAACAGGGTGGTAAGCAAAGCTTTTATAAATTATATTGAAGGAATAAATGAACGAGCATACTAAAATAGCTCGAAGAAAAATTCAACGCATTTATTGATTCAAGCTGAGTGACAAGGTTTCCATAGCTTCTGCAACCGGAATTCGCTGTCCATCGCGGTAGGCCACCACAAAGGCATCAGATATATGTTCGCGGGTTTCCATTTCAAAAGCTTTGGCAGGTTCTAGTCGAGCAAAAGTTCCTATACAGTATTTTTTCCACCCATCCTGCTCAACCATATCAACCGGACGCGTGATATGGTAACGCGTTTCAAAAAATTCAGAATCACGGGTCGGACTGCGCTTCGTGGCTGCAATTTGCACCCGATAGTAGATTCCTCTTTGTACATTTGGCATTACTGAATGCCTTGCATTAGCTGATGCTACAGGTTCTTTATCTATGGGTTCTGAAATTTCTTCAGATTGAATTGTTGTTTCCGACTCACTACTTATTTCTGTTTTATTCTCCGGAACATTTTCAACAATTGGTTCGGTTAATACCTCATCGTCAGGTGCGCTGATGACAACAGCAGCAACCGGATTTGCTCCTGCAATCTTAGGAAGAGTAATTGCTGCAGGAATAAAAGTTTGAAGAGACTCATCCGATCCGTAAATCATTATGCCTTGTATTGATGGCGCTGCTTCAACGTCTAATTCCGGACTTGGAAAGATTGTATAGCTGAACGACCATGTTTTTTCTACAGGCATTTCCTTCCAGTTGAATTTTATAAATGCTCCTTCTCTACTAAAGATACCATTATTAGCAGCATTGACTTCAACAGAGTAACCTGCAGGAATCTGATCAGTCCATGAGGCGAATCCCGATTCATTCTGGTTGCTGACATCGATATTTACTCTGTAGCCGGTTGAAACTTCCCCCTTCTTCTCTTCGATACTTCGCAATACTTTTAAACTTCCTGAATTTCCTGTGAATGCTTTGGCGCCTGATACAGGGAAATCATTGGTCACAAAAAATGTATTCGATGGGATAGTAATTTGAGAGGTACTATTATTCTGCTCAGAGATAAAAGTTCCTTCCAGTTTTTTAAAGCCTACTGAAGAATTGAGATCGCTTTTTAATAAATAGGCAAGGACTATGACAGGCTTATCAGGCATTTTTTCCCAGACAAAGCGTACCATCTGGTTTTCAAAATAAAACTGAGATCCTTCGTTTTCTATGGCCGTGGCAGTAAATCCTGCAGGAATAATTTGCTGTAATACTGCACCCTTTTTTAGTGTCCCTTTTTCAATATTGATACTGACCATAAACTCATCACCCGGGTTTACAATCTGTGGAGCCGATGTACTGATTGTAACGGTCGGTTTATCAGACATCATGGCAAAAGTTGCCAGAGCAAGAAAGATACAAGAAAGTGTTAGAATGCGTGTCATCATCGGCTTGTTCATTTCCGATAAATATAGAAATCATCTCTGCGGCATTTTCTGAATAAAGGGTTGAGTATACACTCTTCGCTGTTGATAAAATACAAATTTAAAATGCGCTCTACGGCCCTATGAAAGCGCCACTGGCAAGGGAATGCGAAGGAAATCAGTTGGCAACCTGAAAACGGGAATGAAAAAACTGATTCATCCCTTCAATTCTCAGTAAATAAATTCCGGCAGAAAATGTGTTTAGGGAGATTTCCATAATGGAATCCTCTATGAAACCATCTTGAATAATCCTTCCGGAAACATCAAGAATGCTATATTTTTTCACTCCTGACAAAGTAATCCCCAAAATATTCAATTTGTCTCGTGCAGGATTTGGATACGCGGTGAGACCTTCTGATTTTTCAATCCCGATTACGCCGGTCGTTGTAGCCGGGCCTGTATAAATAAGTATATAATTTCTTCCGGGAATTTTAATACAGGCCGGATCCCCGCCACTTAAATTCAAATTCTGATACGGACTCCAAATGTTTCCATTTACCGTCGCCGAAAACCACATGTATTGACCACCTGTTCCGAAGAATTTGAGAGCCAGACTATCAACAATCATATTTCCTGTCCAGTTGTGCTGTGCATCGGAAATTATATCAGCTAGCTGGGTGAAATTGAGTCCGTCAATTGAGATGGCATGAAAGGCCCCGTCCTGTGGAGCACCCTTGGGTGATGTGTAGTGAAAAGTGTCTTTAAAAATTGTGACAGCTGGATCGATACAATTTCTACCCGCTTGTGAAAAGCGAACTCCCGTTTCAAAAGTATAGTGTATGCCATCGTTGCCAATAGCAGAATAAGTACCAATGGTATTGATTCCCGGTGGGCCGGAAGAAAAATAGATGCGAATTTCTCCGCCGGGTAGCGCAACTAGTGTTGGATCAAAAGGGCGCTGGAAATTTGAAGGCAGATTATTTACAATGATCGGCATAGGAGGAGACCAAGTCATCCCGGAATCCAATGAAATTTTTACGGCGACACTATCCCAATGTGGACCTTGAAATGGATCAGGAAACCATTGAAATGCACTAAACAATCTCCCGGAAGAGTCCATTGTCATAGACGGAACACCTGATGAATCTTGAAATTGCGTGCAGGAAGAGAAATTAACTCCTTCATGACTTGTGCAAATGGTGAGTTGACGTTCCCATGCATACGGCATTTGGGATGAAGCAGAACCAGAAATCAATAACAGAAATAAAGGAAGATAAATTCCATTCATGAGCTGAATTTTTAAATCACTGTGACTTGTGAATGATCTCAAGGTTTAATCAAAAGAATTCCTCGAAGTTTAGCTTCGCGGTTTTTCATTTCTACAGGACTAGAAGATACTTTTTTTAGGGAACCCGAAAAGTTTAATATTCTTGTCCTCAAAAACTCATCAGATCAACCGGAGTTCTTAGCTCTGATGAAGAAAATAGAAATTGATAGTATTAAGATACCAAGCGTAATCAAACCCAAAGTACTATATGCAGGAATCGAAGCAACACCACTCGTGTTATCAGCTTCGAGTAAAAGTATATGATCGAATGGAATCCAATTTGATCCTGAATTTGTACTCATCTCAATATTTACGTGTATGAAACTTGCTTCTGCGTATATCCCCGGTCCGGCTGGGGTTTGTTGGATAAATCCTGTTGATGTAATCGTCGGGTTTTCTCGAAACAAAACAGTAGATGGCAAAGTGCCACCACTCAAGTCCAGCTGAACCATTTCTGTTTCTATAAATTTAGTAGGCCCAATATCATTGGTATGGTTATAGCGAATTTTACAGGCGGCAACAGCCGAGTATGTTGTAAAGGTGTGTCCGGTGTCGAGAGATAGTTCAAACACTGCAGCAGCGCTAAAAGCAACACTATCTGTGGCAAAGAGTGCCGGTATTGAGATACTATCACTAAAATTATTTAAAACCATATTTTTTAATTGAATTTTTTCGTTAATCGCAGTGGCAGGCATTCCACCTGGAGATCCTGAAATTCCTCCTGAACTCTTGATAGATTTACCGGGCTTAGGCTGCTTAGCTGAAGGTTGAGGTTTTTCAGGGACAGGACACTCAACCACGATGAAGAATTCCTTATATGAAGCCAAAGCACCTGTCAAATCTCCGGTTTTAGGATCATAAATACCGGTCTCAGTCACCAGGCCACCAGCCTCACCTTGCTGGCCATCATGCCGCACCGTGATAGCATATTTGCCATCAGCCATAAGCACACAGCCAACGATGGCCATGACATGGGACTCATCCTTCCCCTTTTTTTTAGCATCAATTTCAATATCCTGTTTGTCGGCTAATTGTTGAGGCACATGAATAATAGTCCCCTGGCCGCCTGTAATTGTCTTGATTCTCATTTTCCTTTTCTCAGTATGTGCTCTCTTGTTAGCAGCCCAATTTTGTCTTGGAACACCGGTTGGAGTCCATCCCAGTTTCTGCCTTAATGTATCAATACTACAAGCTTGCAAGGGCAGATTTAAACCGGGATGAACAGAATTCAAATAGTTTAAACTATTGGAAACTCCCGAAAGAGCGCAATCATTGACTAAGGTCTCCTGATTTGGAAATGCCGCGTGAGTTGGTGAAGGAGGCATTGTGATGGCAGCTGCCCCTATTTGATTTTTCGCTTTTCCTGCTTCATTCTTTGTCCCGCCTCCGCCGCTAAATGTACCGGATCCAATGACATATTCATATTGAGAAAGGTTTACAGTGTCCGTTAGTACAGGTGCAAGTATTTTTGTGCTGTCTGTTAAGGAAATCCCAATAACAATACTGCTTATAACAACTCCAGAATCAGGAAGAGGAAACCAAAAACGCTGTGTCTGTGAAACAGATGGGCCTTGTATACTTATGACTGGTAGGTTCTGAATGGCCCAAGCGGTATCTACACTCAGGTTTATATACTGATATGATAATGTGCCGGTAAAAGTGATATCCAAAGCACCCCATTCCGAATGTGTAATTGTATCTGAACCATAGATAAAATTTAATTGATAGAATGTACTGGTCTGTGCAATCAGGGTAAAGCTTGATTGAAACCAGATGGCGAAAAGCAGAATTAAAAAACGACTTTGTTGAAGTGAAGTAGATGTTTTCATTATGATAAATTTTAAACTCCAATCAAATATAATAATTATAGACCACTAATATATCCTATGTGCTTAAAATTAACAGGTGCTTTTGACATTGAAATTTTGAATTTTAGCCCTTCATATGAGGTGTATTTGCATGTTGGGGTTTTAAAAATTAGACTTAATAAAAATTACTAAAATCCAGATTGCAATTAAAAAACAAGGGTTGTTTAGCCATATTGAACTAATTTAATTCAATTAATAAGTAAATAGCAGAATTTTTAACTGGTGAATATTCTGTTCAATATTAAACGGAATTAGATTTGAACAGGTCTATGATATGAATTTAAGTTTTAGTTAGAATTATGACGGTAATTAATGTAAAATCCAATAATAGTATAAGAATTTACCTTCGCCCCCTCGGGGCTTAGCATGGACTAATGATATTAACAATATGGTCGGCAAGAAACAACTTTACGCTTTGTTGAACGGAGAATCAACACCTGAGTCTTGTTATTTTTATCAAGATTATTTGAATTTCAAATTCTGATTACGGAGTTAATTACATTATTCGTTTGATTTATTTGACCAAAAAATTCCCACTAATTATAAAACGAGTTAAGGAGAATCATTATAAAAAATTTGAAAATAATATTTTAATCTCCATAGCCTGGAGATTTACGAAAACCTTGAGAAACTAAAACTCGTTCCGAAACAAATTATTTTTAAATAAGTTTGTGCATCATAATGTACTCAGCAATCTGCACAGCATTCGTTGCCGCGCCCTTACGAAGGTTATCAGCAACAATCCACATGTTTAAAGTATTGTCCTGACTTTCGTCACGGCGCAGGCGTCCGACGAATACGTCATCTTTTCCTTCCGCATCAAGTGGCATGGGGTAAAGGGCATTAGCTATATCATCGATCAATGTAACACCAGGTGTAGATGAAAGTAAAGCTCGAACCTCTTTCATATCGAAATCTTTATCGAACTCTACATTAACGCTTTCGCTATGTCCTCCTTTTACAGGTACTCTTACCGTGGTAGCCGTAAGACGGATATTCGGAGCGCGCATTATTTTCCTTGTCTCATTCACCATTTTCATTTCTTCTTTCGTATATCCTGAATCAAGAAAAACGTCAATTTGAGGGAGTACGTTTAAGTCAATTTTATACTTGTATGCCATCTCTCCGATTATACCTTGCCTTTCATTCATCAGTTGTTCAACAGCTTTTTTTCCCGTACCTGAAACCGATTGGTAAGTAGACACAACCACACGAAATATTTTATATTTTTTGTGTAAAGGATTTAATGCCATCACCATTTGAATCGTCGAACAATTTGGATTGGCAATAATTTTATCGTTTTTCGTTAACACGTCTGCATTGATTTCAGGTACGATAAGTTTCATATCTGCATGCATCCGCCATGCGGAAGAGTTATCTATCACCGTAGCTCCTGCCTCGGCAAACCTTGGCGCCCATTCAAGGGAGGTATTTCCTCCGGCGGAAAATAATGCTATCTGTGGTTTTTGTGAGACGGCCTCTGCCATGGAAATCACCTTGATCGATTTTCCTTTAAACAGAATTTCTTTTCCTACAGATTTCTCGGTAGCAACAGCCAACAGCTCTGTGACAGGAAAATTTCGTTGTTCCAGCACCTTCAACATTACCTGACCTACCATGCCGGTAGCTCCTACGACAGCAACTTTCATAATTTTAAGATAAAAACCCGCATACGCGCGGTTGAGATTTGGGTTTCGATAGAATATGTTTGCCCTGCAATTTTACGACAAATGATTCGATGAAAATTATTTCAGGGTTAATTTTTTTGATTTCAGTTTGCACAGCTCAGGCTCAGTGGCAGGATAGTTTCGATGATGGAGAAATAAGCAGTTCTCCTCACTGGATGGGTGATACAATGGATTTTATGGTCAATTCATCAATGCAATTGCAGCTGAATGCGGGAGTTGCTGGCAAGTCCTTTATTTCTACGCAGAGCAGTCCAAATATGTTCAGCGAACTGGAATGGCGTTTTTATATTCATCAAAACTTTTTACCTTCTTCAGGAAATTACGGGAGGGTTTATCTTGTTTCAGATCAGGCAGATCTCAGAGGACCCCTTAATGGCTATTATCTGCAGTTTGGGGAATCCTTGTCGAATGATGCAGTGGAGTTGTTCCGACAGGATGGAACTGTTTCGGTTTCGGTTTGCCGAGCTACAGATGGGGCTATT